>JAESGM010000126.1_pt1 | contig 182737 bp, 150 predicted proteins | sample 9269721 | NCBI WGS metagenome assembly JAESGM01 (sample SAMN15720920, study PRJNA650825) | algae metagenome | isolation source: Komarekiella atlantica HA4396-MV6 and co-occurring heterotrophs from... | place: USA: Theobald House, Kauai, HI | collected 2009-07-29 | reverse complement strand
GTCGCGGGTCAAATTGCTGGGGTATGCTTTACTCATGTTGCTCTTTCGGTGCTGTTTACTATCTATTCACAGCGTATACCGAGAGAGCTTTTTTACCACCTATCTGACTTTTCAAACAGCCTCTAAGATAGATTTTTCCGTACCGAGAAAGTTAATTTTGTATCTCTTTTCGTATGGCATTTGAGAAATGATTAAGCTCTAAAACTCGGTTTTTTGAACTTGGTTTTCTTGCCAATATCAAATATATCCAACCTTGTGCGATCGCATCAAAAGCATCAAGTAACTAGCTAACTTAAAATATTTATGTAGCTAATATTACTAATAAAAATTTTACCTACAATAAGGCACTTGTTTAAAGTTTTGTTTAAATTATCTACATAACTAGTTAGATCTCCGATTTTTAGACATCTTGCAAATTATTCTCAACTATTCTCGAAAAAATAAAAATAGTTAGGTTGGATGTAAATGCTTTAGTACTTTATACTCTATGCAAAATAAGTTAATGAACAAGATTAGTGACCAATCATTAGTACGTCACTGAAATCAGCATTAACAAATCTGGTATTTACCCTGTTACCTAACCTAACTTCCTGAAAATCATATCAGGGTTTGATTCTGGGCATCTGCTTTGAATGTAACTGAAGTCAATAACAAATGCAAGTTTTTGGCAGGATTTATGACTTTTGGTACAGTTTGTGACTTCCTGGAGATTTATGAAATCAAGTTGAGCAGGCATTTATATAGTCGAGAGGGTTAACTAGAACAAGTATTAATACTTTCATAATTATAGATAATTTTTCGCAGTTGTGACGAATTGGCGTTACTAGTCTGAGTCACAAGCTCAGATATGACGCAGCTTCACCAAACATCAAAAAAGCAGATGATAAAAATAGGAGCATTCTGATGCTTCAACTATTGAAACAAATAAAAGGCACGATCGCTTGATGCAATTAAAAGAATTTCGCTAGCTTCCACATAGTATTGTAATGTGTGTTAGATATTACAAATTTATTGTTTTTACTACAGAGCACTATGATCATCAAGCAGAAGAAATTGGTTACTGTTATCAAAGTTATTTCTATATTTTTTATAGCCAGTGCAATTGGATGGGAAGTAGGAAATATCTACGCTATCTTGACTAATCAAAAATTGCCCAATAGTTTCAATTTGATTTTTTGGATAGAACGTTTTGCTCTGGTGGCGCACTTAATTGAAGGAATAGTAGCAGCTTTGTATGCACCCTCAAAAAGCAAGGATTCAATTCAATATGGTACTTACACGTTTTTTGTAGGTACGGTAGGTTTATTAGAATTATTTGAATAGAAAAACGAGAAGTCGCGGTGTTCAAATCCCCGACTTCTGAGAAGTCGGGGATCTTGAAAGTCGGGGACTTGGTTCTCACGAAAGCGTAAGATGGTATCTTCATGCAGCAGCTTGCTCCTTGTTCAACAGCTGCAACCACTGAACGAGTCTTTGGCGCTGAGCATCATTTACCTGAATACTTGCTGAGCGCAGGGCTTGGCGCGGGAAAATTGCCCGTAAGTCAGCCAGCATTTCCGGCGATTCGCAAGCCTCTAAACACTCGGCAATATAATCAATTGATTCAATGGTGAGCCATTCCTGAGTCGCCTCAAAGTCGCAAATATGATGCTTCATAAGGAGTGAAATCACCTTTTAGTTCAATCAAGAGCTTATTTTTTGAATTATTTAGACTAAGCGATCGCGATCAAAGTAAACAAAGGCAAACCGAAGCTGAGAGTCAAACGATATTGCCCTCCTTATTTTAGAGCACGAGTGTGGGTTGTGTAGATAGATACCCAAAAATTTATGGAGGAAAACTCAAATACACAATTTTCCTTTTAAAAAATCAAGCGGCTGTCTTTTGAGCTACGTGAAAGATAAAAAGCTCAAAAATCCAGGCGATCGCAGTAAACAAAGCGTATTGCACCCCTGACATGCCTTATCATGACAAAGCGTCGGATTCAGTACACCCTGAAACTCCAGCAACTAAGCCTGTTTACAGATAATACACTTCCGTACACTCGCAACAGTAGAGCAGAGACACTGGTGATTGATATTGATGCACTTAAATAGCTAAGGCAATCAAAGAACAAGAATAATGGCTACAAATTTTCATAGTAATTCACAACTTCCCTCCGATATCTCAACTCCTATCACTCGCACAGCAAAGCCAAATTCTGAGTTCTACTCTATTTTTTCTGAACAAGAAGTTTTAGGAATAATTAATACATTAGAAGTGAGACGAGAAATCCCTCTAAAGTACTCTTATAAAGGTAGAGGTGCAAAAATTTGGGATAATTTTTATCTAAAATATATTATTCCTAAATGGTATCGAACATCAAGTGTAGAAATTGACCTTTTATCAACTAACTTTGAATACATTAATGGTAACATTCAGAAATGTGAAAAAGTAAATATTATCGATGTAGGTTCAGGAAATTCATATCCTGTTAAAAAGTTTATTTATAAACTAAACAAATTGCAAAAAATCAATAAATATATTGCATTAGATATTAGTGAAGAATTACTAAATGTATCTAGAAAAAATTTTAGCAAATGGTTTCCACTAATTGAGTTCAAAAGTCAGACAATTGACATAGAAAATAGTTGCATTCCCCAAGATTTGTTGAATGACCACAATAACAATACAGCAAATATAATTTTGCACTTAGGTGTAACCATTGGCAATCATCATCATAGAAATAAAGTCCTCAAAAACTTTCGAGACAGCATGAAGAAGAATGATTTTTTGGTGTTTACTAACGAAACTGGTTCTAACTCTCAATGGGATGGCAGTATTAGAGGGGGCTGCAAGTATCATGCAGAAGAAATATATGCATGGATTAAAAACAAAATTGGGATTAGATCTGAAGATTGTGAACTTGTGAGAAAGTATGATTCCCAAACAGATAGTATAGTTGCCAATATGAAACTCCATCATAATTACACTATAAATTTCTGTTCTCAGGGAATAAATAAGAATCTGGAAATTTTTAAAGGTGAAGAGATTACTATTTGGAGACATCATAAGTATAAAATACCTGAACTTCTCCAAGAAATAGAACAAGCTGGACTAAAACTCGTTCACTATAGTACAGACAAATACTTATCACGGATCATGGTGATTTGTGAAGTTGCTAGTAACTAGTGGTTTTGAGAGGTTCGTAGTAAGCACTTTAGTGCTTAAAAAATCAATGACTAAAGTCATGACTACAAACACATATAACCATCAAAATAGATTTAGAAATCGAACGTAGTGCGAATCACACCAACATACTGCGGATCATTGTTGCTGTCATTTTCTGGGTTGAGAATTACCCACAAACCAGGAGTCACTGAAATGTTGTCGTTCATTCGCCAGCGATAAAATGCTTCAATGTGGTAAGAGTTGTCGCTTTCTTCACGAACATCACTGTTAGACACACGCGGGGGTAAACCAAAGAGAATCCCCGGCAGATTGCCCTTACCTCCCACATCTGGAAACGACATACCAATCGCCCCAAACCAGACATTGGCATTGTCACCATTGTTTACGAACAGAGAATCTGTTCCACCTCTGCCATTGGAAATATTGCTAAAACCAGAGTTCTTGGCAGTTGCCCAAATGTATCCACCCCAAGTGTGGATTTGGAAATGTGGAGAAAAGCGATAGTATCCCTGTACACCTACAATATTGTTGGAAGTCGCAATGCTGTTGCCAAAAGGAGCGCCTGAAAGCAGGCTACCTGTTCCAGATGTGATATCAATAGAGCCACCGGGGGTGTAGCCGTGAGAGAAAGCAACACCAACAGATCCTTGTTTGCCATAATACGTCAGGTGTGCCAGAGCGTTGTAACCGCCATCAAATAACCCGTTTCTCGCCTGTGGAACATTGGGATTATTTGCTAAATAACCCAAGGTGAGAACTAAATCATTGGTGATTTTCCAGTTAGCGGCTGCACCACCGCCACCCCGCCGGAAGAGGGGACTGTATGATCCAAAAAGTGAGGGAACCCCGTTACCATCATCAGCGATCGTTGCAGGAGTCACGGTATCTGTAATATCGGTGTAGCCTATACCTGTTGGCCCAATAATAAAGGAAAGAGAATCACTGACTGGGAAGTAGTAACGAATGTGGGGAATAAAAAGTGTGTTGTTGCTACCACTATCGAAGTTTAGCCGCGTCATCCCCGTACCTGTCACTGACGCGATTTGGCTTGTACTATTGGAATTTAAGAAGTTCCCGAACTCTAGGCGCACGCGTAACAAATCTTTGCCTGTAAAGCTGCTTTCAAAGTTGAGACGGCCGCGATCGGCAAGGTAAATTTGGGATTGATCGCGAACGCCACCCACTCTACTACCAAAGGTATCACTCACCGCAGTAATAATTTGAGCATTCAGTTTAGTAGTAGTGGAAAACTGCTGTTCCTCCAGTGTCGCTGCACGTGCTTCCAGTACATCCACCCGCTCACGCAGAGTTGTCAATTCTGCTGCAAACTCTTCTTGTAACTTTTGCAGCATTGCCAAGTCTTCTTTTTTGACTAAATCATTCGTACCCACAGCAATCAATTCGCTGACTCGATTCATGCAAGCATTTAAACCAGCTGCAAACTCGTAACGGCTCAAGGCACGGTTGCCGCGATAGGTGGAGTCAGAATAACCTACAATACAGCCGTAGCGTTCAACCAGTGATTGTAATGCCTGGAATGCCCAATCGCTCGGCTTGACATCGGAAAGCTGGGAAACAGAAGTAACTTGTGCGTGCAAGCTGTCATCAGCATTTGCTGTATTAGTATCCTCTGAAGGTGCTGCCGAAACTGCTGGAATTGCTAAAAATAGCAGGAAAAAGCTATGAAAAAGAATTTTGATCATTGAATTTTAACTTAAAAGGGATAGGACATAGGGCATCTGTTTACTCTTCCTGATGCCTATGCCTCAATTCGCCATACCTAAAAATGATGCTCTTAGCTTGAAAAATTTTCTACGCAGAAGAAACCCACATACAGAACTTTTCATTTGAGAACATAGTTTTTATTGAAGCGAAAGTTTGTATTTGGTTGTTGTTTGATATTTTTCTCCGGGATGTAATATTACAGACGGGAATGCAGACTCATTGGGCGAATTGGGAAAATGCTGCGTTTCTAGACATACTGCTGCATATTTTTCAATTACTTTGCCGTCATCAGTTTTAAATGTGCCATCTAGGTTCTTTCCTGAATAAAACTGTATGCCCGGTTGGTCTGTAAATACCTCTAATTTTCTGCCACTTATATCGTCAGTTAATATTGCTATTGGATTGACTAAATCCTCTGTTTTATTCAACACATAATTATGATCATATCCACCAATCTCGTTGATTCTTACACCAATTTTTTCAGGCTGTCTAAAGTCAAAGGCAGTACCTATTACTGATTTTATTTCACCTGTAGGAATACTATTACTATCTGTAGGCGTATAGCTATCCGCATCAATCATTAGGGTATGATTTAAGCTTGTATTGCTGACATCGCCTGTTAAATTAAAATAAGAATGATTGGTTAAATTAACCGGGGTTGCTTTATCTGTTTTGGCGTTATATTCAATTTTTAGTTCGTTATCTTCTGTAAATGTGTAACGAACTGTTACTTCTAGGTTGCCAGGATAACCCTCTTCTCCATCCTCACTCAGATAGCTTAGTAGTAATGCAGGTGTATCACTATCAAGAATTTTTGCATCCCACACTACTTTGTCAAAGCCTTTATTGCCACCATGTAGATGATTTTCGCCATTGTTAATAGTTAACGAATAGGCTTCTTCGCCAATCTGGAATTTTCCTTTTACAATTCGATTGGCAAAGCGACCAATCAAAGCACCAAAATAGGGTGGTTTTGCTAAGTAGCTTTCTAAATTATTATATCCGATGACGATACTTGATTTGTTTTCATTTTTATCTGCGGAAATCCATGCAGTAATGATACCTCCATAATTAGTTATTTTTAACTGTTCGTCGTTTTTGCTAGTAAATGTAAATAGATAAACTGGATGATTATCTACTTCACCAAAATTTTCTTTGACAATACAGACTTTTGGAGTTGTGTTGTTTGTCTTATTATCTAACTGATGATAGTTTGACATGTTTACTGATATATATATTATTAATTTTTGCCGTTGCTAAATACAAGTATGAGAATCTGACACAGAGACGCACATACTCCAATTCAGCAATATCTAATTTTTTATTGTGTTCAAATGCTCAATGAAAATGTCATACGTTTTGGTTTCTAGCTAATTAGAAGGTAGCTCTAATAGTTTGCCAAAGAAATTTGGCTTTTTAAAGGGAAAAGAGTGCATGTTTTTAATCCCTTTCCCCAGGCTTCACTCAGCATTTTTGGGTTGGTGAACTACCAGTTTGATGTGAATTACATGTCTTCTAACTCAATTCCTTTGGTTTCCTTAATAAAAAATAGAACGAAGAACAAAGAGATGGCTGCTGCGGTTGTATAAAGACCATAGGCAGAACCTAACCCGAAATATTGCAGTATGGGAGGAAATGTTGTGGAAATAACGAAGTTCGCAATCCATTGCATTGCAGCTGCAACTGAAAGTGCAGCACCTTGAATTTTGTTGTTAAACATTTCTCCCAACAGCACCCAGACTACTGGCCCCCAGGAGAAACCGAAGCAAAATACATAGAGGTTGGCTGCTAGGAGAGCTACAATACCCGCTGAGCCGCTCAAAGTGGGATTACCAGCAGCATCTAGCTGAGCGGTTCCAAAAATAGTAGCCATCGTCCCCAATGTTAGGGTCATGCCAAACGACCCTAGGATCAGCAAAGGCTTGCGACCAAATTTATCGACGAAGGCGATCGCAAGACCCCAACAATGCCAACGATACGGCAAGACCAATCTGTACACTGTTGGCGTTAAAGGCTTTGGAGATAGCTGTAACCGCGCCGTTGATCACAGCAGTATCAAAACCGAACAAAAAGCCGCCAAGGGTCGCAGCACCAGCAATCAAAATGACGTAAAACGTGTTGGATTTCCGACGAGTAGTAGTGGAGGACATGGTTTCTTATATATATTGGGCATGAGGTATTGGGGAAAGGGGTAAAGGGGAAAGGAGAAAGGGAAAAAATTATTCTCTTGCTCCTCTGCTCCTTTGCCCCCCTGCTTCCCCACTAAAGAGTCCCCTCGATTTTTCAACGTCTGGAACGTCTGCGGAGGCGATCAATCATCACCGCGACAATGATTACTAGACCTTTGACGACTAGTTGCCAGAAGTAAGACATGTTCAATAGGGTCAAACCATTGTTGAGAACAGCAATGATTAATGCACCTAGAAGAGTTCCACCAATCGTACCAATGCCGCCTGTAAAGCTAGTTCCACCAAGAATTACAGCAGCGATCGCATCTAATTCGTAACCCTGACCTAACATGCCAGTAGCACTATAAAGACGGCTGGCGCTCATTATTCCTGCTAAACCCGCTAGCATTCCACTGACGCCATAGACAAATAGCAAGACGCGATTCACTTTGATACCAGTTAATCGTGCTGCTCGTTCGTTACCACCAACTGCGTAGATTTGCACTCCTAAAACAGTTTGTCTCAGGACAAACCAACTGACTAATACAGTCAGTAGAGCAATGATTACTAGCCAAGGAAGCGGCCCCAAATAGTTATTACCTACCCAAGCAAAATTAATGTCACGGTTAATCACCGTTGTGCCGTTGGCAACCAAAAAGGCAGCACCCCGCAGGGCAGTGAGTGAACCCAGCGTGACAATAAAAGGCGGTACATCCAAAAAGGTGATCAGAGCGCCGTTGACTAAGCCTAAAAGCAATCCCGTCAGTAAACCAGCAGGTACAGCCGCCCAACCTAAAGCGGGAAGTAGCGATACAAGTACGGCAACTACGGCAGAAACACCCAATATTGAGCCAACTGAAAGGTCAATACCTCCGGTCAGAATCACAAACGTCATTCCTGTTGCCAGCACAATGTTGATGGATGCTTGGCGCAATATGTTGACGAGGTTGCCGCCTGTGAGAAAGTTGGGAGAAAGGAATGTAAATAAGATGCAGATAATTACTAGGATTGGCAGAATACCTGCAACCTCAAGCAGAGTGCTGATTGATTTGCGGTTGCGCGATGTTGAATCCTTGCCTAGTCTGTTATTGGCAGGCTTTAACGTATGGCTCATGATCCTAGTACCTCCGATGCTCCAGTTGCATAGTGCATAATTTTTTCTTGGGTAATTTCTTTACCAGAACTGCCATCAAGTTCACCCACCAGTTGTCCTTCTCGCATCACTAGGACGCGATCGCTCATTCCCACAACTTCCGGTAGTTCGCTGGAAACCATGAGAATGGCAACGCCTTGTGCTGCCAACTCGCTCATAATTCGGTAAATTTCGCTTTTAGCACCGATATCTACGCCACGTGTCGGCTCATCTAACATTAATACTCTCGGCTTAATGGCTAGCCAACGCGCTAGCAGTAGCTTCTGCTGATTGCCACCAGAAAGATCCACCGCTCTAATTTCCAAATTGGCCAGCCGGATATTGAAGTTTTCCACCGCTTGCGTTGCCAGCTGATTAACTGAACCCCAATTAACGACGCCAGCTTTTGCATCCTGCTTCAATGTGTTTATGGCAATATTCTTACGAGCACTCATCTCCAGAAATAAACCTTGGTCTTTGCGGTCTTCCGGGACGTAGCCGATTCCAGCTGCAATGGCATCACTGGGCGAATGAATATCCAGTTTTTTACCATTTAGGAATACTTCACCACTTGCCTTGTGGTCAGCACCAAAAATCAGCCGGGATACCTCCGTACGTCCTGCACCAACTAGCCCTGCTAGAGCAACAATTTCTCCAGCATGAATTTTTAAACTCATCGGCTCAATCTTGCGTCCGTCACTAATATTTCTGACTTCCAGCACCACCGGGCCAGGGTTCATTTGCCGTTGATGTTCGTAAAAATCCTCCATAGGACGACCAACCATCATTTGCACCAATCGCTGTGGAGAAATTTCATTCCGTGTGAGACTACCAATGTATTGACCATCGCGCAATACGCTAATTCGGTCAGCCAGGGCATATATCTCTTCCATGCGGTGGCTGATGTAGATAATGGCAATGCCATCATTCCGCAGTTTGCGAATTACCTCAAACAAATGCTCAGTCTCGCGGTCAGAAAGGGCTGCTGTTGGCTCATCCATCACCAATACGCGGCTTTTATCTTTCAGCGCCCGCGCAATTTCCACCTGCTGCTGTTCGGCGATCGACAAGTTACCAACCACAGTCTGGGCTGTAAAGTTGGCTCCCAGGCTTTGAAGCACAGCGAGTGCTTCAATTTCCATACCTTTACGGTCTAAAAATTGACCTCGCTGCAACTCGCTACCCATAAAAATATTTTCGGTAACGGTTAAATTGGGCGCAACATTTAGTTCTTGATAAATCAGATTAATACCAGCCTTACGCGCTGTACCCGGATCGGTAATTTTGACAGGGCTACCATTGATGTAAATCTCGCCTTCATCAGCAATATAAGCCCCTGCCAGGATTTTCATTAATGTGCTTTTGCCTGCGCCGTTCTCACCCATCAGGGCGTGAACCTCTCCTGGATAAATCGTCAGATTGACATTTTGCAGAGCAGGTACACCATGAAATCGCTTTCCAATCCCTCGCATTTCTAATACAGGGGTGGTGGTTGGTGTATCAGAAAAAGAAGTTTCAGTAGTTGTTGTCATAAGCGAATCCTGTAAAACAATTGAGTCAAGAGTAGAGACGCGATTAATCGCGTCTGTACAAGGGTCAAGAAGTAGAGACGCGATTAATCGCGTCTGTACAAGGGTCAAGAAGTAGAGACGCGATTAATCGCGTCTGTACAAGGGTCAAGAGTAGAGACGCGATTAATCGCGTCTGTACAAGGGTTAAGGGTCAAGATAAGTAATTTATTCTCCTCTGCCCCGGTTGCTGAGCACAGTTGTTGGCGCAGCCTCTCGTAGAGAAGCACTGCTTCTTCATTTCCCCAATCGCTGCTTACCAACCTTGGGAAGTGTTGACGTTATCTTTTGTGATCAGCTTGACTGGAATCAGAATGGTGGGTGACTCAGGTTTTTTGCCATGCAGGATGTCGTTGCCAACCTGAACTGCTTTTTGGGTCATTCCTCTGGGATTTTGAGTGGCAGTCGCAGCATATAAACTGTTGTTGGATGCGATCGCCTGGATTGCTTCGGGCGCACCGTCAACACCAACAATGAAAAATTCCTTGCGTTTGGCTTGGTTAGCTGCTAAATCTACTCCCACGCCACTCGGATCGTTGATGGCAAAGACAGCATCAATTTTGGGATAGGTTGTCAGCAAATCGCTCATTACTTTCAGCCCTCCATCCCGGCTGCCTTCGGCGTTCTGGTCTTTAGAGAGTATTTTAATATCGGGATATTTGGATAATACTTTTTGGCAGCCTTCAACTCGCTGGATCACCGAGGACACTGGCGGGCCGTTAACGATTACTATGTTGCCTTTGCCTTTAAGGCGATCAACAATATACTTACAAGCCACCTCTCCGGCTTGTAAATTATCGGTGGTGACTGTAGCATCTACATCTGCATCAATCGCTGTGTCTACCGCAATTACGATTTGACCTGCTTGCCTTGCTCTATCGACCGCTGGTCTAATTGCTCTACTATCAGCAGCATTCAAAATAATTAAATCAGTATTAGCAGCAACAAAATTTTCGATTTGGTTGGTTTGTTGGTTGAGATCATAGCCACTGGAAACCACAGTAACTCTGACATCATTACCCCCAATTCTCTTTGCTTCTTTCTCAGCTCCTTGTCCCATCAAAACGAAGAAGGGATTACTTAGATCACCAACGGTGACTCCGACTGAGCGCAATTTGACATCTTGATTACTATCTTTGCTCTGTGTAGCTGTGTTGGTAGCAGTGTAGGTATCGGTGTTAGTAGTAGTATTCTCATTGGGCGACGTATTTGTACAGCCTACAAGAGTACTACTAAAAATACTTAATATACTAGCTGCGATCGCAATTTTTTTCATATTCATCCATATCAAACAACACATTTGAAATTGAGAAAGGTCTGCACAATCCAAATCTGCAATGTCATCGCCAGATGAACTAGGTCTGGAAACTTCAAACCCAACTCAGTCACACTGCTAGCTTTTGCCATTTAAACTGTTCTCAAACATCAAGCGATATCACATGATTGGAGTTATTGCTATTATCACTAAATTAGCTTTTTGGTTTTTTAAAGCAAAACTTATGAGTGTTGCACTATTTCAAAAATTCACTTTAATTTTTTGTAAAAGTATATTTGAAGGTGCAGGAATTGAAAACAGCTGTTAACTAAAATTTTGAGCCTCATACTATCAAATTTGCAAATTCTGATAGTATTTGACTATAGTTATTAGTCTATCCTGCATAATGACAAAAAAATTAACTCCCTTTATCGAACTTTACAAAACAAAGAAGACTGTTTCATTTCTCAGCAATTCAAGCTTTTTATCCTAGAGAATTTGCGAAGATTAAGCAGCCTTGATCTGAGGTTAAATTCAAGAAACTTAACATTTAAAACTAAAATTTATAGTCATTTGCACACATGTTTTATATATATTGATGTGCTACTCAGATTTATAAAACACCTCAGCTAGTTTAGTCTTGCCGAAAAATTTTTGCTCATCATAGTCAGCAAAAAATAATCAAAATTTGCACAAGCTCAATCAAATATATTACCTGTGCGGTATTTTATAAATTTCTGCTTGTGCTGCTACCGGATATTTAGAATTTGATTGTTGTGTGTAAATAGTTAGTAACTAAATCTTCGTAGTATAATTTTGTTTTTTGTCAATCAATAAGAAGATAGAATATTTTAAAGTTTGAGACATATCTTTAGTTAGGGAACTCCAACAAATAAATTATCTAATCTTGTGGGGTGGGTAACATGAGCGCCCAGTTCACAGGACGCTCATGTTGCCCATCCTACAAGAAATATTGGAATATTTTATTACTTGGAAGTCCCTTAAATAATACTTTTGCACTTCATTTTTTGCACACTGTGCTTAAACTTGTCTTAAACTTATTTTTGCACACGTGTGCAAAAACAGCATGTTAAGTTTTTTTGCACATTTAGCTGTAAATCAGGATTAACTGCTGCTTAAACTGTCTGAAGTCCAATATCAAAGGTTGCTGCGTAACCAAGATTTGTTTTGGTAAGTGTAAGTAACAATTGATCTCCACCGTCTTCAAAGATCCGATCTTCGGTATTCCTCAGCGTACGCTGTCCTTTGCTGGCGTATGGTGTATGTGTATGCACTTGATCTGTGAGCAAGTCATCAAAGTATAGTTGTGAGGTAAACTCATAATTTTGCTTTGATGTCGTATTTGTGCGTATCTTAAAATGGATATGGACTGCTCTACCCTCGTACCAACCAGGGTAGATGGTTGTAAACTGGACGGTTCCATTGGCGTCTGTCACTTGATACCCGCGCAAGAATTTTTTGCCGACAGTATTGAAACTTGGGTCTTGTACGTCTGAATAGATGCCTAGAGCATCACAATGCCAAAGATCTGCGATCGCACCAGCAAGTGGCGTACAACCAGTACTGTTAAACTGAGAAATACGAAGCGTTAGTTTGAGTGGTACACCGTCTTTCACCGAACCATCCGAGGGGTCGGAGCGGATATCAGAGCGGTTGAGCTTGTCGTCTACAAAATACGGGCCTTCGGTCTGTTGTGGTCTAACGATACATGCGGACAATGTTGTAGGAACAGATACACTCGATTGTGCTTGTACTGTTTGGGACTTTTTAGATATGCATCCAAAAAGCATTGCAGTTCCAGATGCCCTAAATAGCATAAGTGCTTTTCTTCGACTCAGAATCCGACCTACTTGATAATCGTCGTTTTTCATACTATTAAACCTAATGTAAAGGCGCGGTGACACGCAGATATTTTAATTATAGAAATATTATTTTTACCCCTCTTTTTAGTTAGCATTTCCAGTGTTGCTAGATTATTTAAACAATTATTAAACGTTTGAAAGTTGCTGGTTGATTAACATGCAAGATTCAGTATTTATTATATTTATTGCCTTTGGATGCATCTGGTTATTGATGGGGGTTGGTGGTTGGATAGCACTTCTCAAATCCGAAGGTGAAGAAATTCGGATTGGTAAATGGGGACTTATTGTTGCTGTCCCAATTATTATCCCAATTGTCTTTGCGCTAATCATTGGAGTACTATACCGCTAATACCATTTCACGAAAATAATGAAACAGATACAAACCCAGAGTTCGTAGTGAGCGATTCATCGCTCAAAACAAAAATTGTTAGGACTAAAGTCCTTACTACAAACTTTTATTTACGCTTATTAAAATTATTTGTGGTTATTGCTTAATGCTGCACTACTACCTCGCTGTACTAAAAAAGGAGATAAAACGCGGTTTTCCACAGTTTTTCCCTGTACTAAATCAAGTAACATTTGCATAGCAGAGCCACCTATTTCTAACATTGGCTGACAGATTGTTGTGAGTGGCGGCGTCACGTAACAGGATAGAGCAATGCCATCAAATCCGACTAAACTTAAATCTCGTGGTACTGCAATACCTAATTCCTGACAAGTCAAAAGAGCACCAACTGCTACCATATCGTTATAGCAAAAGATGCCAGTTACCCCAGCAGTAAATAATTTAGATAGCATTTTTTGACCAGTACTAACATCGCTTGTTCTGGTCTTGTCTTGATCATTAATTGCAACCCAATCATCAATTTGTGGTAAACCAGCTTCAGTAAGAGCGATTCGATATCCTTCCAAACGCTGTTGATTTGATTTACTGCGATCGCCCACACCTAGATAACCAATAGAAGTATGTCCTAGACTGACTAGATGCTCTACAGCTAATTTAGCGCCTAAGCGATCGTCTATTGCTACTGAGTGAAATATTTCAGATTTATCTTCGGCTTGGCTATTAATCAGAACTGTTGGTATAGCAATTTGTGTTAGTTGCTTTGTGTGCTGTTTACTAATTCGTGAGTCAGCTACTAAAATACCATCTACTCTACGGCGATGAAAATTATCAATAGCTGCTATTTCCTGCTCCAAATTTCGATGTGAAGTACTTAACACAACACTCAAGCCGGCTGGTTTAGCAACCTGTTCAATTCCCTCTACTACCTCAGCAAAAAAAGGATCGGCTATTGAAGTTACTACTACCCCAATGGTATTGGTGCGTGAAGAAAGCAAGCTTTGAGCAATAGCATTAGGTACATAACTCATCTCCCGCGCCAGTTGCTTTATTTCCTCTCGCACTTTCGGGCTAATTAGAGGGTTATCTCGTAAAGCGCGTGAAACTGTAGAATGAGAAACGCCTGCTCTGCGAGCAATATCTTCAATTGAAACTCTTCGTTTACTCATTATTTTACTTCAAAAGACAATTGCACACGTGTGCATAAATATCTATTTTAGAGAACTAGGTTATTTATCAGCAGACTCTAATACAAATCGTAATTAGGTCTTGTCAATATTGTTACACTGCGCTAGAACACCAATTCAGCAAAAAACCGATTATTTCGTAGAGATGTTGCATTGCAACGTCTCTACTGGATTTGGATAAAAAAGAGCCAGAATGAGAAAATTAATTAAGATGCGTTTTTTGTCCAAGAGAATACATTAACAGTTACGATTAACTAATTCAAATATTTGTGAATATGGCTGTTGCATCTTTTTACTTTTATGCAGAATTGAATGATTTTTTACCACGGCATCAAAAGCAGGTAAGAATATCCCATTCTTTTAATGAAAGAGCCTCAATTAAGGACATGATTGAAGCTTTGGGTGTTCCTCATCCAGAAGTTGACTTTATAGAAGTTAATGGTGAATATGTAAATTTTTCTTATATTGTTCAAGATAGAGATACTATTAATGTTTATCCAATTTCTGCTAGGAGTTTTAATAAACCCAGTATTTCTGTTCTACCTAAACCACTCAGTGTTATCCGCTTTGTTTTAGATATTCATTTAGGCAAGTTAGCAACATCTCTACGACTTTTAGGCTTTGATACTTTATATCGCAATGACTACGAGGATGAGGAATTAGCAAATATCTCCTACAGTCAAACACGCATTATTCTAACTCGCGATCGCGGTTTATTGATGCGTAGTTTAGTCACATACGGATATTATGTTAGAAACACCGATCCTCAGCAACAAATTTTGGAAGTACTACAGCGCTTTGACTTATTCAAAGAAGTATCTCCCTTTCAACGATGTTTGCGTTGCAATGGCTTGTTAGAACCTGTAGATAAACAAGCCATTACTGAGCAAGTACCAGAAACAGTGCGATCGCAGGTTGATGAATTTAATCGTTGTCAAGACTGTGGTCAGATTTATTGGAAAGGATCACATTATGAGCGATTGCAACAGTTTATTGACGGCTTAATTGAGTCTAGAAGAGTTGAGTGATGAAGCGATCGCATCTTAATTGCTACTAATATTATGATTTTTTCTCAACCAGAAATCCATTGATGTAAGTTCTTTTTGAATTGTCTATGCTGTTGATGTTCTTGTCTTTGGAAGAACCAGTACCCTCAACGGTTTTTTTTACCTTATTTATGCCTTTTCTAAAAGTTCTTACAGAAATTTCAGAATCAGCACTGCAAGACTGACAATAACCTCCCGATATAGCCTCCATTTGTACTGGATTTATTTCATCCATAAATAACTGTACATCAGTAATATGGAAATTGGAATCTATTATTTTAGCCATTGTTTTAGGTTTCTATATTTAATGGCACAAACACATCTCAATGCTGGATTTCTTTGACTCTGAAAATTTTATAAATTCTACATCCAGTAGTTGGCATTTTCATGAATCATACGTAGAGACGTTACATGTTACGTCTCTATTTTACCAGCATTAAAAAATAAGATGTCTTTGCTCTGGGTGAGTAAGTTAGTAGTGTTTCTCATTCAGATTGCAAAATGCTTGCACCTGGAATGTTGGCAATAAGCATTTGACGTTCTCCAAGATTTTCCGTACCTTCTTCTGGACGGTTCAAATCATCAGTAAGAGAATTTTGATCTGCCTGTCCGTTCACTTCCTCTGTTTCGATGGGAGCCGCCTCGTGTTCAAGATTAAGAGAGCGAGGAGGTTCTTTAGCGTGAGATAAATCAATAGGTGGATTTGGTTGTTCAGAAGTCATGAGTTGTTAAATAATATATTCTTCTCTAGTGTTGAATTTATTGTGAATGCAAACATCTTTCTTGAGAAAGAAACCCACGGATGCTATGGGAGTAACGTAAAGACTATGACATTAATATTAGCTCTCGATTTTGGTGGAACTAAACTAGCAGCAGCGATAGTAAATGTCGGTTCTAGAGAGTGGTTAGGTTATGAACGCCGTTTATCGCCAGCAAAGGCAGATGCTAGTACTGATTTGGAAATTATGCGATCGCTCATTTACTCTTTGCTGCAAGGAACAAAACCAGCTGCTATTGGTGTCAGCTTTGGAGGGCCAGTAGATGCTACCACAGGAACGGTACGACTATCTCATCATGTTGCCGGATGGGAAAATATTCCTCTCAAACACTTATTGGAGGATGAATTTGGTGTCTCGGTTGGTGTAGATAACGATGCTAATGTAGCTGCTTTGGGGGAACATCGCTTTGGTGCGGGACAAGGATACGATAGTCTGTTTTACATTACAGTCAGCACAGGTGTAGGTGGTGGTTGGATACTCAACGGTAAACCTTGGCGAGGTGCAGGTGGGATGGCTGGTGAGATTGGACATATAGTTGTAGATCCTGCTGGGCCAGTATGTTTGTGTGGTAAGCGGGGATGTGTGGAACGGTTGGCGTCAGGGCCTTATATGGCACAAAATGCTAGGGAAATTTTGGAAAACGTAGACGCGCTAGCGGCTTCCCGGAGGGTACCGCCAAGGCACAAAGAACGCCAAGGAGGAGAAATTTTGAGGGGTTTGGTGGGGGATGATTTAACGTTGCTGACGGGACAGTTGGTGAGTGAGGCGGCGGCGGCTGGGGATGATTTGGCTAAAGAAGTTTTGCACAAGGCTGCTTGGGCGCTGGGTGTGGGTATTGGTAATCTGGCAAACCTCATGAATCCGCAGCGCTTTGTATTGGGAGGTGGTGTAACCAAGGCGGGAGAGGATTTTTGGCAAGTGTTACAACAAGTGGCGCGGGAGACAGCTTTGCCAGAAGTTGATTTTGAAATTGTCCCGGCGGTTCTGGGTGATGATGCGCCATTATGGGGGGCGGTGGCGCTTACTTCGATATGAACAAGATGTTATTTAAACCATTTTGTGAGATGACATATTTCGGATGTGAAAGCTTAAGCGATCGCCTTTTCGATCATGACATGATCACCTCACTCTTACTACATCAAAATCATTGTAAAAATAGCATGATATTAACAGTCATTATGAAAATAAAACTTCACATTAAATTTGAGTTATATTTTAACAATTAATAAATGACAGCGATAGTTATATGATCTGCTGCCTAAATCCCGACTGTACAAATCCCCTAAATCCTGATGAAGCAAACTTCTGCCTCAACTGCGGGATAAAATTGGTATCGTTATTACGAAATCGTTACCGGATTATTAAACTGCTTGGACGAGGGGGGTTTGCTCGCACATACATTGCAGAGGATATAGATAAGCTTAATGAAGAATGCGTTGTCAAGCAGCTAGTACGAGATCAATTTTATGGCGGTCGCGGCAGTGAAGCACAAAAAAAAGCGACTGAGTTGTTTGAGCGAGAAGCAAAACGTCTGCAAGAGTTAGGGAAACATAACCAAATTCCCACGCTGTATGCTTACTTTAAGGAAGGTGACTACCTATATTTAGTACAGGAGTTTATCGAAGGGCAAAATTTGTTGCAGGAATTAAACCAGCAGGGAATATTTGATGAACTAAAAATTCGAGAACTCTTAAGTGGTTTGTTACCTGTTTTAGAAGTAATACATCAGCAGCAAGTGATTCACCGAGATATTAAGCCTGAAAATATCATTCGTCGTCAAAGTGATGGCAAATTAGTGCTAATTGATTTTGGTGTTTCAAAGCAAAAAACGGAAACAGTAAACTCTACACCAGGAACAATCATTGGATCGTTGGGGTATGCACCAATTGAGCAAATTCAGCTAGGTGAAGCTTATCCTGCTAGCGATATTTACAGTTTAGGAATAACTTGCTTTTATCTGCTGACTAATATTTCTCCTTCACAAATATGGCTGAAACAAGGCTATAGTTGGGCTTCTGATTGGCGACAATATTTAACGCAGCCATTAAGTCAGGAATTAGGGCTAATTATTGATAAATTGCTACAAGAAAACCATGAACAGCGTTATCAGTCAGTAAAGGCAATATTACAAGATTTAAATTCTCTACCAGCACCACAGTTTATAATACCTCACACAGTCATCTTGCCTCGGAACCCGCCACACTCAGAAGTTACAGAACAACCAACTAAATATATACCGCAATTCTCTATTTGGGAATTCTTACCAGGGTCAGTAATCGCAAGTTCAGGTAGTTCATTTTTAGCGATCGCGATTCTAAGTTTTGTAGGAACTATCTGGATTAGCTCTGGATTATGGCTACTAATTTTAGGTTGCTTAATATTTTCTCAATCTCGTTCGCTTTTTGAAAAAGTTTATTTATTTATTATTGCTATAATTACAAATATATTTATTATATTTATATTCAAAAGTTTTAAAATAATTAATCCGATTCAATCAGGTATAAATGGTCTAATAGTTGTAGTATTACTAGTTGTTCTAGCTGGATTGTTGGCATTTATGATTATGGGTATTTCTCAAATAATAAACAACTTTATCTATCAAAACTTTTGATTTTTTCTAGCGTTTACTAATCTATTTAGGTACAAATTTATCTGTGTTTATCTGTGTCCATCTGTCTTAAAAAGTTTTGCGCCGGGAAACCCGGAGCTTCGCTTACTTTTCGCTGTGGTTAATTACTTCTTTGTGTACCTTACTCAAGCGAGAACCGCTATAAATAAATTTAATAAAATTATTTTATCAATTCAGGTAATTACTTATGACCAATAAGAAAGAAAATATTCGGCTGCTAATTTCTTTAGGACTGGCGGGAGTCATGGTTGCGGGTATTTTATGGTTAATAGGTAAATTTTCTTCTAACCTCACACCCTCATCAAATTCAATGCCGATCTCATCTTCAGAGCCAAGTCTATCTCTTCCTGAATGGATGAGTTTGGGTGGAAAAATTTTGGTGACAGCGGATAAAACTGCTGATAAAGAAACCGGAGTAAAAGCTTTTGCAGCTAATGATTTCGCCACGGCTGTCACGAAATTTCAATCATCCCTACAAACAAATCGTAATGACCCAGAGGCATTAATTTATTTAAATAATGCCAAAATTGGTAAATCGCCAGCGCTAAAAGTTGCCGTAATTGCACCGATTGGTCGTACTTTGAATGAAGCGAAAGAGCTTTTACGCGGAGTGGCACAAGCTCAAGATGAAGTTAATAATAACGGTGGAATTAATGGTGTACCGTTACAGCTTCAGATTGCCAATGTTGATAATATTGAAAAACTCCAAGAGTTAGATAATGAATTTGTTAAAGACTCTAGCCTTGTGGCAGTAATAGGGTTTAGTCGCAACGAAAAGATTTATAACGAACGTGGTTTGGTTAGGATTTCTCTTACAAGTCCAATGACGCAACTTGGAGAAAATCAAACACAGCCTGGACAAGCAAGATACGTATTTTATGCTAGTCCAAATCGTGACAATTTCACTCAAGCTCTTGCTGAATATATTGTCAAAAAAGAACGGCGAACAAATGTTGCAATTTGTCAAGCTTCGATACAACAAGAAAGAAGTCAGGAAATTAAAAAACAATACACTAATTTGATTACTAAAGCAGGGGGAAAAGTCGCTGATATAGAGTGTAATTTAAGCGCCCCAAATTTTAGAGCCAGCGATTTTGTGACTAAAGCGATCGCAGATGGTGCAGAAGCTTTACTATTAATGCCTAGACCAGACAAAATTGACTCCGCTCTTGATGTAGCACGAGAGAGTCAAGGCAAACTAGCACTTTTTGGTTCTCAACTAATGTACGGTGAAAAAGTTTTAAAGTTTGGGCAAGGAGATGTTAAAGGAATGGTGTTACCCGTATCTTGGCATCATGATGCTAATAGTAATGCCAGAGGAGGTAATTCTTTTGCTAATAAAGCAGCTAAACTTTGGGGTGGACAAGTGAGTCCACGAACTGCGACGGCTTATGATGCGCTTCAAGTAATTATCGCTGGCTTAGAAGAAGGGAGTACCCGCCAGAGTTTGCAAAAGGTGCTGTCTAATCCTAATTTTTCAGCTACGGGAGCAACAGGAAAGATTCAGTTTTCGCCATCAGGCGATCGCCAAGGTGGAGTCTTTTTAGTCAAAGTTGAGCCTTGTGAGTCAAGTAAGTCTTGTTCTTCTAGTACTGGCTACGATTTTGTATTGGTGCAGTGAATCTCAGACTCTTTATAAGTATGAGTTAAGAATATGGTGAGAGTCGTTAGTAGTCTAATCTCCATGCTAAGTCAAAACCAAATTATCCCGGTGAATTACGGTTTCTGCACCGACATAGCCCAAAATTGTGGGAATTTCCCGTGAATGACGCCCGCTGATTTTTTGCAGTTCATCGCTACTGTAATTTACAAGTCCTCTGGCAATTTCTTGACCGTTAGGATCACACAATTGCACGGCATCTTGTGTATCAAACTCTCCTTCTACTGCCTTAATTCCAGCTGGCAATAAAGATTTTCCCGCTAGAGAAATTGCCGCGATCGCACCCGCATCTAAATACAATTTACCAGTGGGTACAAGACCATAAGCTATCCAGCGTTTACGGGCAGAAGTTGGTTCAGGCTGCGGTTCAAAGTGTGTACCAAGGGGTTCCCCATTTAAAATTTTTTCGATATTTCGAGGAAATCGCCCTTCAGTAATCACGGTACGCACTCCCGCGGCAACGGCAATCCTAGCAGCAGAAATTTTTGTCATCATACCACCAGTACCCCATTGAGAGCCTTGGGAGCCTGTTTGTATCTGCAATTCTGCCAGCTCCTTCATACTACTAACTAAAGCGATCGGCTGGGCATCGGGTACGGAACGCGGATCGGCAGAATATAACCTGTCTACATCAGTGAGTAAAAATAGCCAATCTGCTTCTACGATGCTGGCAACTAATGCCGAAAGGGTGTCATTATCGCCAAATTTCAGTTCCTCGACTGCTACGGTGTCATTTTCATTGACTATGGGAATCACTCCTAATCCCAGCAGTTCTCGAAAGGTGTTGTAGGCGTTGAGATAGCGGCTACGCTGTACTAAGTCGCTGCGTGTTAGCAATACTTGGGCAATTGGCTGTTGTAGGGTCGTAAATAAATCGTCATACACGCGGATTAACCTGCCTTGCCCAACTGCTGCTACTGCCTGTTTTAGGGCGATCGCTTTGGGGCGTTCAGTTAAGCCTAACCGCGCACAACCCACGCCCACAGCGCCAGAGGAAACCAAAATCACCTGATGACCTTGGCGTCTCAAATAGCAGAGTGTTTCTGCTAAAGTTGCGATCGTGGAAAGTGCTAATTGTCCGGTTTCTGGTTGAGTCAGGCTAGAAGTGCCGATTTTGACAACAATCGTTTTGGTCATTGGTCATTGGTTATTGGTCACTGGTCATTGGTCATTAACTAGTTTTTACAACCAACAACTGATACCATTTAACTTTAAAAATGATACAGATCCGTTGGTAGGGGCAGTGCCGTGCCCATACGTGTCAAGTTAACGTGAAATCCATATCCCGCCTTGAACTCAAGTTCCTTGCTCATAGCAAAAGTCATCTGAAGATGACTAAATATTCCCAAAATCCTCAGTCTACTTTAGTAGACTTTTGCTATTAGCCAGAGAATTCATTCTCTGGCGGGTGAGGAGGCCAACACTAAAGCTATTTTTAGCTGAAGTTGACACCAATGGGCAATGCCGTGCCCCTACGATAAATCTATATGTATCAACATTTTCGTGAATTGGTATGACAAAGTACAAAGCGCAAAGTCTATAGCAAGATCCCGCAGGGTGCGCGGCTTCCGCTCAGACACCAGTGACGCTCCTGCGTCGCTAACGCACAAGTCTCTTAACCCGCTTAAAGAATGGCTCAACTTTGTGATACCAGCCACACGTGCGCCTCTGCCGCCCTTGTGGACTGGCGTTCGCCTTACACTTTGGGCATCCTACGGCAGGCGTGCCGGAGGCATCACCCCGAAGGGGTAAGAGAAGACAAATAACTAATGATAAAGGACTAAAGAAATTGTAAAGCGCCAGTCCCTCTATAAGTGAAGGCTGACGCTCTACGGGTTTATATTTATTTGGTATCAGTTAGGGTCTTTTTTGGCTGACCCCATGTTATTAATACTTATGATCCCCGATTTTTTGACTCTAGTGAGATTCCTTAATTATTTCTTTAGATTTACTTTCCTGACGATTTGTCAAGGTTTGCGAATCTTTGTTTTTTTGGGGGCAATAGAGGCTCCTAAAATTTCTGATATCCAGACTTCAAAGTTGCGTATTGGATGAGAGCGAAGGGCGGTATCTGAATGAACAATTGGTTCGACTAAAATGGTAAACATTCCTAGGCGATTACCTGCGATGACATCAGTAAATAAGCGATCGCCTACCATCCCTACTTGATGCACTGGTAGATTCATGGATTTAAGTGCAGCTCTAATTTTGCGTCGAGAGGGTTTGGCTGCACCCAAGTAGTAAGGTAGATTGAGAGAGCGGGCAATTCTACCAATTCGCGCTTCACTCAGGTTATTGCTCACCAAGCACAGTGAAGCACAGGCGCGGATTTGCTCCACCCAACTTTGTAGTTCTGCTGACGCTACCCCTACTCTCATTGGCACTAAAGTTTCATCCACATCTAACACCAGCCCTTTCAATCCATATCGTTGGATAATATCTGGCGTCAGGTTCAATATCGAACCTTCTAATATCAAGTCAGGCTGTAAGAGATTGTTCCAGGTCATAGTCAACAGTCAAGCTTAAAATGCAAATAAGATTGCTATCTTCAGAAGAACACATTCTGAGTACTTTTGATGGTACTATTTAACTTTTATTTCAATACTATGCTAGTACCAATGAGTTTGTAGGGTGGGCATTACAATGCTCACCCTACTGTGGTCTATTCATATATAATTAGAAATTCCCAATTAAAAATCTAAAAATACTACATTTTAATTTTTAATTTTGAGAGAAGTCAAAGCGGCGGCTACCCTACGGGTTCTCCATTCGCGGAGCGTCCCGTAGAGTAGAAGTACCACCGTTGGCGCAACCCGCCAAGAGCGAAAAATCAGAGTGGCAATTCCCGGCGATATCTCCGCCAAAGCCTGCCGTAGAATGCTAGTTCGCCTCCGATCTTTTTTAGGAGAAGGGCTGTAGAGCGAACTAAACTTTTCAACACAGGCGTCTGAACTTCGGGGATTTATAATCTTATTCGACTTCATTAAAAAGATGTTCTTCTAACAGTGGTTGCACTTGGCGAAACTCTTCTGGAGAAAGTAATTCGGGTTGACCTGTTTTTGATATCCGTGCAAAAAACAGTAGTGGGTCAAGTGGGGTATAAATTGCATACTCTTGGTCTTCATAATAGAAGCTAGAGAGTAGCTGTAATTGCTCAGGCTCTAAATCTGCCTCTTCGTCTTCGATTTCTAAAGTAAAGAGTTCTGATTCTTCAACCGGAGGTAAATCACCTGCAACCGTTAGAGCGTAGGCTGTGTTCTTAAGTATCAGGTTTTGCTCAGATAGTACAGCTTGGGCTGTATCAAAAATTTGCTCAATGATGGCATCATCTTCTACTAGCAGGGCTTCTTCTTCCTCTTCCTCACCTTGCCATGCAAAAATTTCTACAGGTGAGTCTACAGGAAGAAGTAAAACGTATTCTTGCCCATCCACTTCAAGGGAATGCTCAATATAACATTCGAGCGATCGCCCTCTTTCATCAGTTAAAGTGATTGAACCCGCATGAGCGTGGTCATTTTCTTCGGGAAATTGAGAGGAAAACATAGCCGAAATGTGAAACTCTAATAAATACCAGCAATCGTCAAAATTACTTAACTATTGAATGACTAGATGATGTCAACCAAATAGTTTGAGATCTAAATAAAACTGCTGGGTAATCGTTTTCAGAATATCATGTTAAAAGGTATCAATACTCAACACCTACCACTGAGCTGCGGGAACTGACTCGCTTGGCATCCAACCATTGTTGCAAAATCAAAGAAGCTGCCTTCCGGTCAATCAAGCCTTTATGGCGTGATGGGGAGCGGTTTTCAGCTATTAGCATTTGCTCTGCTTGATATGAAGTTAATCGCTCATCTACATATTCCACAGGCAATTTGAGAGCCTTAGCAAGCCTAGTAGCAAACTTCTGGACGTGACGCGCCTGAAATCCCAATGAGCCATCCATTGAATAAGGTAAGCCGATAACCAGGACTTGCACCTCACGTTCATTGATTATTTGTCGCATTTGCTCGACATCGCGTTCAAAGGATGTACGCTCAATAGTGGTGATGCCTGTGGCAATTAAACCCGTGCGATCGCACCCTGCTACGCCAACACGTTTGCTACCAACATCTAATCCCAAGGCTGAAATAAAAGGTTTTGGTTGCTCTTGGGGGATCACACTAATTCTCCTGCTGTGCATCTGTTGATTCCGGCTGGCCAGATGCTTCTATGCTACTGTTGTTACCCGAAAAGTTAAGAGGTTCTGACTTGGTTGGCACTGATCTATCTGATGATGGCGATTTTCCCGGTTGTACCCATGACATACCCCCTGGTATTGGTTTGCGTGCAGGTTGCAGACCTTGTAGCATCTCGCTCCACTGAATTCCTTCTAAGGAGACAAATTTAGACTCCCTTAACTTGTGCCAGACTGAGCGAGACATAATTAGTGTGTGTTCTATGCGTTTTGCTCCAATTTGCTCCAGATATTCTTCTCGCTCTGGCTGATAGTCTGAGGAAGCGAGTTGCAAGCCTTGTTGAGGAAAATCTTGAGCAATACGAGCTAGTTGAGATAACAATTCTGGATATAGCCAGGTATAAGCAGGATGAACTGTCAGTGTTGCTGCATGTGGGGCCTCACCCTTGCGGTCAAGTTGTACCTGAAAATGACCGATCGCTGCTTTGCGTTGGGGTTCAAACACGTAGCCACTCACTACTTCTGTTTTGGTCAGCCATTGCTTGACTGCATCAGTTAAAACGCCGAACAAACTAGTTTTAAAATCGCGGGTGTTGCGATCAAAGACCTGACGTACCAGAGGCGGCATTGATGCTGTATCTAGCTGATATAGTAACTGGGCGTCAGCATTACTTACTGGCAAGAGGTTAGGTAAGTCTGGCTCTCCTTTTGCCAATTCAGCCAGCAATTCTGGTTCAATTTCCCAGTATGTCATTTCTGCTAGGCGCTGAAAGCCATTTTGTCGGTACAGTGCCAGCGCCTCCATATCATTGACGTTAACTTCCAGTAGCCAAGTGCGAGCTTCCAAAATCGATTCAAAACAATGGCGTAAAAGTTGCGAACCGATTCCTTGTTTATCAGCACCACGCTCTAGCATCACTCGATCAATCCGCCAAGTACTGCGTGTCCGGTTAAACGGTGACACTTGAATCATCCCTAAAAGCATCCGCCCTTGTTCTGCTATATAGGCACAGAAGCGATACTGAAGCGGGTTAGGAAACCAACTCAAGAACTTGAGTAGTCCATACCAGCGGCGTAACTGTTGCATCTGGCTGATGACAAAACGAGCTCCCTGGGGAGTGAGGGCTGCGAATGACTCTTGATTTAGGCGCTCAATTCCGTCCAGATCCCGGTATTGGACTGGTCGAATGATCACGCTGAGATTTCGAGGAAGTAATGAAGTCATTTTGATTCGAGCCGCCATTTAGCCTTAACTAACTGCTCTTTTAAGGTACTGCTGCCATAATATTAACGGCTTTATGCTCTTTGCTATTGTTCCAAAAGAGTGATTTTCGTAACTAAATACTTAAAAAAGCAGACTTTGCGGGAACACCATTGGCGTTAACCCAACAATATCTGCTTTTATTTTATTTGAATTTTGGTTAAAAATTGTTATAGATTATGGAACTTGCCGAGAAACTAGCTTTTCAAAATTGGCTTGGGTTTGATGGAGTAATTGCTGGCGACTATCTTCAAGTGTCTGCTTTAGGGTTGGAACCAGATTGCGAGCGTGCAGAGTCATGTGAAGTTGCAGGTGGGCGACGTATTCACTGATATCTTCGTTTGGTGCAACTGTGCCCGTTAAGAAATTTGATTCCATTGCCACTGTGTACTCCTTTGTAAATCCTGTGCCGTGTCTTGACATCACTACTACTTATCACGTTGTTTAGTCTCTCTTCTTAATTTGCAATGAAGTTTAACGGTTGTTCGCAATCAAAAAGCAAGGGAGCAGGGGGCAGGGGGCAGGGGAAGAAAAATTAGACTCTATTAATTACTTGGGGCGATCGCCGAACTCGGAGTTATAACCCTCTTCACCATGTTCATTGATATCCAGACCTTGGTATTCGGCTTCTTCTTTGACTCGCAGACCGATTGTGGCATCGATAATCTTTAGAATGATCCACGTGCCAATTCCGGCGATCGCATAAGCAATAGCGATCGCGAATAGTTCAATTACCAATTCACCGAAATTACCACGCAGCACGCCATCTTTACCTGCTGCATTGACTTGAGTAGTGGCAAAAATTGCGGTCAAAATTGCACCCACGGTACCACCAACACCATGCACAGGATAGGTATCTAAAGCATCATCAATTTGCAGTTTGTGTTTGAAACTCACAGCGTAGAAGCAAACAAAGGCGGTGATGAAACCAACTAAAATCGCTGATAGCGGTGTGACAAATCCAGCAGATGGAGTAATACCCACTAAGCCAGCAACGGCTCCTGTAGCGGCTCCCACTGCGGTTGGTTTACCTCGCAAAACCCCCTCTAAAATCAGCCACATTAGAGCTGCCGCCGCTGCTGCTGTGTTGGTAGCAACAAATGCTGTTGTGGCTACATTTGTGACTAAATTACCCGAAATTCCACTAGCAATAGACAAGGCACTCCCAGCATTGAAGCCGAACCAGCCAAACCACAGCAAAGCAGCACCTAGCAGAATGAAAGGAACGTTGTGCGGAGGGCTAAGGCGGTCAGGAAAGGTTTTTCGAGGCCCAAGGACGATCGCCGCAACGAGGGCAGAAACGCCAGAACTAATGTGAACTACTGTGCCACCTGCAAAGTCAAGAGCGCCTAAACCACCATACAAACCCAAAAATCCACCTTTAGCCCATACCATGTGGGCTAGGGGGGCATAAATAAAGGTTGACCATAATAGCACAAATAGTGCATAGGCGCGGAAACTCATCCGTTCTGCGATCGCCCCGGAAATTAAGGCTGGGGTAATGATTGCAAACATGGCTTGATAGATCATGAATGCTTGGTGAGGAATTGTCGCGGCGTAAGAAACGACTTCCACCGGGTTTGATCCTTTGAGATAATCGGTTGTCTCTAGCCCAACGCCATTCAAACCAATCCACTGTAATCCACCAATAAACGGCAACCCTGGCGCGAAAGCAAGACTATAACCCCACAAAACCCAGGTAACGCCAACGATCGCCATCAACACAAAGCTCATCATCAACGTGTTTAAAACGTTGCGCGATCGGACAAATCCACCATAAAAGAATGCTAATCCTGGTGTCATTAACAGAACGAGTGCTGATGAAATCAGCATAAATGCTGTATCTCCAGTATCAGCAGCAGGCGGAGTAGCTGGTGTTTGGGCAAACGCATTGCCTATCAGCGGTACTCCCCAAATTAGGAGGGCGATCGCCCCAATTGTGACAACTTTCTTCAACACTTATTTTTGTCTCTAAAGACCAATAATTTTTGTATTAGCTAAATACATTTCAGTACTATTTGATACTCTATTTTGTCATGTAAGTTACTCTGCTTTAGTCTTTTTGAAAGGTTAATAAAAATATAATCTCAATCAGAGATATTAAATTTTAAATAAGTATATATAGATGCAACAATTGCATCTTTCTTTTTCAAGAATAGCATTTTGCTCTAGCGAGCTAAAATTTTAAGTTTTTAGTTAATTTTCACTACAAATAAAGATAAAAATTACTAGTTAGTGCTTTAGCGCAAACTACAGGCTACAAAGCATTTTCTATTGAAATTTTCACTTAGCTTCTGGGTGAAAACATGATAACTAATACACTTACTAAAGCTAAACAAGTTCCAATTAGGTCGTAATGATCTGGAGTCACTCCATCTACCTTCCAACTCCAAAACATCGCCATTGCAATAAACACGCCTCCGTAAGCAGCATATACTCTGCCAAAATTTGCTGTTTGGAGAGTAGCGATTACTCCATAGAGAGTTAAAGCAATTCCACCTAATATCCCCCACCAGAAAGACTTACCTTCCTTCAACCACAACCAGATCAGGTATCCGCCTCCAATTTCAAATAAACCAGCCCACATAAAATAAAGCAGCGACTTAATCATTTGAGTAATTTATGAACATAGATAAAGTCGAATCAGTGAAATTACGCTAACGCTTTTAACTAAACTATTGCCATTAATTGAGTAAGTTTTACCTCTAACAACAACTTCAGCCATAGATAAGGCTTAAGGATGAAAGCATTATTACCTGATAACGAAGCACAGAGAATTGAGGCACTTTTGCAGTATAAAATTCTTGACACTCCATCTGAAGAAGCCTTTGACGACCTCACTCGTTTAGCCTCGTATATTTGTGGAACTCCTATTGCCTTAATTAGCTTAATTGATACAAACCGCCAGTGGTTCAAGTCCAAAGTCGGCTTGGAGGCGCTAGAAACACCCAGAGATCAAGCATTCTGCGCCCATGCTATTTTACAGCCAGAGATTTTTGTTGTGCCTGATGCAAGAGCTGACGACCGATTCGCCACAAACCCGCTAGTCACTTCTGACCCCAATGTCCGGTTTTATGCTGGTGTCCCTTTAACTAACCTTGAAGGACACGCCTTGGGAACGCTTTGTGTGATTGACCATGTACCAAGGGAACTTACTCCAGAACAGTTTGATGCATTACGAACTCTAGGCCGCCAAGTAATTAAGCAACTGGAACTACGGCGCAATTTAGCGAATTTAGTACTTATAACCAATGAACGCAAACAATCACAGAAGATACGCAAGCAATTCTTCAAAAGAGTTGCGGGAGGTTTTGGGTTAGCGTCAGCAATTTTAATTTTAATTGGTGTGGTTTCTTATCAGAACACAAAAGTATTGATCGATACTAATACTCATGTAAAAAAAACTCAAGATAAAATTAACAGCCTGGAAGAATTACTGTCCCAAATAAAGGATGCTGAAACTGGACAACGCGGTTACATTCTGACTGGACAAGAACGTTATCTAGAACCATATCAAGCTGCACTGGCAAATATCGCTCAAAAAATTGCAGAACTCAAAAGTTTAACAGCAAAACAACCCGACCAACAAAAACAGATCAGATTTATTGAACCCCTGATAGCAGCAAAATTTTCCGAACTCAAGCAGACTATCGACTTACGTCAAAACCAGGGATTTGAAGCAGCGTTGCGGGTACTACTGACAAATCAGGGACAAAACCTGATGGATGATATTCGTAAAACCATCTATGAGATGGAGAATGAGGAAAAAAAGTTGCTCCAGCAGCAGTCACAAGCTGCAAAGGTTGGTGCGAATAATACAATTGTGACACTTGCGATCGCCATCTGCTTAAGTTTTATTGTTCTTGCTGTAGTCTACTACCTGATTTATCGTGAGGTCACTGAGCGAAAGTTAACAGAAGAGACTTTGAACAAAGAGCGCAATTTTATTTCCGCCGTTATTGATACTATTAGCGCTTTAGTAATAGTTCTCGACTCGCAAGGACAAATCGTTCGCTTCAATCAAGCTTGTGAGCAAACAACGGGTTACTCTTTCGATGAGGTGAGGGGTAGATATTTCTGGAACCTATTTCTAATTCCTGAAGAAGTAGAGCCGGTCAAAGCAGTTTTTCAGCAGCTACAAGGTAGTGAATTTGCAAACGAATATGAAAACTATTGGGTAACAAAGGATGGTACTCGACGACTAATTGCATGGTCAAACACCGTCTTACAAGATTATGAAGGTGAAGTTGAATACATTATCGGCACTGGGATTGACATTACTGATCGCAAGCGAGTTGAACAGCATTTGACTGTACAATATGCTACAACCCGTGTCTTAGCAGAGTCTACCACGATTAACAAAGCTACTCCCCAAATCCTTAAAGGCATCTGCGAAAGTTTGGGATGGGATTTGAGCGAAATTTGGATGGTGGATCAGCAAGCAAATGTGTTGCGTTTTCTCGACATCTGGCATAAACCATCCCTTGAGGTGCAAGAGTTTGAAGCACTGACTCGCCAAGCCACGTTTGCCCCAGAAATTGGACTACCTGGTCGCGTTTGGGCTAGTTCTCAACCGATCTGGATTGTTGATGTCGTTAAAGATTTTAACTTCCCTCGTGCCAAAATTGCCGCTCAAATCGGACTACACGGAGCCTTTGGTTTTCCGATCCAGAGTGGTAACAAAATTCTGGGTGTAATTACCTGCTTTAGCAATGAGATCCAGCAACCTGACCCAGATTTGATCAAAATGATCAATTCTATTGGTGAGCAAGTAGGACAGTTTATCCAGCGTAAACAGGCTGAGGAAGAAATTCAACGCCAAAACTTGCGATCGCAATTATTTACAGAAATCACCCTCAAGATTCGTCAGTCGTTACAAATCGAAGAAATTCTGCAAATTACTGTCAAGGAGGTGCAAAAGATTCTCCAGACTGACCGAGTATTAATTTATCAACTTTTACCAGACGGATCTCAAACCAACATTATAGAAGCAGTAGTTTCTGGCTGGACTGCAATCAAAGGGCAAAACATCACCGACCCCTATTTGCGAACGGAATACCTACAACAGTACTACTTACAACAGTATCGGCAAGGAAAGATTCAGGCGATCGCTGATTTAGATTTGGTAGAAGTTCAACAAAGCCACATCGAATTACTGCAACAGTTTGGGGTTAAAGCCAACTTGGTTGTACCAATTCTTGTTAAAGAAGAACTTTGCGGTTTGTTGATTGTCCATCAGTGCGCCACCTCCCGTCACTGGTCTAGTTTTGAAACTCATCTTTTACGACAAATAGCTGATCAAGTAGGTATTGCTTTAGCTCAGGCTCAATTACTAGAAGCAGAAACTCGTCAACGACAAGAACTCGAAATTGCTCGCCATCAAGCCGAATTAGCTTCTGAGTCTAAAAGTGCCTTTTTGGCTAACATGAGTCATGAAATTCGTACACCGATGAATGCTGTGTTAGGGATGACTGGCTTAGTATTAGAAACTCCTTTGAACCCAGAGCAGCGAGATTTTATTGAAACAATTCGCATTAGTGGAGACGCTCTTTTAAGCCTAATCAACGAGATTTTAGATCTGTCCAAACTTGAAGCGGGAGAGATGGCTCTAGAAACTCTAGATTTTGACTTATCTACCTGTGTTGAAGAGGTGTTGGAATTATTAGCGCCTCAAGCTCATCATAAAGGATTGGAAATTGCGGCGTTAATTCATCGCAACGTCTTCACCGACCTCCAAGGTGATGCTAGTCGGCTGCGGCAAATTTTGATGAACTTGCTCAGCAACGCTATTAAGTTTACCAGTACCGGAGAGGTAGTATTACGAGCCGAATTGCGATCGCAAACTTCTACCACAGTTACTATTCACTTTGCTGTAACTGATACTGGTCTTGGCATTAGTCCTGAAGACCAACGCAGACTCTTTACGCCATTTACGCAAGTAGATGCTTCCACCACTCGTAAGTTTGGTGGCACAGGTTTAGGATTAGCCATCTGTAAACAATTAGTCAGCTTGATGGGAGGGATAATAGGAGTGGAAAGTCAGATTGGACAAGGATCTAAGTTTTGGTTTGAGGTGACTTTCATCAAGCAACTTCAGCCTGTTTCCCCAATCCAAGATCGCGGACTTCTAGACAATAAGCGTTTATTAGTAGTGGATGACAACGCTACCAATCGCAAGATTATCTATCATCAAGCTACCCGTTGGGGGATGCAGGTGGATAAAGTCGATAGTGCTGCTGCTGCTCTGAGGGCAATTCAGGAAGCAGTTGAGCAGAACATACCCTATGATGTTGCCTTGGTTGATATGCAAATGCCCGAAACAAATGGCCTGACTTTAGGAGAGCAAATTAAAGCAAATTCTGCGATCGCACAGTTACCTCTAATTATGCTCACCTCTACTAATCAACGGGATGAAGTGCAAAAGGCGTTAAACATCGGATTTGCGGCTTATTTGGTCAAACCTGTTAAGCCATCTCGGCTGCTCGATACTATTATGACTATCTTAGGAACTCAATGTGAATTAGAAGAGGAGTCAGGAGACAGCAAACAGGAGGTAGGAGTAGAGACGCGATTAATCACTTCTGTACAAGGGTTAGGAGATAGGAAGCAGGCAGAAGTAAATAATTTAGAAAACAAGTGCAATTATGCCTCTTCTGACTCTTTCCCTCTGCTTTTAAAGCCTAAAATCAGAATTTTGCTGGCTGAGGATAATTTAGTAAATCAGAAAGTAGCCTTGAAGCAACTCCAGAGTCTAGGCTACAAAGCTGATGTCGCCGCCAATGGAAAGGAAGTTTTGCAACTATTGGAAAAAATTCCTTACGATTTAATTCTGATGGATTGCCAAATGCCAATTCTTGACGGTTTGGAAACCACAAGAGAAATTCATCGTTGGCAAGAGAGCGACTTTGCTAACCATCACCGTCCTGTGGTCATTGCTATGACAGCTAATGCCATGACAGAAGACAAAAAAATGTGTCTAGATGCAGGAATGGAAGATTATCTGAGCAAGCCAGTGTTGAAAGAAAAATTAGCAGCCGTGCTAGAGCATTGGGTAAGCGTAATACTGAGTGTACAAGAATCAAGTGCTACCAAAAATGATAGTTCCCTCAGCCTACCAATTGATTGGGAACACTTGCATCAACTCTCAGAAAACAATGCAGAATTTGAGTTTGAGTTACTGCAAATATTTATTGAAGATATCCAACCCCGTTTAGAGATAATTAAAATTGCGATCGCAACTAATGACTTTGAGCAAATTGCCCAACAAGCCCACCATCTTAAAGGCGCTAGTGCTAATATCGGCGCTACAACCATGCATCTAGCCGCCGATAAATTAGAACAACTAGCTTGCCACCAAGAACGTAGAGGTACTACTAACTTAATCTCCGAGTTAGAAGAGTTTCTTAACTGCATTCAGGCTTTTCTAACTTCCTCCAACCAATGCTTGGAGATATAGCCGTAGTCACATAGCTTAGGACAAGCAATGAAGCAACTTACTATTATCTCACTGCACTTTACCTGATTTTCACGGGATGCGGAAATTAAAAGTCTAGTGTTGTGTTGCGATCGCCACAGAAGGTACTTTGGTTTGTTGCGGTATCAAATAGACAGGCAAAAGCTTGTATTTTCCCCTAGCAATTGGTAAGATTCTGCATATCAAGCTTTAAATTTGAGCTTGTAAGAGGATAAAAGCCCTCTTACCCAGAATATCGGAGATTTCTTTCCTTTTATAGCGGCTTAATATAGATTATTTAGGCTTCCGCGAACTGAGGGCTGGTAGTGTCTTATAGGCTGGCGAACGCTGAGTAAGGATTGTCTGGATAAGCTTAGGGCTTTGCTAAAAGGCAGGGTAAAAGTTCTATCCATGATGCGGAATTGCTGAGTAAGAACACAAAACCAAAGGATGAGATAATGCGTCTGAGAAAGCTAGTCAGCTATGGGATTTTTGTGCTGATTGTCGTCATCGGGGTTGGTCTCACGACAATTGCTAGTGGTTATGACATTCCACCCACAAGTGGGCAGATTACGTTCGCCGAACAGACGAGCGATTTGATGCTCAATACGTTGTTCGCGGCGCTAACGCAAGAGTTCGACGAAACCACGGTGGATAACGTGGAGCAGGGTAAGCACTCCATCTCGCTGATATTTAACGATCAGAATAAAGATATGCGATTGGTCGGTACGGTTGGCCCACTCCGAGAAAGCGATCGCCCCCGCGACAACTTCGAGCGTCAAGCAAATACGCAGGCAATGGCAGGGCAGCCATACGTCTCAGTCCAGCGCGGGGATAATAAATGGTACTATCGGCGATCGATTCCCCTCAGCAACTTCAGAGCGGAGTGTGCGCTCTGCCACATCAATTACCCGGCCGGCCCTACATCGGACTGGGTGGGTGCGCTTATGCTCAGGGTGCCCATCAAGGATTAAGGGACTTCCAAAAAATCAAATAATTATTGTATAAGGTAGGAGTCAGTGCTGTCGTCGGCAGCACTGATTCATATTTTGATTCAGCAGCGCCAGAAGTTCTGTTCGCCGATTCGGCTTGAGACTTTCCCGTAGATTAGTTACCGTTGAGCAGACTTCTCTGTAGGTGATTCTAATTCCCACTTTCACTCAGCACCACCGATTATTAATTGGCAAATTGGCAACCCCTGGAAAATTAGCTGTGTTAGCTTTAGCAGAATACAAGGTGTATTTGCACTTTCAAGCTATTTGGACGGGCTTCAACCCGTCTTTATTTATCACCCTCCTCATTTCATACCCCGATACTCAATGTCTCCCCATATTTCTTGGTTAAAGGGGTGCATGTTTGAATTTACCTTTTACCCTTTCCCCAAATCACAAAGGGTGCAATATTGTTAAATGAAAGCTATGTCTAGTTTCAGCTTTCAGATATCGCTCTTGCAAGGGTTGCCATTGCTGCCATGACTGATAACGATTTTCGGTTAACAAAGTAGCAAGCGTAGGCATCTGAGTGTGAATTTCTGACTTGAAGATATCCGCGAGCCACTCAGTTAAAATTACACTATCTTGCATCGTACCCAAAATTTCTTGGATATTTTTTACCTCTGTAAGATAAGCTGCATATGACTCGCCATACAACTCAGTAAATAACTCCATTTGGTAACGTATGCGTTTAGCTTCTTTTCGCAGACTATGAAGACTTTCGCCTTGCTCTGTCAATTGTTTTTCTATCTTTTCTGGTTTCCAGTTAGTCTGAATTGTTACCTCAGATTCTACAAATTGAGTCCCAACTAACCAACCCGGATGTAGCAAAAAACTACTCACTTCCGGTAAAAGTAAATCTGGTAGTACTTGCTGAATGGCAATCGATGCTAAAGGTTGATAACTAGGTTTATCCAACCAATCATTCAATTCGTCTTTTAGAGATTTGTAAGGGTCATCCTTTAAAGTTTTTTGCACATTCGATAGTGCATCTTCACGTTGTTTAGCTAAAGCAGTGAAAGCTGTTTGCAAAGATGGTTGTTCTTTGCGCGGTAAGTTTGGTTTATAGTTCGTTTCCAAAGTTTCTTTGAGCACGTCTAAATCTCGGAGATTACCAAGACGACGAGCTATTTTACCAATATTTTTATCACTAACTGACTTTGGCAAATCCAACGCTATACTCAACCTACTGACGGCAGTACGTAGGCGACGCATCCCCACTCGCATTTGGTGGAGTGCTTCTGGATCTTCATCTTTCTTAACTGCTTTTTCCCACTTCAAGGTTTTCTTCAAGTGTTTTTGAATTGCTTGGTAGGCGTAATCTCCAAGAGTTTCTACGGTGGGTTGGGTGGCTAATTCCATAACTGATTTTTGATTAAATACCTAAACAGGTCATTGCATAATAACATTAGTTAAAAATTTGTATGTATGTTTTGAGATTTAATTTTACTACAGTGATATTGCGAAGTATTATAACTATTGATGCTTGTTGTTTTTATTAAAAAATACCAATCTATCAAAGGTATAAATATAAATATTACTATTGCTATTTATATATAAATTATGGTTTATGATGAATTATAATTGCTGAGTATTAAATAAAACATTAGAACAGCATGATTAACATCTTCGTAATTCAGAGAGATCATGTAAAATGTCTAACTCACATTTGATTAATCAAGTTCTCCTAACTTTTGGTGATTGTTTTAAAGAACATAGAGAAGATTTATCAGCATTATTGCTAACTGACCAAAAGGGTTTATGGTTTGGGTCAGATGAAACCTCAACTATTGAACGTCTTTCTTTAGTTGGTACTGATAAAACTACAGACCACCAACAATTTCGGGTAGCAGAATTTATCAGTTTACCTGCACCAGAAGACCAGGAAATTGATATAGAAGGACTTGCTTCTACAGATTATTACTTATGGTTTGTTGGTTCTCATAGCTACAAGCGCAAAAAAAGTAAACCTGATAAGACCGATGTAAAAAACTTAAAAAGGCTGGCAAAAATTGAATCAGAACCCAACCGCTACCTCTTAGGACGTATTCCTTTGGTAGATGGTAAATTACTTTCATCTTGCCCACATCCTCAAAATCCAGATGTGCTGTTGAGTGCCGCTAAACTGGAAGTGAATAACCAGGGTAACTTACTGATGGCAGCTTTAGCAAATGATCCCCATTTGGGATTTTTTATTAAAGCAGGAATTCCTGGAAAAGATAACGGCTTTGATATTGAAGGAATAGCTATTTATCAAAACCGCATTTTTCTAGGTTTACGTGGCCCTGTATTGCGGGGTTGGGCTATGGTGCTAGAAATCGAACTAAAAGATTCTAGCCCTGGACTCCTGACACTGCAACAAATTGGAGAGGCGAATGAAGTATATAAAAAGCATTTAGTCTGGTTGAATGGTTTGGGAATTCGGGATTTGTGCGTTGATGGTACAGACTTGTTAATTTTAGCGGGGCCGACGATGGATTTAGACGGGCCTGTGCAAGTTTATCGTTGGAGAAATGGCGTGAATTTGCGAGAAAATGTCTTCAGCAATCCAGAGTTCGTGCAAGATATTCCCTATGGAAATCGGGAAGATCATGCTGAGGGAATGACGCTTTTTCAGGATGTAACTGGCGTACCTTCGTTATTGATAGTTTATGACTCTCCGGCAAAAACTAGGCTGGTGGGTGATAGTGGTGTAATGGCGGATGTATTAAAGCTTGTCGGCTAGAGATTAGTTGAGATTGCTTGTACAGGACAAGTGGGGATACACTGTTCGCAGACAATGCAGCGCGATCGCGTAAATACCAGTTTATATGTTTCGGGGTTGAGGGTGAGGGCTTCGGTGGGACAAACCCCAGTACACAAGCCACAGTGCACACATACATCTGGATCGATGACAATTTCGCCCAAGGTATGAGATACATTGATATTTCGCGATCGCATCCACTCAATCGCTGCATCCAACTGATCAATGTCCCCCGCTAACTCCACTACCAGTTTGCCAATTTGATTTGGGGCTACTTGGGCGCGGATAATATTGGCTGCGACATTGAACTCTTTAGCCAATAGGTAAGTAATTGGCATTTGGACAGCGCGTTTTGGGAAGGTGAGTGTTACTCGTTTTTTCACGGGTTTAGCAGAGGGTTTTTTCTGTTGTAGCGTAATAGAAGAAAGCTAGGGGATCTGGGAAAGCGGGGGAGAATTCTTGACTCAGGACGCTAATTGAGAATGCTGCAAGATATCACTGCCTATACTGCTTAATTTATGAGTTAGGATAGCTACATTTTAATCGGTTGATATGAAAAGAATAGAAGTTGAGCAAAGAACTATTTTAATTGGTTTAGCAGGTAGCCACGGCTATGGTTTAAATCGTCCTGATTCAGACTTGGATTATCGGGGAGTGTTTATTGCACCTAAGAAGTACTACTTAGGATTTGATCGCATAGAACAAAAAGATGGAGGTTGGGATGAATCAGGAATATTTCCCTTCATTGATGGCAATAAAGACACAGTTATATATGAATTAAGAAAAATTATCCAGTTATTATCGGGAGCAAATCCGAATGTTTTAGAATTGCTTTGGTTAAATAACTATCCTGTTTTAACGTCAGTAGGGCAACACTTAATTAAGTATAGACAGCTATTTTTGAGCAAGAAAGTTAAGCATACTTACACTGGTTACGCTTTTGCTCAAATCAAAAAGATGGAAACTCATCGTAAGTGGTTGTTAAAGCCGCCGCAAAAGAAACCAATACCATCTGATTTTGCTATAGAAGACGAAGCACCTCTTAGTAAAGATGAGCTAAACGCTTTTCTGGAGTATCTTTATAACTTAATTAGAGGGCGAATTGAATTTTTAGAAGAAGCCGAGCAATTATACAAATTGCTGACGGCAGATATTGATTTCAAAGGTATGTTGAAACAATATACTTTACCTGATGAGACTTTAGACTATACCCAGAAGTTAACAAATAGTCGGAAAGATTTTATCCGCTTGCTTCAGAAAAGTCAAAACTATCAAATAGCTTTAAGAGAGTGGAAGGCTTATTTATCTTGGCAAGAAAATAGAAATCCGGCTAGAGCAGAAATGGAAAGAAAGTCGGGCTTTGACCTCAAACATGGGATGCACTGCATTAGATTGCTACGCAGTGGAGTAGAAATATTGCGACGCGGAGAAGTGATTGTTGATAGGAGGATTGCTGGTGATGTTGAAGATTTAAAAGCTATCCTCAAGGGCGAATATTCTTATGATCAGGTGATGAAAATGGCAGAAGATTTAGTTGCCGAAATGGAAGTTGTTTACGAACAATCTACTCTACCTCATAAACCTGGCTTAGAGCAAATTAATGACTTGTGTATGGAATTAGTGGAAATGCAGGGATGGAGTCATTAGTTATTAATCATTAGTCATTGGTCATTAGCTTGTACAAATGACAAATGACAAGGGACAAATAACAAATTAAAGAGTGTAAATCAAGTCAGCAAAACCATAGAGGCTGATAAACAGCAATAGTAATGCTGTGACTTGGGTCATTCGTGTCTGGGGTGAGGGGGCGATCGCTTCTCGCACTAAGATAGAAATAGATGCTCCAACTACTAAGCTCAAACCTAAGATTAAATACGGTCTGTCAGGTGAAATACTCGCTATTGCCAGCATAGCGATCGCTAGCAATAGCATCAATAACTCTACAAACCGAGGCGGATTGTATTGGCTAGCTAAAATAAAGCTGTTTAACCAAAAATTCCAAAATCTCATAATCAGTGCTGAAGTGCGGATAGCTATGGTTTAGCCCGTCCTGAATAAAGAGTGCTGAGTTAAGAGTTAGGAGTTAGGAGTACAAAGTTCCCCTCTGCTCCTCCTGCTCTCCCTGCTCCTAACTCCTAACTTTCTGACCTGCGCCATTTTTCTGTGCAGTATCATCTTCTGGTAGTTCGACACCAAAAACGCGACTAAAAGCTTTTGCAACTTTGTAACCACTATCAATCGATTCCAAGGGGTCTTTCCGTAGTCTGTGACGTAGACACAGCGTAATCACCCGACGGATATCATCAACTGTGACTTCGTTACGTCCTTCAAATGCTGTTAAAGCTTTAGCGGCGCGGTTGCTGACGATATCACCCCGCAAACCATCTACATCCAGTTCTGAGCAGACTTCAGAAATTTTTACCCGCAAATCATAGTCAATTTTTACTTCTGGTAAAACCTGCTGAGCATTGACAATTTGCTGTTGTAGTGCTTCTTGCTGAGGTTTGTATTTTTCAAGAAAAGCTGGGGGATTTTGGTCAAATTCTGCCCGTTGTTCTACGATTTGCACCCGCAAGATTGGTTCTTTAACCGTATGGATTTCTGCGTGCATTCCAAAGCGGTCTAGGAGTTGGGGGCGTAGTTCACCTTCTTCCGGGTTTCCAGAACCCACAAGCACAAAACGCGCTGGGTGACGAATTGAAATACCTTCCCGTTCTACAGTGTTCCAGCCACTTGCAGCAGAATCTAGTAGCACGTCTACGAGGTGGTCATCTAGTAGGTTGACTTCATCCACGTAGAGAATGCCCCGGTTAGCTTTTGCTAGTAGGCCCGGTTCAAAAGCTTTGACGCCTTCAGATAAGGCTTTCTCAATGTCGATAGTACCGCAAACTCGGTCTTCTGTGGCTCCCAGTGGCAGGTCTACCATTTGGACTTTTTTGTGAGCTATAGGAATTTCCGTACCTTGTTCTAAGAGTTGGCGGACTTCATCGCTCATCACATCGGGGTCACTGGGGTCACTATTGAAGGGGTCATTAGCCACCACAGAAATTTCTGGTAGTAGGTCGGCCAGCGCCCGGATAGTTGTGGATTTACCAGTGCCGCGATCGCCCATGATCATTACACCACCAATTTTGGGGTCAATCACGTTCAACAGTAGGGCCAGTTTCATTTCTTCCTGTCCCACAATTGCCGTAAAAGGAAATACCACACGACGCGCAGTTGCCGTGGATTGAGCAGTTGGACTCACTAAATTACCTTAACAATATTTTTCTTATTACAGTTCTTTATTGTAAACTACTGCCGCTAACCAACAATTTACGTTTTGCATCTGAAGGTATCTCAAAGGACTCTTTATCGAAACAGTGCTGAGTAAAACTAAGCACATTAACGAACTAGCGCAGGCAAAAAATAAAGCCCACTTTCGTGGGCTAATGGAACAAGCTTTTTAACAGTAAACAGTAAACAGTAAACAGTTATCAGTCAAGATAATTGGGTTTAAAGGGAACCATTAAGGGGGTGCTGACTTCCAACTGAAAACTAATAACCCAAAGCCGATTAGTGGTAGGCGCTATCTGGCGGGTTTAAATCCCCTAACTGTTTACCAGGGCTGTTTCATTCGCTCAGATCAGGATTTTGTCAAGAGTATCAACCAGAAATTTTAGTGAGTTGGTAATCGAAAAATTACTGTCTCAAACAATAAATTTCAGTGCGTTCGCCTAGTTTTCGACCCAATTGGATTGTTTAACAACCTGATTTTTTTTGACTGATACGCTTGTAAATTAAGGTCTTTTGGGGAATGAAACAGCCCTGCTAACTGTTTACTGTTTACTGTTTACTGTTCACTGTTCACCGTTACTGCTGCATAGAAGGTGAAGGAAAAACTCTACTGAATATTGGGATGCGTAGCTTAGGCTTAGTTGCAGCTATACTGGCGCTAGAAACAGAAGAGTTAGGAGTAGCCTCCGTAAAAATAGGTGGTTTGCTATTAGTAGAACTGGTAGAATCACTCACTTCTATTATGACGGGAGTTCGTTCAGCAGAGGTGGAACTTATATTATTGGTAGTTTTGCTGTTTGACTCCACTGGAGTTTGAGCGTGACATGGAGTAATGATGAAAGCAGAACTTGCTCCTAATCCCAGTATTAGTAGATTCAAAATATATTGCTGCATGAAGATTTCCAAAATCTGTTAATAGATATTTAAAATTTGAAAATTTTGTGCTGCTTATCAGTCAAAAATAAAATTTGCTATCTTTCTAATTAACTTTTTGCAATATCAAAAAAATGATTAATTAAGAAAATATTCAATTTTTAAGGCAATTTAATCTAAAAGACTAAATATTCTGCAAAAAGATACACCTGTAATAATCTCAGCTTAGTTATTAACTAAGTCAGCACAACTAATAATGTAGTTCTATATATATTGTTATTCAAAGAGAAATATTACTGAATTGCAGCGAACCATATTTTTTTGAATAAATTAACTAATAACCCGCATATTTCACTAACTTAAATATTAAAGATATAAACTCTTAATGAAAAGTACGGCAATAATTTAAAGACGTATAGTAATCTAAACTGACTAAGTAAATACTGAGAAAATTACTTGCTCATGTATTTGCCGATAGCTATCCCGAAACGGCAATGCGTTTTATCAAAAATATCTTGTGCTCTTTTACCGTTTATTTGTGAAGCTGCGCCAAAGTCTTTTCATCTCTTATTTCTTGGCGTACTTCTCTTCGAGACGCTTCGCGTTGGCGGAAGCCTCTGTCTACGACACCTACGCGAACGTAGAGAAGGCGGTTCGTTTTGAGTAACAAATTATTTGTTGTCGTTAACAAATTAATATCGCGCTAAGCTCAACAGTGTGTTGCCAAAACTAATCATGAAAATCTGTATTGTCGGCGCGGGTGCTATTGGTGGTTATCTAGGAGCAAAATTAGCACTAGCAGGTGAAGCAGTGACGCTGATTGCTCGTGGTTCTCACCTAGAAGCAATTCAAAAAAATGGACTGAGGCTAATCATGGCAGATGGTTCCAGCCAGATAGCGATTCCGACTCTTGCAACCAGCGATATTTATGAAGCGGTGAAACAGGATGTAGTGATTCTGGCTGTCAAAGCTCACAGTGTTGCAGCGATCGCTCCTTCTCTACCATCTCTTTATGATTCTCACACAATGGTGGTAACAGCTCAAAATGGCGTTCCTTGGTGGTACTTTCGCCAACATGGTGGTGAATATGAAGGTACGCGCATTCATTCTGTTGACCCAGATGGGATTATTGAAACTCATATCTGTGCTGAGCGGGCGATTGGTTGTGTCGTTTACCCAGCAACTCAGATAGTTGAACCAGGTGTGATTAAGCATATTGAAGGCGATCGCTTTACTTTAGGTGAAATTGATGGTAGAAAAACAGAACGCATCCAGTTATTAGCACAGGTTTTAAAGCAAGCAGGATTCAAAGCACCTGTACGGAATCAAATTCGCACCGAAATCTGGATTAAGCTGTGGGGAAATCTGGCGTTTAATCCCATCAGCGCCTTAACTGGTGCGACTCTAGAGCAAATTTGTCAGTATCCCCTCACCCGTGAACTAGCGCGGCAAATGATGCGTGAAGCTCAAGCGATCGCCGAAAAGTTAGATATTAAGTTTGGCATTACTTTGGAACAACGAATTAATGGAGCGGAAAATGTCGGCGCTCACAAAACCTCAATGCTACAGGATATTGAAGCCGGACGCCTTACGGAGATAGAGGCCATTGTCGGTGCAGTAGCAGAATTGGGGCGACTAACTCAAATTCCCACACCCTACATTGATGCAATTTATGCCAGTGTCAAGCTGTTAGAAGTAACTCGATGGAAGGCAAGGAGTTAAGAGAACAATAATTAACCTTGATTGGGTTTTTGTTGGTGCTGACGTTGTAATTCTGGAAAGTTGGTTAAATCGTCTATAGTTTGTGGTGCTGGAAATATTTCGCTTTTGTCTGATTTAAATCTATCGATATAAATTTGAAAAGCTTCCTCATCTTCTCTGTGTTCAAGAATATAATTACGCAATTCAGTGCGGCTCATTGATATAAAATCTGGTTTACTCATAAATATCTCCATTTTCCATTGGGATAAATTAAAATTTCTGTCTCTTCTCCAGCCAGAATGAGAATATCTTTTGTGCGCTCGTCAATCCGAATCAAATATATAGGTAGATACATCTTGGTTGCCCAATAGCCAAGAATGAAACAAGTTCGCATTTGCTCAGAGGAAGGCATATTTAAATTATCACTGCAATACAGTATTTTGCGATGAGCTACGCCCCGCCGTAGGCGATCGCACCTGTTGAATAGTGACTATATCATTTAAATATACATATCAATCCAACTAGTATTAAAAATCAGTTCATAAATCCGGTTATGGACTTTCAGATAACCTTGTTGCTTGACTACTAACCCTGACAAGAGCAATTCCCTTACTTCTGGACTATCAACTGAAACGATTTTTCCTTGATGTAAAATTTGTCGATAAAGGTCTAGTAGACAAACTGGTTTTTGGGTATTTTTGAGAATGCGATCGCGAATAGTTTTCAAATGCTCTGGCTCATCCTGAGATTCCCAATTGTTGATCACATTCATCTGCACTAAATTCTCAATCCACTCTGCTTCACTATTTGTGGGAATAGGAGATAAAGAACTGCGGATGAGCTTACAGAGCTTTTGAGTCAGAAAAGGCTGACCACTTGTCCAGGATAAAACTTCATTAAGCACTATTCGAGGATTGCTGACTTTTTGGGTCAATCCTTGCAATAAAGGTTGAGCTTCATGCATTTGAAAGCCATTTAGTTGAATTGCCTGACCAATATTAAAAGAAGTTCTTTGATAGTCAGTAATCAAATCTGAAGGTGTTGCAACTCCAAAAAGGGCAAAGGTTAAACGCCGATATTCTGGATTAATACTGCGCTGGTTGTAACAAAAACGAATTAAAGTAAAAAAGTCATTAACAGGAAATTTTAAGGATAAAACGCTATCAATTTCATCAATAAAAATACAAATTTTTTCACTTTTAACTTGAGCTAGTATAATATCTTCTATAAATCGACTTAAGCATTGGACAGGCGATAAATCTTTTTGTTCATTCCACCAAGTTTTAAAATTTATCTTTTCTAGCAAATCAAAACTTTGCCACAACTCCACCACAAATCCCTTGTACCATTGAGCCGGAGTGATGTTTTCGCTGCCAAGACGGGTGATGTCAATCGCGGCACAGCTAAATCCTTCTTGCTGAAGATGGTGTATCATACGTACCATCAAGCTGGATTTACCCATTTGCCGTGTATTCAGGACGTAACAAAACTCTCCCTGCTTTAATGCTTTATAGAGATAACGATCTGCGGAGCGTACCACATAAGTAGGAGCATCCATTGGCAAACTTCCCCCGACTTGATAATCAAAGGTTGAGGGTTGTTCTGCACTTTTGAGTAGTGCGTTTTCAAATACTAGTTCGGCTTGGGTAGCTTTCAGAATTTCTAGAGTTTGTGATAGTTCTTGAGTGCGCTTTTTGACTTTTTGTTCTAAATTCAAGTTGGATTTGGCTAATGCGTTTTTAGCTTCGTGCAAGGCAAAATTTTTGACTTCTAGTTCTAAGATCAACCGAATCCGCTCGGCTTCTGACCTTTTGCGTTGTGTGATATCTTGAAAGGCAGCGATCGCATAGATAATTTCACCTTTCTCATCAAAAATTGGAGTAGCTGATACCTCCAAAGGGATAATCTTCTCTCCTTGGTGAATTTCCATATTATCGACAGTAGAACTTTTGCCACTCAATGCCTGTATAATGGGGTGCTGTTCCGTAGGATATAACTCCTCTCTTCCTACTAAATAGGCTTGATAAATCTTGCTCAATTGATCTTTTGTGGCTCCGGTGACAATTCCCTTACCAAGTATCTGTTGAGCAGTTTGATTCGCGTATTGAGGTTGACCGTTACCATTAATTACGAAGATACCTACTGGCAAAGCTTCCAGAAATTGAGCCAGTCTGGCCTCGCTTTCGCGCAATGCTTCTTCGGCTCGTTGGCGCACCGTAACCTCTTGTCGCAAACGAGTTAATAATTCTGCTTGAGCTTGCTGTGCTATGAGTTCCTGTTCTCTAGCCGCTTTCATCTGCTGCACATGTTGCAGAGTTTTATTGGTGGTAATTTCTAAATCCTGAAAATTTATCGGTTTAGTTAAAAAGTCAAAAGCACCGCGATTCATCGCCGTTCTGATATTTTCAATATCACCGTAGGCAGAAATAATTACTGCTTTAATGATGGGATATAACTCATTAAGCTTGGTGATCAAAGTTAATCCATCCATTTCTGGCATATAAATATCGGTTAAGACTATATCTATATGCGGTTCTGTTTGCAGCTTTTCTAGTGCTTCTATACCATTACGAGCAAAAATCAACTGGAACTGTTTTTCCCGAATTTTTTTTCTAAATTTTTGACGAAGCAAGAGTTCTAAGTCAGGCTCATCATCCACAACCAGTATTTTAGCTAGCATAGTTTATTACCTGATTGGGAGTATTTATAGTTTGAGGATTTTTTCCTTTAATTTATCAAATTCAATTGGCTTAGTAATATAATCATCAGCTCCATATTTTTTAGCAGTTAAGTAATTATGTTCATCATCATAAGCAGTGATAATAATTACTTTTAAATTCGGATAATTATCTTTGATAATTTTGAGCATTTCTAGCCCGTTCATTCCAGGCATATTAATATCTGTGACAATTAAAACTGGGCAATTAGTTAGTCTACTTTGTAAACGTTCTAACGCTTCTTCTGCTGAGAAAGCAAAATATAATTTAATTTGATTTTCTTTAAGTTCTCTTCTAAATTTCTGCCTAAACAAGAATTGAACATCTTGTTCGTCGTCTACAATCATTATTTTCATTTATGACTTATGTATTGACATGAACATAGTACTACTTTGTCAAGTTAGCTTGGAGGTTTGTAGTAAGCACTTTAGTGCTTAGAACAATCAGGACTAAAGCATTTGTGTCAACTTCAGCTAAAAATAGCTTTACTGTTGGCTTCCTCACCCGCTAGAGAATGAATTCTCTAGCGGATGAGCGAAAGTCTACTCAAGTAGACTGAGGATTTTGGGCGATATTATAGTAATCTTTAGATTACTTTTGCTATGAGCAAGGAACTTCAGTTTAAGGCGGGATATGGATTTCACGTTAAGTTGACACGTATGGGACTAAAGTCCTGACTACGAACTTGTTTATCCATCAATTTAAACTTGACGCACTAGTAGTTAAGAGAATGTCAATCAATAACACTCTTCTACTTATTTTATCGGTGAACGTAAGGCTTATTATGCAGGAGATAGGAGATAAGAGGAGAAGTCAGTAGATAGAAGCCATTGGTTATTTGTCAAGTATGTAATAAAATATTTTATTAAATTAAGTCTCAGCGATTTGATCATTCCTTAGTAATAGCTTTAACATTAAGCGAATTATTGCAACATAAAGCAAATTTATCTTGACAAATAACCCCTAAGCTCTATCTTTTTTAAAATTCCTTGCTGTTAAGCAAAGTGACAATAAACTCTGTGTAGTTGCCTACTTCGGTTTCTACGAAAATTTTTCCCTGATGCTGCTGGACAATGATATCGTGAGTAATAGATAGACCTAGGCCGGTTCCTTCACCAGTAGGCTTAGTGGTGAAAAAAGGATTAAATATTTTATCTAATGCGTCGTGGGGAATGCCTTCGCCGTTATCGCGAATGCGAATTTCTACATGCTCACCCAAGTTTTTAGTACTGACTGAAAGCGTAGGTAAAAAGCCCTCACCTTCTTGCCCTGTTTTTGGAAAACGCGTCTTCTTTTTATGCGCTGCGTAACAAGCGTTGTTTATAACATTTATAAAAGCGCGACTAATATTTTGCGGCACTACATTCAATTTTTCAATCTTATTGTCATAATCGGTTTCTATATTTATCTTGAAAGCAGCATCCTTGGCACGCATTCCGTGATAGGCTAGTTCGATCGCTTCCGCTAGTAAGGCGTTAATGTTTGTCATTTGCCGATCGCCAGATTGCCCTCGTGAGTGCATTAGCATCCCACTGACAATGTTGTCAGACCTAGTACCATGCTCATGGATTTTTTGAGCATTTTGTTTGAGATCGTTCAAAATCTCCTCAATATATTCTCTGCTTTCTGGAGCTAAGCGGTCTTTTTGATTTTTCATCTCTTCGCATAGTTCCTGGGTTAACTCAACAGAAAGCTCGGCAAAGTTGTTAACAAAGTTTAAGGGATTTTTGATCTCATGGGCGATACCCGCTGTTAAAGCTCCCAGAGAAGCCAATTTTTCTTGGGCGATGATCTGAGCTTGCGTGGCTTTCAGCGTTTGCAGGATGCTAGCCAACTCATGATTTTTATCTTGTAATTCTTGGGTTCTTACCTCTACTTTCTGTTCCAGAGTTCGGCTGTAACCCTCTAACTGTTCATATAGACGGGAATTTTCAATAGAGATAGCGGCTTGAGCAGAAAGAATTCTTAAGATTTCGACGCGATCGCTAGTAAAAGCGCCTGTTGTTAAATTATTTTCTAAATATAGAATGCCGCTCAGTTTGCCTTGATGAATCAGGGGAGTACAAAGAATTGATTTGGGTTGAGTGATGGTAATGTAGCAATCGCGAGTAAATTGTCCTTCATTTACAGCATCATTTAAAACTATATTTTCTTGAGTATGGGCGACATAATTGATGATAGCGGCTGACAAAAGAGGGATTTGCTGAGCATCAACAGAGTCTACTGGAACTGATTGCAAGATAGTAACATTATCAGAATTCACTGCTCCTTCAGCTTCTATAAACCAGTAACCCTCTTTTTCCAGAATCAGAAAACCTTTTTCAGCACCGGCATTCTCAATTACAGTTTTCATCATATTTTGCAGTAACTTGCTCAAAACGATTTCACCAGAAATTGTTTGCGAGGCTTTTAGCACCGTGGCTAAATCTAACGCTTCACCGGAACTGCTGGTATTTGTTGAAGTACTGCTGAAAGTTGTTTTGCTGGCCAATGATGTAGAAGTTAACCACTGCGGATATTTCTGATCTAAGTCCTCTACCTTACGCTTTGCCCCCCAAATTTGGTAGCCTTGATAGGCTTTTCTCATGTAGAGTTTGGCAAACTCTTCTTTTCCTCGTTTTATCCAAAACTTTGCTGCTAGTTCATTCGCTAAAGCTTCGTTCTGGATGAATTCATTTTCTTTGGCGGATTCAATGGCTTGGTCATATAAATCCACAGCTTCATACCATTGACCAAAAATACAAAGCATTTCTGCTGCTACTAAAAGATATTTATGCAGGAAGTTTTCTGGACAGATATCTGCCCATTCTTTCATATGCTGTTGATTGGTTTCCAGTTGTTGCCAGTACTTATCTTGCTCATCTGATGAAGCTTGGGGATAGAGAGCAGTTAGCGTTAGCGAGTAATAAAAATTATGCTCAGCGATTGCGATCGTTCCGGGAATATAGTCAACCAACTCTCTTGCTTTTTCTAGATAAATTAACTCAATTGGCTCACCATATAAATAAAGAACCTGAGCTTTGAAGATGTAATAAAAGCAAATCGCTGCAAGCGTTTTATCTTGTTCGCAGGCTGCTAAAAAATCAGACTCTTTTGTCTGCTCTATGTCAAAATATAGTTTATCTTGGGTAAACCCTACCAAATTTTGGATGAGGATTTTAGCACCCAATATACAATTAATTGCCCACTGATTTTGAGTTTCTTGACTAAATAGCAAACTGCGAGACGCTTCCTTTAAAAGAGAGTCTAAACTTCTGCCTTGACAAATCAGATTGTACAAGTTGTAAGTAAAGGTATACCCCACAAGTTGTAACTCACCAACTTGCAATCCGGCATCAGCTCCTTCAGTATTAACTTTTTCCGACAGCTTAATGTGTTTCAACCAGTGCATGGTAAAACTGCCATGAATTTGGGTAGCTGCATTCTTACAAGACCAGTCCTGATACTTTTCAGCTAGCTTCATGCCAAGAGAGCTATATTCATAACCTGAGCGATAGTCGTGCAACACATAAGTATTGACTACACCAAAAAAGCTATAGCCCATTGAAGATTTTTCCATGTTGCCGTATTTGATATTTAGATTAGCTAGTTTAGTTGCAACCAGATTTCTCAAGGCTGGATCTAAAATCCAAGCAGCAGGAAAAATACGAGTTAGTATTTTTAAAGCTGCCCTTTTTTCTGGTATTTCCATTTCTGGATTGTCATATAAAGAAGCGATCGCTCGCTCACCTAAATTTTGGCGGTATTCGGCAAGCTCAGCCTCAAAAGCTGTTTGTAAGTTCTCTGCTGATAGGTCGATTCCCAGTAGCCTTAGTGCAGTTCGCCCCAACTCAACTCCCTCGCTGATTCGTCCTAACAAGGTATATTGAACAATTTGTAAGTAGTAAAAGTCTGTGCCATCAAGAGCCGATTTTACCCGCTTAAGTGACATTTTCAGCAAAGACTGAGACTGTTCAAAATTACCATTGAGATACTCGACTTCTGCCAGTTCTTTATAAAGTTCAAGAGCCATTTCGTAGCGCTCTTGCCAAATATCGCCTGGAAACTCATTTTTGCAAATAATTAGGTAGTCTCTAGATGCAGCGTATGCAGTTGCTTCTTTGGCTTTTTTACCAGCATGTAAATTCAATTCTGCTAGTTCTTTCTTTTCAACCAAGCTTTCGATCAACTCTCGCCCCTGATTAAGATGATCGACCAGAGTAAAAACTTTTTCTTCACGTTCTGTTTTACTGATATTAGCAAGCAATAGCCTGCCGATTTGTAAGTGAACTGCTTTTTTTTGACCTTCATCAATTAGTTCATAAGCAGCCTGTTGTACTCGGTCATGCCGAAATTTATAATTTTGAATAATTAATTCAGATTCAATTGGTGTGTTTGAAGTTGTTTCTAACTCTGAGATAGTCTGAACCAACCCCAACTGAATAGCTGGTAAAAGATTTTTAAAAGTTTCATGTGCGGATTTTTCGTCAATAATTGCTAATGTATTCAGGTCAAAACTGTTACCAATACAAGCAGCTAAACGTAACGCTTTCTGAGTTGTATCTGAGAGTTTTCTGAGCTTGACGAGCATTAAATCCACTACGTTTTCTGTGATGTTAAGGGACTCAATGTGGGCAATATTCCATTGCCAACATTTTTGCTCTCGGTCAAAAGTTAGGAGATTTTCTTGATAAATAGTTTTGAGAAATTCATTGATAAAAAAGGGATTTCCTGAAGTTTTCTGATAAACTAATTGCGCTAATGATTTGACTGTTTCTTGATCACTGTGGAGGGTGTCTGCAATCATCTGAGTAATTTCCTCCAATTTTAAGGGTTCAAGATTGATACAATTAATGATTCCCCCTAGCTGCCTTAAGCGAGCAAGGGCTAGCGATGCGGGATGATTGGGGCCAACTTCATTATCACGATAAGCTCCAAGTAGTAATAAATACTTCATGTTATCGTCAGTCATCATCACCTCAAGTAGCTTGAGGCTGCCAGAGTCGGCCCATTGCAAGTCATCGAGGAAAATAACTAGAGGGTGCGATCGCTGACAAAAAACCCGGATAAAATTCTGGAAGACTGCATTGAAGCGATTTTGTGCCTCAGTTGGTTCTAGTGGCTGCACCGGCTGCTGAGAACCGATAATTAGTTCTATCTCAGGAATAACGTCAATAATTACTTGTCCATTCACACCAACAGCCGCCAGGAGTTTCTCGCGCCACTGAGCTAGTTGAGCTTCGCTTTCAGCTAACAATTGGCGCACCAAAGATTGAAACGCCAAGACAACGGCAGAATAAGGGATATTGCGCTGAAATTGGTCAAATTTACCAGAGATAAAGTAGCCGCGTTGCTGTGTTATGGGTTTGTAGAGTTCCTGTACCAGCACAGATTTACCAATGCCAGAATAACCACCAACCAGCGTCATTTCAATTCGCTTCTGACCTGCTATATTTTCTACTTGCTCTTGGTGGTCGCGTTCAGCAATCCGCTGAAATGTTGAGAGGAGAGTTTCTATTTCTGCTTCTCGACCGTAGAGCTTTTGCGGAATTTGGAATCGGTCAGAAATATCATGACGAGCTAAGGGAAACTCTAAAATTTGTCCGTGCTGTAACTGTGTCATACATACTTCTAAATCCGCTTTTAGCCCCAATGCGCTCTGATACCGCTCCTCAGATGTTTTTGCTAACAACTTCATGACGATATTAGAGACGGCTTGAGGAATTTCTGGATTGGCTTCGTGGGGAGAAATAGGTTGTTTGGCGATGTGACAGTGGACTAACTCCAAAGGGTCGCTGGTTTCAAAAGGCAGCTTTTGAGTGAGTAGCTCGTAAAAAGTTGCACCAAGAGAATAAAAGTCAGTACTATAATCGAGTGCTCGGTTCATTCTACCTGTTTGTTCTGGCGATAGATAAGCTAACGTTCCTTCTAAAACGTTGGGATTTTTAATTGTCGGATTTTCTCGCGTAAATACTGTGGAGATGCCAAAGTCAATAATTTTGAGTTGCTTAGTTTCGGAGTTAAAAACGATATTACCAGGGGTGATATCTTTGTGAATTACACTAGCAGCGTGAATCTCGCTTAGCGTCTGAGAAATCTGAATGGCAATGTAGAGAAATTCTGAGAAGGCAAACTTTTGAGAATTCATCAAAATATCCAACGATTTGCCCCCGAAGTCCTCCAAAACCATTGCTAAGGTGCTTTTATAAGGAAGTAAGTTATAAGCTTTGATCACTCCATCAATTTCTAGGGAGCGAGTGATTTCGTACTCTTGTTTGTATCGAGTCAGTTCTGAAGGTATCGGGTAATCTTCCTTAAGAACTTTGAGGATAACAGGTTGAGTGCTGGAATTAATAACAGCTCGATAAACTAATGAATTAGCACTTTCATAAATCTTAGAAATAATCTGGTAATCTGCGTTAGCGAAGCTCACCATTCGCGTAGCGTCTTGAAGAGAAGGTATCGCACTCATTTTCAATTTTCCTCCAAAACAGCACTCTTTGTTTACCGTCTGGTCGAATACAAGTCACTCAAAAGATTTCCCTGATCAACCAAGAGATTGTCAGCACAAGCATCTCAGCCGTTGCCAAGATTATGATGTATCATAACCCATAGTTCTTTAACAGTTATCAGTAAACAGTAAACAGTAATCAGTTAAGATAATTGGGTTTAAGGAGAACCATTAAGGGGGCGATCGCTTCTAAGTGAAAACTAATAACCCAAAGTCGATTAGTAGCAAACGTTGTTTAACAGTCATCAGTTTTTTTCTGACCACTGTTTACTGTTTACTGTTCATTGTTCACTGATTTAAGTTCTTACTCCAAACCGTAGAAACGAGTAGGATTATCCCAAAGGATTTTCTGTATGGTGTTCTTGGGGAGTTTCTCTTGCAGATCTACTATCTGTGCGACAATATCCGTCTTGTGATCCATGTGAGGGTAGTCAGAGCCAAAAATTAAATTATCTGCACCAAGATACTCAAGAATCTCATTCAGATAAGGCTCTGAAGGTTCGATCGCAATAAAGCACTGACGGCGGAAATACTCTGAAGGCTTCATTTTTACGACGTCTCCAATTTCCCATTGCAAGTCTTCGTACTCACGGTCGAGTCGCCATAACCAGTAGGGGAGCCAGCCACAGCCAGACTCCATAAATCCAACTTTCAGATGAGGATGGCGCTCTAAAACTCCGCCTTCGATGAGAGACAGCAGAGCCATCATCTGCTCTAATGGGTGTGAGCAGGCGTGTAGAGCAAAGCGGGTATTAAAACGATCAGCACCAGCAGTAGGTAAGCGAGAGTGAGTTCCTTCGTGCAGGCTAACTGCAATGCCCAATTCCTCGCACTTTGTCCAAAATGGCTCGTAGGCGGGGCTACTTAGCGATCGCCCTTTGACAAGGTTAGGGCGCAAAAACACCGCCTTCCAGCCAAAATCTGCCACCCGGTGTAACTCCAACACCATTTCTTCTGGTGCATGTAAATTCACAACTCCCACGCCTCTAAGAATTTGCGGGTCATAGCTGCAAAAATCTCGTAGCCAATTGTTATAGGCGCGGACAAATGCACCAGCCAGTTGAGGAGCCATGTTATCTACAGCAATCATCCATGAAAAGTACGTCGGATAAACAAACGAAATGTCAACCCCCATCTGCTTCATTGCTAATACATGAGATTCTGAGTCAAAGCTGTTAAGCCAAGATAGGGGATAAGCTTGAGTAACTTGTTTAGCTCCTTCAAGACGCAGCAGATCCGAGTATTTGTTAAGAATTTCCTCACCTTTAATCGTGAAATCTGGAGATGGGGCGAAGCTTTTAAATGCAGGTTCCAAATACTCTTCCCACATTTGATATGGCTCGTAGACGTGGGAATCTGCATCAATAATTTTATATCCTTTGAGCATATTTTATAATCAAAACAAGTTTAAGAGCAGATACTATTACTCTGGCAAGGCAACTGTACTAGGTTTGTAGTGAGCGCTTCAGCACTCAAGCCAAGGACTAAAGTCCTGACTACGAACTTATTCACCCATCAAAGTTGCTGTGGCGGACTACTAGGCAACCCTTTCCCCTTTACCCCTTAACCTTTTCCCAGACAACAAAAAAGTATTGAGATACTAAGAGCGCTTTACATCCACATCGGAAACGGATTAAGCTGCTCCTCTGGAATAGGTTCTTTCAGCCAACCCAGTTGTACCGGAACCTCATAAAGCCGACCCCCTCCTAAGCGCTTCCAGAAGTGACGCATTCCTGGAATAATAACTTTGACAACTTTCAATCCAATATCTGGACGAGTTTGGTTGAGGATGAGCATTTCCATGCCACGTTGCTCAACAATTTGCTGGCAGAGCTTGATATCATCTAGCAGATCATTGTGCTCAATCTGAGGATAGTTAGAATGCACTTTAGGGGCAATGTTGTTATCGGGTGCTAGGTAAGGCTGATTTTCTAGTGTTGCCGTTTTCCACCAATCTAAAACAGGTGGTTCAGCCGAAGCAGCATATTGAGTTGTGCCATCGGCGTGAGAAGCCAAAACCGCAGGAAGAATTTGATTCATTTCCGTGAGAGCTCTTTGAATGGCAAGCTTTGGATCGAAATGAGTACCAAAGCCTAAAATTATGTCTTCTACTTGGCGATGGTCACTTCTGCGACTAATTGCGGTAAAAGTAGGAATATTCAAGTCGCTAGTAATATCAAGAACCCAAAGTTCACGATGGATAGATTGATAATAACTTTTCAGATCTTGAAAATACGGCTCGTTAAAACTTTCTAAATCTACCCCTGGTCTGGGAATGCGATTATACCACCACAGGGCGACACTATCTCGCTCCACCAATTCCATAAAACCCTGAACTGTAGCTTCTTCCAAGGTATTACCTGCTGCACAACCGTTGGTATCTGCCCAACAGTCTGGCTCAGAAGACAGAGGATAGCCAAAATAACAATAAGCAGTGGGTAAGTACTTGAAACATTGGTGAGTCACAGACCAAACAGGTGTCCACTCAATTTCTCTTTCTTCGTTAAAAGGTTCGGGAACTCTCTGAAAGAAACTGGCACAATAGGCATTCCATTTTTCCCGGTTATCGTATTGAGCTTGGCTGAAGTTCATGCAGATATTGGGATGGATAGCCTTATCGCCCATTTTTTGGTAGCTGCTTTTGACTCTAATTTCGTCTCCCTGAAAAACGCCAGAATATCTTTCGATGGCTTCGCAAAAACCGCTGGCTCTTGCTTGGGCGTCCGTTCTGCCTTTTCCAGCACTTCTACCACCGATGTTTTGCTCTAATACACTTAAGTCATCAAACATCGAGGCAAAATGATGCTTAGCAAAGTAAGTAGGCGTTAAACCGTTTAAGTTGCGGGAAATTTTCCCAAACTCTCGCACAATTCCGGTGATGGGGCTAATGTGCTGTTGATATTTTTCAAAGGTTGCTTCAGGTTCTAAGCAGCGATGTCCACCATCAGCAGTAAAAGTTTTCTTTCGACTGCCAAATACCACAGGTAAAGGCTGGCGATGCTCTTGTTTAATGATGCCACAGACGGGACACTGAGGGCGTCTAATCAGGGTGTGGTTCTGCGTTTCCAGCGCTAGGGTGTCATGGGTTACAAGCACCCCTTCGAGACGCTTATTTTCTCCCTGGACAATCCATTTGAGGATTTCAGTCGCGGTCATTGAGAGAGCAGTTTGCAGCGTTGAGGGTAGTTTAGCCAACGGTGGCGTTAAAGGTGATGCGTCATTCTTGCGTCTCTGGATAAATCCTTCAACTGGACGATTACCTTGCAAGCGTTGGGATAGACATTCCCAACAACCTGTTTTGTGGGGATGAAAGACCGGGCCAATCCAGATTATAGTTCCCGTCGGTTTGACTAACATCCAAGGACGCGATCGCGCCAAGTTATTTTGATTAATCTCTACTAGTTCTGTTCGTAAATAGTCGTCAGTCAAGACAACTTCTAAGTCTGCTTCTTCAGCGACTTGAATTTGCAGCGATTCAAGGGTAGCAATAAATTCTAATGCAAACGGTGTCCCTAGAGCCTTGACGGCAACTTTAGTTGTTTGCAACCGATGGCGGGCGTTTTCTAGATTAACGTTCAAATGCTCGCAAAATACGGCTATATTTGCAGACAAAACCTCCTCATTTTCGATGAGATAGCCTTTTTGCTTTAACTCCATGAGGGCGTAATAAATGTAAGGTGCTGGTAGCTTATCTTGGAGTTGCTCTGCAATTTCATCAGTAGTTAGATTTTTGTCAAGTAAAGGAACTAACAACTGATAGAGGCGATCGCGAAGTATTATCGCACCTCTTTCAGATAGAATAAATACACCTTCTTCACCCGTTTCCACACGAAAGCGAGACTTAAACTTCGGTTTTCTAAACATATTTGCCTAGGGTTACGCGACAGCTGAATGCCAACGCAAGATTTATATGCAAGAAAAGAGGTAGAGTAGAAAGAATTTTTCTCCTATTTCTACCTCGATTTTTGTCATCAATTAAATTTGTAAAACTTATGACCCAGAAACAGGAATATATACAGAAGGAGGAAGATAATTACCGCTAAGATTATCTTGCATCCAATCTTTCAACTGATCTTCTGTAACAGTAAATTCACTCAATGCGGGACGTGGTGGATAAGCAATAATAGCAACATATTTCTCCTTTTTTTCTTCATCATACTCATAGGAAATGTTGCCAGTAAACGAATCGACTGTTACCTCAAATCGAAAATCTTGTACAAGAGGATCAGTGAAAATATAATCATTCGTAGTAAGTTGCTTGTAGACATCAGCCAAAGTCAAGCTAATTCCTGGTGCAGTCTTACTTGAGGTTATAACTTCTTTGATGATTTTGCTTGTTTCTTCCGCAGATTGAGCCGATTGGGGATCGCCATATTCAAGTGCTGCTAGCCGAAATAGGGCTTGTTTTTTGAGGATAGAACTGAAGTATTCTTTGAGGAGTTTCTCTTCCTGCTTATTTGTTTCATCTTGCTCAAATGCCAGAAAATTAGTCCAAGTCCAAGCTATAAGTTGAGTCCATTGCTTAATAATAATTCTGATTTTTGCTGAGTTTTCTGGAGTACGTAATTCTTTAGGAAATGGTGTTTCAATTTGGGTTGCCATTGTAAGAAACTCCTTAAATTAGTTTGATTTGGATTACAGAATAATCAATTATTCAGTTACGAAAATGTTAGTTGAGAGTAATACTATCTACTGAGCATTTGTCGTACCATTGTTAGAATTCGCTCTAGCCATTTGGAAGGTAAAATCTGCATAAGGTTGCACACGAGTTCGGAGTTTTGCGCCAGTATGACATCCGATGCAATTACTATTTTGGATATAGGGTTCTAGAGTGACGTTGGCTAACGGTAACTTTGGTGTAATCTCTCTAAGTTGTTCGTTATAAAGTTGACTTGGGTTCGTCAGCCATTGAGTACCAACGAGGTTGTAGTATTGCCAGACCGATGATTTAGAAATATCTTTTAGTGCTTGATGCCATTGCTGATTTTGCTCCGATATTTGAGAATCGAGCGGTGGCTTTGGTTTGAATGAGCGAACTATCTGCGACGGAATCTGATTTTTAATTTCGCCTCCAATCTTCGTCACTGCGTGGGGAGCTTCTTTTCGCCAAAGGTATGGTGGCTCTACATAGGAAGTATTTTCCACGCAATTTTTTTGACAGTCTGGATTATTCAGCGTGTACTGATTTCGTTTCAAAGTTCCATCTGGAACGTTATCTACCTGCTCGAATGTAGACCAAATCCATCCCTGCTCACTAGTTTTATGCTTAATATGGAAACCAATTAAACCTACTTCTATTACTTGACTAAATTCTTCACCAGTGTCACTACAAAATGCTTTACCAGTGTCACATTTGTCTGACTGTCCCGGAATTAAAACTTTTCGCTTGGTGGTGTAGTAACGAGCTTTTTCCTCCTCAGATGTTTGGTCGTCAAAAACTCGCCAGCTAGCCTTAATTTCAATCGCACCTTCCTTATCGTATGTACTACATGGAACTCTTAGTATGTTGTCGTTTTGACTGCCGCTACATACAAGGTCAAACTGATTATTGTCATTATTGAATTGTGCTAAATTAACGCCGTCATACCACTTGTTTTTAACAATTTGGTTGAACTCTTGTGGGTTAATGTAGGTTTCAACAATAATATAGTTGCCTCGCTGATCAACAAGAGGTAAATCTTGAGGATTTGTATTCTGACCTTTGGCGTCTAGCTTACCCTGTTCTGTAAGTTTTACAATTGAGTTCTTTGGTGGAAGTAATCTATTCTCAGCATTCAGACAGATAAAGGGTTTGTTTGGGGTGCTGGGTGTTTTTCCTGAAAGAAATACTGTTTCAGGGGTGTGGTAGAATTCCCAGACACGCGGAGCATCTGGAGCTTCACCTATTTTTTTCCTTGCTAAGGGAGAGCCTTGCTGACAGTCAGCTGGCCAATTTAAAGCAGCGAAGACTTGCCAAGCAAAGTGGTCAATAAAAACTACTCGTGGTGTGTTTGGATAGGATGCTTCTTGTTTAGCTTGATTGGGATTATGGGGAACCTCCGCAGCAATTATTTCTGGTTTTGGTTGCAACTGCCTCTGAAAGTCTGTTTCAGTTAGAACGAACGCTAAACTTGCAGAAACCCAAGTTAAGAACACAATTGAAATGGAAATAATTGTAATTGAAATAAGACGTTGAATAGCTCTCATGGATATACAGTACCAAGGGCGATCGCTAATAATCTCTAAATTAACTTAACACAATAAATCATCGCCTTACTCATGTTTTTCACAATAAAAACAATAACAAAATATAGATTTTTTTATATGTATGAAAAATATTATTTTTAGATGAAATTAACTGTTTTTATATGAGTTTTTATATGAGTTTTTATATGAGACTTATATAAATAAAACAAAACTTTTTATGCTAAGTTGCCTTCTGGCAAAAGTAACCGACGACTTTCGTAATTCATAGTTCGTCAAAGGTCAGGAAACAGGAGATAGGAGTCATTTGTCATGAATTATTCTCTTCCTCTCCTCCTCGCCTCCCTTAACTACGACACTACTCCTGGCGGGTAAAGGCTGCTCAGCAATGACTTGTAACAAATTTAAAAGCTGAATACTGGTATTGACTTGACATTAGTACTGTAAATGTTAAAACAAATACTATGAACTAAGTAGTTTTTTAAAGATTATTTAAAGTTCATTGAAATGATCAAACAACAGGTAAGCTCATCAGGTTTTGCCAACTTTTTGCCACTCCTACATCATCTGTAGGAGCATAGGCATTCTTTATCCTTTGGGCTGAGATTAGTTAATCCAAGTCTTTAGCAGCCATTAATCACAATATTTAACAGGTTTTCAGATTCCCGTTTTCTTCCAAAGCCTTTACACACTTTAAGAAAATAAATTATGTTTCTTTCTCAAGCTCTAGCGATAACCCTAGTTGTCAGACCAGGAATTGGCATGGGGTTAAAAGCTGCATTTTTTGGGAACGCAGACTTAAACGAATCGAAGCTGACACGCACAGATACCACGGTGAATTTTGACTGGGGTAAAGGCGCACCGACTTCCAAAGTCGGCTCTGATAGATTATCTTTGAGTACTTCTGGAAAAACATACTACGTCTCTGAGAATGGAGACGATAAAAATGACGGACTCAGACATACTACTCCATTTCGGACGCTGCAAAGAGCAGCAAATCAGGTGACAACACCAGGCGATAAAGTCTACGTCATGAATGGCACTTATACGCGAGCAGATACCTCCAAAGAGATCCTCGTGATTTATGAGAAACATGGCACACCAACTGCTCCAATTACTTTCAAGGCCTATCATGGACACCGCCCCGTCATTAAATCACAAAATCCTTACGCCATTAACGTCGTTGGCTCCTCTTACATTGTTATTGATGGTCTTGAGCTAGTTGGAAATAACGATAATGTAACTCTGGTGTATGCACAACAGCAAAAAGACAACATACATAATCCGCTAACAAACGGCGCAGGGATTGCGCTCCATCCATCCTTTGCAGGAGGAATAATCAAACAACATTCTCACCATATAGTGATTCGCAACAACAAAATCTCTAAGTTTGGTGCTGGAGCAATTGGTGCGTTCAGAACTGACTACGTGACTATCGAGAACAATCTTATCTTTAAAAATTGCTTGTATAGTTCGACAGGAGCAAACACAATTACCACGCTTCACAACTGGAATTATGACGATAATACCACCGACTATAAAATGATTATTCGGGGGAATACTGTATATGATAATCAAAGCTTAATTCCTTGGAAAGTTTCTGGAACGATCGCAGAGTCTAATGGCATCATGATTGATGATGCTCTAAATACCCAAAAAAATTCACTTCTTAAACCGTATCGGGGAAAGACATTAATTGCAAATAACATTGTTTACAACAATGGTGCTGCTGGAATTCAAGTATTTAAAAGTCCCAATGTGGATGTGATTAACAACACGACCTATCAGAACTCTCATAATTCTACTACTCAATATTTGGGAGAAATTGCAGTAGTTATGACTGAGAATGTGAGGGTGTTTAATAACATTATGTACGCCAAGAAAAACGGCATAGTCAACCATGTTAATAAAGCGGATAACAATGTCAAGTTTGATTACAACCTGATTTACAATTCATCCAAATTCACCAGTTCAGAGCTTCATAATATCATTGGACAAAACCCACTATTTGTAGATATTGGCTATAGAAATTTCTCCCTGAAACTCGGTAGCTTAGCGATTGATGCCGGCACTAGCGCCTTTAATGGCGTGCAAGCACCAATGATTGACAAGAGGGGTGCTAGTCGTCCACAAGATGGTAATGGTAACGGCGATGCAAGGATAGATATAGGTGCTTTTGAAGCCCGTTCACCATTGGCAGCAAAAGCCTTCTAAACAAAAAATGGGACTGGGGACTGGGGACTGGGGACTGGGAAAGAGATATTTTCATTCCTTCATTGTGCTTGCGTGGCGTGTGCTTTGCGCTCACTCTGTTCATGGTATCTCTTGCATAAATATTTTTTTTCGCGTGAACGAAGAACGCGAAAAGAACGACTTTTGCAAGAAGTCTCATTGTTTCTCTACTGATTGCGATCGCGACGGTGTAAGTTTGATAGACAATTCTCAATTAGCATGGATCACCGTCGCTGATTTATTAGTAAAAATATTACACTTTCATTAGTGATAACCCTTTTGGGCTTGGTAAATTTTTTATAGTTTCATCCTTCGGTATAAAAATCAAAATAAAAAATCATTTTAGATTATCGTTAGCAAGCGCCCTAACGCTTCAAAACACGATGCATCACATTTCAAAGCTCAAAAATATAAGTTATATAAAAAAATATTTATTTTTCTACTATATTTAACTAAATGTATCGATTAGTATAGTTTCTTGTACTTGTGCTTTCTAACCTGAGTTATTGATGAAACCTACTATAGAGGGATGAAATCAGGAACGTTTCTGTTAGCGAAACGTCAATGTTCGCTGTTTAAACTGCATCTAAGTCTAAACAGCAAAGGAAAGGAGCGAATTACTTTGAAACTCCGAAAAATTGTGTTTCATTCTACCCACAACTACCCCAGACCATAAGTTTTATTGCTCATGCTCAATCTGTCAGTTTCTAACTCTCAAGAAAATCAACCACTGCTTGACGCTACTAACTGGAACGTTATTGAAACGGAGTTTGACCCCACGCAACTCCACCATAAAGAAACTGTCTTTACACTTGGCAACGGTTTCTTAGGGACGCGGGGTACTTTCGAGGAAGGGTATCCCCAGGATTTTCCTGCAACACTCATCCACGGTGTGTATGATGATGTGAAAATTTCCTATACCCAACTAGTAAACTGCCCCAACTGGCTGCCATTAATAGTAAAAGTGGCAGGTCAACGCTTTAGCATGGATAGTGGTGAGATTCTCAACTACGAGCGTCGGCTTGACCTACGTTTAGGTCTAGTTAGCCGTGATGTGCGCTGGCGCAGTCCTACTGGTCATACTTTGGATTTCCACTTTGAGCGTTTCGTCAGTCTAGCAGACCAACATGTTTTGGCAATTCGCTGTCAAATTACATCTGTAGATTTTGAGGGTGAAATTACTGTCGAAGCTGGGTTTGACGCTCAACCAGACACTCAAGGTATTCAACATTGGCAAACCTTAAATCAAGGTGGTGCAGATAATATTATCTGGCTGCACAGCCAAACTCTCCACTCAGGCGCTCAAGTCGGCATGGCAGCTAAGTTAGTGGTAGAGGGTGACAATGGTGTATCTATGTGTATTGAGAATACTTGCAATTCTCCAAGCTTGGAAACCACCTTTGAGTTACTAAAAGGAAAAACGGTAACTGTAGAAAAGATTGTCACCATATTTACGTCACGGGAGACAGAAACCCCGATGACAGCAGCTTTACAAAGGTTGGCTGATGAACCGAGGTACACAACCCTACTAGCCGCTCACATTGCCGCATGGGATCAGGTATGGCAAGACAGTGACATTATTATTGAAGGCGATCGCCTTTCTCAATTAAGTGTCCGTTATAATCTCTTCCAATTACTAGCAGCTGCACCGCGTCACGACGAGCGCGTCAGTATCCCTCCCAAAACTCTTTCTGGTTTTGCCTATAGCGGACACATCTTTTGGGACACAGAAATTTTCATCCTTCCCTTCTTGACCTTAACTCAACCAGCTTTAGCGCGTAACTTGCTCACCTACCGTTACCACACTTTACCAGGCGCACGACGCAAAGCCCAGGAAGCGGGGTATCAAGGAGCGATGTTTGCTTGGGAAAGTGCCACCACTGGCGATGAAGTAACTCCTCGGTGGGTACCAGGTGCTAATGGTGAACAAATCCGCATTTGGTGCGGTGACATTGAAGTGCATATTACTGCTGATGTGGCTTATGCTGTGTGGCACTACTGGCAAACTACCGACGACGATAATTGGATGCGGGATTATGGCGCAGAAATTATCCTCGATACGGCTGTTTTCTGGGAAAGTCGAGTTGAGTGGAACCAAGAACGCAATAGTTACGACATCCTTGACGTGATTGGGCCAGATGAAAATCACGATCGCGTCGATAATAACGCCTTCACCAATCTCATGGTACAGTGGCACTTACAATCTGCTCTAGCACTTTGGGACTGGTTTAAGCAAGCTTATCCCGAAGCTTCAGCACAACTTGTGCAAAAACTCAACTTAACCACAGAACGTCTGCACCGATGGGCGGAAATCCAAGAACGTCTGTTTATCAATGAAGATGCTCAAACAGGTTTGATTGAGCAGTTTGAAGGCTTTTTCCAACTAGAACACGTCAATCTTGCTGATTACGAACCGCGCAGCAAATCTCTGCAAGGACTGCTAGGAATTGAAGCTACTAGCCAAAAGCAGATTCTCAAGCAACCGGATGTGTTGATGCTGCTTTACTTATTGCGCGATCGCTATGACTATAACACCCTCGTCACCAACTGGGATTATTACAACCAGCGCACCGACCATAGTTATGGTTCCTCACTAGGCCCGGCAATTCACGCTATTTTGGCTTGTGACCTCAATCAACCAGCCCAAGCCTATACCCACTTTCTCCGCGCAGCGTTGGTAGACTTGGAGGATGTCAGACTTAATGCAGCTGAAGGAATTCACGCCGCCAGTGCTGGAGGAGTTTGGCAGGCGGTAGTTTTCGGATTTGGCGGTATTCGGATGACTCAATTTGGCCCGGTTGCTTGTGCAAATCTGCCCCCTGGTTGGACGCGTTTAAAATTTCGACTGCAATGGCGTAATGAGTGGTATGACTTCGATTTGCGAGCCGAAAAAGAAATGGAAAGCAACCAGGAAGTCAAAGTTCCCATGCTAGATACACGTCCGACAATTAGCGGTGTGATCTTCGACTTAGATGGAGTGTTAACTGATACTTCAGAGTTTCACTATCTGGGTTGGAAGCGATTAGCAGATGAAGAAGGCATCCCCTTTAATCGAGAAGCCAACGAGGCGATGCGAGGATTGCCTAGACGGGAATCACTCATGCATATTTTAGGCGATCGCCCCACCACTGAAGAGAAAATTCAGGAGATGATGGAGCGGAAAAACCGCTACTACCTGGAATTAATGCAGAAAATAACTTCCGCAGATTTACTACCAGGTGTGACTAATTTATTACAGGACTTACAAGCCGCTGGGATAAAAATAGCGTTGGGTTCATCAAGCAAAAATGCCCAAACTGTAATTGAACTGTTGGGTATTAGGGACAAATTCGATGCCATAGCCGATGGCTACAGCGTCTCCCAACCGAAACCAGCACCAGACCTCTTTCTATTTGCTGCTCAACAACTTGGACTATCACCATCACAGTGTGTTGTAGTAGAAGATGCCGCAGCAGGTATAGAAGCTGCTCATGCTGCTGGTATGTCGGCTGTGGGGATTGGCCCAGTTGAGCGAGTGGGTAGAGCTAATGTAGTTTTTTCCAGTCTGGAAGATGTCCGCTGGCGAGAATTGCAGGAGCAAGTAGCTACCAGCAAGACAACAGATGCACTGGCAATAGTTTTCGGATAAGCACTTCTTATCTTTTTTGAGGTCTGGGAAAAGGATAAAGGAGAAAGGGTAAGGGGTAAATTTCAGCCTTTACCCTTTAATCGAAAGGTATTGAATAGACCTGTCTTCGGAAGTTCGTGCTCAGAACTCGAAATTTCGTGCTCAGAACTCGGAAGTTCGTGTTCGGAACTCGGAATTTCGTGCTCAGAACTCGGAACTTCGTGCTCAGAACTCGGAAGTTCGTGCTCAGAACTCGGCACTTCGTGTTCAGAACTCGGAAGTTCGTGCTCAGAACTCGGCACTTCGTGTTCAGAACTCGGAACTTCGTGTTCAGAACTCGGAACTTCGTGCTCAGAACTGCAACATCCGAGATCTAAGCATGATGTCTAGCGATCATCTTTTGTACGTCCATGCTTTGATGACAATGGGAAAAAATATGTTGGTGGCTAAGCCTGCTATATCTTCAGGGATTTTCAGCATTTTCCTTATAAATAAGAGGGAAAAATCCAAAAGGAAAAATGTTTGAATTCCCCCTTACCCTTTACCCAAACCATTCCCCCTTACTCCTTACCCTTTACCCAAACCATTCCCCCTTACCCCTTACCCTTTACCCAAACCATAAGTAAAGTGGAATGCTTATCCCTTAGACTTGCTGTACTCCCGGACGACCATCTTCAACCACAAATGAAGCACGCTTACTAATTGTGCCAAATTGAGTTGTTACATCTGATAAAACTAGATAATCTGTCTTCCAAGTTGTGGGAGTCAGCGCACAACGAACATATCCCCGTTGAGCGTTGAAGAATTTAATGTGAGGATTATCCGGTAAGTAAGCTTCAACCGTGGGGGTGGTGTCTGCTCCATCTCCACCAGAGCTAATTGAAGTACAGACGAATTCACTCCCAACAGTAGCGGATTCTGGCTGATCAAAGTTAGCCTTCAGATTCATGGCCCAGTTAGAATGTACATCACCTGCCAAGGATACTGGATTAGAAGGCTGGCGCTGTCCGAGGAAAGCCAAGAGGCGATCGCGCGAAGCCAAATAACCATCCCACTTATCCATACTGAAGGTTCCGCCTTCCCCTGGTGTCATGTCTCGCTGAGCAATGGGTACTTGCTGAGCTAAAACATTCCATTTAGTGTGTGAGCTATTTAGACCTTGGAATAACCAATCTTCCTGTGCTTTACCAGTAATCGTTGCCTTTGGATCAAAGTTTTCTGGGCAACGTTCTTTAGTACCATCACCACAGGGCTGATCGGTACGATACTGGCGGGTATCTAAGACATGGAAGGTCGCTAAATTACCAAAGTCCAGCCGTCGGAAAAGTTGCATATCGGGGCCAGTGGGTCGTGAGAAGGGACGCAATGGCATGTGTTCGTAGTAAGCCTGATAAGCAACCGCTCGTCGTTGTAAGAAAAGTGCCCGGTCTTGATCTGGTTCGGTATCAAGTTCTGAAATGTTGTTGGCGTAGTTGTTTTCTACCTCGTGGTCATCCCAGGTGACAATCCAGGGAAACGCTGCATGAGCTGCTTGTAGATTAGAATCGGTTTTATAGAGGGCGTGACGATTGCGGTAATCTTCCAAAGTCACAATTTCTGGACTATTGTGCTGTCTTACCCGATCTGTTCTGATGCCTCCCTCATATATATAGTCGCCAACATGTACTACTAGGCTGAGGTCTTTCTCTTGGGCCAGATATTTGTAGGCAGTATAGTACCCTTGCTCATAGTTTTGGCAGGAGACAAGCGCAAAGTTAAATTTACTCAAGTAGATTCCTGCTAGAGGAGCGGTACGAGTGCGACCAATTGGGCTAGCGTCTCGACCGACAATAAACCGATACCAATACCAACTATCGGATCGTAGTCCTTCCACCACAACTCGAACAGAATGGGCTAGTTGTGGAGTTGCAATTACAGTACCTCTTGAGACAACACGCCTCATGTCCGGGTCAGTTGCCACTTCCCAGCGAATTGGTACATTAGCATACGGCATTCCACCCCCATTTAAAGGTTCGGGAGCTAGACGAGTCCAAATCACTACGCTGGTAGGATAAGGTTCACCCGATGCTACACCTAAAGTGAAAGGATAATTAGAAAATCTGCCTCTAGCGATCGCTGGTTGATGCGAAAATTGATTGGCGATCGCTAATCCAGTAAATGCTCCTGCTCCGATAATTAAGTTACGTCGTTTGATCCGACTGTGTAAGAGCTGCTCAAAATTCCGGTAATCTACCATCTGTACTCCTGACTAACAGGTAAGTTAAAGCACAGCAACAGCTAACACCCTTAGCAAAATCAAGTTTGAATTTGCAGTTTTTTCCACTGATATCAATGTGTTAGATATTCTGTTGCCGCATAACAACCTACTGGTAGGAGATTAATTCTCTACAAAGAAATCGTTAATATCAACTTAATTCTTATGTATCTCTTACCAAGATTCCCAACTTCTTAAAAAAGTCGGGAATCTGAGATTTGTTGATTATTTGCGCCTGCTGAGGTCGGCAATTGCCGCTGCTAATTCGGCTGGCTCTACAGGTTTAGTGAGGTGTCTCTGAAAACCAGCTGAGATGATATTGTTGTGGTTAACCTCTCCTGCAAAGGCAGTTAGAGCGATCGCAGGTAACATATTTCCTTGGGATGCCTCCAACGCTCTAACTTGACGAATTAGCATATAGCCGTCTATCTCAGGCATGGCAATATCGCTTAAGAGAAAATCTGGTTTGGTGTTAGTGATCGCTTCTAATGCCTCACGGGCTGATCTAAATGCCTCTACTTGAGCGCCATACTGCTCAAGGATAAAGACTAATAAATTTAGAGTATCAACATCATCATCTACAACCACGATTCGCAAGCCCTGAAGATTTGGGAAATTGTCAGGCAAGCGATCGCCCTGACTATATTGAGAAGATGTAATTAGAGGTAGCATCACCGTAAAGGTTGCGCCTAAACCTTCTCCTAAACTCGCAACTTCGACAGAACCGCCGTGGAGTTCGACAATGTGGTGGACAATTGCTAATCCTAACCCTAGCCCACCAGACTTTCTTGTCGTTGTATCATCCGCTTGCCGAAAGCGATCAAATACGTAGGGTAAAAAGTCAGGACTAATTCCTTTGCCTGTGTCACTGACTCGGATTCGAGCTTGAGAGCCAACTTTGTCTAGACGAATTTCTATCCGACCACCCGCTGGTGTGAATTTAATAGCATTGGTAAGTAAATTTACAAATACTTGCTGTAAACGATTATAGTCACCTTCCACTATGCCTACCGAACCGACATGCGTTTGGATCTGAATCGATTTGGCTTCAGCTGCTAGGTAGATGGTATCTAGTGCTGCCTTAATTGTGGCAACTAAGTCAACCAAACTAATATTTAGGCTGAGCTTACCTCGGAGAATGCGCGAAACATCTAGTAAATCTTCAATCAACCCCGCTTGCAATTGGGCGTTGCGTTCGATGACTTCGAGCGCTTGAGTAGTTTTTGCTACGTCTAATTTGCGATTAAGCAGAAGTTTTGACCAGCCCAGAATCGGATTGAGCGGAGAGCGCAGTTCATGGGAGACAATTGCTAAAAAATCATCTTTCATGCGATTGGCTTTTTCGAGTTCTATCCTGGCATTACGTTCCTGTTCTAAAGCCTGGGCACGTTCCTCAATTGCCAATTTCTGATCGTGAATATCGGTGCAAGAGCCAAACCATTTGACAATTTGACCATCTTGATTTTGTAATGGAAACGCTCGTCCTAAATGCCAGCGGTATTCTCCATCAGTAGCACGACGAAAACGGTACTCAATATCATAGATTTTTCCAGTATGAAGGGAAGTTTGCCAAACTGCGATCGTGCGCTGCACATCGTCAGGATGCAAAATATCTTGCCATCCTTCGCCTTGTGTTTGTTCTAAGGTTTTTCCAGTGTAGTCATACCAGCGGCGATTGAAATATTCATGATAGCCATCCGGTTGTGTAATCCAAAACATTTGCGGCATTGTATCCGCTAATGTGCGAAACATTAAGTCGCTGTTTTGAGCTAAATCCCACCATTCTTGCTTTTGTAAAATATTTTGCTCAACCAGTCGGCAGAAACTCTTTTCGCTCTCTTGCAGTGATTTTTGCTTATTTGCCTCTAATCGTTGTCGAGCAGCCTTTAGCTCCGCATTTAACGAACTAATCAATAATGTTACTGCGCTGAATACGATGAGTTCTAGCACATCAGCCGCACTTGACAACCCTAGCAAATGGAAAGGCGAGATGAAAAAGTAGTCTTTGGCTAAAATAGCCAAGACTGTTGCTATTAAACCCGGAGCCAGTCCACCATACCAACTGCTAAAAACTATAGCAGCAAAAAAAAGTGGCGAAACGTCCAGTTTAAAAAGTCCTTCCAGTCCCAAGCCCAGTAGCAGTGCCAGCATAACTGACAAACAAGAAATACAGTGGCGCTGTAGATGGAAGCGCTGGACGTTTAACATGCTGCTTTGATTCCTTGCAGTAATTTTCTCTATCTAAAGATAGGTTTCTATTTTACAGTGAGCAACTTCTCTGTAGAGACAAACAACATAGTCACTGCTGAGCGCCTCATCTCATCTACCCTAAAAAATTTATAGTGACTTTTCGGATAGGCTTTAAGTAGAGTTGCGAGCAAAATCGCGTTTTTACTCTAGTGAAAGAGCGAATTTTTGCTTTTGACTCGTGATTTGTGAGTTAATAAAATCCCAGTTGCTCGTGACGTTCGAGAGATCGCTAATGCTATCGGCTTTCAGCCATGAGAGTATAAACAGGTTTAACAGAGGGTGCAACTTTACATGATGGAAACCCTATTTCATGCCTACACCCCTTTACTCACATGGATAGGTTTAGGTTTTCTAGTATCTCGGTTTATTCCAGATAGTTTTCTGAAGCTACTGGGTTATGCGCTTTACTGGGTTGGAATTCCACTACAACTTTTAGTTCTGGCACGTCATACTAACTTATCTAATGGCGGACTAATACCTGGAATAGCAATAGTAATTTTGTTAATGAGTCTGGTTTTAGCTCTGTTAATCTGGTGGGTACGACAATGGTTAATGAGTCTAAAAGAGCAGCCAAAACAAGAAAGTTTGGATTTGTCGCTTAATGCTTCATCTTCTAGTTTTAACTCCTTGGTGCGGGCAAGTTTGGGCAGCTTTATTCTGGCGACAATTTTAGGCAATACAGGCTTTGTCGGATTAACACTCACACAGGTGCTAACCAGTCCTGAAAATACTGATTGGGCAGTATTATTTAGTGTTACCAACAATGTTGTGGGCACATACGGTATTGCTATCTTAATCGCCAGCTATTTTGGTAAGAGTCAAACCCAAAACTCTTGGTGGACTCAGTTGCGGGATCTTGCAACTGTCCCTAGTCTGTGGACATTTTTTATTGGCTTAAATACTCAGTTTGTGAAATTGCCAGCAGTGGTTGAGTCGGGACTTGACCAAGCCGTTTGGGTTGTAATCGCTTTTGCTTTGTTACTGGTTGGTCTGCGGCTTGGGACAATCAAAGGCTGGAAAAGTCTGGAAATCGCCTCAATTGCCAGCGTATTGAAAGTCTTCATTGTGCCAGCGTTGGTGGGATTAGGTGCTACCTCTTTAGGCGTGACTGGCGAACACCGTCTAGTACTAGTGCTGATGTCTGGAACACCTACAGGACTTTCTGTACTGATTTTGGCAGAAGTTTATGACCTAGATCGGAACTTGTTGGCTAGCAGTATCGCTTTAACTTTTGTAGGGTTATTTTTCGCACTTCCCCTCTGGCTTGCCTGGTTTGGTTAAGGTTGAAATCCAGAAGATGCTACAATTTCTGCCCAAGATTCTATTGTTTAGAAACTGGGATAGATCTATCAAGCTAAAAAACAGTTACACTAGCCTTGATATTGAAAAGTCTGAGCAAAACAAAAATGATAACTAAAATAAGTTGTTTAAGTAAATTATATTTTCATTCCTAATGTCATATATCTCGGTTATTAGAGTTAAGTCTCTAGGAGGTTTCGCAACCCTCATATCTTCCAAAAACATCTGCTTCCAGAAGGAAACACTAGTAGTAATTAGCTAGTCTATTTTTCAACAGAAGCAAGGGATTTTTTACATGTCTATGATGGAATGTTTTGCCAGTAGTTTAAACAAAAATTTACTCGGTTTTGGTGTCAAAGTTTTGCCAGGAAATTACCGAACAGTAAATTTGTTAGTGGGAATGTTTGCAGCTTTCCCCCTTATGGCATTGCCTGTGGATGCTTTGCAAGTAAAAGTGACTCCGACTAATCCTAAATTAGGGGATACGCTGTCAGTAGAGATTAATCTAGATAATCCGCAAAGTGGTAGTAATCCAACGGTGGCTATTGGCCAGAAAACTTACCCAGCATTTGCAATTGCACCCAGTAAATATCGGGCTTTTGTTCCCACAACTCCATTAGAAACAGCTGGAATTAGAAAATTCAGAATTTCTGGGGATGGTCAGGTGCAAAACTTGGCAGTGAAAGTGAGCGATCGCAAATTCCCTGTACAACGCATTAATCTACCACCTGGAAAAGCCGGGGTGAAAGCGACAAAGTTAGAACTTCAACGCGTAGCGGCTTTTAAGGCACTACAAACACCACAAAAGTATTGGAGTGGTTCCTTCCTCAAACCCAACGCAGGGCGGATTAGTACGATCTATGGTGTACGTCGCTACTATAATGGTAAATTTGCAAAGGACTACTACCATCGTGGCGTTGACTACGCTGGCGCAACGGGTTCGCCTGTAACTGCTCCAGCCGCAGGGCGAGTTGCGTTGGTAGGTAGAGTATCTCAAGGGTTCCGGGTTCACGGGAACGTAGTTGGCATCGACCACGGTCAAGGAGTAACCAGTATTTTCATGCACCTAAGTCGTATTAATGTTAAAGAAGGTGATTTTGTAAAACCTGGTCAATTAATTGGCGCAGTAGGTTCAACAGGTGCTTCTACAGGCCCACATTTGCACTGGGGTCTATATGTCAATGGACAATCTGTTGATCCAACACCCTGGCGAACCAACATCGTTAATTAGCAGAGACTCAGTTGATCATCTCGGTGAAGAACTTGTGTGTTTTTTTGCCGAGAATTAGGCAAAATAAATTAGATTGATACCGTCCCTACCTTGCTTGGCTAGAGTAAAGATGATGAGCGTTATGAGTATTGAAAAAATTGTAGAACAAGCTCTCCAGGATGGTTATTTGACACCAGCAATGGAAGCAGAAGTCGGACGAATCTGTGATAATGCCTCAGAACTCTCAATAGAAGAGTACATGGCACTAGATCGGCTGATGGGGTCGCTGTTGACTGGTGAGGTAGTGGCGGTACCTCGCAAACAATTTATTAACGTCATGGAAGAACTGGTACTGACAGAAGCGATCGCCCGTGTAGCAGAAATTGAAGCTACCAGCGAAAGTTCTCTGGATGTCGGAGATATCGCCGCTTACGCCCTCAACCGTCTGCCGCCCTTGTATGCTACCACCGAAGAAGGTGCTAACTACCAACGTCAACGGGCTAAGACAGAACTTCAAGAATTAATTTCTCAGCAAGTCGGCGAAGCGATCGGTCGTTACCTAGACCGACCCAATTTCTTTCCAGAACGTCAGGACTTGGGTAAAAATACTGCTAATGATGTTGTACGCCAAGTCAGTGCTTTACTACAAGCACACGCACCTAACTTTGAGCAAAAATCACCACAATCTTTCTAGTCAAAAGTCAATGGTCAAGAGTCTTTTGACTATTGACTCTTGACCATTGACTATTTACCAATCAATCACGCACTATTACAGTTGTACCAACTTTGATTTGTTCATACAACATTCGGACATCAGGGTTACGCATTCTTAAGCAGCCGTGAGACACAGCCGTTCCGATCACTTCCACCTCTGGTGTACCGTGAAAGCCAATATGATTGCGTCCATCTGACCAAAAGCCAATCCATCTGTCTCCCAAAGGACTGTCAGTACCAGCTTCAAATACTTTGCCAGTAATTGGGTGGCGCCAAATAGGATGATGTTGCATGTGCATCACCTGGAAATCACCCGTAGGTGTTTCCCAACCTTTCTTACCTATCGCAATCGGGTAACTAGCTATCACTTCATCTTTGGCATAAACATAGGCGCGGCGATCGCTCAAATCAACAACAACTTGCGTGTTAGTAGAGGTCTTCTGATTAGAGGTTTTTTGTTGAGGTAAAGCCTGAGCTAACAAAGACTTTGGCCAGCTGTCTTTAGTTACATCATCTTTTTGTGCTTGCGCTACTAATCGCGTCTTGCTTGGGAGGTTACTCGTAGCTACATTTTTGCTAATAGCAGAATTTGATTTAGACACCTTCTGGCCTGTTACACGTCTACTAGACACAGACTCACTCAGCGTATCCCCTAAGCCTGCTTGCGAGAGATTTCCATAAACAGCCTTTGGGCGGCTTCCTTGAGAATTGGAATCTCGCCGCAACGAAGCAGACGCAGGTTGTCCCAAATACGGTTCAGCTGAAGTAATGCGCCAATGGACAGCCAGAGATAAAATTGCTGTGCCAAAACAGAGCATCATTACCATACGCCCTACTGATTCATTTCTTACCATTGCCATTGCTTATTATTTATCCCTGACATATCCAGCAAACAAATTGAATGCGCTCATGCTCCAAGTATCAAAAATTTATAAATACTTATCAGTTTCATTATGAATCTGCTAATAGCTCTGGGCAAACTAAAGCTATGTAGATGCCAGCAGAAATCTAGGTAAAAAACTTCATTTCTGTGAAGTTCCAAAGGTCGGAAGCCTTTGCTTTGAATGCTTTCTGGAACTCTGGAAATGTAGCAATCAATCATTAATGGTGTGGGTGAAAGAAAGACCATGTTTGAAAAATTATTGCTAACAGTCACAATTACATTTTCCCTCAATTTCTTTTTTCAAGTTCGTGTACCCGAACACACTAATTTTGGTAATTACCAACAACATTCAGAAAAAACATCAACTATTCTGGTGACAAATCCCAAAAAATAAGAGTCATAGCAAATATAGCAGCATAAATTACAAAAATTCTCACCTGGTTAAGGGTATCAAATCTTACGCTTTAGATCCAGGATAAAGTATGAGATATCAATTTAGAAGTGAAAAATTTTGATCCCTCATCTTTAAAATCATATCCACTCAGTTTTGTCAAGCGTGTGTATCCAGTTGCCATAATTAGCACAAATCTACGTAACATTGCTATTCCCTTGCCAACTGTTAACTGATAAATAAAAAGGCAGCTATGCAAGCAGCATAAGGAGACAGTGGCTCTTACCGTTGCCAACAATCTACCCAAACTTGTATACTTCAGTGTTCCAGTCATAAATCCGTCACCTTACCAAGGAACTTACTGCTCATTAGCAGGTCTAATAGGAAGGGATGATTTAAAGCCAGTACGATCTATGAGTCAGTCGATTACTGTATCCTGGTCAACTGTTGATGCAAGGTATCCAGAAGCATCAGTGCAAGTTGACAAACTCTCTAATCATGATCTAATTTTGCGTTGTCAAGTAGGACTGCGCCCTGATCGTGCTGCGTTTGCAGAACTATTGCGCCGCTATCAGACGCAAGTCGATAGGGTTCTATATCACCTGGCTCCCGATTGGTCAGACAGAGCTGATTTAGCTCAAGAAGTTTGGATTCGCGTGTATCGGAATATTAACCGATTGCAAGAGCCTTCCAAATTTCGAGGCTGGTTAAGCCGCATTGCTACCAACTTGTTTTACGATGAGTTGCGAAAACGCAAGCGGGTTGTCAGTCCCTTGTCGCTGGATGCACCTCGCTCAGTAGAGGACGGCGAGATGGATTGGGAAATTGCCGGAGATACTCCAGGCCCAGAGGAAGCACTTACCACTAGAGAATTTTACGAACAACTACGGGAGGCGATCGCGGATTTACCAGAAGTGTTTCGTACTACTATTGTTCTTAGAGAAATCGAAGGCATGGCGTATGAAGAAATTGCCGAAATCACTGGAGTTTCCTTGGGAACTGTGAAGTCAAGAATAGCCAGAGCAAGATCCAGGTTGCAAGCTCAGTTGCAAAATTATCTAGATACCTAATTTACAGTATCTTTCCCTTAACCATTAACAGAATTTAAGCATTGATTAAGAATTGTGAGGAACAAGCAAATTACTTCTGCCATCAGGAGGAAAAATGATTAATTTCTCCAGATTGTCAGAATCCTTTTACCCGTGTATGAGTTGGTAATAATGTTAAGATGACTACTGATTCTCAGTTTTATGACCGTTCCCGCTCGCAACTACCTAAAAATTTGCCAAATGGAATGGCTAAGCATACCAATGAATCAACGGGTTTTATGGATATGGTGAAGCGCGATCGCTTCGAGTTATTGAGTGCTTACCTCGATGGTGAGGTAACAGCCGCCGAACGCAGGCAAGTAGAAGAATGGTTGGCAAACGATGCCTCAGTTCAATGCTTGTATGCGCGACTATTAAAGCTACGCCAAGGCTTGCGAACTTTGCCAGTACCAGCAGCCCAACAGTCGCCAGAAGCAGCAGTCCAGCAAGTCTTTGCACGTTTGCGCCGCCGTACTCGGTTAGCTTGGACGTTTGGAGGTGCTGCTATTGCTGCTTGCATTATCGGCGCAGTATCCGGCGTACTACCCGGTGGTGGGGCAAAGGCGCCGCAACTGGCGCAAAAGCCACTAATAGAACCAACACAAACGACTTCAGCGTCTATTATCCCTCCAGCTTCCCCGCTGATGGTGGGACTAAATAACCCAGTAATTGAAATTCCCAAAGCAGCAGTGGCTCCTCCAGAAAATCCATTAAATCACATACAGCCACAACAGCGAGATACTAAACAAGATATAAACTAATTTGGAGTAAAACCGGAGTTGCTCCACCAGCCGTCAGGTTGAGGAACCCCTCCAAATTGGCAAATCTGCTCTGGGGACATTAAATAGACCCAAGCGTCACCCAGGCATACTCCTTTTGGTTCGTAAACCTCCATAAATTGGCGGTTATAGAGGTTTTTTGACATTTGTCTGCTTGGCTGGTAATCTTCCAGTACGTCTAGCTGTTTTAAAATTCCTGGGTTAGTAAAGGAAAGTAAATATCCGTAGACTTGGCTATCTCCTCGCGTCATCGCTGGATAGCCCATCGGTAGAGCAAACAGTTTACCTGGTAACATAGCTAGTCTGGCATCAACTACTTTGCCAGCGCAGTATCTTTTATAATTAGCTTCCCCTGGTTTGAGTGTGCCGTAGACAAAAACCCGTACCAAACCAGAAAATTTTATTTTTGATTCAGCCATCGCCTATTTTAATCAATGGATACAAGAACTTCTAAAGTAAAGAGATTTAAGTATCTTTACCACTTTATTAACTCTAAATTCTTGACTGATTGCAAGAATGGACTTCTTGCAAAAATGCGAATATAGCGGTTCCCATTCAGATGCGGTACAAAATTACATCGTCAGGTGTAGGGGCACGGCAGTGCCCATTAGTGTCAACTTCAGCCCAAACACTCAATTTCCCGTAGTTTCAGATCCCCCAACCCCCTTCAAAAGGAGGCATTCGATTCTAATTCCCACCTTCTTAAGGCAGGGCTGTTTCATTTGCTCAGATCAGGATTTTGTCAAGAGTATCAACTAGAAATTTTAGTGAGTTGGTAATCGAAAAATTACTGTCTCAAACAATAAATTTCAGTGCGTTCGCCTGGTTTTCGACCCAATTAGATTGTTTAGCAACCTGATTTTTTTGACTGATACACTTGTAAATTAAGGTCTTTTGGGGAATGAAACAGCCCTGCCTTCTTAAGGGGGGTAGTGGGGGGGTCTCAAATCTAGGTGGTACATCGAAAAACTTTGAAATGCTTATCAGACTAAGCTTTCAGGTTAAGTTGACACCAATGGGCACTGCCGTGCCCCTACGGGTATACCTCACTTAAACGAAAACCGCTGTAAGTGAAAAATTAACCACAGATAAACACCGATGAACACCGATGAATTGTCTGTGTTCATCGGTGTCCATCTGTGGCTTAATTTCCAAAATATTGATTTTTGCAAGAGATTTAAGCCAATAAAGAGTATGGATAAAAAAGTTTTATCTATGCCAGACGCAGACGTTACTTTCTACCGCCATTTTTTCAATCAGCAAGACAGCGATAAGCTTTTTCAAACCTTGCTTGACGAAATCATGTGGCGGCAAGACAAGATGAAGATATACGGAAAGGAAGTAAACTTACCAAGAAAAACTGCTTGGTATGGAGATAGAAATATGTCATATAAATTCTCAGGTATTCATCTTGAACCAGAACCTTGGACACCTACGCTATTACAAGTAAAAGAGAAAGTTGACGAGATTGCAGAAGTTAAGTTTAACAGCGTTTTACTAAATCTTTACCGAGATGGAAACGATGGAATCTCTTGGCACACAGACGCGGAACCGGAGCTAGGTAGTAATCCTGTAATTGGTTCTGTTAGCTTTGGTGAAGCAAGGAGGTTTATGTTTAGGCATAAACACAATCGTGATTTGAAGGCAGAAATTGAGTTAAAACATGGCAGCTTACTGCTCATGGCGGGCATAACACAACATTTTTGGCAGCATCAAATCCCTAAAACATCGAAACAAGTTCAACCAAGAATCAATTTAACTTTTAGGATAATTAATCATTTGTATTGATAGTATTTAGAAACATAAACAATAGCTGACTGATGTTAAAGTATTTTACAATATCCCTTTGAGCAGGGAATTTTTTATGTTTGTTTATAAGAGATGTTCTTATTTTTACCTAATACCAAGTTATCATTTCTTATAATTATGAGCAGAGAAAAGAATCTCAGAAATATAAGGCTTGTCTACGTTTCGCTCAGTATGACAAAATACTATCTTTATCAACTTGGTATAAAATGCATATGAGGCGGCTAGTAATAAGGGAATGAGAATAGTGAAAATGAGTTAATCATGTAAAAAAAATGCTAGGATGCTTATGCTGTAAGCATTGTGGTATATTTAAAGTATTACTTCAATAACTTTAGGCAACTAAAAAAGATAGGAAGATAAATAAGAAGAGAGTAAGCATTAGTTGAATAAGATTGATTAGTAGAAAATTATACTCATTAATCGCGATAAAATGCTGAAAAAAGCGTTTCGAGTATTATTATTTGAGTATTATTAGAGATAAAAATGGCTGAAAGTATTAATTCTAATTTATCTAGATATAACCCAGCAGCAATTGAGGAAAAATGGCAAAAAACATGGGCAGAACTTGGCTTAGATAAGACACCCACAGCAAGCAACAAGCCAAAATTTTACGCTCTGTCTATGTTTCCTTATCCATCGGGTAGCCTGCACATGGGTCACGTCCGTAATTATACGATTACGGACGTAATTGCCCGTCTTAAACGAATGCAAGGCTATCGGGTGTTGCACCCAATGGGTTGGGATGCTTTTGGCTTGCCAGCAGAGAATGCCGCCATCGATCGTGGCGTTCCACCGGCAAAGTGGACTTATCAAAATATTACCCAGATGCGTCAGCAATTGCAGCGTCTTGGTTTGTCTATCGACTGGGATAGCGAAGTTGCCACCTGTTCACCGGATTATTACAAGTGGACACAATGGATTTTCTTACAGTTTTTGCAAGCGGGGTTAGCTTACCAAAAAGAAGCAGCGGTAAACTGGGATCCCATTGACCAAACTGTACTGGCAAACGAACAAGTTGATAACGAAGGCCGTTCCTGGCGCAGTGGTGCAATAGTTGAGCGCAAATTGTTGCGGCAATGGTTTTTGAAGATTACCGACTACGCCGAAGAATTGCTTAATGACTTGGATAAGTTGACAGGTTGGCCAGAACGCGTCAAGTTGATGCAGGCAAATTGGATTGGCAAATCAACAGGCGCTTACTTGGAATTTCCCATCATCGGGTTGGATGAAAAAATTGCTGTATACACTACACGCCCAGATACAGTTTATGGTGTTAGCTACCTGGTGTTAGCACCAGAACATCCTTTCACAAAGCGCGTCACCACAAAAGCTCAACAAGCCGCAGTAGAAGCCTTTATTAAAGAGGTTTCCAATCAAAGTGAACTTGAACGCACTGCGGAAGATAAACCTAAGCGGGGTATCTCCACGGGTGGTAAGGCAATTAACCCATTTACAGGGGAAGAAGTGCCCATTTGGATTGCTGATTATGTACTGTATGAGTATGGTACTGGGGCGGTGATGGGTGTGCCTGCTCATGATGTGCGGGATTTTAAGTTTGCCCAAACTTATGATTTACCGATTGATTTTGTCATTGCTTCGCCAGATGATGTTGCAGATTTTGGCTTAACTCCAGCATCAGAGATAGATGAAGTCACACAACTTATTCAGGTTGAATATAACCAGGCATATACTGAACCAGGAATCTTAATTAATTCCGGGCCTTTTACTGGTACGACTTCTACAGATGCTAAACAAGCGATCGTTGAATACGCCCAAAAAGAAGGTTTTGGGAAGGTGCGAGTGCAATATCGCTTGCGGGATTGGTTGATTTCGCGACAGCGTTACTGGGGAGCACCCATTCCAGTTATTCACTGTCTCAACTGTGGAATAGTGCCAGTCCCCGATCAAGATTTGCCAGTGCAGTTGCCCGAAGATGTAGAATTTACTGGACGTGGTGGTTCACCTTTGACTCAGTTAGAAAGCTGGGTGAATGTACCTTGTCCGACTTGTGGCACTCCAGCGAAGCGAGAAACCGACACGATGGACACCTTTATTGATTCTTCGTGGTATTTCTTGCGGTTTCCTGACGCCAAGAACGAGGAACAGGTTTTTGATTCGAGTAAAACCAATGACTGGATGCCAGTTGATCAGTATGTGGGTGGAATTGAACACGCGATTTTGCATTTGTTGTATTCGCGGTTCTTTACTAAGGTGTTGCGGGATAGAGGCTTGTTGAATTTTGATGAACCCTTCCAACGTTTGTTAACTCAAGGCATGGTACAGGGCTTAACTTATCTGAATCCCAACAAGGGTGGTAAAGACAAATGGATTCCCTCTAATCTTGTGAATCCAGGTGATCCTCGTGACCCTCAAACAGGTGAACCACTGCAACGCCTTTATGCCACCATGTCCAAATCTAAGGGTAATGGTGTCGCGCCGGAAGATGTAATTGGCAAATATGGTATAGACACAGCACGAATGTTCATCTTGTTCAAAGCACCGCCAGAAAAAGACTTGGAATGGGATGAAGCTGATGTAGAAGGACAATTCCGCTTCTTAAATCGGGTGTGGCGGTTGGTAACAGATTATGTTGCTGCTGGAATATCTCATAAGAAGTCCCAACTTTCTGATTTGATTTCGCCTGAAAAGGAATTGCGGCGGGCGATTCACACTGCTATCAAAGCTGTGACAGAAGATTTGGAGGACGAATATCAATTCAACACAGCTATTTCAGAATTGATGAAGTTGAGTAATGCCTTAACTGATGCCAAGTGCAAAAATTCACCAATTTATGCAGAAGGAATTCAGACTTTGGTAGCGTTGCTAGCCCCATTTGCGCCACACATTGCTGATGAGTTGTGGCATTTGTTGGGTGAGAGTCATTCAGTCCACACTCAAACTTGGCCGTCTTTTGACCCTGCTGCTTTAGTAGCTGATGAAATCACTTTGACGATTCAGATTAACGGTAAATTTCGCGGCGTGATTCAAGTGCCGACGCAAGCAGATAAAGCAGCGCAGGAGAAATATGCCTTTGAATCAGAAGTCGCCCAGCGTTACATCGCGGGTAAGGAGATTAAAAAGGTGATTGTGGTGCCTGGGAAGTTGGTGAATTTTGTAGTCGCTTAGAGAAAATGGTAACGGACACGATCGCAATTTCACTTTTGGCGTTATCGTGTCTTTGATTTCAAAAGGAAACTCCTTCCCAGAACTTCTCAAGATGGGTGGTAAATGTTACGCTATCCCATCATGACTATCAAGCGCCGACAATTTCTCACCTTTGGGTTAACTGCTTTAGCTACCCAAATCTCTCCACTTGTTGCCCACGGTCAGCTATCTCCAAGCATCATCCTCAAACCACCCCGCCTGCAAATAGGTGATACAGTCGGATTGATTGCCCCTGCCGGTATCATTGACGCTAAAGACATCGAAGTAGCAAAGAAATCCATATCGCAGCTAGGCTTAAAAGTCAAGTTAGGGAAGCATATTTTAGATCGTTACGGTTATTTAGCAGGGAAAGATGCCGATCGCGCTGAGGATGTTAATTTGATGTTTAGCGATCGCTCAGTGAAAGCAATTATTGCTATGCGTGGAGGCTGGGGCTGTAATCGCATTTTACCCTTACTGAACTACTCGCTGATCCGTTCCCATCCCAAAATCCTCATGGGGTACAGCGATATCACTTCTTTGTTGTTGGCAATTAATGCCCGTAGTCGGCTTATTACTTTTCATGGGCCAGTTGCCACGTCTACCTGGAATCAGTTAACGGTGGATTACCTCAAGCGCATCCTATTTAATGCTGAAGCGGTGATCATGCAAAATCTTAATCCTAAGGAAGTACCAGTGCAGACAATCGCATCCGGAAAGGCAAGGGGTAAACTTGTGGGCGGTAATTTGTCAGTGTTAGCAGCGATGGTAGGATCACCTTACCTGCCTTCCTGGAATAAAAGCATCCTGTTTGTGGAAGAAATTGGCGAGGATGTTTATCGTTTAGACCGGATGCTAACGCAGTTAAAAACTGCTGGTATTCTTAACCAAATCGCTGGCTTTATATTTGGGCAATGTACTAATTGTAGTCTTGGGGATGAACCGTCATTTACCTTAATGCAAGTATTACAAGACCACATAATTCCTCTAAATATTCCTGCTTGGTATGGTTCAATGATTGGTCATATTAAGGATAAATTTACCCTACCAATTGGCGTAGAAGTGGAAATAGATGCCAATTTTGGAACAATACGAATGTTAGAGGCGGCTGTCAGTGCAGAATAACACAGAGGCGATCGCTTGATTATATGTTCTTGTGAAGGGGCGATCGCTACATTTAAACTATAGTAAATGTAAGGTGGGCATTGCTCTGATTTTTGACTCAGATTTTGCTAGGCAATGCCCACCCTACGATGAACTTAATTATTATGTTTTATTTATACATTTCTAAAATCAATCATCGTCTGGCGATAAGCATCTGGCAATCCTGTATCAAAACACTTACCTTTAACAACATATCCTGTCATTCCCTCTTCCTGGCACAATCTATCAAGACAAGATGTTAACTGAAATTCACCCCGTTCTCGGAAATTTTTATTGATGTGTGCTGCCAAAAAATCAAAAATTTGTGGCGTTAGTAAGTATAAACCAAATATACATAAAAACTCATCTTCTGCCATTCCTTCTATACGCAAATGCTGATATGCATACTCAATAGTGGGTTTTTCAGATAGTTGTATAACTTCAAGAATTGAGTTTGATTTTTGCCAAACTCCTGTTACGCATCCAGCTTTATGAATCATCTCTGCTGACATTTTAGTTAAACTAACAACGCTTTTATTGACTTGTTCATAAACATCTAAAACTTGACGCGCACAAGATTTTTCTGTGTCAGATGTATAAACATGGTCGCCCAGCATCAACAGAAATGGCTCATCTTGCACCCAGTCCTTGGCACAAAAGACTGCATGACCGTAGCCTGCTTGCTCCTCTTGCGTTAAAATTGTGACTTTGTTGCCTAACTCTTGGAGGTATTGGCTATATTCTTGATTATGTTGTGACAGTTTGGCGAAAAGTTCTTTTTTGGGTGGATTTTTAAACAAATCTTCAAAGATTTCTTGATCATCCGGCTGCACCACTATTGCAACTTCTGCAATTCCTGCATTAATTGCCTCTTCAACAATGGCTAGAATCACAGGTTTTGCCCTACCATCTTGATCAATAATTGGGAAAAGTTCTTTTTTGACAACTTTGGTAGCTGGAAATAAACGAGTGCCGAAACCAGCCGCCGGAATCACAGCTTTGTTAACTTGCTTTTTTTGCATAAATCGTCAGTTTTAAAGCTTAAATTTGGAAAAAATTACAAGTGATTATTTTTGAGGATTTCAATTAGTTGATAATTAAAATTGTAATTTAAATACACAAGCTATCTCTTGTATATTCAATGGCAATTCTTTACTAATGAGTTGCAGTGTATTTACTACAAAAATGAGTAATTTATATAACTACATTTCGCGCGTTGCGATACTGTCTGATTTGATCCTAAATGTAAGCGATCGCCAATAAATATAATTTTTCTATACTAAACACATCAATTTTCTCAAATTATGCTTCATTTTGTTCGTTACTATCCATGATGAGTCTTTTTTAGTGTTCAGTTGATAAACTGTCACTCACTAGATTCCCCGTTTTATTGCAGAAGAGATATTCTTATTTAGTGCAAGGAGTGATACCATTTCACCACATGTTTGTCACAATTTATCCTCGCAATACTCCCTATTAAGGGAGTATTGTAAATTTAATGTGTTACAAACAAAAGGAATCTGGTATAAAGTTATACGGGAAAGTGCTTGAGTGAGCAAGACTCTCAAGTGCTTTTTTGTGTATAAGGAATTTTATTTTTGCAAAAAAATATACATTATCTTTTAATTAATATAGTGCACACCCTTAGGAGCACAATGTATTGTGCCTCCACAATAATGCGTATTCCACGCATTTGAAAATTCCTGTAACTGTTGTAAAACACACACGTAATCAAGTCATAAGTGCAACACTTGCTATATTGAGTATTTCGAGAAAATCCCAAGCGATCGCTAAAATCTTTACAATATTAAATAAGGTAAAGATGTATATCAGAGTCAGAATCAATGGTGTTATTCGGATTTGGCAAAAAACAGGTTATGCCCACTCCTGAAGAAGCTTTACCAGGAAGGGCACAGGCTATACAAGTACCCGCTCATCACTATGTCAACAAAAATCCCCTAAAACCTCCTTATCCTGATGGATTGGAAAAGGCGTTATTTGGTTTGGGCTGTTTTTGGGGTGCAGAACGCAAATTTTGGCAACTGAACGGAGTTTACACCACCGCAGTGGGTTACGCTGCCGGGTTCACGCCCAATCCTACCTATGAAGAGGTATGTAGTGGACGGACTGGTCACAATGAAGTCGTATTAGTTGTGTTTGACCCCCAACAGATTAGTTACTCCCAACTGCTGAAAGTCTTCTGGGAAAGCCACAATCCTACCCAAGGAATGCGTCAGGGTAATGACACTGGCACTCAGTATCGTTCTGGTATTTACGTATATTCCGATCAAAAGCAGCTAGCAGAAGCATCACGGGAAGCTTATCAGCAAGCTCTCAACAAATCAGGTTATGGCGAGATTACCACAGAAATCTTGGATGCACCTGAATTCTATTACGCAGAAGCTTACCATCAGCAGTATCTAGCTAAAAACCCCAATGGTTATTGTGGCTTGGGTGGTACAAACGTTGCTTGTCCAGTGGGTGTAGTTGAATCACAAGTGAGCAGTTAGAACAGGAGTTAAAGGGGAGCAGGGGGGTAGGGGAGCAGAGGAGTGGGGGAAATACTTGTCGTTAAGGGAAAAGGGGAAAAACCTTTCACCCTTACCCTTTAACCTTTTTCCCAAATCAAATTCCCAGTTGAAAATGCTCCTGACTCCTATCTCCTTACAATGCAGATTTGAGCAAAGCGATCGCCCACGTCCACAATGCAATACTTATAGGTGCTCCAATGAGGACACCGGCGATCGCCCAGCCTCTTTGATGGGCTTTGAAGTGTTCAATACTGCGCCACTGTCTACTTTTCCAAGCCCATTCATTGCCTTTTGCACCGAGAGCGATCGCCATTATCCAGCCAATTTGGGGCACAAAACAGAATAATCCAAACCACACTTGATTAGTCCATAACCATAGCCAAGGTAGTAGAAATGCTCCCCAATTCCACCCCAGAATTTCCTCTGGGACTGCTTCAGTGTAATTATTGATTCCGCATCCAGAATTATTGGTGACTTCTTTTAATGGCAAAAGCTGATTTTTAGCAGATTTGACAGCTAGACCAGATTTGAGAGCATTCAACGCTTGACGAGCACTAGCAAAGCGCTGTTCTGGCGCGGGTTCAGTTAACTTTTGTAGCCAGCTGATAAAACTAGGACTCAGGTTAACTCGCTCAGTAAATTGCAACCGCAAATCTTGCTGCGGTAAATCAGAAGGGCAAATACCAGTTAACAAATGAATCAAAGTTGCTCCCAATGCATAGAGATCAGATGCTGGAACCGCTCGACCACCAAATTGTTCCATTGGGGCATAACCATAAGTACCCACAATAGTAAATGTAACGCCCTCTTTTGCCGCTTTATCCTGAACTGCGCCAAAATCAACTAGATAAATTCGATTATCTTCACCCCAGATTAAATTACTTGGCTTAATATCCCGGTGCAACACTCCTGGATTCAGCTCATGCAAATGCATGAGAATATTTAAAACCTCAATAGCAATTTTCCTAACTCGTTTTTCAGTAAACCTTTTGCTAACAGTAAGTTGTTCCTTGAGTGACTCACCAGGAATATATTCTTGCACTAAGCCAAACCAGAGTGTGCGATCATCAATACAAAAATAATCGATATACCGAGGAATACGAGGATGATTTAGCTGTTTAAGAATCTGTGCTTCCCTCTCAAAGAGTTTTAGGTCATCCCACTGTACAGTACCGCCAAAAGCCAAAAGTTTGACTACAACTAATGGATTTTCCGCATCGGCAGCTCGTAAATCCGTTGCTAGCCAAGTTTGGCGAATCCCATTATTGCCGAGTTGGCGTTGAACTTGATAACGCTCTTGTAATATCTGCTCTGCTTGCAGCATTTGACACCTGCTTGCAATTTACGCTGATCTGATTCTCTTACTATTTAAGGATAGTCATTATCTCGCTAGACTGTGGGAGGGATAGAATCCGAGAAGCAAACTTAGTGTCAACGATCACTTGTCGATTCAAGATAATTTTTGCTGTAAAAAGCTTGATATTCCGCAGACAGCAAAGGTTCCCACCAATGACGATGAGTGAGATACCATTCAACGGTTAAACGCAAACCCTCAGCAATTGTAACTGAAGGCGTCCAACCAAGTTGAGTTTTAATTTTATTCCCATTAATTGCATATCTCCGGTCATGTCCTGGTCTATCTTTGACGAAAGTGATTAACTGCTTTGAGGGAACAACTGGTAAGTCAGGTGCTAATTCATCCATCATCTGGCACAAAATTTGTACAAGGTTGATATTTTCCACCTCATTGTTACCACCAATATTGTAAGTTTCTCCTGGTTTACCGTGATTAATCACCACATCTAAAGCACGACAATGATCGCCAACATAAAGCCAATCTCGTACATTTTTACCATCACCATAAACGGGTAATGGCTTACCCATTAAGATGTTGATACACATTAATGGAATGAGTTTTTCGGGAAATTGATAGGGGCCGTAATTATTAGAGCAATTTGTGATAATTGTCGGGAGTTTGTAAGTATGGTAGTAAGCACGAACTAAGTGATCACTGCCAGCTTTCGAGGCTGAATAGGGACTATTAGGAGCGTAGGGCGTTGTTTCACAAAACGCTGACTCATCTGGGTTCAAACTCCCGTAGACTTCATCAGTAGAAACGTGCAGAAAACGATAACTAGATGGCTGTGATTTTGCTTCCCAATACTGCCGAAAAGCTTCTAGGAGGGTGAAAGTTCCTACTACATTAGTTTGCACAAAAGCGCCGGGTTCGAGAATTGAGCGATCAACATGAGATTCAGCGGCAAAATGGGCGATTGTATCAATATTTTCAGTTGTTAATAACTGCTCTACAATGGAGCGATCGCAAATATCCCCTTGCACAAACCGAAAATTCTCTCTTCCTTCAACCAGCGCTAAATTGCCACGATTTCCAGCATAGGTAAGAGCATCCAACACTACCACTCGGTCACTAGGATAAACCTGACACCAGTGATGCACAAAGTTTGCCCCAATAAATCCCGCACCTCCTGTTACTAATAACCGCCGATTCATTAACTTCCTCTCTTTTTTTGTGGTTCGTCAATCTTTCTTACGCCGCACCACAATATTAACCCCTAAAATATTTTTTGCTGAACTTATCGTATATTTTCTGCATCATTAATTGTGCCATCCGCGTACTCGTCAAACTTTTAATATTGGATGGCTGCTGGATTTTGTGGTCAAAAAATTCGTTTAATTCATCTACTATTACTTGGAAACGCTGAATAATATTTTCAGTTCTATACTCAGCCAAAAACTCTTTAGAAAAAGATAGCTGCATTGGAGAATTAACAACTTTTAAAATACGTTGTACATCATATTCTTGAGAATAGCCAGCAATTTTATAGCAATTAAATCCTGGGTCTAAATAATCGGACAACCCACCGTTGACACTAGAAAATACTTGACAGCCACAGGCGATCGCTTCCATTGGTTGCAGTCCAAATCCTTCACTAACACGCTGTTTAGCCCAATATTCAGCAGAATCATAGAGATAAACTTTAGCCCTATTAAATAATCCAGGTAAATCTTCTACATAGGAATCAACGACCAATACTTTACATTTTTTTTGCAACGCCGGAATCAATTGTTTAATTAAATACTCCGAAGATTTTCGAGTTTGAACTAAAACATCAATATCCCGCTCAATATGTAAATTTTGAAATTCCTTAGAAATTTGATTAGGCAAATAATAAATTAGAGAATTAGGTGATTTTTGTCCCCAATATCCCATCGTATTTCGACTCACAGTAATGATCGGAATACTTGCAGGTAGCACAAATGGATAACCTGCACTATGAGCATGATAAACTACGTTGCAAGATTTTAGCTTGGTGACAAGTTTAGCAATATCAAATCCCCAGCTAATGACAAAAATGACATCATTTAAATTTTTCTCTTTTAGCAAATCATCTATGAAAAGCTTGCCTTTTTCTCGTTGACGATAAGTTACAACATCAGCATTACAGAAGTGCTGAGCAAGATTAACTGTTTTTAACTCTGCAAACAAGCCACCACAAGCAAATTTGCCATCTGTCCCAGGGAGTAAGAAGTAAAGTCTCATTACACAATTTTTTTATATGAGTAGGGGAAGTGGGGAGTGGAGGAGTAAAGAAGTAGGGGACAAGGAGAATATATAACTACTGTCTGTTGACCTTTGACCCTTGTACAGACGCGATTAATCGCGTCTCTACTCTTGACCCTTGACCCTTGTACAGACGCGATTAATGTCTCTACTCTTGACCCCCCTTCTTCTAATTAATCTTGCCAGTACACCTTAACAAAATGCCCTTGTCGTCCCCAAACGTCACGTGTACGGGTAATATTTTCAATTTCTAGGTTAAAGGGAATGGCAGTTGTTAAGTAACGCTGCGCCATAGAACCTAAATTTGGTGCAAGTTCTGCTGCTGTCGTGGCTGCTAACCCCAAACCTATCAGTTGCTCAATCGGTCGGAACGGTAGCAGAAGATTTACACCCACAGCTAGTCCAGCGGTTAAGAGCATTGCTACTGATAAATTGGTGCCGCAACGGGGATGTACAGCCAAATCCCATTCTCCACCGATGAGGCGATGTTGAGCAAGTGCGATCGCTCGCCGTAAATCACTAATGTTTACCTCACCATAAAGGTAGAAACCCTGTTCGGTAGACAAACCGCTTAATAGTTCGTTATCAATTTGAATATTAGTAGACCCGAATGGAGGAGAATGGGCGCTTTTTGATTCACCTAGAACCCAAACAGTGGCGTGTTCTAGGGCGTGAACCTGTCGCAGCGTCAAAATTTCTTTCAAACCTGGAATAAACGATAGCTGCTTGAGTAAATCGGCATCTTGTGTAGGTTGGGGAAAGTCCGTAGGTCGGTCTTCGAGGCTCGGAACTTGCCCAGATAGAGGTATCGTAAAATCAAAACCAAAAAAGTCAAAGGGAGATGAACTACCTTTGGCAGAAGCAGAAGTATTCATAGGAACACTGCCCCCCAAGCCTATGGAGCAACATAGATTTCTTTCAAATGTAACGCTTGAGCTAATGGATTGTTGCTAATTTTTATTGATGATTCGTTGACAACAAAGTTAGAGCACTATATTCCAATAAAAATCTTTATGGATTTTGACAAGCCGACTTGAGGAAACTGCTCGTTCTACACTCTCGTTGAACTGAGTTTTCTTCTCGTCTTTGTAAATGTCAGCTGAGTACAGAGGAAATTTCTCATCGGTACCAATTATTTTTCCCTAAAGAAATATAATAGTACCGATGAAAGGAAAACTGCCTTTACCCAGAACCAATAGGCTAGTAATCCGTTCTGCTGCATTTTGAGAGGAATTCTGAATCTATAGTTTCCGCTTCCGAGGGTTAGCTTTTGCTCCATTAGCGTAAATTCCCACTAAGTAAAGGATGCGGAACTTATGGTAGAGATGATCACACTGAAATAAAGGCGTGAGGAGAACAATCAGTAAATCTCAAAATTGGGTTGTCAGCATACTAGACAAGATTAATCACGTTGTTACTAGCAAATTGTTTATTCGTTCTGGTTAGGCAGAATACAGCAATTGACATCATTCAAACAGACTTTGCCCCACTGTAAAGCCCAGCGGACAAGAGCTACTCGATTTTCTGTTTGGGTCTTAGTCAGAATATTACTGATATGGTTATCAACTGTACGCTTGCTAATTTCCAGTTTTCCTGCAATTTCTTGGTTAGTTAAGCCAGCGGCCACTAAGTCGATAATTTGCAGTTCTCTGTCTGACAGACTAACAGGGGTCTGAGACTCGCCACCAGCCATGACTATTTCTATCCTCCCTTGGTATATGTACTTAATCGCTCTTTCTAATTCTAGAAGATTCTTTTGTAGGTAGGGGTTTCAAGTGTTCGCGGCAATACCATTATCAATATTTTCTTTGGATTTCAAATTGACAGTAATCTAAACCAAAAATATTTTGTGTATTAAATATTGCATTTTAACATGAAATATTACCGTAAAATTATTGAATTAATTAAGCGAGGATCAAGAGCGTGTACATGATATGAGAGTAGTAAAAATTGCTATTTCATTCTATGAAGGACTGGCGACAAATAAGCAGAGAACATTGTAGATTTTATACTGGAAAATTGTCATTTGTCTTTAGAAGTTTGCTAGGTCGGGAAACCCCCGAAGTTCAGTTCGCCGACTTCCGGCGCCTTGACTTCTCCCCGTACGTGACAGGCTCAACTTTTGGCAAAATCGAAAATCTAAAATGAAATGAGCAATCCCCGTGTTTTGTGCCTCGGTGAAATTTTATTTGATTGTTTAGCCGATCAATTGGGGCTAAGCTTGGAAGAAGTTCAATCTTGGACTCCTTACCCAGGAGGAGCGCCAGCTAATGTAGCTTGTGCTTTAGTAAAGTTGGGAACGCCAGCAGGATTTATCGGAGCAGTTGGTGAAGATGAGCCAGGGAATGCACTGGTCAAGCTATTACAAGAAGTAGGTGTAGATACTACGGGAGTCCAACGCCATTCCACAGCACCAACACGACAAGTTTATGTGACGCGGGATCTAGCAGGCGATCGCACTTTTGCTGGATTTGGTCAGTATAACACCGCAGAATTTGCCGATACCCGCCTGCAAGCCAAGCAATTACCAAATTTGCTGTTTCAAGAGGCAGATTTTCTGGTTTTGGGTACTTTGGAATTAGCCTATCCTGAAAGTGAGCAGGCAATTCACCGCGCCCTAGAACTGGCAGAACAATACGACCTGAAGATTGTGCTAGATGTCAATTGGCGTCCTGTGTTTTGGCAAGATTCAAACATCGCTCGTCAAAAAATTCAAGAATCATTGAAGCGAGTCGATTTTCTCAAACTCTCCAAAGAAGAAGCCGAATGGCTATTTGATACCGCCGACCCAGGAGCCATTACTTATCGCCTAGCTTCAGTTGAGGGAGCGCTGGTGACAGATGGCGAAAACGGCTGTGCCTATTGTCTGGGTGAGAACGAGGGGAAATTACCTTCGTTTTCCATCCCCGTAGTCGATACAACAGGTGCAGGAGATAGCTTTCTAGCAGGATTCATCCACCAGCTGAGTCAGCATGGTATCCATAGCTTGGGGGATGCAGAAACAGCAAAACGCATCGTTGCCTATGCCAGTGCTGTTGGGGCGCTGACTACCATTAAACCAGGAGCGATCGCTTCTCAACCAACATCTGCTGAAGTCGAAGCTTTTCTAGCCTCAAATCAACTTTAGAGAGTGGCATAAGCAGTTGGGATATCAGCCACTAACGGCTGATACTCCCAGCTGGAAAATGGACGAAAATCCTCATGCCATTCTGCGGTCATATTGCACAGCAAACGTAGCTGAAGTGGTGTTGGTGCTGGGTTAACACGCTCAATGTGTACTTTTACAAGTTCTGGATTTTTGCTTTTGAGTTTAAAAACATCATCCACAATATAACGAGGGCAATAACCTACAATGTAGTGATCCTTGGTACACAAAAGCAACGCACGCTGGTCATAAGGATTTTGAAACTCATTAGCTAAATACACCAACTCGCCCGTTTGTAATTGATTAATCCGTTCAGTTGCACAAGCGGGAAGGTGTCGCAGTCCGTGAGCAAAAAAGTGAATATGGTATAAACCAATTTCATCTGGCTCCGGGAAAGGAAAAACTTCAAAACTATCCGTTGCTTTTCGTCCACCACTCCGAGAAAGGATGGTAACTGGGTCATCTTCACCTTCAGGGATATTTAGCCATTCAATATAATTTTTATAGTCGGGGCGAGAGGGTCGCATTAATCGATTAGAGAACAAAGGAAACGGTTCAAGTGATGTATATACCTTGTTCAAGTCTGGAAAAGAATACAACAGTTGAAACTTATACTGAGATTGAGCTTTTACAGCACCTTGCGTATACACAAACTGATACTTTGTTCCATCAAATGTTAACCGACCGATGGGAAACCAAGCTCGACTTTTTGCATCTTGCCAAGCTAAAAAAAGTGTTTTCATAGTAGGGTGTTCAGCAGCTTACTTTGATTTAATTCCAATATTTTTTGTGCAAATTCAATTGCAGTTTCTATCGCATTACTAATTCCCTCCGGCGGTGTCCAGTCGAAGGGCAAATTAACCGAAACATCTCCAATAGCATTGAATACATTATCTATTGTATGTTGGGACAAATCCCTAGAATCTTGTGGATAGTCAGATAGTATTCGAGCCAGAATTTCATTACCAAGCGTGAGAATTCCACCTTCTTGAAGCGGCAAAAACGAGGGTGAAATTACGCCATTATTGCTGTTATATATTGCCAATTCATAATCAGCATGGGGTAGCCTTAGCAACTCGCACAACTCAGATACAATCTTCTCTGCCCAATCTTCTCCTGTGTTTGGTCTAGCTTTCTTGTAGAGGTAACGACAATCCTGATAGCGGAACCAAAATTTTTCTTTTGTTCCCAAATCTTCATCGGCTTCAGGAACATTTAGAGGAACCTCAATAATAAGAAAGTGTTCTGACATGATTAATCTTGAAATCGAAAATATACATTAAATTCCTCAAATAAACTTGACAAAGCCCCAAAGGTGGCAGATGGTTGGACGACATGGCGAGGCAACCGCTACCCACTGCAATATCGTAATAAAAGATGAGTATTTACCAAGGTTAACCTTAGCCAATATCTTGCAAAAGGTATTTTTGCAATATGTCTATTCAAAATATGTCTTGAGATATTCCACAATCATTTCTGGGGGATCAGAAACATCGACATACATAGCATCAGGTGGCTCCTCAAGGGCATCAAATTGGCTTTTGAGGAGTTTTTCGGTCATAAAGTGATTGTGGCGTTCTTGTAATCGATTTTGAATGACCTCAAAAGATCCTTTGAGGTAAACTAGCTTGATGCGATCGCTATCCAATGACAAAAACTGGCGATAGCTAGCTTTGAGTGCTGAACATGCTAACACCACATTTTTATCTTCTTGCAACCACTGGGCGATAGCTCTTTGCAAATCTTGCAACCAGGGTATCCTGTCGGCATCACTTAGAGGAATACCAAGCCGCATTTTCTCAATGTTTGCTGGCGAGTGGAAAGCGTCAGCGTCTTTAAATTCCCAGTGTAATGCATCCGCCAGTAGAAGCCCGATAGTAGTTTTGCCAGACCCAGATACACCCATTACCAGAATAATCATATTAATTTGGCGCAAAGACACAAAAATAAAAAGACTCTTTAGCAATCGCCTACTTACTGTGAAGCTTTAACTCGTTACCACAGTCAATTTATCCTATCAACTAAGATATGCAGTCATGCGATCGCCTCCGGCGGGGCGTAGCCCATCGCCCCCCTCAACAATTCTGTAAACTTCATCGGCGGTGGGCACAAGGTCTACAGTTTGGGATAATATGAGAATTCATGACACTAAAAGCAGAGTGGCTCTGAAAGTACTACTGTGTAATTGTTTCAGCTAGCGGTTTTTATAGTTTTTGCCTATTTCACTTCTAATTAGGCAAAGTTAAGCTGTGCTGATATCAAATGCTCAAGTTTGAGCCGTGTCAATAAAACACTACAAGCTTTAGTTTTAGGCAATGTTGTACTACTTTGCCCTGATGGCATTAAAACCTCATATTAAGCGATGCAATGAACAATCAATCTGAGGACGAGTTTTTACAAGATCTGCCACTGATTCTAGCGGGGCCCATTTTACAACACACCGAACCTAAATCAGTGACGGTCTGGATCGCACTCAAACAGCCTTGTCTAGTAGAACTTCAGGTTTACGAGACAACAAATAACGGTACAGTGTTAGGAAATTCTTTGTTAGAAGGAAGACGCTCTACAGTTGCACTGGGAAAATCACTTCATATTGTGGCGGTAACGGCTCAGTCTACGGGCAGAGAATGCCTAACTAGCGATCGCATATATGCCTACGACCTCCAATTCACTGACCAAAACTCCCATCAGCAACCTTTGCAGCAGGCTTTATGTTCAAACCGCTTTCCCAACGTCAACATCAGCTATTTTGAACATCAAAAACCAACGTTTGTTCTACCGCCCAGCCATCTGCAAGATTTACGAATCGTGCATGGTTCCTGTCGCAAGCCCCACGGCGATGGGTTTGATGCACTACCCATCTTAGATTGCTTAATCGAAGAAGCTGCAAACCAACCAGAACACCGACCCCATCAACTTTTTCTCACTGGCGATCAGATTTATGGAGACGATGTTGCCGCGCCGCTATTGTGGGTATCTAGTATGCTTGGCGACGCGCTGCTAGGCTGGGAAGAACGACTACCAGTCACTCAGAATAAACCTACAGATGTTGGGTACTACACACCCAAGCAATTACCTCCCGGACAGCGAGTTGAAGTTGCGACTTACCAAGCTGGCTTTACAGCCGGATTGCACAATAAAGAGGCCAAAGTTGCCAGTCACCTTTTAGGTCTTGGTGAGTATTACGCATCTTACCTATTGGTTTGGTCGCCTGTGTGCTGGCCGACCACTTTCCCCAAGGGGCGGGAGATGATGGGCAGTAGCAAAACGCGTCGGCTGTGGGATCGGGAAGTTCAAGAGATGCGGCAGTTTATCCATACTCTTTGGAAAGTGCGACGCGCTCTCGCAAATGTTCCTGTGTATAGTATCTTTGATGACCATGATGTTAGCGATGATTGGAATCTCAATCAGGCATGGTGTTTACGAGTACTGGGACGACCTTTAGGGCAAAGAACCGTTCAAAACGCCCTGTTAGCTTATGCAGTTTCTCAGGCATGGGGCAATACACCCAATCAATTTGCATCTGGTCAATCTGGTGAAAAATTATTGGCGGCTGCTCAGGAGTGGTCTGCTTCCCAAGGTACGAATATTGCAGCTTATAATGCGATCGCTCGTTATGTAGGGATGCCACCGACCAACCCACGCACTAGCTTACCTGAGTTTGTTCAAGACGGTTCAGTATTGGTGCTAGAGCGACATCCTGAAGCACTTACTTGGCACTATACCGTACGGAGTCATTGCCATGAAGTAATTGTTTTAGATACGCGGACATGGCGGGGCTACCCTGCCGATGATAAACCGACTGCGCCACCGATGCTGCTTTGTCCCCAAGCTTTTGAGAAACAACTTTCTCTACCTCTACAACAAGCACCCCAGATTCAAGCCACATTGGTGATTGCACCTACTAATCTATTTAGCTTAAAAGTAATTGATTGGATTCACCATTGGCAGTTGCGACGCGACAAAGTGTTTGCTGCCGATGTTGGGGATTCCTGGAATATTCATACTGAAGCATTGGCGCAGTTTCTAACTACTCTATTTGAGCAACGCCAACAAGTTGTTGTGCTATCTGGAGATATTCACTACGGTTCTGTTGTTCGTATGTCTCATGTAGACACTTCTCCAAATTCTCAAGCGCAATCTGTTTTAGTGCAGTTAACTGCTAGTGCTATGAAGAATGAAGAGACTATTACTCGGATCATCCATACACGATTGAAAGACTGGCTTTTACCAGAAAAAGTCCGACGTTGGATCGGATGGTTTAATCCCCTCAATATGGTAGAACAAAAAGCCAGAGAATCTCGCCGCGATCGCCAGCTACAACCCGATTGGTATTGTGCATTAGAGTGGATTCCTCGACAAAAGACTCGGACTCCTTATTTTGGAGCTAATATACCGTGGTTAATTACTACTAAACAACAAGCAAGAAACGACAAATGGAGATGGTTACAGCGGCTAATGTTCTGGAAGTTCCCCTGGTTTCAAGAGGGACGAGAAGTGGTGGGATTAAATAATTTGGCCCTAGTTAAATTTGAATTGGCAGACACCAGTAAACCTCATCAAGCAATTCAAGATTTGTACTGGTTTTCTCCCTGGTATCCTACTCAAATTGTTTATAGCCGTTTTGAGAGTCAACTTGTGCCTAATCAGTCTTTGTACGGGTTAGGAAGTGCTAGTAAATTTGAGCGCTGATTAATTTTCGCGCGATCGCACCAACAAAATGAACATTCAGCCCCAAAATGTAGTAACTAATACTATTTTTGGGTGATAGTCAAGGTAGATTTATACAGTGCAATGGAGTGTCAAGGGTGCATTTGCTAAACATAGATGAAATTTAGCTTGTTCAACGCGGTGAAGCATACGTTGATTCGCTTTAGAAAAATAGCAAAAGCGAAAACGAGCGGTGAAGCTAATCAAAGCAAGCACCAGATGGAGACAGAAAAGTGCAAATCATCAAACGCAATGTCGAGTTGAGAGTAGACGACAGTTTAATGCGCGTTTATGTAGCGGCTCCCAAGGCAACGGGAATTTACCCAAGCATTCTGTTTCTTAGTGATATTTATCAGTTAGGTGGTGCAATGATTCGCCTAGCTAACTACTTAGCAGGATATGGCTATGTAGTGGCAGCCCCGGAAATTTTCCATCGAACTGAGCCAGTTGGTGCAGTAATTGAGCCAGACGATATTGGACGGATGCGGGGCAATGATAATGCTCGTCGAACTCTGATAACTGATTATGATGCTGATTGCCGTGCTGTGATTGAATTTCTGAAAACAGAGAGTTCAGTTTCTCCAGGACAAATAGGCACTCTCGGTTTTTGTATTGGTGGACACTTAGCTTTTAGAGCAGCTTTCATGAGTGAAGTTAAGGCAACAGTTTGCTGTTATCCTACTGGTATTCCCAGTGGTAAGTTAGGTAAGGGAGTAGCTGATACAATCCAGCGGGTGAGTGAAATTAAAGGCGAGATGCTAATTGTGTTGGGTACTCTTGACCCACATATACCGGAAAATGACCGTCAAACCTTAATTAAAGCACTGGAAAATGCTGGGGTATCTCACAAAACTTTCTTGTATGAAGCAGAACATACCTTCATGCGCGATGACGGTTATCGCTACGATTCTGCTGCTGCTACCTCTGCTTGGTCTGAAATAGTAGCGTTCTACTCGTCACATTTAAGTTGCCAAAATTAATCGACTGACTGAACTGATAGAAGAGTGGTTGGACGTTCATTAGACCTCTTGCAAAAGTCCGAAAATTATGAGTGTCATTCTGACCAGAACGTAGTGGAGTGTAGCCCTGCGGGGAAGCAAACTACGCCTTGGTTCCGTAGGGAAGAATCTCACTCCTATGTTTCGCTCCGCTCAACATGACAATTTAAGCATTTATGCAAGAGGTCTATTAAAGTAAAACTCGCATACGGTTGGATTTCAACGCCATCAACCACATATTTACTTCCTTGCTTTATCCAGGAATTGCGTCGGAATCTAGTTCCCACTCATGCTTGAGCAATTGCTGGTAAGTCTTTTCTTGAATCATCATCCGCTCATACAGCATGAGTAATAACGCCTGGGATTGTTCACGAGACATTTGCTGTACTTGGTCGGCAAAGCAACGGAGGCTAAATTCTTGTTCTAAAGATAATTTCATGGGTTGGTTCATTACTGGCTCCTGTGCCAAATTGGTGAAAACTAGAAGGTCAATGCTAACTAACTTGATTTGCAGCTAGATGAACTGAGCGGTACACCCATTGAGCTTGAGGGTCTTCCCTTCTTTGTGGGTGTGAGCTTCTGTAAATTTATATTAACTAGTATAACAAAAAATTTACAAAGTTGAGATGATGAGGTGTTAGCTTTTAACGCATAGGCGCTTCGCCTTCCCGCAGGGTAGGAACGCAAAGGGAAACGCAGAGGAACACAGAGGAATGCAGAAGTATTATTGTGTAATTAAATTTTTAGCTTTGCCAAACCCAGATAACGGATGCCTTCTGGAGACACGTCAAAACGGCAGGGTAAGACTTCTAAACCGAGAGCGATCGCAGCTCGCAACAACTTACCATATATAGGGTCTGTGATATCGCCGGGGGCAAACTCAGTACAATCTCCCCGATTAATAAAGTAAAGCATCACCGCACGAGTTAGGGGTAGCAGCGCCGTCAGTTCTCGCAAGTGCTTTTGTCCTCTTGTCGTCTCTGTGTCGGGAAATACTGCTAATCTCCCATGCGCCCAAGTTGTGTTTTTCACTTCTAAATAAATCGGGCGATACTCATCACTCCCTGTCAAGAAAAAATCTACCCGACTTTTTTTATCTTGCCCATAAACTACTTCACCCCTGATTTGGCTATAGTCGCCCAATTCTGGGAAAAGTTGTTTTGCTAGAGCTAGCTTCACCAATCGATTGGGCAAAACAGTATTTATGCCTACCCAAGTCGGCTCATTATCATGCACCTGAATCAGTTCCAAGGTGTAAGCCAGTTTGCGGTTAAGATTATCGCTTTTGGAAAGCTGTACCGCACTTCCAGGTGTCGATACTCCAGTCATTGGCCCTGTATTTGGACAGTGTGCTGTCACTACTTCGCCAGAAACGAGTTGAACGTCAGCAAAAAAGCGCTTGTAGCGCTTGAGCAAAATACCAGGATACAGAGGTGGATAACGGTAAAGCCAATCAATCATTATGGAACTTTGGTACTGCTAGTAAATATACGCCGATTTTGCTGTAATTCTTCTTTGGAAAACTAAAACTGATAGCGCATACACTCTACTGCTTTTTGGAAGCTTGCCAAAGTAGAGCTTGTTTGTAGGGACTTGTGGAAAAGTGCTGTAACTACATTTGAATTGTCTTTCTAATATCACAAATTGTCAATTTATGTAGTTGTTTTTACGACATTTTAATAAAAAGTAGCATATACTTAATAGTATAAGCCTCCCATAAAGAAAAATTCGGGAGGATTTAAACATGCAAGGAGGTAAATCCTATGCAAAAAGTATGGGAATTAACGGAATTAGAATATGCCTTTCTATTTACCCTGAGAAAGGTAAATTCAATCAATTTAGAAGGTTTTAAGCAATTTTTTAACGAATTACCTGTTGACCCTTATATCAAAGGTAACTATCGTTTGAGAAGATTATCTAGGTTCATAGTTTCTAGAGATAATTTAATCAAGCTACCTCATGGCTACCTCTTCCAAAGCAAAGAATATAATCCATTATTGGGTGATCTCAAAAGAGAGTTTGCAGAATTAGATGATACACTCATAGAACTTGATATCTTTAAAAATCTGGTTTTAGCATTTAGTGATTCCTGTAAACTCCATCCTGAAGCTGAAATCGGAGTTCATCAAATTAGAACTATCTGTTCACCCGATAATTTAGGTAATCCAGCGCCGGAAGGTATCCATCAAGACGGCACTGATTTTATTGCTATTTTCTCCGTTGATAGAGATAATATTCAAGGCGGAGAAACACATTTATACACTGCTAAAAAAGAAAAGCCTGTGTTTAGTAAAATTCTAAATCCAGGAGAACTATTATTAGTCAACGATCATGACTTTTTCCACTTCACTACTCCCATAAAACCACTCACGGACGCTCAGGGAACGAGAGACGTTTTTGTTCTAACTTCCCCCAGTCTGCTTTCTGAATAATAGAACTTACGCAAAATATCTCTCAAACTTCTACTTCTCCGTGTCCTTTGTCTTGAAAAGTTTTGCGCCGGGAAACCCGGACGCGCAAACTTTTCGCTGCGCCTCTGCGGTTTATTATTCCATAACTCTCGCGTCAGTCCTAAATAATTCTAATACTTGCTGTTTTAGTCAACTAGAAATATTTTACAATCTACGAGATATGGGGAATTGAACGCAGTCATTTCCCCAGCTTTTTTATCCGGTATCGGAAATAATCTTGCGGATAGTGGCTTATCTAGCTTAATAGCTAAAGTTGCCATATCAATTAATAGTGCTGCAATCTTTTTTATTGTGATATCACCCGGAATCGGAACTGTATCTAGTCCACAGCCACAAACTGCCGAATACAATAATAAATTAGTAATATTATAGGTCTGCTCGTTAGCTCTTGCAGCCAAACCGACATCTTCACAAACTGGAAGCATAAGACCAGAGTAGCCACAGATTTTTACTGATACACTTTTCAAGACACGAGTTAGCATACCAGAAATTGCTAATGTTCCTTGATGTCCAAACTTGCCATTCATTAGTACTTCATAAGCAACAGCAATACTATTCTGTTTATCTAATGATGGTGTAAGAGATGTATCAATACCTCTATATACAATATCAAATTTATCAGAGATTTTTTCAGCGATCGCAGCAATCTTTTTTAATTCAACTTCCAATAGGGATTGCAGGTTGGTTTCTGCCACTTGTATATTATTAGCTTGGGTAAAGGCTTGCATTACCAAACTACCTAATTCTAAGCCTATAGCGAAAGAGGTATTTCCTACATGATAAGAAGTAGGAAAAAAGGGAATACCTGGTTGACAGTTTGCCCATACGCAGAAGCGAAAATTGCCATAGCCATTTTCTGTTTCTTGAGAAATACGTTTAATCGCTTTTGCAGATTCCCAAGCATTTTCAATACTTATACCAGTTTGGCGATCGCCAATTTTGCTTGAGGAGTAAATCATAGATGTACTTTTGTTAAAATCTGGAACTATAGCTATAGTTTCAGGTTGGCTTGCATAACCAATATTGAAAAAGCTAATGTTAAGATTTTGACAAACTTGTTCTAAATTTTGAATTTTACTGATACTTTCAACTGTTGATAATCCTTGTAAATATTCTGCCCAAGCATTAGTAGATATTCTAGTGGTTTGTACTTCGTAACCTTGTAGCTCAAAAAAGGCCTTTGCTTGCTGATTAAACTCAGCTGCTTGCTTAATCTTTTTTATCTCATTTAGAGATTTAAGTGATATACCTGTCGTAATAGTTCTAATTTTCATGAGTACGAAGTATCATTAAGAGAACAAAAGTTTATATATTATTGTTTTAGCGTAGGTTTAGACTAAACCTAACTCCAAACTTTGGAAGTGTATAATATTCCATTGGGTATATACTATTTACAAAAATTTACGGTAACATATTAGTTTTGTTTTACCGAAAATAGAAAGTGAATCAAAGTTACACTGAATACTTCAAATATTAAGGGCGAACGCCTTCTGAAATTAAACTAACTGATTCAACCTAAAAAAATGCTATGAATGACGAATTTTACTATAAAGGATTAGAAAAAGCCAAACAACAAGACTATGCTGGTGCAATTGAGGAATTTAACCACGCTTTGCAACTAATACCTTACTTTGCTGAAGCTTACTTTCAGCGAGGTTTAGCATATTACGACTTAGGCGCAATTCTTCAGGCTGTTTCAGATTACACCGAAGCTATCAAGCTTAATCCTGAAAGTATGGAGGCATATTATTGTCGTGGATTAGCAAGGGTAGCCCTGAAAAATCTGCCAGGAGCACTGGAAGATGTTGAACGCGCTATTCGTCTGAATTTAAATTATGCGGCTGCTTATAGTCTGCGGGGAATTGTGCGGCGCAAACAAGGGTATATTCAAGATGCGATCGCTAATTTTAAAAAAGCAGCACAATTATATTTAGAGCAACAGGATAAAGAAAATTGTCGCCTCTGTCTAGAACAGATTAAAAAGCTACAACCACCAGAAAAACTAGCTGTTAAATCAATTAAAAATACACCGATTCTATCTACAAACGATTACTTCACCCAATTATTAGAAAAAGCTGAAAAGGGAGATACGCGAGAGGCAATCGCTGATTTAAACTGGGTGTTACAAGCAGATTCGCAAGATGCCCAAGCTTACTGCTGTCGTGGGGTTGTGCGTTGTAAAATCGGGAATTATCGAGAAGCGATCGCAGATTTCAATCAAGCACTAAAACTAAATTTTCAAGATGCAATTGTCTATCGTAACCGAGGCAAAGCACGTTATTTGTTAGGTGATCATCAAGGAGCGATCGCAGATTTTAACCAAGCACTCCAGATACAACCGCAGGATATCTTAGTGTATGTTGCCAGAGGTAATGTCTATCGGGCAATGGGCAATTATCTGAGTGCGATTAAAGATTACAATCAAGTATTACAAATTAATCCCAATGATGCCCAAGCTTACTATAATCGCGGCATTGCCTATACTTTATTAGAAGAAATGCAAAACGCTGTGGAAGATTATCAACGAGCAGCAAGTATTTTTTGTGAACAAGAAGATTGGGAAAATTACCAACAAGTTTTAAATAGTCTCGAAAAAATTCAGAAATTCAGCCCGGAATCCAAAAAGCAAAAAGATAACTTACTACGTCAACGACTTTTGCGACTAGTTGGGGGATATTGGGAAATAGCTCAAAGATTGATTGATCAAAAACAAGATTATTATCCTGGAATGTCAGAGGAATGGTATTTACAAAAAGTCATCGATGATTTGGAACGCGATCGCGGCAGGTAATGAATTAGATGATATCTCACGCTAAAAAACTAGTTTTTCAGTCATGTAGACAAATTAGCTTCATTACTCAACTTCTGTCATTCATAATCGAGCCATCCCGTAAAGTAGGCAAAATGCTACTTCAGTATGGCGACAGCCTGATGGGCGAATCAGGTAAATTAAAGATAAGTAAAGAAACGCTAATTTAACTAAATGACCGCTCTAACCTTACAGGAAATCTCTGCTCAGTTAGAAAGTCCGAATTTGCGCGATCGCATGGTAGCCCTTGCTAATCTGCGTCACGTTTCTCCTGAAGACGCAGTACCTTTGATTAAAAAGGTATTAGATGATGAATCTCTGCAACTACGCTCTATGGCAATATTTGCCTTGGGAATCAAGCCTACCGAAGAATCTTATCCACTTTTAGTCAGAATACTAGAAACCGATCCAGATTATGGTATTCGTGCTGATGCCGCTGGTGCTTTAGGATATTTGGGTGACGTCAGAGCCTTTGAGGTGCTTTCACGGGCATTTTATGAAGATACTGATTGGTTAGTACGCTTTAGTGCAGCCGTTTCTCTAGGCAATATTAAAGACCCCCGCGCCCACGAAGTCCTCATTAAGGCGTTGGATAGCGAAGAAGTAGTCTTGCAACAAGCTGCAATCTCCGCTTTAGGAGAAATTCAAGACATTGATTCCGTAGATCAAATCCTGCGCTTTGCTCAATCAGATGATTGGTTAGTAAGGCAACGTCTTGCAGAAGCTTTGGGTCATCTTCCTACTCCCAAGAGTATCTCTGCTTTAAAATATTTAGAAAAAGACAATCACAACCACGTTGCTGAAGCAGCAAGGTTTTCTCTTAAAAAACTTGAGGAAACAGGCAATCAAGCTTAATATCAGCTCCTACTACCTTTTAATAATAAGTGGGGTTTTTCGCATTTTGATGCAGGGTAATTTCATTCATGAATATTGAAGAATTTTTTCAGTTGAGTGCAGGTAAATGGTTTTCCCATCGTACTAGTCATCATTTGGCTGATAAGCAATTTGAACATGGCAAGTCAGACATCATCATTGAGACGCTAGCAGCAGATCATCCAGAGGTGATTAAGCTGTGTCAACTGTACGAAATTGCTCCTGATTCAGCATCCTGTGGCGCTAGAGTTACTTGGAACGGCACGGAGCCAGAAAAATCCAATGGTTCTACTGTCTTGGTTTCAGTACCCGATACAGATAATCCCGCCGAGGGGAAGTTACTACGGGAAATGGATCATACCGAGACAGCCCCAGTAGCCAGACGGTACAAGATAGACAGTGATGGTGCTTTGACCTTAACTACAGAGTATGAAACCATCTGGTCTGAGGAACGCCTGTGGTTTGCTAGTCCTAATTTACGAATGCGGGCCAGTGTATTAAAGCATTCTGACGGCTTTAGTATAGCTTCTTTCACTTCTGAGATTCGCATGGGTGGTTTTCCACCAGCTGCGAAAGCCTCCGAAACAGCTAACTCAGCATCGAGTTAGTGTTGCTAGTTAATAAACCCCCCGGAAACGGGGGAGTCACTATTTCCAATTATTCCATCAACATCAACCGCAAGGGATCTAAACGCACATACCAAGGAAAAGGTTGGTCTTTTATAGTTACCCATTTTTCCTTAAAAACTTCTACTTGCAGATGATAATCTTGAAGATTATGAGCAGGAGAATGCAGCTTTAAAAATAACGTCATTCGGTGGGGCGTTTCACTTGTGCGTACTACCCAGCAAGGAAACGTATTTTCACAGGATGAATCTCTGGTAAATGTGATCTGATGAGCGCGAATGCCGACATGGGATAATTCGCTCTTGATCGGTTCAATAACTTGGAGGCTACAACCCCAGTCAACTGCTTCTATTTGTTCTGATAATTTGAAAACAGCACGAGAAAAGTTTTTACACCCAGTTAGTTGAGCAACACTCACATTAGCAGGGTGCTCAAAAATCTCGTATTTAGAACTATGATGAACTGCTTTCCCATGCTCCAATACCAACAGATTAGAGCAAATTCGGTAAGCTTCTTCCATGTTGTGGGTGACGAATAAAGTCACGCCTTCATATTCAGCTAAAGTTGCCGTCATTTGCTGTTCTAATTGGCTACGCAAGTGGGTATCGAGTGCGGAAAACGGCTCATCTAAAAGTAAGATTTCTGGTTGACTAGCCAATGCTCTGGCTAAGGCTACCCGTTGCTGCTGGCCCCCAGAAAGTTGGTGCACAAAGCGATCGCCTAATCCCTGTAACTGCATGGCTATTAGTTGCTGTTCTACTTGTACCCGAATAGCCCCAGTAGATAGTCCTTTGGGTAAGCCGAAAGCGATGTTTTGCGCCACATTCATGTGTGGGAAAAGAGCGTAATTCTGCACTAAAAAACCGACGCGGCGATCGCGGCTTGGCAAATTAATCCCTTGTTCCGAGTCAAATAATACTCTACCATTCAAGACTATGCGCCCTCTAGTCGGTGTTTCTATCCCCGCAATGCAGCGCAAAATCATACTTTTACCTGCTCCAGAACCTCCCAATAATCCCAAAGGTTGCTCATTGCTATTAAATGACACCTGAAGATGAAAACTTGGCAGTCGTTTCTCAATGTCTACAAATAATCCCCTGCTCCCCTGCTCCCCTGCCCCCCTGCTCCTCTGCTCCCCTACTCCCCTGCCCCCTTGCTCCCCTACTCCCCTGCTCTCCCTGCTGCTATCCCTAAATTCCTGCCAAAAATTGACTGCAATAATGCCAGATAGAGAAATTACCATAATAGCGATCGCCCAAAACCAGGCTTCGTTCATTGCTCCCGCTTCCACAGCAAAATAAATTGCCATAGGGATTGTCTGAGTTTGCCCAGGAATGTTACCAGCCAACATCAACGTGGCGCCGAATTCACCTAGAGCTCGGGCAAAGGCGAGAGTCGTGGCGGCTACAATGCCAGGTAATGCTAAGGGTAAACTAATGCGCCAAAAGATTGTAGTGTCTTTTGCGCCAAGGGTTTTGGCTACCCGTAGTAGGTTCCCATCTATCTGTTCAAAAGCTCCTAATGCAGTTTTATACATCAATGGAAAAGCAACAACTGTAGCTGCGATCGCTGCACCGTACCAAGTAAAAACAATGCTAAAGTTCAAAGGTTCCATTAATTTCCCGACTGGGCCATTTTTACCAAAAAATAGCAGTAACAAAAAGCCAACTACTGTGGGAGGTAAAATGAGTGGTGCAATAAATAAACCCTCAATCAATGATTTGCCTTTGCCGCGATATTCCAACATCCAGTAGGCAGCAGCAATACCTAAAAAGAAGGTAATAAATGTTGCGAGTAATGAAGTTTTAAGTGATATCCAGAGGGGCGATAAATCCATTTTTATAGATGTGTGTAGAAGAATTAATGTATGCAATTTGTTATGAATAGTTCAAATTAACCTAATTAAAATTTCTCTTTTGTCAACTCTTCGCTAGCATCAAACATTGTTTATTAAACACAGTTTTGGCTTGATTACCAGATAAAAGTTGCACAATCTCTTTACTCATCAAAGTAAAAATGCGTTGATTATTTGTTTCTAGAACACCGATTCAGTATTCAAGATAGGGGCGAGGAAAACTGATTATTTCGTAGTAGAGACGTTGCATTGCAACGTCTCTACAGTCAACGATAATTGGTCGTTTTACCGAAAAGAAATCGGATTTTTGCGATTACTGAATCGATGCTCTATGATCTCAAGTCTTTTTAAGTTGGTAATAAATAGATCATAAGAAAATCTTAAAAGCAGAGCATTAGTCTACAATAATCCTGAATTTCAGACATCATACTACCAAAATAATTGGTAAATAGTAGCAATTACTACAATAAAATTATTGTAAAAATTAATGCATAGATTTTATTTAATAATGCTCACAATAGCTGCAATTAATGTATCTGGCTCTATCGGCTTAGCGAGGTGTATCTGAAATCCTGCTGCGATCGCTCTTTGCTGATTTATTTCTCCAGCGTAGGCACTCAAGGCAATTGCTGGAATATTTCCGCCTTGATCGGATGTTAAGCTTCGCACTTGCCGTATTAGCATGTACCCATCCATCTCTGCCATGCCAATGTCGCTCACCAACACACTTGGCTGAAACTGAGTTAAAGCACTCAGAGCTTCGGCAGCCGAAGCCACGGCAATTACATTTGCCTTTTCCTGCTCTAGTATAAAACTGATATACTCCCGCATATCAGCCATGTCATCCACTACCAAAACCGTAACGCCCTGCAAATCTGGAGAGGGTTGAGATTCCCTGATTTCTTGATGCATTCTTAATTGTTGCTGCATCAGCGGAAGTTTGACAGTGAAGGTGGCTCCCTGTCCTTCTCCAAGGCTTACTGCCTGAACTGTACCACCGTGCGATTCGACAATTTGGCGGACGATCGCTAATCCCAATCCTAATCCACCAAACTTTCGAGTCGTAGCACTATCTGCTTGTCGGAAGTACTCAAACACATAGGGAAGAAAGTTAGGATGGATACCTTTGCCTGTGTCGCTGACTACAATTTGAGCATGACAATCAACGCGCTCTAATCGCACCTCTACTTTTCCTGCTTGAGGTGTGAACTTGACGGCATTCGAGACAAGATTCCAGATCACCTGCTGTAAGCGACCTACATCGCCTAACACTTGCCCAATATTCGGTTCTAGTACCGTTTGAAGTTGAATGGATTTGGCTTCTGCCGCCAGTCGCACAGTTTCCAATGCGGCTGTAATAGTCACAGCAAGATTGACTGGAGCGACATTCAAGCTGAGTTTGCCCTGTAAGATGCGAGAGACATCAAGCAGGTCTTCAATTAGTTGCACCTGAAGTCTAGCATTCCGCTCGATCGTTTCCAGTGCATAGGTTGTTTTCCGCTCATCTAGCTTGCGGGATTGCAGCAGCTTTGACCATCCCAAAATCGGGTTGAGAGGGGTGCGGAGTTCATGGGACAGCACAGCCAAAAATTCATCTTTGACCCGATTAGCTGCCTCAGCTGTCTCTCGTGCAGCTTGTTCCCGTGCTAATAGTTTTTCGCGCTCTGCCTCCGCGCATTTGCGTTCGGTAATATCACGCGCAACACAATAGAGCAGCTTTTGCTCTAAAAAAGGGGCAACACTCCACAAAATCCAGCGGTAGGAGCCATCTCGACAGCGGTAACGGTTCTCAAACCCACTAGTCTGTATACCTTGGGCTAGCTTTTGCGCTTCCACTTGCGTTGCAGCCTGATCGTCTGGATGAACAAACTTAATGTAAGGCTGTGTGGTTAACTCTTCTAAGGTATAGCCAAGCGTTTTTGTCCAAGCCGAGCTAGCCTGTAAAAAGTACCCATCAGTATTAACGATCGCCAGCATATCACGGGAAAGTTGAAAGAAGCGATCGCGGTCTTCTTCGGCCTTCCTGCGCTTGGTGATATCTGCGAGTGCGCCGGGAAAAGCGACCGCTCTGCCAGCAGTATCATATTCGGCACGTCCCCGTGCAGTAACCCACCGCTCCTCGCCACCGCCAGTATAGACGCGATACTCAGCCAGATATTCTTCGCCTGTGGCGATCGCCCGGTTAATTGCTGCTAAGACGCGTGGTCGGTCTTCCTCATGCATAGCACGCAAAAATATCTCAATTGGCAATCCCTTTGCCGCACTCTCTGCGTCTACTCCGAATAAGTGAGCAAAAGCGGCATCTGTAGTTACTCGGTTTTCAAGAATATTCCACCGCCAAGTGTAAACCGCTCCAGCCAACAAAGCAGACTCTAACTGCACATGAGCTTCCCGGAGATCTTCTTGTGCTTGCTTGCTATTAGTGATTTCAGTGACAAAGATGGTGATTCCGCTTTCTGAAGGGTAGACACGGTTTTCAAACCAGCGTTGCCAGGGAGAATAAAAGTATTCAAACTGGGTAGGAGTTTGCTCAACAACAACGCGATACAACTCAGTGTAAAACTGGCTATTTACCATTTCCGGGAACAAGTCCCAAATGCTTTGTCCGATTAGTTCTTCCCTAGATTTGCCAGTCACTTCCACCACGCGATCATTAACATAGGTGTAGCGCCACTCACGATCAAGTCTAAAAAATTGGTCGCTAAGGCTCGTCAATACGCTATCCAAGCTTGCTTTGGCAACTTGCGCCTCCATTCGCAGTTCTTGCTCATACCGCATTGCCTCTTGAAGCTGTCGATTCGCTTGCTTTAATTCTTGAGCACGCAGATAAACCTCTGCCTCCACTTGTTCAGCCCGACTCTGCAACGCCAGATTTTCTAACTGTTGCTCGTTACGCTGCTGTCGAAGCTGCACGAATTCAGTCACATCCTGAACCTGGTTAATAATGTAAGCAACCTCCTGATTTTCTCCCAGTACGGGCGAATTGATCAAACTCCAGTAGCGTTCTTCAAAACCACCGCCTTTAGACTCTGGACGCGGTATATCATATTTCTGAACTGCCATCAAATCGCTGGTTCGGCTCTGGATTACTGCCTTCAAGGAAGTTTGCAGGTTGCGGACTCCACTCGCTGTAGGATCATTAGGGTTGTCAGGAAACACTTCAAAAATGCCGTGACCCAAAATTTCTTCTCGTTGGGTCATTGTTGCCTGCAAATAAGCGTTGCTGACTGCGATGATCGTAAACTTGGGTGAGTCGGCTGCTAGCACGAGATACAAGCCGGGAACCGCCTCAAACAGAGCACGAAAATCAATGGATCCAGCAGGCCCATTCTGCTCAGATACAGTTAGATATGGATCGTGATGCTCAGAACTCATAAATCTAGAAGGCTAAACCAGCAATTACCATAAACCTAAAATTTTGTTACATCCAGTTTGCAGCTATGATGCAATGGAAAATCAGTAGTGAAGGATAGCAGAATCATTAGTACTAGGTTGAACTAGCTTGCACAAACGGTTTGGTTACTCCGTAGTCAATTCCCCTTTATAATTAACGGCGTTTAAAATCAGTGAGGATTTCAAATATTATTAATTGAAATCATATTGAATTTAGCAGTTAATTTAGATCGAATTTAACACTTAATCACCCTGAAATCTCGTTATATTATTTGTGCGTTTTTTGCACTAGTTGTTCTTATTAATTTACAATTTAAATATTAAAGATGACGGGTATACAGCAGTTTTCACTTGAGTCAGATACCAGAAGAAGTAATTCATCACAGATATAGACGCGTAGCGGCTACTCTTCTCCTGACGCAAACGCTACGCGTAGCTTGAAGAAAGCCTGGCGGCGAACCCGCAGGGTACATAGATAAATTCTTACCTCAAAATATTAGGAAATGCTATATCTGTTCTAGATGCATTAGATTCTCTGAATACTGTAATAATTTAAATTTGCAAAAAGTTAGCGATCGCCTGCGGTAACGGCAATACAATCAAGACTAACAAAGCCATTGACAGTAAACCTAAAATGTCACGTCCATTATCCAATTCAGTAACATCATTCAGCGCAGGTTCATCAATTAACGGTATGAACAATAAGATAATCGCCCACAGCAAAAATTCATCTTGGACTAACGAAAGTACTAGTAACAACAAGCGAGAAATTTGACCAATTGCCATTGCAGTTCGTTGCCCAAATATTGCATGAACAATGTGACCCCCATCTAGTTGTCCTACTGGCATCAAATTCAATGCTGTAACAATCAGACCCAAAAAACCTGCTACTGCCAAGGGATGCAAATCAATAGCTGATTTTGACGTTAACTGACCACCCAAAGCCAACTTTGAAAGCAACGCTAATAAAATTGAATATCTGGGATTAAGAGCATCAAAGTTCAACAGACCTGTTTTTTCAGTGAGGGGAACCATTTCTGAATTAGCCAAGCCCCATATTAGTAATGGCAAAGTTGCAATAAAGCCTGCAATAGGCCCAGCAATACTAACGTCAAATAAAGCTTTGCGGTTGGGAATCGGACTACGCATCTGAATAAATGCGCCAAAAGTCCCCAAGAAAAAAGGCATAGGGATAAAGTAAGGTAGCGTCGAGCGAATTTTGTAGAATCTTGCTGTTAAATAGTGACCAAGTTCGTGGATGCCCAAAATAGTCATTAGTCCTAAAGCATAGGGCAATCCCTTTAAAAGAACAGTTGGATCAGATTCCAGCGCCGTTGGCTCAACACCAGCAATTTTTGCTCCCACCAAAGTAGTAGTAACCAAAGTAGCTGCTAGCAGCAGGAGTGCTAATCCTGGTCGAGTCAACCTTTCCTGGTTGCGTTGTGAATCAACCTCTTTAGCAGCTTGAGTGTTAGGAACCAGCACAAAGAAAGGTTTACCATTCAAACCCTCTTGAAAGATTAGCAAGAAGCGATCGCCAAATTGTGCTTCAACATTTGCCTTAATCTTCTGGTAAGCATTGTTTGGTGTAGTTCGTAACTGACCTCGACAAACTACCGCTTGGGGTCGATACTCAATGTTTTGGACGTAGTATGTAGACCAGGGAAAACAATTTCGCAGCTGAGTTTCTTCTGTTGGCTCAATGGGACGCACTGGTGCTGGTTCTGCTACAAGATGGGTCGCCGCCGACTGTGATTCCGGGGCTTGGGCTTGGGTCTGTGTGTCTCTTGGTGCTTGACGCCCCCATTGAAACAACAGCCAGTATAACAGCAGGCATACAACTGACGGCCAAATCAGCAGGGATGGCGGCGGTGGTTGTTTTGCCCCATACATCAGCGTCCATCCGCTCAACACGAATGCAGGTGTCATTAACACCAGCCATAACAACCACACTGGCGTTCGGGTGATGTGAGCGACACTACGCTGCACCATTAAATAAGTAGCCAGCCCCAGTAAGAGGAGAAACCAAAATGCCATGTTATCTTCAGTAATTTTGACAGAATATCATTCTTGTATTATGAGTACCACTGTACTAACTACAAGGCAGATTTCAAACTCCGATCTTTTCAACAACTGTTAATAGTGCTAGTTATCTCTCAAGTTGCAATTCTTGAGAATTTTCACACTTTAACTTGATTATCCACAACTCCTCAATTTCAGCTTTTTTCTCATGTGCCCCTTACCTCAACAGCCAAGTCATACAGCTAAGCCACCACGGGCTGTGTTTTCTCATGAAGTTCAAACATCCTCTAATGAAAACTTCGCGCCAGAAAGCATATTTGCCTTTCCACCCAATCGGGACACGTTAGGGGGAACCTCTTACTTTATTGTAAGAAATGAAGGCAATATCCTTATAGATTGCCCTGCCTTAGAGCAAACGAATCAGGATTTTTTGCGATCGCATGGAGGTGTACGTTGGTTATTCCTCACCCATCGAGGTGCTATTGGCAAAACAGCAGAAATCCAACAAGCCTTTGAAAGCGAGATTCTCATCCAAGAGCAAGAAGCTTATTTATTACCAGGCTTAACCGTAACTACCTTTAGTCAGGAATTTACTCTCAATTCAACAATACAAGTAATTTGGACACCAGGTCATACTCCTGGCTCATCTTGCCTTTACTACAGTAACCTGGAAGGTGTGCTGTTTTCTGGACGCCATTTAGTCCCCAATCAGCAGGGCGAACCAGTACCATTGCGATCGGCAAAAACCTTTCACTGGCCCCGACAAATTAAGAGTCTTCAGTTACTCTTAGAGCGCTTTACACCAGAAACTCTTCAGTATATTTGTCCCGGTGCTAATACTGGCTTTCTCAGAGGCAAACGTGTAATAGATCAAGCCTATCAGCGACTTGCCTCCCTAGATTTACAGGCTTTGCTTCAGTCACAACCCATCCTGTGAGGGACTGGGTATTGGGAACACGTGGCGCTCTTTGGGGATAAGGGGCAATGGGTACTGGGTATTGGGTATTGATTATTTATTTATTCACCTTGTCCCTTTGTCTACCTCGTTCCCCAGTCCCTAGTCCCTAGTCCCCAGTCCCCAGTCCCCAGTCCCTAATTACGCCTTTCCCGCTACTACTGAGTCTTTGATCAAAAGTTCCACCGCTGCTTGATATTGTAAATCTGCTTGAGTGCCAATCTTTTCACGGTTAATCGGCTCTTGGGGAACTACTTTGTCTGGCTTAATACCTAGTTTGTTAATATCTCGGTGCTTAGGGGTTTCGTACTTAGCAATTGTTACTGCCAAGCCTGAACCATCTGATAATTCAAATAAGGATTGGATTAAGCCTTTACCAAAAGTAGTTTCGCCTACGAGTTGAGCACGACCATTATCTTGGAGTGCGCCGGCCAGAATTTCGCTAGCACTGGCAGTGCCTTGGTTCACCAAAATCACTAGAGGATCTTCTGTCAGTGGTGGGCCGAAGGCTTCAAAACTTCCTTGAATGCCTTGTCGATTAACAGTGTACACTATGGGCCCGGAGTCTAACCATAAACGAGCAATTTCAATTCCTGATTGCAATAACCCCCCAGGATTATTTCGTAAATCCAAAACGTAGGCAGCAGCGCCTTTTTTTTCTAGACTAGAAATAGTGTGTGCCAATTCCATTGAGGCGTTGGCATTAAATTGAGTGAGGCGAATGTAGCCAATGGGTGTACCTTCTGGGGAAACACGTAATTCTGACACCACAGGGTTAAGAGCAATCCGATCGCGCGTAACTCTAATTTCTGTTTCTCCCTCTCCATCTCGTTCGATTAAGAGAGTCACAAGACTGCCAATTGGCCCGCGCATCCTGGTTGCAGCTTCATCAAGAGTTAAATTTTCAGTGGAAGTACCCTCAATTTTGATGATGCGATCGCGTGGTCTAATCCCGGCTTTATCTGCTGGGGAACCCTCTATAGGAGCCACTACTTCCAACTTACCAGTATCGGGATTCAAAGCAATTTGCAACCCCACCCCCGTCAGTTCTCCAGAAGTATTTACTTGCAAACTGCGGTACTGCTCTGGGTCTAAGAAGCGTGTAAATGGATCATTGAGACTCTTGAGCATCTTCTGAATTGCCCCATAAGCTGCTTGATTGTCTTGTAGCGGCTTCTCTAGAGCTTTTTGCCTGACTGCTGCCCAGTTTTGATGATTGAACGTCTCATCTAGATAAGTACGATTGACAATTCGCCAAACTTCTGAAACAAGTTTTTGTTCCCCCGTTAAAGCCACCGCTGGTTGAACAAGTGTGCCCAGCACCAACCAAACCGCCACTAACAATGAAAATCCTAACCGAAAAACCTTTGTGTGCATGAACCCCATTTTAACTTCCACCTCAACCCAAATTGCCTAGAACTGCCCAGTTACCTTGTTTATGAAATCTATCTCTCGATTATGTTACTTTTTTTATAGAAGTGGTGCATTGCTCTCATCAAGTTGTTTCCTCAACTGGTGCTAGTGCATCCCACTCACCAGACGATAAAATCTACTTTGTTAACACCATTTTTGGTGCTAGGTTGCAAAGAGATAGCAATATATTCGATGTTTACAGAGTGTTAAGTTCCTTAGAACTTTAACCGCTCTGAAAGCTAACAAGCAAACGAACAAATTCCTCTTTGCTAAAATCCCAAAATTGCTAATTGGGAGAGAAGTCTGAGCGGAGCGAAAAGCCAGAAAGTCATCCTAGAACTCTGAGTGCCAGATAGAGGCGAACAGAAGTTCAGTGTCCAATCTGGACTTTTCAATCTGAGGTTTGCGATCATCGGAACTCCTATGGTCGATGCTAGGCGAGCGATCGCCGATTCAGAACTTCGGAATTTATCAACCGCAACCGCTTTTTAGGAACTTGAGATTGTATGGCCAACGTTTATGACTGGTTCGAGGAACGCTTAGAGATTGAAGCGATCGCTGAAGACGTTACTAGCAAGTATGTCCCTCCCCACGTCAATATCTTCTACTGCCTGGGTGGAATTACCCTAACTTGCTTTTTGATCCAGTTTGCTACTGGATTTGCGATGACATTCTACTACAAGCCAACTGTAGCCGAAGCTTACTCCTCGGTAGAGTACATCATGAATGAAGTCAACTTCGGTTGGCTAATTCGCTCCATTCACCGCTGGTCTGCCAGCATGATGGTGCTGATGATGATTTTGCACACCTTCCGGGTTTACCTAACCGGTGGTTTCAAAAAGCCCCGTGAATTGACTTGGATAAGTGGTGTTATCCTGGCTGTAATCACCGTTTCCTTTGGCGTCACAGGCTATTCCCTGCCTTGGGATCAAGTAGGCTACTGGGCTGTGAAAATCGTCAGTGGCGTACCAGAAGCAATTCCCGTTGTCGGCGTTCTCATCTCTGACCTGCTGCGCGGTGGTTCAAGTGTTGGTCAAGCAACCCTGACTCGCTACTACAGCGCCCACACCTTTGTATTGCCTTGGTTGATTGCAGTCTTCATGCTGTTTCACTTCTTAATGATTCGCAAGCAAGGCATTTCCGGCCCTTTGTAATCTCAGCTATCAGCGAAAGGCAACAAATATCAGTTCCCAGATGGAGTTGTTTGTTCTAAACTTATGAAAAATAAGAATTTAGTGACAGATCAGTTACACAAAGACAAACACTTGCATCTTAAACTGAAAGCTGTAAAAGCCCTGGGGCGGCTTGCCTAATAGCTAATAGCTTTCACAAATGCTTTAACTTAATTTAAGCAGGAGAGCACACTTAAATATGGCAACACAGAAAAAACCTGACCTTAGCGATCCAAAGTTAAGAGCTAAACTCGCTCAAGGTATGGGTCACAACTACTACGGTGAACCAGCTTGGCCTAATGACCTACTTTACGTGTTTCCAATAGTAATCATGGGTTCCTTTGCTGCGATCGTAGCTCTAGCTGTGCTAGATCCGGCTATGACAGGTGAACCCGCAAATCCTTTCGCCACCCCATTGGAAATTCTGCCAGAGTGGTACTTGTATCCGGTATTCCAAATTTTGCGATCGCTTCCTAACAAACTTTTAGGAGTGTTAGCAATGGCGTCCGTACCTCTGGGGCTGATCCTCATTCCGTTTATTGAGAATGTTAATAAGTTCCAGAACCCCTTCCGTCGACCAGTTGCGACTACGGTGTTCCTCTTTGGTACTCTTGTTACCCTGTGGCTAGGTATTGGTGCAGCCCTCCCATTGGATAAATCTTTAACCTTGGGACTGTTCTAAATTAGTCACTACAAAGTGCTTTGACGCCTGTGAGTTTCAAGAGCATGTGCAGATGTGCTTTTGATAAAAATCAACAGGCGTCAATTTTAATAGTCCAGGTTGCATCTTGGATTTTAAGTTTTGGATAAAAAAGCTATTCCAAAAGCTAAAATCACTAAAAGCTAACAAACACAAACAATTCTCACTTAACTTAATTCAAGTCACGGTCAATGCTTAGCATAGTGGAGCAAGACCATCTGACGGTAAAGAGCGAACTTAAGCTCCTAAACCAGGTGCAACAATGGTTTGAGCAATTTTGTTTGCAACATTTGTCTCAACTTGGCTGGTCAGAAACCCAACTTTATCGCCTCAACTTAGCATTAGCAGAAGGCTTTACCAACGCTGTTCGTCACGCTCATCATGCTTTACCCCCGGAAACAACCATTGAAATTGACGTTTATCTGTGGATTGATCGGCTAGAGATTAAAATTTGGGATCATGGAAAACCTTTCAATCCTGATGCGATCGCTGAGCCTGCACCAGGTACTCTGCAAGTAGGCGGGTATGGATGGTTTCTCCTAAGACGCCTAGCAGATCGTGTCGTCTACGAACGTGGTGCGGATGGTAGGAATTGTCTGCTCATCGTCAAATACTGTGTAGAAGAACAGTAAACTAATACCGATTCAATTAATGATTGCAACAAATCCTTTGGTAGAGACGTTGCATTGCAACGTCTCTAGAGTGGTCTATCTGTCGCATTCTTCTTTCAAAATAGTATAATTACCCACACCGAAACGTTAAGCTATGGTGTGGGCTTACTTTATTGTCCGATAATAGTTAATTTACAAAATAGACTTGTCGCTTAATAGTGACTACTACTAAACTCTGAAATTTACACTTGATGAATGCTATAAAATTCCAGTCTTGCCATTTTTTAGCTCTTATTCACTAGCCAAGTCTATTGAAGATACACTGTTGTCTTGATTATCTTGAAAAGCGTCTATCTCGCATTTAACTACTGGTGAAGCTGTTGAATAGATAGGACGCTGATATAGTGCTGCTAAGTTTTGAGGACGGAAAGGTCGCTGAAATATAAATTCAAGTATTCTATTTAGTTTTCCGTATTCTTTTATTTGTGGCGGTTCATTACCTTGTTCTTTCAATAAATGCAACTCAACTGTTTATGTTGAATGTTTTCCCTTAATAATCCACCCAATAGACTGGTTGGTTAATGAATAATCAGAAACTTCGATAGGTAGTTTTTCAGGAGATAAATTCCAAATAGGAATAAATTTGTCTATATAAAAAGCAGCAATCAAGGAGCGCAAAGACCACAAGCAGCTACTAGCCCCTGAGTATATATCAAGAGTACTTAAATCTGAACAGCAGTAACCCTGTGTAACTGTGCCATACTGTAAAGCATTCTGCTTTACAAAAAAACGCCAAGTCAAATCTAAGGCTCGATAAGCAAGATTAGGGGATACCACTTTTGGAGCAAGTAGAGTTCCAGTGAGCATTGGCGCTACAGCAGCCATTCTGTAACATATACTCCTTCCCATTACGGGAAATCCATTGCTACTAAAAAAATAGCGGTAAAACTTTAAAAACTCTTGGTGCGTTGTTCTAATAAAATCTGGATCAAATTGAGAATCAATCTGATCGAGCCAGAAAAGGCTATAGTGAATTGCCCAAGCATTGTAATAATCAACTCCTTTAGGCGGGTCATAAAACCAGCCTTCACCTATGTAATATTGCTTATATTGTTGATACTTTTCTTTGATTACTTGGTCATACTTTTGATTGCTTATTCCTAACCCTTGTAGAGATTTTAGGGTAATGATGGGAAATAGCAGCCAGTTATTATCATATACTTTTTGATCTATTACTTGCTCTAGCCAAGTAACAATAGCTTGGCGTTCTTGATGAGAGAAAGTAGGCCAAAGGTATTCACGACTAATCCACAAACCAAGGGCGATATCTGCTGCTTCTACAATACGTTGATCGCGCCTTCTTATTTTGCCCCAGTATTCTGGATTTTGAATATCAGTACCAGCAACCATACTTTGATGCAGAAGTTGAATCAGGTCGATTACTTCACCGTTAATATCTAAAATATTTCCATATCCAGATGAAAGCCAGGTCGCAGCGAGTGGAAAAAAGCGGGCAAATCCTTCTAGTGCATCTACTTTTGCTCCATGCTCACTACCTGCACCTGGATAGTAAACAAGTGCTCCGTGAAGAGAGCGATACTTAATAAAACCAAGAGTAAAATATTCAAATAATGCTTTGTAACGGGAAAAAGTCAAGTTAGAGTTATTAGCTAAAAACGTTTCTTTAATTTTTGCATCTATTTGTTTATATCCATCAAATGGTCGGATATAACGAGACCACCCAGCCACCGGAAGCATTTTTTTGAATTGTAATGCTGTTGTTTTAATAATTTTTTTCACAAGCAAAGTTACTTTGTAATTAGCTCACTTTATAGTAGCTGCTAATTATCTTTCCATTGGTCTTACTTTGTGTAAATTTACTTAAGTTTCTCGTTTCTAAAACGAGATAGTTATGTATAAAAAAGATTAGTGAGTACAGTAAAGTCAGCATTCGAGTTGCAATAGCTCCTTTGTTAGGATTTGTCAGCAGTGTTGGGAGTCCGATTTTTTCTCCAACATGTGCCATCTAGTGCTTTAAAAGACAGAGGGGGTAGGGTACAAAAGATGACTAAGACAGCCCTAATTACAGGAATTACTGGTCAAGATGGCTACTATCTTAGCCGTTTGCTCCTCAATGAGGGTTATCGAGTTGTGGGATTGGTATCTCCACATCGACAACCTAATTTAACAAAACTAGGAACTCTAGCAAATCAGGTAGAAATTTACACTGTTGATTTGAGAGATGGTACAGCGTTGTTAACCGCAGTTGAACAACTCCGTCCTCAAGAAATTTATAATTTGGCGGCTCCCAGCTTCGTACCCGATTCGTGGAACGACCCCTTGGGAACCCTGGATTTAATAACTGGTACGGCTACCAGGCTATTAGAAGCTGTGCGACAGGTTGGTTTGTCTACGCGATTTTATCAAGCCAGCAGTTCAGAAATGTTTGGGGATGTTTTGCTTTCGCCGCAAGATGAAGAAACTCCCTTTTGCCCTAAAAATCCTTATGCTGCGGCAAAGTTGCACGCTCACTGGACAATGGTGCATCATCGACAGCGCTATGGCCTATTTGCCTGTAGTGGAATTTTGTATAATCACGAGTCTCCTCTACGCCCACCTCAGTTTGTTACGCGCAAAGTTTCTTTGGCAGCTGCATCAATTAAATTGGGCTTAACCAACACCTTAGAAATGGGTAACTTGGATGCCAAACGTGATTGGGGCTTTGCTGGGGATTATGTCGAAGTGATGTGGCGGATGTTACAGGTAGATGAACCAGACGAATACGTAATTGGTACGGGTAAACTACATAGTGTTAGAGAGTTAGTTACCACAGCCTTTGAATCTGTAGGACTAGACTGGACGCAGCATGTAATTATCAATACAAATTTATTGCGGACAGATGAACATTTTCAACTGGTTGCTAACCCCAGTAAAGCCAAAAGAAACCTCGACTGGGAACCCCAAGTCAGCTTTGAGCAGCTTTTGGAGAAAATGGTAAAAACCGATTTAGAGCGGCTACAAAGCGGCGCGATCGCACCCTTACCGCGATTTTAAATAGACAAATATGATAACTAGTAAAGTGGCAAAAAACCTAAATTTAAGTAATAAAGTTAACAATCAAGCTAACCATATTTTCGTATTCTTAGAAATTTTTACTTGCGAAGGTGGTATTCAATCTTACGTGAAAGATGTTTTTCGCTCATATTTGGGATTGAGCCAAGCCTACAAAGCAGAAGTGTTTTTACTGCGAGATCGTCCTGACTGCTCAAATCCTTTTGAGTCCGAAAATTTAAAATTTCATTACTTTCAAAATCAGTCCCCCCAGATAGGGAGACTTAAAATGGCAGCGGCTTTGCTCAAGTGTTTATTGGAAAAGCGTCCCCAGCGCGTTTTCTGTGGACATATTAACCTAGCAGCACTAATACAAACCCTCTGCCAGCCTTTGGGCATTCCCTACACCGTGCTAACTTATGGCAAGGAAGTTTGGGAACCGCTCAAAAATCAAGAACGTCGTGCTTTGTCCTCAGCATCTACAATTTGGACAATTAGTCGTTACAGTCGCGATCGCGCTTGTGCTGCTAATGGTTTAGACCCCAACATTATTCAGATGATACCTTGCGCCATTGATGGGGATAAATTTACTCCTGGTTCTAAACAGCCAGAATTAGTTGAGAAGTATGCTCTAAAAGATGCCAAGGTGTTAATGACCGTGGCGCGGCTATGGTCAGGAGATATTTACAAAGGTGTAGATGTCACAATTCGAGCTCTACCACAAATCACTCAGGTTTTTCCAGAAGTAAAATACTTGGTAATTGGTCGTGGCGATGACCAACCGCGATTAGCCCAGCTAGCAAGAGATTTAGGTGTGAGCAATCGCGTTGTTTTTGCAGGTTTTGTTCCCACAGAGCAATTAATTGAACATTACCGCCTTGCTGATGCCTACATTATGCCTTCTCAAGAAGGCTTTGGCATTGTCTATCTGGAGGCGATGGCTTGTCAGATTCCGGTTTTATCAGGTGATAACGATGGTTCAGCTGACCCCTTGCAGGATGGTAAACTGGGGTGGCGAGTGCCGCACCGCAGCCCAAATGCCGTAGCAGCAGCTTGTATAGAAATTCTCCAAGGAGATGATCTGCGTTGTAATGGTCAGTGGTTGCGAGAGCAGGCGATCGCTTTGTTTGGTATGGATGCTTTCCAAAAACGGTTGCAACAGATACTTCTATCCCCATCCCTAAGTCATAATGACAAATGACTAATGACCAATGACTAAACTCGCTATCCTAGAAGGAGAGCAGGACGACATTTAAAAAATGAGCTTTAAGACATTTCAATTGAATCTTTTGAATCTCCGCCCTTGGCTCACCCTACTAGCAGTTGTTTGGTTGCTGGCATCATTGGGCTTGGGTTGGTTAGTTAACTCCTTGCTAATTATTTTTGGGTTGCTGTTATTAGCACCCATTGTTGCCTTCTTTGGGTTTCGCTGGTGGCTACAACGCAACTTAGTTGCTGACCAGTGTCCCGTCTGTAGATATGAATTTACAGGTTTAAATAACAGTCAATTGCAGTGTCCTAACTGTGGAGAGCCTCTGTTATTACAAAATGGTCGTTTTCGGCGCTTCACACCAGAAGGCACAATTGATGTCACAGCAGTCGAAGTACCAGCAAAATCACTCGAAGATTAGTCAAGAGTACAGACGCGATTAATCGCGTCTGTACAAGGGTCAAGAGTTAAAAACCCTTGGACTGTGGGCTATGGATTTTGGACTATTTCTTTTGTTGCGAAATAGAGAGGGTATAGCTATGCTGTTGTTGCGATAACTCACCCACAAATAGCAAATATTTTCCTGGCTGCCAGTAACCAGAAAGTTCTGGTTTGCCGCCAGAATATTTATCCGCCAATACACAGAAGCGTCCCCCAGGGCCATCAATTAACAGTGTTGGCTGTCCCTTACTCTCAACTGTTAATCGCAAGTAAGGCAGTGACTCTGTAACTTGGATAACTTGATTAGGTGCAGCAGTTATATTGCCACAATTGCTTTTAACTGAACCCCCAGATTGTCCGTTCAAAATTAGTGGATCTGGCTGGAAATTTTGATTAATTTGGATCTGTGGTGTCTGTGCAAAACCAGCCTCGGTAATAACCAAACTCATTGCCAAAGCTGCGGGAACAAACTTAAATAGCCTAAGCGTCTTCATTTTAATTAATGCTCCCGACTGTTTTTAGAGCAATATTGTGATACTATGCATCGTCTATTTTTTTAGACGGCGGCTAACGGTCTTTGTTCCGAAAGGCATCGTATAATTTTTTATTTTGTAACTTAATTGCTATATAACTAAATATTCAGAAATAATGCTGTACTCGGTGGCTAGAAGAAGTCTCAGCCCAATTACTAATCCCTGAGCACCTTGGTGTAAATAACTAATCACTAGTGAATTTAGATGACATCAACTCTTGGAAGGCAACAAGAGAAAAACATGATTTTTCTCTGCATACAAGGGTTTTGTACCCACAGACATTAGCTAAAATCACTAAGAAAGATGCCAATAATGAGATTTGGTTGCTCTGTTGTTGAATAAGTGTCCTAGCTGAAGTAGAAAAAGTTTATGAATTCTCAACCTGAAGAAAACTTGCAGCATCGCCTCGAAAAGCTAGAGGCAGAGATTAATACTAATACTCCTTCTGAAGTGGTTATCCAACCACAAGAACAAAAACAGGCCCCTCAGTCTGGTGCTAGCTTGAACTTATACCTAGAGCGATTTCAAAGCTGGTTTAACAGCTTATCTGGAATAAAAAAGTTGATATTTTCTGGTGTAGCAGTGCTAATCGGCTTTGCGATGCTGCAAGCAGTATTCAAACTGGTTGTATCTGTTATTAGTCTGGCAGTGTTGGCCGTGTTGGTGTATGTTGGATACAAATTTTTTGTGTCTAATAACTTTCAAGGTAAGTAATAGTCTAATTTAACTGCGTCAATAGCGGCGTAGAAATTAAAGTCAAAGGAAATTATACGATGGCGATCCCAATTGTGAGGAGAAGTAGTAATGAATCTAGTCGCTCAAAAGAACCGACAAAAGCCAATTTGTTGCCGTTAGCAACTAGGCGTTTTGCGGCATGGGCAGCAGAAATCACACTAGTAGTTGCTAGTGGATTGATTCCCTTTAGTATTGGTGTGTATGCGAACTCTAGAAGCGATTTTAACAGAGTGCCACTTAACCCAGTGCTGGTAGTAACAGAAAGAGCGATCGCCAGACCTTTGGCTTTGCCTGTCAGTTATGGCATCCGTAACGTAGCATGGCCGACTAATTTCTTGTGGACGTTAGCCCTGTTAGCACCTGTAACTCTCTCATGGTGGCAATTATATTTACTAGGTAAAACTGGTAGCACAATTCCCAAGCGTCGGTTTGGCGTGCGGGTTGTCAACGAGCAAGGGAAGCCGCCTGGTTTGGGGGCAGTTGTCGTAAGAGAAGGAATTGGTCGTTGGACTGTACCCATGTCCATCGCTTATTTGCTGTGGCGTTATAGCTTTGCCTTTCCCAATCTAGGTCTATTCACATTTTTGGCTGTGTTGATGGTACTAGGAGAAGGGATGGGCTTGCCGTCGCGCCGGGGACGTCGCGCACTGCACGATCAACTTGCAGGTACTTACGTTACCGATGCTACTCGCCCTTTACCACCCAAAAACGAGGATGGCAAAAGCCAGAGTCAGTCTGTAAAAGACAATGAAACCGATGAATGGCAGGAGGGAAATGAGCAGGTAGCCACCACCTCGATAGCGATATCTAGTGATACTTCTCCTAACTTATGGCGGCGGATACAGCAAAACCCGAATTTGATTTTATTTGGGGTAGCGCTGGTGAGCATGACTGCTGTATTAGCTACTTTAATAGGTACTCAAGTCTACATCCAAACCCAGCAAACCCAGCGGACAACTAAGCAAATTAATAGCCAACAGTTTCTTGCACTCGTCAAACAGCTAAGTCCCAACTCTAGTGCTACCAACGAGGAGCGCCGGAGTGCAATTTTAGCTATGGGTAGTCTCAATGACCCGCAGGCGATCCAATTTCTAGTAGACTTTCTAGTTAACGAAACCAACCCCACGCTTCTGGATACAACTCAACAAGCTTTAGTAAGTGTCGGTCTAAAAGCTATCCCTGAATTAAAAACTAAGAATCAGTTTCTAGCTGGCGAGATCGAATCTGTGGGTAATAGCGCTTCCCAAGAGCGAGAGTTGAGACAAAAGCGATTACAAATCAACCAAGGAACAATCAACAAGATTCTTGCTGTTTCCAGTGGTCAAATTAATGGTATCGATCTCAATCGTACTCAATTAGGTCGTAGCGGCTCCGAAGGAAGTTCCTTTTTCAACCTAGTACTAGACAATGTTGATTTATCTGGCGTTAAGTTCAAATCTGCAAATCTTAACCAAGCCAGTTTTAAGGGTAGTCGCTTTCGGGGCATGGGTGAGGATGGACGCTGGGATACTTATGATGATACGATCGCTAATTTGAGCCAAGCTCAGTTGAAGCAAGCTAATCTGACTGATGCTAACCTCAGCCGTGTTTTGATGAACGGTAGCGATTTAAGCCGCGCCACTCTCAACAGAGCAAACTTATCCGATGCGCGTCTAGTTGATGCAAACCTCAGTAGTACTCAGCTAGTGGGAGCCGATATGCATCGCGCAGTTTTAGAAAATGCTAGCTTGACTGGGGCTGATTTAGGTGACGCCAAATTGAACGAAGCCAATTTGTACGCAGCTCGTTTAGGTCGTGTAATTGCGATCGGAACAATATTATCTCACGCCAATTTAACCAAAACCGATTGGCAAGGAGCAGATTTATCAGGAGCCTATTTGGATCATGCTAATTTGAGTAATGCTAACTTAAGCGCTACTCGTCTGACTGGTGCTGTCTTGCGCTCTGCTTATATGCAAAACGCCAACTTGCGGAATGCTGATCTGAGTCTTGTAGACTTACAAGGGGCAAACGTAGCAGGAGCAGATTTTCAGGGGACAATTCTCGCTCCTAGCAAACAAGATCCAGCAGATCAGTTTGTAAAAACTCCAGACACCGGTTCACAGTCTGCTGTAGTAAAAGGGGTTGATTTTACTCAAGCCAAAAATTTAGATACCAGGCAAGTGGCTTACATTTGTTCTCAAGAAGGCATTCATCCCAGTTGCCCATAAAATGAGATGGGGAGCAGGGGGCAGAGGAGCAGAGGAAGAAAAATTACAATTGACCCTTGTACAGACGCGATTAATCGCGTCTCTACTCTTGACTTTTGACCCTTGACAAATAACAAAATCGAAAAATGGTGTGAGGAGTAGGGTAATGAAGTATTTTCCTTGTTGGGTTTCAGTTGTGGGAGCTAGCTTGGTGTTGAATCTGGCTGTTAGCAATCAAGCAGCACAGGCTCAAGTAGCATATGGGAGTTATGTTGGTATAGGGCCGACTGTTGGTATTACTGACGGTATCCAATTGGGGGGAGTTTTAGCAGCCCGCTACAAGCTGCTGGAAGCACCGATTTCTTTTCGCGCTCAAGCTTTGATAGGACAGAATACAGCAATTGTACCAACGGTTTCTTATGACCTTCCCCTTAACTGGCATACTGATGCCTACTTAGGAGCCGGGTTGGTGTTGGCTGGTGGTGGTAACTCTTCTCCTGTGGGCGACAAAATTAGTTTTGCCTTACAGCCGGGAGTTGATTACGTTGTCCCAAATAGTAATACTGTATTTTTTGGCAACGCCATCATTGCTTTTGATGCTTATCGTGATAGCGGTGGTGCAGCTGTTTCTGTGCAGGGTGGTGTTGGTTTGAGATTTTAACTGGCAATTGGCAAAACTCACGAATTTTCCACAGGTAAGGCTGAGGAATAATTTCCGTATCTATTTCATATTGTTTATATTAGCGATCGCTCCTCTTGGCTGCAAATCCGAGGGGAGTTTACAAATTAACGTGAGCAAATTCTACAGCTACCTCAATACCTGGATGTTGGAGTCAGTAAACTCAGATTTTACTTGAGCCAGTCTGGGTCTAGCCGCAATGCATATTATTTTTATAATTTTATCTAGCAATAAACTTTTGACACTAGGTTAAAGATTTCTTATTGTTTGGATAAGGATTGCTCATCTTTTATCGGCAAGATTAAGAGTAATGATGAGTAGTGTACAAAGTATTCCCTGGAGATGTTTTTATTAAACCACAAGCTCTATATTGAGAAAATTACTGAATTTTTTTATATATCAATACCTGAGTGCCTGATTATGCAGTACACATCTTAGCTAAATATGCAGAAAATCTTTAGCTGTAGGGTTTTTGAAATACAGAGGTAAAATAAAAGTATATAGATTATGTAGATGGCGATCGCTCATTCAAACCCTATCCTTACAGTAACAACCTATTTCCCAAACGTATTGCAGTCAGGATGTCAAGATACTAGCATGTATATAGACAGAGAAACCAGATCTTATATCTTATGTATAGTAAAAATCTTTAGGCTGTTTACTTTAGATTCTATGCAGTATAAACTAGTTAAGTTTATTTGCATTTAGTGACTTATGTTAATTTCCTGATAGGTTATAAATCAGTATTAACTATACTATCGCTAATTTAACCAAAATTTTTTCTAACTTTAAAATCCAGAGGTATGAATGACTATTAATAATTCTAACAAACAAACAGATGATTTTAATGAATATAAAGTGCTCAGAGATAAACCCCATTGGCCAGGGCAACCAATGATTGATACTACTGTCAAAGGTCGAGATACCAAGATGCCAGATCATACAATTGATAGTTCTATTTTCAATGGTTTAAATCGTGGTCGAGTTGCTATTTTTATTGATGGTTTGAACTTACTTCATACAGCTTTACAACTCGGCATTGAAATTGATTATCTCAAATTGCTTTGTCGTTTAACTAACAGTTCTCGACTGTTGCGGGCTTTTTTCTACATTGGGGTTGATTTCACCAATGAAAAGCAGCAGGGTTTTCTCTTGTGGATGCGGCGTCATGGCTATCGTGTAGTTACCAAAGATATAGTTTTGCTAGCAGATAATTTCAAAAAACCAAATTTGAATATAGAAATTGCTGTAGATATGATAAATTTAGCTCCCTACTATGATACTGCGGTTTTAGTTAGTGGAGATGGCGATCTAGCCTATGCTGTAAACGCTGTCAGCAGAATGGGAGATCGAGTAGAAATCGTTAGTCTACGAACAATGACCAGCGACAGCTTGATTGATGTTGCTGATTGCTTTATTGACCTCGATAGTATTAAAAAATATATTCAAAAAGATTCTAATCTAGGCTATAGTTATCGAGCATCATCAAATTCAAATTTTTAAACTTCAATCTAAAATCCATCGCAGTCTACACTAAATTACTGCAAAAACCTGAATAATTTTATAGAGTAAAATTGCAAACCAGGAAATCATTCTGTGTATTTTACTCAACTCTAAATGAGATGGATATTTTAATAGTTGAAGACGAACCAGAAATTGCTAATTTAATTCAACTTTCTTTAGAAAAAGAAGGATTTTTCTGTCGCATTAGCCGCGATGGCATGAATGCCTTGCAGATGTTTCAGGAGCAGCAACCTGATTTAATCATCCTCGATTTGATGATTCCTGGTTTGGATGGGTTGGAAGTTTGTGCTAGAATTCGCCAAAAACCAGGTGCAAAAGATCCTTATATTTTGATGCTCACGGCTAAGGGCGAAGAAATTGATCGTGTTATTGGCTTGTCTACTGGTGCTGATGATTACATGGTCAAGCCCTTTAGTCCTAGAGAGTTGGTAGCTAGGGTGCGGGCCCTATTGCGGCGTAGCCTCCGCCAAGGGGGACAATATCAGGTCAATCGTACCCAACACTTTATAGTGGATGTAGACCAACACACTGCCAGTCGCCAAATGAATTCTCAGCAATCAGAAATTCTGGACTTAACTACCCTAGAATTTAACCTGCTAAGCACTTTTGTCAGCAATCCCGGTCGAGTTTGGAACCGCACCCAATTAATTGACAAACTGTGGGGGGATAACTTTTTTGGTGATGAGCGTGTGGTGGATACTCATGTAGCTCGATTGCGAAAAAAGATTGAACCTGACCCGGCAAATCCGACTTTTATTAAAACTATTGTTGGGGTGGGCTATAAGTTTGAAGATTCCCTAGTAGTGTGAGCCTCATGAAGATGGGCCTGCGTTGGACGAAGTCCTTACCTTTGGCATCTCGCCTATTTTTTTCCCACTTAGTAGTGATGATGGTGGGGGTAGCTAGTCTGGTGATTATTAGCAAAGTTTCTTCTCCGCGTTTGTTTGTCCTACATTTGCAACGACTAGAAAATCGTGGATTTAACTTAATTGCTGTCCGTACTGAATTGGTTACAGGATTTGAACTTGCATGGCGGCGAAGCACTATTTGGTCAGTTTTAGCCGGTACCACCGCAGCCGGAGGATTGAGTTACTGGGTATCTAGACGGATTATGCAGCGATTAACCGAGATGGAACAAATTACCCAAAAATTTGCTGCTGGTCAGATGGATGCACGACTACCTTTATCTAACATTCCAGAACTCAATAGACTAGGTGCAAGTTTTAATCGGATGGCAGCCAGTTTAGAAGGAGTGGAAGCGCGGCGACGGGAACTAATTGGAGATATGACCCATGAACTACGGACACCGCTTACAGTCGTGCGTGGTTACTTAGAAGAACTGGCTGATGGGGAAATTGAAGCATCTCCTGAGATTTATCGGCGCTTAGCAAAAGAAACTAAGCGCTTAGAGCGGTTAGTAAACGATTTACAAGAACTTTCTAAGGCTGAAGCAGGCTATTTACCAATTAAGATACAGCGAGTAAATCTGCGTCCTTTGTTAGAGTCATTAGTGGAGAAATTTAGTGACCAGCTATTGGAAGATGGGCCAGTTATGCGTTTGGAGTGTCCATCTGTGCTGCCTTCTGTGTTAGCAGATATTGACCGCACAGAACAAGTATTAGTAAATCTACTTGGTAACGCAGTGCGTTACACTACTAATGGTTCAATTACTATTCGCACTTGGACAGAAGCATTTAAGCTCTGGATTGCGGTTGTAGATACAGGTATTGGTATTGCCACAGAGAGTTTACCACATGTATTTGAGCGCTTTTGGCGAGCTGACCGATCGCGCGATCGCCATTCTGGAGGAACCGGCATTGGTTTAACTATCTCCCGCCGCTTGATTGAACTGCAAGGCGGCCAAATTTATGTAGAAAGCAAGTTGGGAGTTGGCAGTACATTTAAGTTTTTTCTGCCTTTAGCTTGAATTTAACTTTTAATCGCTGAGGGGGAGGCGATAAATGTCCAACTCGCCATGTATGTTCCAACAAATATACTAGAATAATCAGCACTGCTATCAGCAACAAACCAGTCAGGAATCGCCTTTTGCTGTTGAACCCTTTTTTCCAAGCCGACCTGTATAGAGATATTTTCGTGAACTATCTTTGCCTTAGCAACTTCCAGCATTTTTTCTACTGAGTTTTGCAGCCACTCTGCTCGAACAAATAGACTATGAGATGGGTGATTACCATAGCAAAAAGGTACAATAATCACGAGATATCCGTTATCACTGAGTATTTTATCCAGACAAAATTGAATTATTTCTTGATCATCTTTTTTTTCTTGAGTTTCCTTATCAACGCTGTGAAACAGCAGACCTGCTAGCACGACTGCATCAAATTTTTGATTTTCATTAGCAAGCTCAGACAGAAAAAGCGATAAATCTTTGGCAATAAACTTTCTATTTGGGTAGAGTTTTAAACACTGTTCAATAGCTAATTCACTGTGATCGACTCCAAGGTAGTCACATCGAGTAGGTAGGTATTTGCTTAAAGCTCCATTACCGCATCCTAAATCCAATAAAGAAAATGACTTTTCTAGAAAAGCATTATCCAGAAAACCAGCTGTCGGCGTATATCGGGTAACATTTTCAGGCGCTTCAAAGTAAGAATAATAATCATCTTGGAAACGTTCTTCCTCAGATGTTTTGCGATCGGGAATCAAGTTTTTCATTAACAAACCTCATTTTATTAAGATTGTATGATTACTAAAGATGCTATTACATAATATTGAAAACATACAAAAGCATATAGCAATATAGATATATACAAATATATTAGTTTTTTCTCTTAATAAAAAGTAATAGATAAAACTAGTTTTCTATGTACCAGCATAACAGTAAACAGTAAACAGTAAACGGTAAACATAATTGGGATAACAGTAAACGGTAAACATAATTGGGTTTAGGGGAAACCACAATATCGGCGAGTACTGACAACTGAAAATTAAGAACCCAAAGCCGATTAGTGATAGGCGCTATCTGGCGGGTTTAAATCCCCCACCTGTTTACTGTTTACTGTTGACCGTTTACTGATTTAATGTGTTGGCACGAATTTCCAGAAATTAACTTGATATATCAGCCTGTAGGGATACGCACAGAGCAAACTATAGTTTATGAGCGAGCTATCCGCTCTCATATTAAATTTTGTTTGAGCAGTATCCAGGATCGCCCTTTGAATGATGAAATTAGTTAAGTAGCAACCGCCTCAGAAATAACAGATACACAGGCATTCACCAAAGGTAATAATGGCCCTAATTGCTCTTGACCATTAACAGCTAAATCGCTGTGACACAAATAAATTTTTTCAGATACACGAGATAGCAAATCTGCCAAAATTCTTCGTAGTCGTTGTTCTTCTACAAGTTTCTCATCTTCTGCTGTCCAAGGTTCACCTAACCTTTCTTGCAAGAAAAACGGCGCACCAAACAATGTAGCTGCACCACCTTTTGCCCACAGGGGTGAACCAGCATCTAGCCAGAAATGCCAGCGGTGAAATCGTCTACTAGAGCGGTATTGGAAAATTGTGGCTAAGGTGACAGCCTTTTTGGCTGTTCCGATGGGGCGTACAGGATAGGGGTTGGCGGTGATTGTACCACGCCGTAGTAGTTGAATGAATTCGTTAATGGTGGTGTGAGGTGTCGTCTCTACGGGATCAATTTGTTGTAATCGGGTGTCAATTTCCCAGTAGTGTTGGGCAGTTTCGAGCAATTCCCGCAATGCTGCTAGTTGGTCGTAGGGAAGATTGCTACCATTCCACAAAAAGTGCTGAATTGCTCTGTCTAAAAGGGAAATGGGGCTGGGAATTAGGCGCAGTTCTTGTTGCGATCGCTGTTTTTCTAGCCACTGCAATATATCATTATAAGCTGTAGTAGCTGCATAGCCGATTCTATCCCAACGCTCAAACGTTGATACTGGCAATAAGTTAGGACGATCAGGATGGGGTACGAAGCAGTAATCGGCAATTAATCCAGCACGTACCGGATCAATTTTTGGGTAATGGGATGAAGAATTATTCTCCCCCTCTTCCACTCTCCCATTCACCCCCTCTCTTCCACTTAGTACCACGAGCATCTCGGCCACAGCATCCCGATCCACTAGGCGTCCCAAGCTAGGATAAACTAGTGCCAGCATCGTTAATAAGGCACGGATAACGGGTGAAGTAATCAGGGGACGCTGGTCGTTAAGCGATTCTACGAGTATGTTTTGCTTGACGAGGATTTCTACCAAGGTATAACGAGCGATCGCATCCAAACCAGGTGCAATAATTACTACTTGTTCTGGTTCAACTTGTCCAGATTTGATAGCATTAGCGATTACCTCTGCCGTTTGTCGCAACAGTTGAGCACGTGAGGTGGTTAAAATTGACTGCACTGTGTTGGGTAAACTAAGCAGTCCCATCGGTTCTGTGACTAATTCCACCATTGATGTTGCGAGTCTATCTGCAAGAGATGAGGTTGGCCCGGTTAAGGTTTCTATACGACAACGCCCTGCTAATTCTTCTAAGTAGTTGGGATCTGCCCCTAATCCTAATCGCACTGCACCATCGGGATTATAGCTAAACGCTCCTACCGCACCTTGATCTAAAAGCAAATCAAACAGGTGACGTGCTACACCAGGATAATCATCTACATCATCCGCCAGTACTGCCTGATAGCGTTTAGTTAGGTGCTGTTGGTAATTGCAGTCTTTTAACAAATGCTGACTATAGAGTTCGGTAATAATCCCATAAGTCAGAAATCCCCTCTCTAGACACCAGTTACGCCAATCTAGCAGCAAAGACGCCAAAAATTCTGGCTCTAGATTTATGGCATTCTCCTGCAAACCCTTTTGCAAAATTTGGGCAATATCTTCGCAAGGCGTACCGCTGTAAGCTGCTAATTGCAATAAGTCTAGAATGCGACGCACAAAACGAGACTCATTTACTCCCGCAAGGCGTAAAATTTCTTCGTCTAATTGGGAACGCCAGAGTTTTGTTGCTAATTCTTGTTCCGTTTCTGGACGCAATCTGACTGGAAATTGTGCTTTCAAGTTCAACGACTGAATCAGCAACGGCCAAAATAGAATAACTTCATCCTGAAAAAAACCTAGCGGTGTCTTAGCACGAACCGGATATTTTCCTAGAGTATTTGTAACAATTTTATCTCCCAATTCTCGACGATTGTCATCATTGGCAGCTAAGACTAAAACTCCTGGTTCTGTTGGCCGAAGATACAAAAGTTTTGGCAGTTGACCACGTTTTTCTTGTCCTAGATTTTTAGTATAAAATGATTCAATATATTTGTTTTCAGTTTGCACCCAACTACAAAATTGCTCTACCAAGCGAGCAGTCTTACCACTGCGGCTAGTACCAACAATCCAAACTGAATGGGAAACCACAGAACTTCTCCTTGTAGATTTGTTAATATACCTCGTGCGTTAACTTAGGGTTAAGAATCACCAAAACATGCTGGATGATTGTCTGCGATGAAAAACTCTGTTTTTAGCCAAAAAATCTATCATTTATTACTCCCTGCTTACCGTTGGTATTTACAAACACCAGAGCGTTCTCTAGATCAAGCCTACGAAGCGGCATTAAAGATTAAGGAGATAGAAACTAAGCATTTCAATGGTAATAAAATAGACGTTGACTCAGCCATGTACAGCAACAGCGTGATGGATTATTTTGAGTCAGATCTGAAAAAGCTATTAAAAATTTCCCGGATGAGGCTTACAGAGTTTAGAGCCAGCCGTTGGTTCTTAAACGAAGAAAACCAAAAAGCAGCCCAAAAAGCAGGCATAGAATATCCTAATGCTTCTTTAGTTTTGGAAAAGCTAAACTTTATTGATCAAGTTATATCAAAATACACTGTATTTAATCAATCAACAACTTCTTCAACTTTAGCTAGTACTCCAGCTTTGCCAGTTGACTCGACGGCGAGCACTCCACCATTGCTGACAAAAAAAGTAGAGCCAAAATTGGAGAAAAAGCCACGCCTCAAAGCCGACACATTGGGTATTTTACCTCGTTCAATTTTAAGTACTATTACTCGTTTGCAAGTTGAATTAGATCCTAATTCTGAACAAGATGTAGTTCAAAATTTTCGTCAAACTCAAAGAAGAACAATAATATCTATTAGATTTATCTTATTGTTAATTATAGTACCACTTTTAACTCATCAGTTAGCAAAAGTTTTTGTAGTAGGGCCACTTGTTGACCATTTTAGAGGTTCTGAGCAAGTACAAGTATTTCTCAATTTTGAGATGGAAGAAGAAGCTCTTAGAGAACTACAAAGATTTGAAGAGAAAATCAAGTTTCAAAATCTTATTAGTAATGTACCTCCACTAACTCCTGAGCAGATTGAAATCGAAATGCAAGAGAAAGCTCGCGAAATTGCTGAGGAATTTCGTGGCGAAAGTGCTAATGCAATCAAAAATGTTTTTTCTGATATTTTTTCTGTTGGTGCTTTCATCTGGCTTTTGCTAGTCAGCAAGTCTTCTATTGGGGTGATTAAAGATTTCTTTGATCATATTGTCTATGGTTTGAGTGATAGTGCCAAGGCATTTATTATCATTTTGTTCACTGATGTCTTTGTCGGATTCCACTCTCCTCATGGCTGGGAAGTAATTCTAGAAGGTTTATCGCGCCATTGGGGATTACCAGCTAATAGAGATTTTATCTTCTTATTTATTGCCACATTTCCAGTGATTTTAGATACCATATTTAAATATTGGATATTCCGATACTTGAACCGTATATCACCTTCGGCAGTTGCAACTTACCGTAATATGAATGAATAATGAGGCTGGGGATTGGGAAATAGGAAAATTTTGCTTAATGCTTGGCTTAATTCCCAATATTTAATATCAAATACTTAATAAACTTCTTGCAAAAATCGGAATAAGACTAAAATAAACCACAGCGAAAAGTTTGCGCGTCAGGGTTTCCCGGCGCAAAACTTTTCAAGACAGCGAAAAGTTCTGCGGAGAGAAGTTGCCATAGCGCAGCGTAAAGCCTACGGCATGGCTACGCTTAGAGCGAGTCATCGAGCGTCGGAGGGTTTCCCTCCAAGCAAACTTCTCCCAAGGGGAGACGCTGCGCGAACGGGGAGGGCAACCCTGGGCAGGAAACTTTTCAAGACAGGCGTCAGAACTTCTCCCAAGGGGAGACGCAATCATGCGAACGGGGTTTCCCAACCTAGGAACGCCACTTGCTACAAGCCGGGAAACCCGTCCAACGCAGTGGCCCAACTTTTCAAGACAGATAAATATCGGTGTTTATCAGTGTACCCTGCGGGAAGCCGCTGCGCGTCTACATCGGTGGTTCGATTTAACAAATCTCGACTTATGCAAGAGGTCTAATACCTAATCCCTGTTTTTTAGATGAAAAAGACATTTGCAGCGATCGCAATTAGCATACCCGTGATTCTAGCGGGTTTTCTGGTGCGTATGCAATCTTTAGCGCATCAAGAACTCAGTCCGCCAGAATGCCGAGTGAAAAAGTGGGATATACCAACGTCTTCTTTTAATAGCCAAAATCAAGATACATCTATTCAAAAGCCAAAAGTACCACCGTCACCAGTACTAATTGAGAGATTGCCAGTGACTTGTTGCCAAGGCGACGCTTCTTGTGTAGATGAGTTTATCTATGCAAAAAATAGTCAACTACCAGATAAAAAGGCATTATTGACAGCTATTGATCACAGTCTGCAATATCTACAAACAGCTAATGCTATTGCTGCTTATCAAAGATATCAGGTGACTGGAATTACACGCGATCGCGTGCTAAAGAGCTTGAAAAGATTTCGGGAATTGCTAGTAAAAACTAACTCTGCAACCGAATTACATACAGTTATAGAAAGAGAGTTTGTCTTTTATCAATCAGTCGGACACGATACCAAAGGTGGGGTTTTGTTCACCGCCTACTATGAACCACTTTATGTCGCTAGTCGTTTTCCCACCGCAGAGTATCGCTATCCTATTTATCGATTACCCGCTGATTTAGATTCCTGGCCTAAGCCTCATCCTACACGCCAAGAGTTAGAAGGAGCAGACGGTTTGCAAGGCGAGAAAGGCAACCTGCGGGGATTAGAGTTGTTTTGGTTTCGCGATCGCTTTGAGCCATATTTAGCTCAAATTCAGGGTTCTGCGAGAATTCAGCTAACTGATGGTACTCAGACAACAATCGGTTATGCCGGTAATACTGCTTATACTTACAAAAGTATTGGGCGAGAACTAGCGAACGATGGCAAATTACCTTTAGAAGGGATGACTATGCCAATTATTCTCGACTATTTCCAGAAGTATCCCCAAGATTTAAATATTTATATTCCGCGCGATCGCAGCTTTGTGTTTTTCCAAGAAAATCATGGGAACCCAGCACAAGGTTCGATCAACGTACCAGTCACAGCAGAGCGTTCTATTGCTACAGATAAATCTCTTATGCCTCCTGGTGCTTTAGCCTTAATTCGTGCTTCTTTTCCCTTTGCTAATGCTAATGGAATAGAGCATCGAATTGTTAGCCGCTATGTTCTTGATCAAGATACTGGAGGCGCAATTAAAGGTGCAGGTAGAGTAGATTATTTTTTAGGTACTGGTAAAGTGGCAGGCGATCGCGCTGGCGTTACAGTCAGTAATGGACAATTATTTTATCTGTTACTCAAACCTAAAAATTAAAGCTACTTTGAGTACTGAGTTTTAATTTTGAACTTTAAAAAGCGGTTGTTACTACAAAAAATTCCGTTATTAACTCCGGCTGACAACCGTCTAACATTTAGTGTTAGTGCGATCGCTCATCAAAGCAATTAAATCGTTTTTATTACCTTCGTTTGCTAAAATATTGCAAATTCCATAAGTTATAAGATATCTTTTACAACAGTAATAGACCTCTTGCATAAATGCTTAAATTGTCATGTTGAGCGGAGCGAAACATCTCGGAGATTCTTCCCTCCACTACGTTCTGGTCAGAATGACACTAATAGTTTTCGGACTTTTGCAAGAGGTCTAATAATTACAACTTTACCTGCTTAGATATGAGCCATTTTCTAACACTTGTGATTATTGATCACACAGAACCAAACCTCAGCAAAAAAGCTGAAGAATTGATGATGCCATACTTTGAAGCAGATGAAGATAATCCATCTTCGCAAGCAAAATGTGACGGATTTGTGATTGGTGGTCGATATGATGGCATCATTTCGGGTAAGGAGCAGCATTACAATCTCAACCCCGAAGAATTTCAACGTCGATACGGGCTAGATGTTGTGCAATCAGAAGACAATATTCGCCCTATCTCTACCCTAGTGCCTGATTTAGTTTCATACGCTATCGTTACCCCTGATGGAAAGTGGCATGATTGTCAAGGAAAGTCCAGCGAAGAATGGCTACAAGAGTTCCGAAATCTTTTATACCAACATCAAGAAAAGATGGTGGCTGCAATTGATTGTCATTGTTGATTGAAGTTTGTATTCTTGCTTGAAACTGTACTTAATTTTACTTTGGGAGTGAGATTAGCTCTCAAATGCGTTACCACAGAGGATTGGTTGTAACTTGCTGCCATAGGGTATTAACAGTCACAAATTCATAACCTTGTTGTAGCAGTTGAGGAATAAGGATTTTGATTGTGGCTGCAACATCTTGTCCACCGCATGCACCATCATGCAAGACAATCATTGAACCGTTTTTTACTTGCTCAACAACTCGCTGCACTACTGTGTTAACACCTGGTCTTACCCAGTCTTCTGGTACAACACTCCACATAACAGGACGGTAATTCCACTGAAGAAATAGTTTTAAAGTTGTGGGTGTGAATAAACCATTGGGAGGACGGACATCGCGCACTTGTTCAGGTAGTAAGTTGCAGGCATCATAGATTGCAACTTGGGTTTTTTCTAAACTATCCTTGAGGTCAATTGGGGAAAGCATGGGAAAAGAGCGATGATCATAGCCATGCAATCCTATCCAGTGTCCGCGATCGCTTACTGCTTTGGCGATCGCTGGTGAACGGTTGACGCAAGCACCCAACCAAAAAAAACTGGCTTTAATATTGTAGCGGTCTAAAACTGCCAATACTTGAGGCGTGTATTGAGGATGAGGGCCATCATCAAATGTTAGTGCGATCATTTTGGAATTGCGATCGCCACCCCAAAGGCAGTTGGGAAACGTTGGTTGAAGAATACGGTAAAAAATCGGAAAAAAGGGCGCTAGCTGCATCTTCGCTTTGAGGATCTTGTTCTGGAACGTAAGCTTAGTTTTCTGTTTACGAGCAGTCTATGTGATTTTATTTTATTGTGACATTGATAAATCCTGGTTTGTTCTAAACTCAAACCCAATATGTCTTCCATCCTGCCCTATAGCGATATCACAGTTTCAGCAGATTGGCCCGGCGCATAACGAGGGCGAAGATGTAAGGTGATTTCCGTATCGAGTCGCTTGAGGAAAATGAGAAGTTTGCCCTCGCTGAACCGTTGAAACTCTCCTTTCATCAAATGAGATACTTCTGGCTGGGGAATGCCAAGAAGTTCGCTGATTTCACGCTGTTTCAGGTTGCGTTGAGAGAGGAGGCGGAGTACCTGAATTCCTATCTTGCCCCGCATAAAAAGTTCCGAAGCATCCTTTAAACCGAGGTCAGCGAATACGTTGCCACTGCTTTCTTCAAAAACGGGTTCCTGTGTCATTGTTCTTTCTCCCTGGCTACCGCGTCTTTATAACGTTGTTTAATCAGATCAACATCAGCCTGTGGAGTTTTAATCCCCTGCTTCGATTTCTTCTGAAAAGCGTGCAGGACATAAATTTTCTCTCCAATCTTTACCGCATAGACTGCCCTGTAAGTATCGGTATCGTAGCGTTTGACGATTTCATACACGCCACTTCCAACCCCTTTAAAAAGCTTGGCATCCATTGGTGTTTCCCCTGCTTGCACCAATTGCAGCGCATAACCTACTGATGCACGTACCTCTTCAGGAAATAAGCGGATATTTTTGAGAGAGTCTCCCATCCAAACCAGAGGTCGTAAAGGAATTTCTGTAATATCCTCATCATCGTCCATTTTATATGAAATTTACTATAAAAGTAAGTCATATACATAGCATGAAATGTCCCGTGCACTACCCGCTTTGTAAGTTTTATTTCCAGTTTTGTAACAAAATCTGTAACAACAACATCGTTTTAGCTTTTATTCGTCTAGATTGATGACAAATCTCAGGGAAATCCCGGAATTATGGGGTAATGCTGCTTAAAGATATACGCGATTATCAAATTCTATTTTTGGGCTTGTTTTTGGTCTTGGGAATTAGTACGAGAGACTGGACGCTGCGACCAGAGTTGATTGGGGTGGCGATCGCTACTTGTTTAGTAACGCAATGGATATTCTCATTTGTCACTAGCAAAGAACAAATGATGAATTTTCGCAGCGCTTTAATTACTTCTTTGGGACTCAGCTTGCTTTTGCGGGCAGATCATTGGACGACAATGGCAATCGCCGCAGCAAGTGCGATCGCCAGCAAATTTCTTTTCCAAGTTGGTGAGAAGCATTTCTTCAATCCCGCCAATTTTGGTATCATCTGTGCCTTAATTCTGACACCCGATGCTTGGGTTTCGCCGGGACAGTGGGGCGAGGAATGGTGGTATGGACTGTTATTTGCTGGGACTGGCGGGATGATTTTGCAGCGAGTTGGTCGCTGGGACACCACAGCAGCTTTTTTGGGTACGTATTCTTTGCTGGAGGCGATTCGCAACCTCTGGCTGGGTTGGACTTGGGACGTTTACTGGCATCGTTTAATGAGCGGGTCTTTGCTACTGTTTGCCCTATTTATGGTTACAGATCCCCGGTCTATTCCCAATGCTCGAATCGGGCGTGTAATTTGGGCGACATGCATCGCCATCTTCACTTTTATTCTGCGGAATTATTTCTTTGTTCCGACAGCAGTTTTTTGGGCGCTATTCGCTCTAGCCCCGTTGACCATACTCCTAGATTTTCTCTGGTTGGGCGCACAATTTTCTTGGCCAAAGGACGGGGGACTGGGGGAGTGGGAGCAGGGGGGACAATGAGAAAATTATTAACTCTTGACTCTTGCACAGACGCGATGAATCGTGTCTCTACTCTTGACTCTTGTACAGACGCGATGAATCGCGTCTCTACTCTTGACTCTTGTACAGACGCGATGAATCGCGTCTCTACTCTTGACTCACCATTTATTTATAGAGGTATAAAATGAAGCTTTTTCGAGTCTTGACATCATTATTACTGGCGGTTGTGGCTGTGCTATGCTTTACGCCCGCAGCTTGGGCATTTTGTGGGTTTTATGTAGCCAAAGCTGATACGAAACTGTATAACAAAGCTTCTCAGGTGGCGATCGCGCGAGATGGCGATCGCACTGTCCTAACGATGGCTAACGACTTCCAAGGCGAGGTCAAAGATTTTGCGATGGTGATACCTGTTCCGACGGTGTTGCAAAAAGAGCAAGTTCGTGTAGCTGAACCCAAAATTATCGAACGCCTGGATGCTTTTAGTGCGCCGCGATTGGTGGAATACTTTGACTCTGACCCTTGTGAGCCAGCTTATGATCGGGTAATGCAAGCAGCACCAGCACCAACAGCAGCAAATGAAGGAGGTAGGACGAGGGGCGATGCCAGCTTAGGTGTTACAGTCGAAGCACGTTTCAACGTCGGCGAATACGACATTTTGATCCTGAGTGCAAAAGAATCTGGTGGACTAGAAACTTGGCTCAAACGCAACGGCTACAAAATCCCCAGAGGTGCGAAACAGTTACTTCAGCCTTACATCCGCTCCTCGATGAAGTTCTTTGTTGCCAAAGTTAATCTGGATAAATTTGAGCAATCTGGCTATCAATTCCTCCGTCCGCTGCAAATTTCTTATCAATCACCCAAGTTCATGCTGCCAATTCGTTTGGGCATGATCAATGCTACTACCGAGCAGGATTTAATTGTCTATATCCTCTCGCCCAAAGGAGAGGCTGAAATCACTAATTACCGGACGGTAAAAATCCCCTCCAACACCAATATTCCTCTGTTTGTTAAAGATGAATTTGGTGAATTCTACAAGTCCATGTTCCAAACTGCCTACACTAAAGAAGACCGGAAAGTCGGTTTCTTAGAATACGCTTGGGATATGGGTAATTGCGATCCTTGTTCTGCCGAGCCTTTGACTCAAGAAGAACTGAAGCAAGCAGGCGTATTTTGGTTGGATAATAATTCTAGTAATGTGCCAGTATCCCCCGGCTTTCGTCGTTCTCCTAGCAGTAATGTCTTCATTACCCGTCTGCACATCCGCTATACCCGCGACAAATTCCCTGAAGATCCGACATTTCTACAAACCTCCAACCGTGAATCTTTCCAAGGGCGTTATGTTCTACAACATCCGTTTACTGGAGAAATCCAATGTCAAGCAGGCAGAGAATACAAGCGGTCTTTGCCTAAGCGTTTTGAACAAGAGGCGCAAACTCTCGCTAAGTTAACTAACTGGAATATCCAAGACATTCGCAACAAAATGAAGCTGAATGTGGGGAATTTGACATATTCTTGGTGGGATAATTTATTGTCCTGGCTCAGATTATAGTTAGCTGAAAAAGGAGTTGTGTGTAACGGCAAATAGATTATTCATTTTTGCACAGATAATTTATCCAAATCATCCACATATATATCATGTTCCCTATTGATAAAGACTTCAGCTAATGCTTGATAAGCTTCAGTCCAAGCTGACATTACTTCTTCTGTAGCTGCTTGTCCCAACACATCTTTCATTGCTTGCAGCAAACTCTCTCCTACAATAGGATACTGCTCTGGTAAAACATGGGTCTGCACATGGCGATGAGCAATTTTTTCAACCATTGATTTTAAAGCAGGTAGATTATCAATTTGGGTAGCATAACCATAAACTGCTGTAGCTAACCTTGTAGGCTGAGAACCATCTGCTTGAGCAGACATATCAAATTGTTCTTTGATTTCAGGATGGTTCCGAAACATGATTTCATACATGCGAGTTGTGATTTGCTGACCGTGCTTTTTTAAGCTCGGTGCTGTAGACTTGACGATATTTATTGTTTGTTGGCTAATCATAGTCTCTCGAACCACTTTGAATGTTGATTTCAATTTAGTGGTTCTTTCTATTTGTTACTATGAGCTAGCTCAGATAAGGAGTGAAATCCTTGTTAGGGCTGGGTGTAGAAGAAGAACTTTCTACCTTTCGTGCTCAGAACTCGGAACTTCGACCTTAGAACTCGGAACTTCATGTTCAGAACTCGGAACTTCGTGCTCAGAACTCGGAACTTCGTGCTCAGAACTCGGAATTTCATGTTCGGAACTCGGAATTTCATGCTCAGAACTCGGAACTTCATGTTCGGAACTCGGAACTTCATGTTCGGAACTCGAAACTTCATGTTCGGAACTCGAAACTTCGTGCTCAGAACTCGGAACTTCGACCTCAGAACTCGGAACTTGGAGAATTTTCAAATAAGTACAAAAGATTCTGTGACTCTAGCCAGACATTTACTCTAAAAGTAAGGCTCTACCCAATACTTGTCGATTAAAAAGAAGGGAAAAAGGGAAAGAAAAAACCTTTAACCCTTACCCTTTAACCTTTTCCCAAAACGAAATTCTAAGTTCAAAACGCTTAACCGAGTAATATTGAGGCTCTACCTGTAGTCAGAGGCATTGTTAACTAATCGCAACAAATATAACAATAGTAGAATGCAGTTATATGTGTGTCTCATATTTATAACAATACATTTTATATGCAGACAATTAGCAAAAAGTCAACAAAAAGAGCTTGGGCAGGTGCGATCGCCGAACCCGCAGAAGAATTTTCCCCTACTCAGCTACCAATTATCTCCGGTAAAATTCCAGATGGCTTACGTGGTTCACTTTACCGCAATGGCCCCGCACGGCTAGAACGCGGCGGCATCCGAGTGGGACACTGGTTTGATGGAGATGGGGCAATTCTCGGCGTCCATTTTACCGATGCAGGAGCAACGGGAGTTTATCGCTACGTAAAAACAGCAGAATACGAAGCTGAAACTCAAGCCGATAAATTCCTCTACACCGTCTATGGTACACACACTCCAGGGCCAATCTGGAAGCGCTGGAATCAGCAGATAAAAAACGCAGCCAATACTTCAGTCTTGGCTTTACCTGATAAACTTTTGGCTTTGTGGGAAGCAACCAAGCCTTACGCCTTAGATTTGCAAACTCTAGAAACCAAAGGATTAGATGACTTAGGTGCTTTGGACAAAGGATTACCCTATTCGGCTCATTACAAGCGCGATTTCCGCACAGGCGAGATTTTTAATTTTGGGATCAGTATAGGAGCTTTTGCACAACTGAATCTCTACAAGAGCGATCACACTGGTAAGATTATCCAAAAATCCGCTTTTAAGCTAGATCGCTACTCAGTAGTACATGATTTTATCCTGACTCAAAAGTATCTCGTGTTCTTTGTTCCACCAATGGGGATGAAAACACTGTCAACTTTACTAGGTCTAACTACCTTCAGTGAAGCTTTATTGTGGGAACCTCAGTTAGGAACTCAGGTGTTAATCTTTGATCGCGAAAACCTATCCCTCATTAGTCGCGGCGAAACTGATCCTTGGTTCCAATGGCATTTTGGCAATGGTTATGAGGACAAAGATGGCTCGATAATTTTGGACGTGGTGCGATATTCCGACTTTCACCAAACTAATGAGTTTCTCAGAGAAGTGGCTACAGGTGAAACACACACAGTTGCAAAAGGGACACTATGGCAAGTGCATCTCAATCCGCAAACTGGTAAAGTGACAACAACACAGGAAATTGTCAACCGTAAATGTGAGTTTCCAGTCGTGCAGCGATCGCAAATTGGACAGCCTTGGCGTTATACTTATATCTCAGTGCTGCCCCAAAGAGCAGATATAGACAAAGAATTGTTTGAGGCGATCGCTCGTTTTGACTACAAAACCGGAACCCTCACCGAAGCAGACTTAGGAGCGAATCGCTACCCTTGTGAACCCATCCACGCCCAAGATAGCCAAAATCCTGAACAAGGTTGGGTGCTCACCGTTGTCTATGATGGTAATACTCATAGTAGTGAAATTTGGGTATTTAATAGCGATCGCTTAGACGAAGAACCCGTTTGCAAACTCGGATTACCCAGCGTCATCCCCCACAGCTTCCACGGTACATGGAACCCAGCCAGTAAACAGTAAACAGTAAACAGTCAACAGTAAACAGTTATGAGTCAAGGTAATTGGGTTTACGGGGAACGACACTTCCAACTGAACACTAATAACCCGAAGCCGATTAGTACCAGGCACTATCTGACAAATTTAAATCCCCACCTGTTTACTGTTTACTGTTGACTGTTCACTGATTCAAGCCGATTAGTGCCAGGCACTATCTGGCAAATTTAAATCCCCACCTGTTTACTGTTGACTGTTCACTCAAATTTAAATCCCCACCTGTTTACTGTTTACTGTTGACTGTTCACTGATTAAGCATAATTGCCCATGACCACTTCTAAACGCCGCTATCACATTACTACTTTCGGTTGTCAAATGAATAAAGCTGACTCAGAGCGCATGGCTGGCGTTTTAGAAGACATGGGCTTTGAGTGGTCAGAAGATCCGAATAATGCAGATTTGATCCTCTACAATACTTGCACGATTCGGGATAATGCCGAGCAAAAGGTTTATTCTTACCTAGGCAGACAAGCAAAGCGTAAGCACGAGCAAACAGATTTAACTCTGATTGTCGCTGGTTGCGTTGCCCAGCAAGAAGGTGAGACACTGTTGCGACGAGTCCCAGAATTAGACTTAGTAATGGGGCCACAACACGCCAACCGTCTTAAAGATTTGCTGGAGTCAGTGTTTGCCGGGAATCAAGTTGTAGCAACCGAGCCAGTTCATATCATCGAAGATATCACCAAACCGCGACGTGATAGTCAAGTGACGGCTTGGGTAAATGTGATTTACGGCTGTAACGAACGCTGCACTTACTGTGTAGTTCCAAATGTGCGAGGAGTGGAACAATCCCGTACACCGGAAGCTATTCACGCCGAAATGGTAGAACTAGGACGCCAAGGTTACAAAGAAATAACTCTACTTGGTCAAAATATTGACGCTTATGGTAGGGATTTACCCGGTGCAACATCGGCAGGTAGACATCTGCACAATTTTACAGATTTGCTTTACTACGTGCATGATGTGCCAGGAATTGAGCGGCTAAGATTTGCTACTAGTCACCCTCGTTATTTCACTGAGAGGCTGATTCGGGCTTGCGCCGAGTTGCCCAAGGTGTGCAAACACTTTCATATTCCCTTCCAATCTGGGGATAACGAACTTTTGAAAGCAATGGCGCGGGGTTATACCCATGAGAAATATCGCCGGATTATCGATACAATTCGGCAGTATATGCCAGATGCGTCAATTAGTGCCGATGCGATCGTGGGTTTCCCTGGAGAAACAGAAGCACAGTTTGAAAATACTTTGAAACTGGTGGAAGATATTGGCTTTGACATGCTGAATACAGCAGCATATTCGCCCCGTCCAGGGACACCAGCCGCCTTGTGGATAAATCAGTTAAGTGAAGAAGTCAAAAGCGATCGCCTACAAAGATTAAATCATCTAGTCAACGTCAAAGTCGCCGAGCGATCGCAACGTTATTTCGGACGCATCGAAGAAGTGCTAGTAGAAGACCAAAACCCCAAAGACAAAACTCAGGTAATGGGACGCACAGGCGGTAATCGCCTTACCTTCTTCACTGGCGATATTAACGAACTCAAAGGGCAGTTAGTGAAGGTAAAAATTACCGAAGTTCGTCCTTTTAGCTTGACTGGTTCACCAGTAGAAGTGCGGCAAGCGATACCAGTCTAACTCTTTTAGCTTGACTGGTTCACCAGTAGAAGTACGACAAGCGATACCAGTCTAACTGTTTAACACTTTTGTCCGGTCGAGGCTGTTTCAAGCCGGACATGATGTTACAGTTTTCAGGCAGCACTTTGCGTACGAACTGGTGTTTGGTCATCTCCTTGATATCTAGGTATCTGATACCAATTGAAAAAACAATGTGACAGATAGACTATGTAGAGACGTTGCATTGCAACGCCTCTACCAAAGGATTTGTTGCAATCATTAATTGAATCGGTATGACCCCTTTCCTTAGCGTCCGATTTCGACATCTTCGAGGATGCCGAGTGCATCAGGAACAAGGACGGCTGCACAGTAGTAGGCGGTAACGAGGTAAGACATGATAGCCTTTTCGCTAATGCCCATGAATCGGACGGACAAGCTGGGTTGGTATTCGTCAGGGATACCAGTCTGATGTAAGCCAATCACGCCCTGGTCTTCTTCGCCAGTACGGAGCACAAGGATAGAGCTGGTCTGGGCATCGGTGATGGGAATCTTGTTACAGGGAAGGATGGGTACACCACGCCAGGCGGACACCATGCTACCATCCAGATCGATGCTTTCTGGGTAGATGCCAAGGCGATTGCACTCCCGACCGAAGGCGGCGATAGTGCGAGGATGGGCCAGGAAGAATTTTGACTTCCTCCGGCGGGTGAGCAGTTCGTCGAGGTCGTCGGGGGTTGGTGGGCCGCTACGGGTGTAGATGCGCTGTTTGAGGTCGGCATTGTGCAGCAACCCGAAGTTGCGGTTGTTGATCAACTCGTGTTCTTGACGTTCTCGCAATGCTTCGATAGTCAGCCGCAGTTGTTGTTCGGTCTGGTTCATCGGTTCATTGTACAGATCCGCTACGCGAGTATGCACCCGCAACACGGTTTGAGCCACACTCAACTCATATTCGCGCGGTGAGAGTTCGTAATCTACGAAAGTCCCCGGTAACTCAGTCTCCCCAACATGCCCCGAAGTCACCTCAATTGAAGCTTCACCATACTTGTTTTGTGGAATTTGTTGGCGGGTTCTCAAGCGATCAACGTGAGCCTGCAACGCCTCGGACTGGTTGAGCAATTCCCGAAACGCCTGTTGTGGTAGTGCTAATACTGTGCAGCGAGTGATAGCCTGAATTGTGAACTGCCAACTGCTCTGGGACTCTACCAAGGTGCGATCGCCAAAATAGTCGCCGTCAGCCAACACACCCAACACGGTCTGCTCATCATACTTGCCAACACTAATCTTGTTCACCTTACCATGAGCAATCAAGAAAACCTGCTCGGCTGGCTGACCTAACTGCACTATGATGTCACCTGCTGCGAACTCCCGCTGAACAAACCGACCCGCCAACGCACTCAACACTCCAACATCGTCAAATCCTCGCAGCAATGGCAACTCACCAAGTTCCTGGGGAATCACCTGCACCTCAGCCCCGGTGTTGGAGAAACTCAACCGCCCATCACCCACAGCATAAGTTAACCGCCGATTCACCCGATAAGTGCCACCCTTCGTCTGCACCCACGGCAACATCTTCAATAACCACCGCGAGGTAATTGCCTGCATCTGCGGCGCAGATTTGGTTGTCTTCGCCAAATTCCGGGCAGCGGCCGTACTCAAACTCAGTTGAGGCTGTCCACTCTCAACATCTAAATTTGACTCGATAGATTCTGTCATACCTCATCCTCACTCTCCAGTTACTAACAAAAATGCCCGGCTTTGATAAAACCTCTGCGCCCCTCTGCGTGAAACTTTGCGCCCCTCTGCGTTAAAAAAGTTTCTCATTTCCCCAAAACCTTGAGAGGTTGAAAGAGGAGTTTTTAGTTATTCAAACATCCTCTTAACCTCTCACAAATTCTCAAAGTCCAATTTGGACGTCTTCGAGAATGCCGAGTGCATCAGGGACAAGGACGGCTGCGGAGTAGTAGGCGGTGACGAGGTAAGACATGATGGCCTTTTCGCTGATGCCCATAAATCGCACAGATAAACTGGGTTGGTATTCATCGGGGATACCAGTTTGATGTAAGCCAATCACACCTTGCTTTTCTACACCAGTACGAAGCAAGAGAATAGAACTGGTGCGGGTATTACTAATTGGGATCTTGTTGCAGGGAAAGATAGGTACGCCTCGCCAAGCAGGAACCCGATTACCGCCCAGGTCAATGCTTTGTGGATAGAGACCGCGGCTGTTTGCCTCCCGACCGATCGCGGCAATAGTGCGGGGGTGAGCTAGGAAAAATCCTGGCTCTTTCCATACCGTGGCTAGCAGTTCGTCGAGGTCGTCGGGCGTGGGTGGCCCGTTGCGGGTGTAGATGCGCTGTTTGAAGTCGGCGTTGTGCAGCAACCCGAAGCTGCGGTTGTTGATCAACTCATGTTCTTGACGTTCTCGCAATGCTTCGATAGTCAGCCGCAGTTGTTGTTCGGTCTGGTTCATCGGTTCATTGTACAGATCCGCTACGCGAGTATGCACCCGCAACACGGTTTGAGCCACACTCAACTCATATTCGCGCGGTGAGAGTTCGTAATCTACGAAGGTTCCAGGTAACTCAAGCTCTCCAACATAACCTGAAGTCACCTCAATAGCAGCTTCTCCGTACTCGTTCTGTCCTACTTGTGAGCGGGTTCTGAAGCGATCAATGTGAGTTTGTAGCGCCTCGGACTGGTTGAGCAGTTCCCGAAACGCCTGTTGTGGCAGCACCAATACTGTGGTTCGGGTGAGAGCCTGGACTGTATACTCCCAATTGCTCTGGGACTCTACCAAGGTGCGATCGCCAAAATAGTCGCCATCAGCTAACACACCCAACACGGTCTGCTCATCATACTTGCCAACACCAATCTTGTTCACCTTACCATGAGCAATCAAGAAAACCTGATCGGCTGGCTGACCTAACTGCACTATGATGTCACCTGCTGCGAACTCCCGCTGAACAAACCGACCCGCCAACGCACTCAACACTCCAACATCGTCAATTCCTCGCAGCAATGGCAACTCACCAAGTTCCTGGGGAATCACCTGCACCTCGGCTCCAGTATTCGTGAAAGTCACGCGCCCATCACCAAGAGTGTAGGTCAATCGACGGTTCACCCGATAAGTGCCACCCTTCGTCTGCACCCACGGCAACAACTTCAACAACCACCGTGATGTAATGTTCTGCATCTGTGGTGCAGATTTGGTTGTCGTCGCCAAGTTACGCGCAGCTGCGGTACTCAAACTTAGCCGGGGATGTTCATTCTCAACATTCAAATTTGACTCGATAGATTCTGTCATAACCTAACCCTCTACTTATTAACAAAAAAACCTTACTTGATTGGCCCAATACCGACTTTGGACTCACACCACCAAACTCTATTCACCGACAAAAGAACCCGACCCTACTTGATTGAGTATTGAACTTATACCCCCTGCACTGACCAACGATCTGATCCGCGCAGCCGAAGTACCCAGCCCTGTGGGGCCGCTGAGCAGCCGCCCTTCTGCCGAACTATTACGCAATTCAAATTCCTTATAGCGGTCTACCGTTATATGCCACTTGAGCACGCCGCACATCCACTGTTGTAGTTTCTCGACGTATCCGTGCAGTTTTTTGCGGGTATTTGCGTCCAGGTCGAAATCGTCGAAAAGAACTGGCAGTTCGGTGGCGACGATGTGTTCAAACTGGAGCGCGCGAGAGGTCATCAGGTTGTTGACGACCTCGACGGCCTGCGGCAAATCGCAGTTAAGGAATTGCTGAACGACCAGCACGCCGTTATTGAGTTCGCCCTCGAATTCTATTTCTTTCTGGTAAGAGAAGATGTCGTTGGTTAAACAGGCGAAGTCGGCTGCCGAATTATCCAGCTGGCGCATCGGTCGGGTGCGGTAGATCTCCGGCGGGATCTCGTCGCCCTGAGCTAGTCGAGACAGGCTCATCGTCAGATCCGAGCCAAACGTCTTACGACGCATCTCAACATAATCTATCGGGTCTGGAATCCGATTTTGGATTTGGTTGGCAAGCTCCCATAACCAGCTTTCGGTCATGTCCTCAATAGCACGGCGGAACTGACCCCGCGCGTTTGCAGACATGGGGCCAGCTGTGCGAGACCACAGGTCAGCCAAGCCGCATTCTACCGGGTTGGTCGGTAACGGGACAGGGGTGGAATCGAGAGGCATGAACGCCGACAAGCGGGCGTTGAACACTTTTGCACCCGCCATGTTGCGGCTGTGCCCGTAGAGCGCCGGGAAGTAATCATCGGCATAGGTTCCCCAGACCAGCCAGCCCGCCGTCAGATTCAGCTCAGAACCGGACGCATTCGGATGAATCAACGCACCGCATAACGCCACGTCTGCAACATCGAATTTGTGGTCATCCCAGATGACGGCATCAGGAATGCCAGGTAATGAGTCCAGCATCCCCATCTGACGCGCCCATTCCTTAGAATGCTGCCGCGCGGCATCCAGATGCGGATTCAAACTTGTAGAGAATGGCATGTAAAACTTCGGCAGCGTCACCTGCCCCACGGCCTGGTATGGAACGTGAGTGAAGCTCTTGAACCTTCCTAAACCCAATGCGCTGTATAACGATCCAATACGCGCCGCCGATGTACCCAACCCAGTGGGGCCGCCCAGAAGTAACGTGGATGTCGGAGAATTGTCCGCTCCTTTGTTCATGTAACGGCTCGATCGCATATGCCACTCATGACCGCCCGACTGCCAGTCCTGAAGTCCTTTGATGTATAACAGAACGTTCATGCGAGCCACTGGGTCTAATCCGTATTCCTCAAATAGGGGGGGCAACTCGGTGATGGCGGTGTTGTCGAACTGCTGTAGCCGCGAGGTCAGCAGTTCATTGGTCAAGTTAGCCGCCTCCTGGGTACTCACATTCAGGAATTGCTCAAAGACCAACACGCAATTGGCGTTCTCCCCTTCATCCTCTACTTCTCTCTGGTAGGAGAACAGATCGTTACGAAGATGCACCCCATCGGCAAATGTGTCTTTCAATACACGCATCGGTCGAGTTGTGGCGATTTCGGGCGGGATCTCAACAAACACGGCGTGTTCTATGAGATCCGCTGACCACGGAGCACCGCCAACCTTGCGACGCATCTCAATGTACTCGATGGGGTTGGCGACCCGATCCTGGCGGATATTGGAGAGTTCCCACAGAGACTCTTCCAGGAGGTTCTTGGTACTCTCGCAGAACCGGAGCCGCCAGGCCGCAGACTTGGTAAAGGCGGTGCGAGACCATAGATCAGCTAAGCCGCACTCCACAGGGTTGGTGGGTACTGGGGGTGTGTCGGTGGGGTACACTGGCATGAACGTTGGTAGTCTTGCGAGATACTCCTTCGCCCCAGCCATGTCTTGAGTACGTTTATAGATTTCAAGGAAGTGATCGTCGAAGAAGAACACCCAAACATACCAATCGGTCACTAGGTCAAGCTCCGTCGCTGGAGCATCTGGATGGGTATATGAGCAAAGCAAGGCATAGTCGTGAGCATCGAATGTGCGTTCGTCCCAGATAGGAGAGCTTTCCGCTTCCTCTTGTGAGCCAAGTATCCCCATCTGGTAGGCCCACGCCTTGGAATGCACTCGCGCCGCTTCTAGGTTGGGATTCAGCCGCGCGGGCCAAGGCATGTAAAATTCTGGCAGTTCAAAGGGTTGCATGATCTGCGTGTAACTTCCTCTGGAGTCTTTTTGCTGTCTTTATTTCGTGGCTGATCTGAGCACCGTTGCGGTTCACGATTATCCTCATCACCCCAGTACGTCCCCACGCTTTGCTCGTGGTGGGTCGTGTCAAGGCGATAATATAAGATGCTCCTAATCCAAATAACGAGCTATGTACGTTTGATTTGAAGTTCCTTATATAGGAAGATCAGGCTTTTGAAAAAGCTGTTTAAGTCATTACTTATTTACGATGCTTGCAGATGAATTTGTAGAAATTTATTATGGTGCTCTCATAATTTTTCATAGTTATAGAAAAAAAGCAACATGTAGACTGAGACAGTTAAGTAAACAGTCGAATAATTAATTGAAGAATTAGAAGACAGTTAAGACTGTTAAGACAGTTAAGACAGTTAAGTAAACAGTAAAATAATTAATTGAAGAATTAGAAGACAGTTAAGACTGTTAAGCAGATAGTTAGAACATTTAAGACAGTTATTAAACAATAATTACTAATTGTCAATATTTTGCAACTAATGTCGATTAACAGATAATTTGTCATCTTTAATGAATATTCTGGCGTTTGAGCAATTATTGTAGTACCATGCAATACAAGTAATCGAACTCACCTTAGCCTACTCCGAATAACTATTTTAAAATTGCCACTTCTTTGATTTTCGATAGGAGTGCATAGACGCGTAGCACGGAGCTGGAGACGCTCCGCCTCCTGGCTTGTTGTGAGACATCGCTTTATCCAGTAACTTTGTACCTTTAATAGCACGGCTAATAAATATTGCTGCCTTGGGTGCGCTATCACGCACTGACTGAGCTTGTTTGGTTAAGCAAATAGCATCAATCATTTACACCGTAGTGAAGCGGAATTTGACGGATAGCGAGTAGATTAAGTAAAGAACTTTTACAAAAACCTAAATTCTGCATAAAAGAGAAACGTAACTCTGAGTAGTAGTTAGCAGCGAAAAGCTATCAGTTTTGTAGTTCGCAGACAGAATCAAGAAAAATTCTGGATATAACCAAGCTTTATACAGAAAAATTATTGATATCCTTTCAAGAAAGTAAATATACGTAACTTTTTGTATAAAAATGCAGTTCTTATTCAGGAATACAGTACAAATTAGAGTATTTAAATCGAATAGTTAAAGATTAAAAAAGAGGCAAAATGAACACAATTAAGCCGCTATTGCCACAAACAGTTCAAGAAACGCGCCAGTTTTTGCCCGATCGCGATCAGTATAAGTTTGACCACGATATCTTAGCGCCGCTAGCTACCCTTCATCCAGTTATTCCAACGTTTCCAGTTCCGCCGGGCTACCCCCGTGTGCCTCAGTCTTCCACCTTATCACCTACTTACGTATTCACTCGGTCGTCGCTGCCTAACACCCTCGACCCCTTTGATGGACTGCAAGCCTTCGATGATTTTTTCCCGACGCAGGGTAAGCCAGAAGTCAGTAAGATTTATCAAAGCGATCGCTCTTTTGCCGAGCAGAGATTGGCTGGTGTAAATCCGATGGTGCTACGGCGAATCATGCAGATTACACCTCATTGTTCTGTGACAAAAGAAGAACTCAAGGCAGCTTGTCCCAATGTGCGTTTAGATAACGCCTTAGCCAATGGTAATATTTACGTTGCCGATTATAGTAGTCTGAGCTTTGTCCAGGGTGGGACTTTTAAGGGGATGAAAAAATATCTACCCACTCCAATTGCATTTTTCTACTTTGATGAAACGAAGAAAGAATTAATCCCGATCGCAATTCAAGTACAACCTAAACGGGGTGGAGCGATTTTTACCCCGCATGATAAACCCCTGGATTGGCTAGTAGCCAAGATGTGCGTTCAGGTAGCAGATGCCAACCACCACGAGATGAGCAGCCATCTGTGTTGGACACACTTTGTAATGGAGCCTTTTGCCATTTCCACCCCTCGCCAACTAGCCATTAACCATCCTGTACATTTACTACTAGCTCCTCATCTACGCTTCCTCTTAGCAATTAACGATCAAGGCCGACAACTACTGATCAATCCTTACATCGAGGGTCAAGTGGGTGGTCACGTTGATCGAATTATGGCAGGCACATTAGAGGAATCCTATGGAATTGTCAAGAAAGCTTATTCTGAGTGGAGCTTAGATAAGTTTGCTTTCCCACAAGAAATCAAGAGTCGCGGACTGGAGGATGTGAAAAAACTGCCGAACTTCCCCTATCGGGATGATGGAATGTTGCTGTGGAATGCTATTAATAAGTTTGTATCTGATTATCTCAAGTATTGCTATCCCACAGCCGCAGATATTCAGGAGGATAAGGAACTACAGGCTTGGGCAAAGGAACTAACCTCGCCAGATGGCGGACGAGTTAAAGGAATGCCGAGTGCGATCGCCACAGTAGAGCAACTTATTGAGATTGTTACCAACGTTATTTTCACCTGTGGCCCACAGCACGCAGCAGTCAACTATTCACAATTCGACTACATGGCATATATTCCGAATATGCCCCAGGCTGCATACCTCAGTATTACTGGTAAAGGCATGATTACAGATGAAAAAGCACTGATGAAGTTTCTCCCACCAAAGGATCAGGCGGAAGCTCAAATCAAAATTGTTAGTTACTTGTCTTTCTATCGACATGATCGCCTGGGCTATTATGACGAAGTGTTTAACCTCACCTTCCGCGGAACTCCAGTCAAAATGATGGTTCAAGAGTTCCAGCAGGAGTTGAATGAGATTGAGCAGCGGATTGATGCAATGAACCGACAACGGTTTGTACCTTATCCTTACCTCAAGCCTTCCTTAGTTCCAAATAGCTTTAGTGCTTAATTGTCTGTGACTCGGCACTTAGCTTGACTAAGTTGTCTAACTCCTGCTGCATCTGGCTTCTGACCAGTTCGTAGCAGGCGTTGACATACTGGCGATCGCTAGCAGCTTCCCGACCGTAACGTTCAAATCTAATCGGAGGGCAAACACGTGTATATATAGGCACAGGCAATGGAATGTTAGGCAGTGGGCCAAATGCTAATCCCCAAGGCAGTCCTATATAAACGGGAAAGACTTCTGGATCAATCCCCAACAGCCAAGGCATCCCCCACTCATGGAGTTGCTGCACAATTTTGTAATAGTCAGCTAATACAATCAGCGTATCGTGAGCACCCACGGAAATCATAGGTACAATTGGCACATTCTCCCGTAGCGCCAGCTTGATAAACCCTTGTCGCCCTGCAAAATAGATTTTGTGACGTAAATAATGTGGTCGGAAGACATCCTCTGCTCCACCTGGATAAACCAACAAACTAGCTCCAGAACGCAAGGCCGCGTAAGCCATTTTAGGATGAGCTACAATTGCTCCAGTTTTAGCAACCAGTTGCGCTAGTGGCGGGCTAACCTGCCAAGCCTTGGGATGCATCAGACCGTAAACGGGTCGTTCTACACCAAATCGGCGGAACCAGTCATACATCATCATCACCATATCGGGAGCCGCAAGTCCCCCATTGTGCGAACCGACAAATAGGACTTTTTCCTGAAGTGGAATATTCTCCCAGCCGCTAGTTTGAACTCGAAAATAGTAACGATATAAAAAGCCTAATAGAGGCATCAAAGATTTGATGAACCTTGGATCTCGCTTATCCAAAGACCAACCGGCTTTTTGGTTTAGGGGATGTTGTATTTTTGACATCGAAGCATCTTAACAGGATTGCTAAAGGTCAAACAATCCTTTTTGTTCTAACTACAAGACAGTATATAAATTCTGCTACGTATAATTTAAATTATTTAACTTCCAGGTTGCCCACAACCAATCTTCAGCATCAAGCTTAATCTCTAACCTTTCAAGAGGAGTAAAAATACTAAAAAACCCAGCCCAGTTTTCGGCTTTTAATCTCTGTGTCTCAGTGTCTTTGTGAACCAGCGCTATAGGCAAAGAGAAGTCTGTAGCAGGATCCCGCAGGGTGCGCCGGCGAAGGAGCGTTGGCGCAGCCCGCCGTTCGCGCAGCGTTCCGCAGGAAAGGCATCAGAACTTTGGGGTTTCCCACCGTAGGCGACTGGTGTTAGCGCAGCGTAAAGCCTGCGGCATGGCTTTGCTTAGAGCGGCGTTCGCATTGGCGTAGCCTCTCGTAGAGAAGCGTCTCCCCTTGGGAGAAGGAGCGTCACCCGGAGGGTGGTTAAAAATTTTTATCTGTGATGATTTGGCATTTTGGCAGATGGTTATTATAGTGTTTTGATATATTGCAGAAATTACCAAGATGTTTTTACTTGTTATACTAAGGACGGGTTTAATCCCGTCTTTTTTGTTGTTAACTATTTGGCATATTGGCACAATATTAAAATTTTTCTGTGATATATTAATCAAAATTGTCGTGAGGGACTATGATTAAGACATTTAGCACGAGCTAAATCACTGTTCTTCTTGTTTATGTCATTAGCCAGTCTTTCAATTTATTTAACTTTATTTTTGCTATTTTTTCCAAAGTCCAAGGTGTATTACTACTTTCAAGCTATCTAGACGGGATAAAACCCGTCTTTTATTTTGTCTGTTAGCTAGAAAAATGCTTGAATGCAAGTTCTGGATGTAAAAATACTTGGAGTTTTGTGACTATTATTAAAAGGTTTTATAAAGTAAAAAAACTGCTGGAAGGTAGGATGAGCCGTGGAAGCTAATGCTCATGACTACCGTTAAATCAACGTAATATAACACAACCCACAGAATTAACATCATATTATAAATCAAAATTCTTAGTCTCTAAATTCTTGAGCCATAGCTTCTTTCTAGGTTATGGCTCAAGAATTATTTATGCTTTCAGGTATTCCAAAATACTGGAGTAATGTCCTATCAGGTTTCAGAATATTTGCACACATCCTATAGGAAGATGACCTAGGAAAATAATCATGAGTAAATTAATTCGGGATGTTGTTATGCACTGGATTTATATATGAGGTTTGGTTCATCGCCAAACCTTTTTTATTTCTATTACTACGTTATGACTTTTCGCATTTGTATTTTGGCAAATTGCTTTACAGATAGATATTCGCGCTGCGTGCGTAGGCATCGCTGGCATAAGACAAGCAGATTTAATACATACAGTTGTTAACAAAACTTATATAAAATCATATTTTTGTTATTATATCAATGTAAAAATAAAATTAAAAACTAAAACTACTCCGCAGAATACTAATAGTCGCTGGGTCATTGTTTGGTGTATGACCAGGTTCTAGGATATGAATTATACCTGGTGTAATGCTAATGTTATCTGTTAGCTGGAAGCGATAAAATGCTTCAATTTGAGTAGTTGTTCCTGGTTGTCCTCCTGCTCGTCCTAAACCTGTATTTACAAAATCTGGCACATTGTTGCCTACAGGTAAGTCGCTACTGGTAATTTTAGGAGGTTGTCCGATATAAATTCCGCCCAAATTTCCCCTAGCAAATAAATCAGGAAAATTCAGGAACACCATATAATTTGTCGTCTCTACATTTCCCGATCGCCCTGGAATGTAAGACTTAGTATAACCACCCCACGCACCTAAAGTAATGCGGGGTGAAATTTGCCAATTTACAGTAACGCCAACAGCGTTAGTTTGCAGAGGTGCTGACTTTCCTGTGTTGGAATTAAGAGTAGTTAAGCATTCATCACCAACAAAAGTCAGTAAACAACCATCTGAAGAGTAATTGTTAACGTAATACAAACTCAGATCCACAGCATCCGTTGGTGTCAGTAGCAACTGTACGCCTGTAGTGGTGTTTCCGTCAAATAAACCGCTACGTGTACCGGGATTACCCGGACTATAACTTGAATAAATTGCTTGTAAACTGGCGCGTTTAGCAAATTGCCAATCAATAGCGATACCACCGTGACCGTACCCCATATTTAAAATTGGGTTTCTTTGGGCAAAATAAGATAATGGCCCTGTTGCAGCACTTTCTACCCGGTTTGGCCCTCGAAAAGCAGCCGGCATACTCACGCCTTCTGTTCCCACCATCACTGCTAAGTTGTCTGTCACCAGCCAGTGATAATTAAGGTCACTGATGATTAAGTTATCTGTAGGAAATTCGTAGCCAAGTAAAACATCATTTCGAGAAACACTATTGTTAAATCTAGGCGCACTAGTACCGTTACCAGATAAAAGACCTGTAAACAAGTAACTGCGGGGAGTGATTTGACTGGTTAAATACAGCTGCGCCAAGGATATAACACTAGTATTTGTGCCTGTATCGTCTGTATCTTTTATCCCATCTCTGGGATTAACGTCACCACGATTGCTAGTTCGTCCTTGAACGCCAACTATGAGTAATCCGCTGAGTTTAGTTGTTGTTGAGAATCGATTCGCTGCGATTTCTGCGGTGCGGGCTTCTAAACTATCAACACGACCTCGCAAAGTCGCTAATTCAGCAGCAAATTCTTCCTGTAGTTTTTGCAAAGTTGCTAAATCTTCGCGTGTGAGTAAATCACTAGTGGCTGTAGTAATTAGCTCATTGACTCTATCTAAGCAAGCATTCACACCAGCAGCAAATTCGTAGCGAGTTAAAGCACGATTACCGCGATAACTACTATCTGGATAACCCGCTATGCAACCATAGCGTTCTACTAAAGACTGTAATGCACCGAATGCCCAATCTGTAGGTTGTACATCTTTAAGTTGAGAAACCGATGTGACTTGTGCCATCGGTTCTTCTGTGATGGGGAGTGCAGGAGTGGAGGAGTTGGACTGTGGGCGAGTGGGGGACAAGGGAAATAATATAGCTTCTGACTCCTGGGTAATTCCCGTGTCAGTATACTCCTGTGCTGCTGCTTTTTGTGCAACTCCGTTCGCTCCCGCAACTAATAAACAGGCAAGCATCCCAATACAATGACTGCGGCGAATAAGTCTAGCTTTCAACTTTTTACACTCTGCTCACATACTTACGTGAAGAGTGTATTCTCGATTGTCTGGCGTCCACATGGGGAAATGTACGGATTTTGTACAAAATTAGACTTTGCGCGTATGGGCAACTTCGGAAAGCGCGAGTATAACAGGGTATTAGGTACTGGGGGCTAGGGACTGGGAACTGGGGCTAGGGACTGGGGACTAGGGATTGGGAACTGGGGCTAGGGACTGGGAACTTAAAAAGACACACTCGATTGATTGGAAACTACTATGGCAAATCGCTGGCGCAAGCTGACGCCAAAAGCTGCTAAACGAAATCAGCCGCATACAGGCGTGACCAAAGATGTGGCTAAAAAACCCGATAAAAAGCCGAAAAAGCAAAATCGTTTATTGTCAACGCTAGCGGTCGCAATTCTGCTTAGCAGTGCTAGTTTAGTTATGGCTTTTGCTTGGATTAGCACTCTCTACATCTTCAATCCAAATCAGGTAAGTTGGCTGAATAAAGTTTTACCAGAATGGGCACAAATTCCCCTCGGTAATTACGAGCGTCCCCATACTCTCGAAGATATTCAACTCAATCTGAGTAAGCAAAAACACATAGCCGGGAAAATCTTACCTTTAGATACAGATGTAGAAATCTCGTTTTTACTGCCAGTTTTTCGAAAACGTGCTAATTGTCAGTCTGATTGTCAAGAACTTATTGAACTCAGGGTTTATCAACGCTCACAAGAGTCAGAGTTTCAATCCCAGTCCGAAAAATACTATTATCTAGCAACTCAACTATCTGTAACAGGCCCAGAAGAATCTTTTGTATTGGATGCGACATCAGAGCAAGATACCAACCTTCCTTTACCTTTAACTGAAGTGAAACGCTTTGAAGGTGCTACATCACCAGGGGTTTGGTTTTCTTTGCAAGGTCAGCGCCAACAAGGCAGTAGTACGTTTGCTTACGGTAACATCATATATTACAATCCAGAACGCATCAATTTACAGTCGATGTTGTCTTGGACAAGTCCCAAAGGACAACAGCCCAAATGGCAGCAGGTAACTGGTGATAAGAAAAAAGAGTTAGTGGTTGATCAAACAGTAGGTTTAGAACCGCAATTACAAGTTTATCAAGTCAAACCTGTCAAATTATTCCTCAAACCCCTTCAATTAGAAGCGATTACTCTCAATTCACCAGCCCTCAAAGATTCTGCATACCAAAACGCCCTCTCAATTGCCCGTAGCGGACTATGGACACCAGCTTTTGAGTGGTTGAAATTTATCCAAAAACAGCGAAGAGGAGTTTTACCAGAGGCGGCGCAAGCGCAAATGGATTTGATTCGCTTGCACTCCCAACTTAGCAAAGCCCAAGCTCAAAAAAGTTGGGCCAGTCCGAGTCAACAAGTATTAGCAGATTTGATTGATGGTCGCTGGGGGAAAGCTTTACAGGTGTTTGAAACATCGCCCCAGAATGCTCAAGAAATTGCTACCTTACTGAAAGCTGATGAAGGACGGTTGTGGAATCGCACAGTTGCGGCGTTGCGAGTGAATCCAAATAGGTCGGAAGTACAAGCTTGGGGAGCATTAATTTTAGCAGTTCAACGGGGGCGAGAACATGCTAATTCCTGGTTGAGCGCCCAACCACAAATCAAAAAAGATACTCTTGCATATATTCAAGGTCTGTTAGCAAGAGTTAGTAGTGAGGTAACAAAGTCGCAAGCCCTCTCTACTCACCCTAGTCAGATTATTGGTTCGGTGCAGCCAATTACTCAAGTTACTAGCGCCGAGTGGCTACAACTAAATTCCACAGCAGATATAAAACTCACAGACAACCAATGGTATCAGGTGGAAGTCAGTGCATTTCATGACGGGAAACGCTGGCTAAATTCACCATTTAATAACTTAAAGCCTCCTAAAACTTCCCCAGCTAAATTTTTTTGGCAAACTTTGGGTATTAGTTCTGACCCTGGAATTCAAATAGTTGTCTGGCTACCCAATGGAGAACAGCAAACAAATACCGCCACTATCAAAGCAGTGCAATTACGAGGTGGGGTTTTGCGCCTATTAGCTACTGGCGTCACAATTCCAGAGAATCAAAATAATGGTCTTCAACCCAGACCCCTAGCTATGACAAATACAGCGCTGGAATGGGTGCAACCATCTCCAATCACTATAGAGGCACTGTATCAACAAGATCCCCAAAAGGTAAAGACAATTTTACCAAGTGTGTGGCGTTCTTTACAACAGTCAGGCGATCTTTCCACTGAGGCTATTCCTAGCTTTGAGCAGATGCACGAAAAATTGAGTTATTGGCCTGTTCAACTGATTGATTTAACAAATAATGCCCAGCCGGAAACAGTATTAACTATTTCAGAGGCATCAATAGCATCTTTGAATCAGGCTGTACCTGGGATTTATGGGGAAAAGGAGCAATCACGTCCCCGGAGTCTAATTTTGTCTGATACTGGTAAAGTAATTTATACAGATTTTACCGAAAATTCCCAGCAAGTGTTGACAGCGATCGCTAAGCTTTCAGACACGCATTCCCTAGCTTTACTAGTGGAAAACGCTAATAACTATAGTCTGAAGCGCTGGTCAGAGAAAAACCAGCGTTTTGAATAGCAACTCTCTTGTTAAAATTCAGAATCGAGAGATACTAGCGATCGCTGTCCGAAACAACTTACATTATTCTTGGCTAACACCATCTAGACGTTGGTGCTTCAGGTTTTGCAACTGCTCTAGCAAAGAATCTATCTCTGCTTGCAGATGCATAAGTTTAGCTTGCTGGTCATCTTGGTAATAAGACTTGCTCAACTTGCTAGCCCAAAGAGCCTGAGACTCACGATTATAAACACTTGGTGAACAGGTAGACATCACTTATTTAAATCCACAACTTAACTCACACCATTAGAGATAATATAATAATGTAAATTTAACCTTTATGAAAATATTGTATAATTTTAATCATTTAGTCTAATAAATTTTAGATTATTTCATAAAAGACTGCAATTTTGATACTCGTGTTCCAATCAAAAGACTGGGGATTAGGATTAGGGAAAGGGGGAAGGGGCAAGGGGAAAAGGGAAGAACCATCCCCTTACCCTTTAACCCTTCGGGTTCGCCAGTTGCCTGCGGAGGGAAACCCTCCCGCAGCACTGGTCTCACCTTTTTCCCCTCTTAAGAGTCCCCAGTCCTCAATCCCCATTGCCCCTTATCCCCAAAGGGGGCCCCGAGTTCCCCAGTCCCCAATCCCCAATCTTGATAAACTCCGTGACTTTGAGCCTGTCTACTGCTAAATCTTATCGCCAACCTTGGCCTGGACTGATAGAAGCCTATCGTGAATACTTGCCTGTCAGCGAAAAAACGCCTGTTGTCACTTTGTTCGAGGGTAACACTCCCTTAATACCAGTGCCAGCGATCGCAGAGCGCATTGGTAGACAAGTACGTGTATTTGTCAAATATGACGGTCTTAATCCCACCGGTAGCTTCAAAGACCGGGGAATGACAATGGCAATTTCCAAAGCCAAGGAAGCAGGGGCAAAAGCAGTAATCTGTGCTAGCACAGGCAATACCTCAGCCGCCGCCGCCGCTTATGCTAGGCGTGGCGGGATGAGTGCCTTTGTACTGATTCCCGATGGCTATGTGGCACTGGGCAAGTTGGCTCAGGCTTTGCTGTATGGGGCAGAGGTACTAGCAATTAAAGGTAATTTTGACCAAGCGCTGGAAATTGTCCGCGAGATGGCAGAAAGTTATCCGGTAACTTTGGTGAATTCAGTCAATCCCTACCGCTTAGAAGGGCAAAAAACAGGCGCATTTGAAATTGTTGATGTGCTGGGCGAAGTTCCAGACTGGCTATGTATCCCTGTGGGTAATGCGGGAAACATCACAGCATATTGGATGGGGTTTTGTCAATATCACCAAGCTGGAAAATGCGATCGCCTACCCCGAATGATGGGATTCCAAGCCGCAGGTGCAGCCCCCTTAGTCACTGGTCAGCCAGTAGCGCACCCCGAAACCTTAGCGACAGCAATTCGCATTGGCAACCCCGCTAGCTGGGAGTTAGCGATCGCAGCGCAATCAGCCAGTATGGGCAGTTTCAACGCCGTTACCGATGCAGAAATTCTCGACGCTTATCGACTTTTGGCATCATCTGAAGGCATCTTTTGCGAACCCGCTAGCGCTGCTTCTGTAGCCGGCTTATTGCAGGTAAAAGACCAAGTTCCCACTGGGGCGACAGTAGTTTGCGTCCTGACTGGCAATGGTTTAAAAGACCCAGATACAGCCATTAAACACAATCAAAGTCTATTTAAACAGGGCATCGCAGCGGAACTGGGAGCAGTAGCCGAGGCAATGGGATTTTAAGAGTGGTGAGTACTGAGTAGTTAGGGCTTTCGGTTATGAAGCCACACATGAGTGATCAAAGATTTTAGAAGTGCTCATCACTTGAGTTAGACTTGACCGAACTATCCTCAAATAGCTAACTATCCCCTAATAAGACCATTTCTTACAAGAGAAATATTCCCATGTTCTACCTTGTTTGTTTTCGCGCCCAGCCAAATGCCAATCCCAAGAACTACTTGCATCAAAGCCCGCTTTACAACGATAGTGTCCTTGTCCAAATAATACTTGCGTTTCTTGTCCCCCAGATAGAGATTGTTGTTCCTCTGTAGATAACTCTGCAAGTAAATCGGTGGTGAACATTTGATGTGACATAATTAATGACCTCACTAACTAGATAGATTGTTTAGCGTTGTCGCTATTACTAAACAACGAATATCAAACGCAAAATATTCCAAAATTAGTAAAATACTAAAAGATTTTTGAGGTGTTCAAAATACAGCTACTATGCTTTATAGTGTTTCTGAAAGAAAGTAACTTTAACTACCAGGAATTATTCTATTAAATCTAGAGAAATGTGGTTGTGCCAATAGTCTTGTATCAAAGTTAGTAAGTTAATGAACTCCAAACAACCGTTTATAGTAGTCGAAGTATAGGTTAGGACAATGTTGATTGCTCAAAGCCTTGAAGTACTTGGATTTATATAGGCTTACAGCACTCTGCTATAAATAGCGTCATTTCAATCCCAACTCATCCGTCTATGTGTGCGGTTGTCTTTAATATCACATTTATTAAATACATTTAACTAGGTTAGAAATCGCTGTGAGCAACTCCTCTGGTGCTACAGGTTTGGCGATGTGCTGTTGAAACCCTGCTGCTAGTGTATCCTGTTGATCAATTTCACTCGCATAAGCAGTCAAGGCGATCGCCGGAATCTGTTGTCGCCCTTCTTTTATTTCCATAGCACGCACCTCTTTTATCAGCATATAGCCGTTCATTTCTGGCATCCCTATATCGCTGAGCAAGATATCTGGTTTTGACTGTGCTAGGGTTTGTAATGCTTCATCTGCGGATTCTACTGCGGTTACGAGTGCGCCAAATTCCTCAAGCACAAAGCTGAAAAAGTCACGGGTATCAGCATTGTCATCTACAAGCAGGATTTGTATACCTGTGAGGGGGGAAGAAGCAGTAGCAGTAGTTAATACGGTATTAGTTTTATCCTTGATGATTGCGCTGTCCTTGAGCAAGGGTAGCTGAACTATGAAGATAGATCCTTGCTCCTCACCTGGACTTTGGGCCCACACTGTTCCGCCATGCATCTCAACCAAGTGACGGACAAGGGCTAAACCTAACCCTAGTCCACCAAACTTTCTGGTTGTCGTACTATCACCTTGATAAAAGTATTCAAACACATGAGGTAGAAAGTCAGGGCTAATGCCCTTACCATTGTCGCTCACGGTAATTTGAGCTTGAGCGTCAACACACTCCAATAGCACATTGACTTGTCCGCCACTGGGTGTGAACTTGACGGCATTCGATAGCAGATTCCAGAGGACTTGTTGTAGGCGAGCACAATCACCCAAAACTTGCCCAACCGACGGATCTAGCATCGTCTGAATTTGAATGGTTTTCGCCTCTGCTGCTAAGCGCACTGTCTCCATTGCGGCCTCAATGGTAGATGCCAGATCGACTGCTGTCATATTGAGGTTGATTTTACCTTGGAGAATGCGAGAAACATCCAACAGATCTTCAATTAGTTGAGCTTGCAATTTAGCATTGCGCTCAATGGTTTCCAGTGCTTTCTTGAGGGCTGTTTCATCAAATTTACGACTTTGCAACAGTTTTGACCAACCTAAGATCGGATTTAGGGGCGATCGCAACTCGTGAGAAAGGACTGCTAAAAACTCATCTTTGATTCGGTTTGCTGCCTCTGCTTCTGCTCGTGCTGTTCGTTCAAGTTGTAGGAGGCGATCGCGTTCTGACTCGGTTCGCTTGCGATCTGTGATATCAGTTAGCATGGCGATCGCACCTAAGAATTCACCTTGCTCACTCGAAATTGCTCTAGCAGAAATCAATGCCCAGATGTACGAACCATCTTTGCAGCGCAATCGACCTTCTTTAAGATCATTTCCTTCTTGCTTGAGCCACTCAAGTTTCTGTTGGGCAACTATACCATCAGTCTGATCCATAAAATCAAATATGGCACGACCAAACATCTCTTCTGCTGTATAACCCAACATTTCAGAGATCCGTTGATTCACAAACTCTGTTCGGGCTTGAGAATCAATCATCCAGATGCCTTCATAAGAGGTATCAACAATTCTGCGATACCTGGCTTCACTCTTTTGTAAAGAATCCTCTGCTCGTTGGCGCTCACGACGCTCTTGAGCTTCGCGCAATGCCCGTTGTACCGAAGGAACCAACCGCCCTAGTCTTTGCTTCAACACATAATCGGTTGCACCATTCTTCAGGGCTTCGATCGCCAATTCTTCACCCAATGCCGCAGAGACAAAGATGAAAGGCACATCTGGACAACGATTGCGAGCAATTTGTAGTGCAGAAATCCCATCAAACGACGGCAAAGCATAATCGGCAAGAATTAAATCAAAAGCCTTTGTTTCCAGTGCAGCCAAGAAGTCAGCACTGGTTTCAACACGTACGAGTTCGCAATCAATTCCTCCTTCTGTTAACATTGCTTGGACAAGCTCTGCATCTAACAAACTGTCTTCCAACAGGAGGAAACGCAGAACACTCATCACTTGTTCTCCTGCTGACGATGAGGTACAGGAGGTAAAGCACCAAGAGGAGGCTGATTGATCACTGCCCAAAACAGTCCCACACCTCTAATCGCATCGACAAATTCATGGTAGTCTACAGGCTTGACGACATAGGCATTGACGCCTAACTCATAGCATCGAGATAGATCTGGTTCTTCGCGCGAAGAGGTCAGTACTACGATGGGAATCACTCGCATTTTGGGGTCAGATTTGAGTCGTGCCAGCACTTCTAGCCCATCGATTTTAGGTAGCTTTAAATCGAGCAGTACTACAACAGGATACCCCTCCATTCTTAACCGAAACAGTCCCCGACGATAGAGATAATCTAACGCTTCCTCGCCATCACGTACTACCACTACTTCGTTAGCGAGATGGTTTTCCGAAAGGGCAGTCAGGATTAATTCGGCATCGTTGGCACTGTCTTCAATCAGCAGAATTCGCTTGAGTTCCTTCATTCACTCTCCTTTTTTATCAATTTAGGCAGTGAGAAATAAAATGTGGCTCCGTTGTTAACCACACTCTCTGCCCAAACTCGACCATTGTGTCGATGAATAATCCGCTGCACATTTGCCAATCCTACACCCGTGCCTTCAAATTCTGGGTCGCTATGTAGGCGTTGAAAGACGCCAAACAGTTTGTGAACATATTGCATATTAAAACCAACGCCGTTATCTTGCACAAAAAAGATAACTTCGTTTTCATGGTTGGTACTGCCAATAGTAATTTCTGCTATAGTGCGAGTCATAGTATACTTAATTGCATTGTCAATCAGGTTGCGGAGGACGAGCCGGAGCATAGAAGGGTCGCCTTGCACCTCTGGCAATGGCGCAGTGTGCCAATGGATTATGCGTCCTTTTGTCTCTATGACTAAATCGCGTTTGATTTCTCGCACCAATTGATCCATATTCAGGTTAATAGAACGCATCTCGCTGCGTCCCATCCGGGAAAATGTCAGCAATTCATCAATTAGTATACCTGCCTGTTTGGCAGTTTGAGCGATCGTCCGTAAATAGCGCTGACTCGTTTCATCCAAGCTGGTTGAATTCAGCCGCTTTTGCAGTAATTCTACAAATCCAGCGATGTGGCGAAACGGTGCTCGCAGGTCGTGAGATACTGAATAGGAGAAGGATTCGAGTTCCTGGTTAGCAGCTTCTAGTTGGGCTGTGCGTTCTTTGATTCCTTGCTCTAGGATTTCGTTGAGTTGTTGCAAGGCGATTTCGGCAAGCTTGCGATCGCTGATATCGAGTGCAGTTCCAATTAACTCAAGCGATCGCCGAGATCCTCCCTCTCCCTCAAATTGCGCCTGTCCGTAAACCGACACCCACCGTTCGGTTCCGTCGGGCCACACAAGCCGATAGTCAATTTCGTAAATACCCGACGACCTGGGATCGAGTGCAGTGCCGACGGCACTCGCTACGCGTTCTCGGTCGTCAGGGTGTATGCGCTCCATGATCATTGGTAGAGGAATAATCACCGCGTCATTAGGCTCGCCCCAGATCTCGCGCATCCGCTCGTCCAACTCGACGAGGTTTGTGCTAGGGTTGTAGGCCCAAGTACCGAGCCGGCCCACCTTGATGGCAAGTCGTGTGCGTTCCTCGCTTTGCCGCAACGCCTCCTCAGCTAGCTTGCGATCGCTAATATCACTAACTAATCCCACAAACCCTTCCACCACGGTTCCTTGAGTGTTGAATCGAGGAATATATGTAGCACTAACGTAGCGTGAACCACCATCAATGTAAGATACTTGGCTCTCAAAGATAACTTGCTGTCCTGCCAATACCTGCTCTACGTAGGGACGAATCGCTTCATAAGCAGATTCACCTAAAACCTCCCAAAGATACTTGCCATAGACCTCTGTTGCGGAATGCCCAAACCATACTTCGTACTCTCGGTTGTTGAAGCGATAACGTTGTTCTGAATCTACAAAGGATATTAGGACTGGTAAGGCGTTTGTAATCAGGCTAAGTTCTGCTTCTCGTTGCTGTAGCGCCTCCTCTGCCCGCTTGCGCTCAGTAATGTCGCGAAAGAAAATTCCTAGCCCCTCTTGAGAAGGGTAAGCATGAATCTCAAACCAAACATCATAATCAGGCGGTAAGTAGTAATGGTGTTCAAAGTGGACAGGAACCTGCTCTGCCATCGCCCGTCGATACTGACGCTCTACGTTAGTGCCAACTGATGCAGGCCACTCCTCCCAGTGGGTCTTGCCGATTACCTCAGTTCGTGGCTTACCGTTGAGCCGCTCAGCCTGTTTATTTTGATATGTAACTCGCCAATTTCGGTCAAGGGCGACGAACGCATCAGTCATCCTCTCCAGAATGTGATTGATTTGGTTATAAGCTGATTCAGCTTCTTGTTGTGCCGCCTCGCTAGCAGCCCGTAATGTCTGTTCACGAAGGGTTGCTGCTTGCCGTATCCGAGCTAGCTTTAAAGTTGCTTCAATTCGTGCCAGCAGTTCACGGGCAGAAAACGGCTTGATCAAATAATCATCAGCTCTGGCTTCCAACCCCTCAATACGAGACTCTTCTCCAGCACGAGCAGAGAGCAGAATTATGGGTAATTCTCTCGTTTGTGGGTCGGCTCGGAGCTGATGCAGCAACTCGAAACCATCAAGCTCTGGCATCATCACATCACTCAGAATCAGATCAGGTAGTTGTGTCTGAGCAGCAGCCAAGGCTGCAACCCCATCAGCAACCGCCTCAACTTCATACCGTTGGCTCAACAGTCGTTTTAGGTAATCACGCATGTCAGCGTTATCCTCAGCCAAGAGAATTCGTGCAGATTCACACACAGGCAAAGAACTAATTTGCTCCCCTGCCCCCCTGCTCCCCTGCCCCCCTGCTTCCCTGCTCCCTTGCTCCCCCTCCTCTTCTTCGGGTAGCCAACGTAATGCTTCCTCAACATAAGGAGCCGCAACTGTTGCGGTTGAGTATGGGGCGATACGTTCAGCAGATCTGGTGCGTAGGGCATCGCTTGGCAAATGGGCAAATCCTGTGGGTAGCGACACGGTAAACCGGGTTCCTTGGTTTACAACGCTGTTGACCTGAATGCTGCCTTTATGCAGTTTCACTAACTCCTGAACCAGCGATAATCCAATCCCTGATCCTTCATAAGTCCGCCCACGCGCACCCTGCACTTGATAAAATCGCTCAAACAAATGGGGAAGTTCAATTGCCGCAATACCAATACCCGTATCCCTGATTTCTAATTCAACGTGAGTACCACCCCAACGCAGCACTACTTCAATTTCTCCCTCAAAGGTAAACTTGAAGGCGTTGGAAAGTAGATTGAGGACAATCTTCTCCCACATTTCGCGGTCTACATACACTCTTTCGGGCAGAGGTGGACAATTGACTAAAAGCCGTAGCCCGGCTTGTTCAATGGCGGAGCGAAAGACGCTGGCTAACTCTGCTGTTAGCATTGCCAAGTCTGTGGATTCGTAAACTGCCTGCACCCGTCCGGCTTCAATGCGAGAAAAATCAAGGAGGGTGTTGACCAGCTTAAGTAAACGTAATCCGTTACGCTGCACCATCTCCAATTTTTCACGCTCCTGTGGCTGGAGTCCTGAATCGTGGGCTAAAGTCTCTGCTAATGGGCCCAGCATTAGGGTTAGCGGCGTGCGAAATTCGTGACTGACATTACTAAAGAAAGCAGTTTTAGCTCGATCAAGTTCTGCTAGGGCTTCGGCTCGTTGGCGTTCCTCTTCGTAGGCACTGGCGTTAGCGATCGCTGTAGCAACGTTACTGGCAACTAAATCAAAAAAGCCTCGATATTCATCATCAAACTCTCGCCGGGGGCTAATCCCAAGGACAAGGAAACCGGCTAATTGCTGTTTTTGACCTGCTTGAGCGATCGGCAAGACGATCGCCGATCGCGGTGATTCTTCCCAGGCTCCACCCGGTAGCTCACCAAATTGGTTTGTTAACTGATCAATAACTACTGCTTGTCCAGTTCTCTTCACCTGTGACAGCTGCCAGAGGTCAGTTTTCTGAGTTAAATCAACTTGTTGAGGACTGCTAAGTATGCCCACTTCCAGCCCCACTGTTCCCACAAGCTGAGCTTCGTCGCCATCATTCTCTACTAAATACAGCAACGCAAAGGGAATATCGTAAGGATTTGTTGCCAGAGTTGTGCTAGCAATGCGACAAGTCTTCTCAACCGACTTCGCTTCCACAGTGCTAGCAGCCAATTCCCGTAATGTGCTCAAACGCCGCTCACCAATCACTCGGCGAGTGGTTTCAGTGACAGCCGTGAATGCTCCTCCCACTTCTCCTGTTTCTAAGAAGATGGGGCTATAGGAGTAAGTAAAGTAGGCTTCTTCGATATAGCCGTAGCGGTCAACCAATAGCAACATGTCATCAGACCAGGTTGCCTGCCCGGTTGCCAACACACTTTCAAGCTGCACGCCAATAATGTCCCAAATCTCAGCCCAAACTTCTTTACCAGGGCGTCCTAGTGCGTGTGGATGTTTAGTACCCAAAATCGGTTGCCAAGCATCGTTGTAAAGCAACACTAATTCCTTGCCCCACCAAATCACCATCGGAAAGCGAGAATTCAGACAAATGCTTACAGCGGTTTTCAGGCTTGATGACCAGTTTTCAACGGCACCAAGCGGCAATTGCGACCAGTCGAGCGATCGCATAAGCGCCCCCATCTCGCCACCTTTAACAAAGAGGTCGTTGAAATTTGCTGCCTTCGCTTCAGTCATCTAAAATCTCGACTCCGCTTCCAGAAAATATTTGTCTACCATACTGAGTGCTGAGTTCCGAAGTGCGGATAGCTATGGTTTAGCCCGTGCTGAGTCAAGAGTCAGTATTTATTCCCCCCCTGCCCCCCCTGCCCCTCTTCCCCAGATCGCTCTTGTGTCAACCGATCAATGGCATCACCCAAGGCGGTAGTGAGACTTTTGCGGGTTTGAGCATGGTTATCTTGCTCAGTTTTCAAAGTTTGCACCAAGCGATCGCGTTCTTTGATGACGGCGATGAGTTTAAGTTGCAAGTCCTCTATAGATTTTAATGGTTCTATTTCTTGTTGGATAGCTGTTACTGTACCATCAGCAAGCCTCACTTCTTCTCTACCCTGGAGTTTCTGAAGCTCTGCCTTGAGGGATGCGATCGCCTGTTGTGACATCTGGGCATCTGTGCGGCGTTGCTCTGCTTCTGTATTGTAAAGTTTACGCCATTTTTGGGCGCTTTCCCAAGCCGCATCGCGATCGCGCAGCAGTTCTGCTAGTTGTTGTTTGAGGCTCTGAATTTCCGTCAACCATTGTTGTGTTAAATCTTGACTCATAGAAAATTATTTTGTGTTACTTTGATTCACCTTTTCCGATAAAGACTGATACCAAATTAGGATAAGTAGTATTGTTTGAGAGTTTACAGAATAGCTTTGTAGTAAAGGCTTTTATCGAAAATTAATATGATAGGCTGCTGGAGCCAAAGAAAGAATTTTCTTAATTTCTATCCCACTTTATACCTACAGTCAAAGTGGTAAATCAGTAGTGAGCAAATAACCCTGCAAATATGAACAGACTCTAAACGAAGTGCAATACTCAATCTTACGGTAGAATCACTGAGAAACTTGCTAGTGCTAATTGTCCTTTAATCGTTTAACCCCAAACCCGAAAGTAGCAAAGTTTTTCCTTTTTCAACTCCTCGTCTCTCTGGTACTGGGGACTGGGAAAAAGTTTTTTAAAATTTGGTGGTGGGTAATGAGCAACTACCATAATTTTTACATTTAGCACTCAATCCCAAATCCTCAGTCCCCAGCGATGCACTGAGCTTGTCCCCAGTCCCCAGTCCCTTTTACTTTTGACTCGTTGAATCAGCTGCAACTGTAGTTATGACAAATCCTCGTTTTGTCCGCTTTTTTCGCCACCTCAATTGGCGTACGCTCAAGAAAACTTTTGCTAGGACAACCGAAAGACGACTTTTAGGACTTGCTTCGGAAATTGCTTTCAATGCCATGTTATCGCTGTTTCCAGCGATTCTTGCTATCCTCACAGCTATTGGCTTATTTGAAGAATCTTTGCAAGACACCTTTAAACAACTGGCGGTGCAACTGAGTCAAGTTTTACCCGAAGAAGCGCTGCTGCTAATTCGTGATTTTGCCACCACAGAAATTACTGACCCCAAAAATGGTGGTTTGTTTTCTTTGAGCTTTGCGATCGCAATTTGGACTGCTTCTGGAGCAGTAAGTACGGCTATGACTGCTTTTGATCAAATTCATCAAATTCCCTCAGAAAAGACGCGCCCCTTTTGGAAAGCCAAACTCGTATCTTTAGGATTAACAGTCGGTACTATATTGCTTTTGGTGATGGCTTCTTTCTTAGTCTTTACTAGCGACCTACTTTTAGCATTGGTGGTGCGTGAAAATGGTTATTTAGTCTTTTTATTACATATTTGGCAACTGTTACGCTGGCCTCTAGCTTTAAGCATTGTTGCTACTGCTTTTAGCTTTATCTATCGCTATGGCCCCAGCAGATGGAACTCAGGCACGCCGATGATGCCTGGAGCAATTTTAGCAGCTGTTTCCTGGGCAATTTTGTCTGCTCTATTTCGGCTTTATGTGGCGAATTTCGGCAACTATAATAAAGTATATGGTGCAGTAGGGACTGTGATAGTGTTAATGCTATGGTTGTGGATGAGCGCTGCTGTTTTGTTAGTAGGCGACCAATTAAACGTGAGTGTTGGTGAAGATATGCGCCTGAAAACGCGAGCGCAATCTAGCAAAGAATATTAAAGATAAATATACTCATAAATCCCCGTGTAAACTGTTAAAACATCTCAGTATGGGAGTAAAATATCTAACGATTCAATACAAATAAGCGATCGCCCCAATGTCTGAATCTCCTCCTCAGTTTTCAATGATTGAACCTGATGCTAAAGCCCCAAGTCTAAAGCGTCTGCGTCAAATGAGCCGACTCCTGGATAGTATGATTACAATTCCCGGAACTAAAGTTGGTATTGGTCTAGATCCAATTTTAGGGCTTGTACCTATTGGTGGTGATTTTTTGGGAATCATGCTTTCTAGCTATATCATCCTAGAAGCAGCGCGGCTGGGCGCATCTAGAGCCACTTTGGGTAGAATGTTTTTGAATGTAATTATTGATGGCTTAGTAGGCGCTATCCCAGTATTAGGAGACTTTTTTGACTTTGCCTGGACAGCTAATACTCATAATCTCAGGCTATTGGAAGAACACTTAAAGTTTCCTAGCCAGAAAAGAAGTGCAGACAGGTGGTTTATCTTTGCCGTTTTGGTTGGATTATTGCTGATCGCTATTGTCTTAGTAGCATTACCTGTGATACTAATTAGAATTCTATTGAACGCCTTCACTGGTACTTAAATTAGTTATTGACAGAATGAAAGATTGGTGGCAAGCCACTTTTCCTAAAGGGCGGCAAAGTCTAATTATTACTGATGCTAAAGGATATCCTGTACAAATCGCTTACGGCGAAAAAGGTATAGGTAAGCCGTTAATTTTCTTACATGGCATGGGTAGCTGGAGCTACAATTGGCGCAACAGTATTGCACCATTATCTAAATATTTTCGTGTAATTTGTTTTGATGCTAAAGGCTATGGATTCTCAGAAAAACCATTGTCCCGCAGAGAAGATAACGGTCATCAAGTTATTGAGTTAGAGAGAATTATTCAGGCATTATGTGATGAGCCACCAGTGATTGTGGCAGAATCTTTAGGTGCATTAGTTGCCCTTGCCCTTGCTCAAGAAAATCCCCAACTAATTGGGCGATTAGTAGTAGTAAATGCACCTATTTTTGCCGAACAACTACCCCATTGGGCTATGGAGTTGATTGCCCAAGCGCCTTTGGAAATAGTCCAAACAATTGACTCTTTACGTCTGGCATATTTCTTAGCACCTTTAGTTAGAGAAATTATGGCAATAGAAAGGCGTGGGGTACTATTCGATCCATCAATCCTGACACAGGAAGATGTCTACTGGATAACTTACCCGTTTATTGAGCTACCTGGTACTCTTGTGAAAGTTGCGGAAGAATTACAAATAGCAGCACGAGAGATCAAAAATTTCCAAGAAAATAAGCCAAATATGCTCAGTAAAATTCAAAATAGCCTGGATACTATTATGTGTCCTACACTAATTTTGTGGGGCGAGCAAGATAGTTGGTTTCCGGCTAGTCATGGTGAGAAATTGCATCAACACCTGCTTAATTCCAGGTTACAAATTCTGCCAAATTGCTGTCATGATGCCTCAACAGGCGCTTTTAAGGTAGTGAATGCAGCAATTATTGAGTTTTTGCAAGATACTGGTTTCTGTTAATAATAGGGAATAGGGAAGAAATTAGTCCAATTTGAAAAAAATGCGACAGGAAAGTAGAGACGTTGCAAGTAGAGACGTTGCAATGCAACGTCTCTACAGAGGTTATCTCAATCGCTGACGCAACCACAAAGCTAGTAAAGGCAAGGCTAGTTGATAACCCTGCTCAGCACTGTAAATTAAACCTTTGTGCTGTAACCCATTCAAAGCGCCTTGGAGGCTACCACCCCTTGAAAGCCCATTTTTTTGAATGTAATCTTTGCTTTGCGGCTTGTCTGTGGGGTCTAGAGCCAAACATTCCAAAAGATGCACCTGATTTGCTGGAAGTAGCATCAGTAATGATTCAAACGTGATAGACAGGTCTTGGAGCAGTCCAGCAATTGCTTGCTCTACCTCTTGCTCAGTAATTAATCTATCAGGACGACACAAAGTTTGCAGGCGGCGAATTAGTGCCATAGCATCGCCAATGTGTCCCTGTACGGCATCTAAAAATAGTTGCAGTGCTTTTGAACGAGAATCAAATGTTAGTCCCTGTGTATGCAACATTTCTCTGGCTAACACAGCTAAAACGTCTTTAGCTAAGGGAGGTAATTGCACAGTTTCCAGAGGATAGTTAGTCTCATCTGCATGATTACTTGTTTCAGCAATAGTTGCTATGAGGACATAACTAACATGAGTATGCACTTTGATTTCTCGCCTGAATGTGGCTTCCCACAAACCATTGCGATCCCAAGAGCGGATGTGAGGGAAACTCTGCAAAATCAACACTACCCGCTTATGCAAATCAATAGCCATGATTTGCGGCAACTCTAGCAATAGTTCAAATGCTTGCCATAGTTGTTGGTTGAGCGCATCTGTTTTGACACTTGGCGATCGCAATAGTTTTAGTTTCCCACCATTTCCCTCCAGCACGAAAATAAAAAACTTACTAGCACTCTTAGCAACCCAATCTTGAACTTTTGCTGGTTGCCAGTTTTGGCTAATCGCCTCTGCTAGCAATTGTACAAATCGCTCCCCATCTGTAGCGCGGATGCAGTCTATCTCCAGCACGATCGCGCCGACTTCTTGCGCTGCTCCCCGCACTAAGGTACGCCGTCCACCTCCAGGTACTCCAGTAATCAGCAAGTCGCCATCCTGGGCAAGTACTTCAACAATGCGCTGAAATTCTGCCGATCGCCCAATTAATTGCAAAGGAGTAGACAAATCCAAGTTCACCCGCCTTTCGCCTGTAACGAAAGCATACTCACTTCTGTGATTACTCAGCAACCATTGAGGACAACTATGATTAGTATTAAAAATAAATAGTGCTATAAAATACTTAACACTAATAAATCGTGCCATATTAGATTTAACACTTTTAAAGAGGATTTCAAATATGGCTCAGGCAGTGTCTACCATTGCGCCAGAAGATAAACAGCTTATCTGGCATAGTTTGGATATTTCCCAAGCGATCGCCCGCTTGCAAAGTGATGCCGAGACTGGTTTGAGTAGCGCGACGGCAAAACAGCTATTAACTGATTTAGGAGCCAACGAACTTACTGCCAAAAAAGGCCAACCCTGGTGGTGGAAATTTTTACTGCAATTTAACCAGCCGTTGCTAATTATTTTGCTGTGTGCGGGTTTTGTGAAAGCAATAACTGGCAGTTTGGTGAATGCGGGGGTGATTTGGGGCGTCACTACCACAAACGCCATTATTGGATTTATTCAGGAATCGAAAGCCGAAAGTGCGATCGCAGCTTTAGCTAAAGCCATTACCACAGAAGCTACTGTCATCCGCGATGGTCAAAAATTACGCATTCCCTCACGAGAATTAGTTCCTGGTGATATTGTGTTGCTGACTTCTGGCGACAAAGTACCAGCAGATTTACGCTTAATCCAAGTGCGAAACTTGCAAATTGATGAATCTGCTCTCACAGGTGAGTCGGTAGCCGTAGAAAAAGACACCCGTGTTTTAAATCTGCACGCAGCTTTAGCAGAACGCAAAAACATGGCTTATGCCGGAGGCTTCGTTACTTTTGGGCAAGGGACTGGCATTGTAGTTGCTACAGGAAACGCCACCGAGACAGGGCGAATTTCCCAGTTAATGCAGCAGCATATAGATATTTCCACGCCCTTAACCCGAAAATTCGACAAATTCAGTCAAAATTGGCTGTACATGGTGCTAGGGCTAGCTAGCCTCTGCTTTGTGGTGGGATTAAGTTTTCGAGGTTTTCAAGAAGCCTTAGAAGCTGCGATAGCTTTAACAGTAAGTGCCATACCAGAAGGTTTACCAGCCGTAGTTACAGTCACACTAGCCATAGGTGTTTCGCGGATGGCGCGGCGTCATGCCATTATTCGCAAATTGCCAGCAGTGGAAACCTTGGGTAGCGCTACCGTCATCTGTTCCGATAAAACTGGAACTTTGACAGAAAACCAAATGACAGTGCAAGCAATCTACGCTGGGGGACATCAATATACAGTCAGCGGTTTAGGTTACGCACCAACGGGAGAAATCTTCATCGATGAAAAACCAGTGAACTTAGACGGTGAAAAGGGTTTGCAAGAATGCCTGTTAGCAGGATTGCTGTGCAATGACTCCCATATAGAAAAGAAGGATGATAAGTGGGTAGTCATGGGAGATCCCACAGAGGGAGCCTTAATTGCATCAGCTAACAAAGCGGGTTTTAGCCAGTCTAGCCTTGCAAAGCAAATGCCTAAGCTGGATGGAATACCGTTTGAATCTGATTTCCAGTACATGGCGACTTTGCACGCCACTCCCAAAGGAAAGACTATTTATGTCAAGGGTTCAGTAGAGGCAATTCTTCAACGCTGCACCCTGATGCTGAATAATGATGGACAACCCCGCCCTCTAGATTGTGTAGAAACTTTAAGGCAAACGACTATTGAGCGAGAAGTAAATATCATGGCACGGCAGGGCTTGCGAGTGTTAGCTTTGGCGAAAAAGCCCGTCAGTGAGCAGCAAAATACGTTAGATCATCCAGATATTGCCACCGGGTTAATTTTCTTAGGGTTGCAGGGGATGATTGATCCGCCGCGTGAAAGTGCAATTAGGGCAGTACAAGCCTGTCAATCGGCGGGAATCCAAGTAAAAATGATTACCGGAGATCATGCGGTTACAGCACAGGCGATCGCTCGCCGCTTGGGAATCAACAAAAATGGCTCAGTTCTGGCTTTTACAGGCGCAGAACTCACGCAAATGGATAAAACAGAACTCGCCCAAGTCGCTGAAGAGGGAGTAGTCTTTGCCCGTGTCGCACCAGAACAAAAACTGCGTTTAGTCGAAGCTTTACAATCAAAAGGCGAAGTAGTCGCCATGACGGGGGATGGTGTAAACGATGCACCAGCTTTGAAACAAGCAGATATTGGTATTGCAATGGGTGGTGCTGGTACAGAAGTAGCCAAAGAAGCATCTGATATGCTACTTACCGATGATAACTTTGCGTCTATTGAAGCTGCTGTAGAGGAAGGACGCGCGGTTTACAAAAACCTCCTAAAAGCTATTTGTTTTATCTTGCCTGTCAACGGTGGGGAATCAATGACGATTCTTATTAGCACATTACTTGCTAGAGATTTGCCGATTTTATCCTTACAAATTCTCTGGTTGAATATGCTAAATTCCATCACAATGACAGTACCTTTAGCATTTGAACCGAAGGCGCAAAATGTTATGCAACAACCGCCGCGTCGTCCTAATGAACCATTGCTATTAGGCAGTCGCATCAAGCGAATTTTAGCAATTTCTCTGTTTAACTGGATTATCATATTCGGAGTATTTGAATACATCCGCCAAATAACTGGCAATGTGGATTTAGCTCGGACAATGGCGATTAATTCTTTAATTGCTGGACGAATATTCTATTTATTGAGTATTAGTCAATTAATCCCAAATATCATTGCTAAGATGGATGGAACAATTAAAGAGAATATTAATATTCCTGCAATTGGTTTTGGGATTATTGGGGCAATTATTTTACAAATCATTTTTGCTCATGTGCCGTTGATTAATGAGGTTTTTTCAACAGCACCATTGAGTTTGCAACAATGGTTATTTTGTTTAGCGGTAGGTTCACCGATGATTATATGGGCGACAGTTGTGAATCGTTTTGATCCACCAAATTAATAGTTTTAGAAGTTTTGCAGGTTATAGGGACGTTAGGATGAGAAAATTAGGTAAATCGACTCGCCACGACGTTAGCCAAGTGCGAGCGTCGGAGTCACCAATCCCCGATCCCTAATCACTTTTACGTTTAAATGTTTTTTAATCTGTAAGGAGAAAAAATTTTGTTTCGCATCTGGCGATTAAAATTTGTTGTTTTCACAGTCATTGGATGCCTTACTTTGCTAACCATAGTTAACTTTGGGACAATGCATGTTATGGCTCAATCTTCTTCGGCTTCAACAGTGATTGTTCAAGCACCAAATCTAGGGCGGCACTTCAAAAAATTTGGGCTTGAGGGTTCGATCTTGATTTACGACTTAAATAGAAATCAAACCTACGAACATAATTCTCAACGTAACGCAACTGCAATTATTCCAGGTTCAACATTCAAAATTTTCAACGCGATGGTGGCTCTTGAAACTGGTATCATTCCTGATGATGTGGCTGTCCTGACTTGGGATGGAATTCACCGGAATATTGATGCGTGGAATCATGATACGAATTTGCGTCAAGGCTTCAAGGATTCAACTGTCTGGTTCTATCAAGTACTAGCACGCAAAGCTGGATATGAGCGGATGCAACAATTAATTAATAAAGTTAATTATGGCAATCGTCAAATTGGTACTGCCGCAGATATTGATCGTTTCTGGTTGCAAGGGCCATCAAAAATTACACCCAAAGAGCAAATAGAGTTTTTGCAAAGGTTGTATGGAGGCAATTTGCCCTTCTCGCAACGGACAATGAATCTTGTCAAAGATATTATGGTGCGCGAACAAACTCCAGACTACACACTGCGAGCAAAAACGGGATGGTTAGATAGCACTAACCCAGAAGTTGGTTGGTTTGTGGGCTATTTAGAGCAGAATAAAAACGTTTATTTCTTTGCGACAACCATTGACATGTATAAGCCAGAAGATGCAGTCGCTAGAATCGAGATTACACGACGAAGTTTAAAGGATTTGGGATTGCTATAAGATAGGCTGATGCCCTAGAGAGGGACATTACCAATTGAGCTTTTTTGATTTTGTTCATGACTTCAGTTATTTGCTGAAGGAAGATTATCCAGAAGCCGTTTACGAATTAGCACTAGTTGTTCTTGGCTATTAATTGGACTACGCGGTGCTGGCAGTTCTGTATTAGGCCAATTAGGTAAATTATTGCAGGGACATAACAAAGCTGGCATCCCGATATTTCGTGCGGCTACTGGCATAGCGCAACGGCTGCAAGGTAACATATCCCATTCTGGTGTTAATAGTTCAGCAATAGTTTCTTGCGTACCTTCCAAATAACAATCACCTGATTCTGGTGAGAGAATTTTTTGCCAGCACTCTTCAAATTCTTGACTATAGCGATCGCCTTCTAGTACTGGTTGGGGCAAAAAGCTTGCCTGACCATTACCCGTGATAACTCTCTTACCTAACTGAAACCAGTAGGCAAGATATCCTCTAACTTCTTGTTTGGTTGCCATAATACAATTTTAGATTTAAGATTTGAGATTTTGGACTAATTTGAATCAAGAGTTAAGAATCTTGACTCCTGACTTCTTCTATGTTTGGCAATGGTGAACCTAAAACACTGAGATTGAGGACATGACCACCAGTGACTAAATAAACGGCTTCACTAAGCAAACCTAACTGGCGTACTAGAGAACCGAGGCGATCGCGGAATGTCCGACCAAGAGGGTAAGCTGGTACGACACCCCAACCTGTTTCTTCTGCAACAAATAGCAGATCAGCAGCAACCAGCTGCACCGTCTCCAACAACTCTGCAAGAACATTTTCCCAGCTGAGGTCGTCTTGTTCCAAGAAATTAGCTACCCAAGTTCCCAAAGAATCAACCAAGAGGCAAGTATTCGGCTTCGCATCAGCTAGGGTAGCAGACAGTTCTATAGGTACACAGAGCGTCACCCAGTCTTGAGAGCGACGATTTTGGTGTTTTTGAATGCGTTTGTGCCACTCTTGATCGTCTGGATTGTCATTAGCTGTTGCTATATAAACAACTGTTTTCCCCGACTGCATCGCCAGAGTTTCCGCCCATTCACTTTTACCAGATCGCGCTGGCCCTGTGACTAAGATGACTTTACCCAAAGTTGTTTCCTTAGTATCTTAGAAAAGATAACTCTGGTACTAATTTATCACCACAGTTTTTTACTTTATAGGTGAAATTTTTGCTAACAAATAACTTTTAGGAGATAAAATTAGCACCAGCACAGCATCTTTGATGCTACAAATGGCAAAAGCCAAAATCCCAACAACCCCATTCATAATTATTTAACACCATTGGGGACAGCAAATTTAAGGTTATCTTTTATGAAAGCAGGCTTAAAACGCATTGAGGCAACTCTACACGATATAGGGACTCGCGGCACTGCCTCCGCCGATCAAACAGGTGATTCGACAAAGCGGCCTTTCTCCTTTCGGATTAGCGTCGGTGCAAATGAACCTACGGGAAGTACACAGACGCCATCTGAAGAGGACGTAAAAGCACAAGGGCAAACAGTAGACCTTGATGTAGATGCCGATGGTGACTATTCAGCCGAACCAAATTTATTTCCTCAACATGACTCTGTGCAGACTTTTCAAGCACAAGAGAGTGGTGACAAAACACCGAGCCTACCCAAGTTTAAAACTCCTAGCTTAAGTAGTCATCGCCACGGAGCTAATCCAACCTTGGCGATGAATCTATTACAAGAAATTCAGGCAACTGTGGCTGGTTGGCAAAATGAACTGCAAAAAATATTACAGCAAATTCAAGATATTTATTTAGAAGGGCCAATTGTCAATGGCTGGTTAGAATCTAATCTTCAAGAACCAGAACAGGGAGGGACTGCAACACTGCGCCATGCGGAGGTTGAGCGCCTCATGGACTACGTAGAAGAAATCTGCGCGACCGACAAGAAAGTATCTTATCAATCATCTAGTACTGATTATCGCCTTTGTGGCGTGGATAATTCTGGTAAAGTCTGGTCACGTCCATGTCCACCGGATCAGGTTCCCACTGTCAGCATGGCGATCGCCCGTTACCAAAAGTTACGTCAACTATTAGGACGCAAGCAATATCTGGAAACTCGTCTGAGTCAACTAGCCCAAACACTTGTGGTTTTACACAGTCACATCCAACAAACATGAAGTTTTAAAAATTATATCCGAAGAAACTCGGTTGGTGGGTTGGGAATTTTTGGTTTAGATTAACAGGCAGCAAGTGTAAATAGTGAACAGTAATCTCTGAACACTGATAGTTGACAACTGATAAATAACAAAATGCCAGACCCTCAAATTTCTGCCATTATCTGCACTCATAACAGAGATATGTATTTAGGTGCTGCGATTGATAGTCTTTTGGCGCAAGATTTCGCTGCTAACTTTGAGGTTGTGGTCGTGGATAATGGGTCTGGCGATCGCACTCGTGAAGTTGTAGAACAAAGAGTTGGCGATTCCCGTCTGAGGTACATCTTTGAACCCACCATCGGTTTATCTGTTGCTCGGAACACCGGCGCAAGGGTTGCTCGTGGTGATATTCTTGCTTATTTAGATGACGATGCCGTAGCTAGCCCTGGCTGGCTGCAAGTTTTGTATTTCGCCTACCAAGATAATTCTCAGTTAGCGATCGCAGGTGGCAAAGTCACTCTACTATGGCCCCCAGGTATCCAACAACCACGTTGGATATCTCCAGGGCTAGCTGGAAATCTGGGAGCATACGACTTAGGCGACAACATCATTTACATTGAACAACCAGGTTTAACACCCAGAGGCTTGAATTACTCTATACGCCGCAGCTTTCTTGAAGAAATCGGAGGTTTTGATCCTCAGCTTGGTCGAGTCGGGAAAAACCTCTTATCTAATGAAGAACTGCAAATGACCGAATTAGCTCTACAGCGTGGTTGGCAAGTTGCTTATCTGCCCGAAGCTTTAGTTGCTCACAATGTTGCCCCAGAGCGTCTCCAACGTTCCTGGTTTTTAAACCGAGGCTGGTGGCAAGGTATCAGTGAATGTTATCGAGAACAACTCTCTGGTAAAGCTGGTGTTGCTCAATTGCAGCGAGGTAGCGAACGGTTTTTACGTGGTTTATATAAAGCAGTGCAATATTTCTCCGACCCAGCAGAACGATTTGACAAACTTGTATACGCTTATGGCCAGATTGGTTACTTAAATGCCGCTATTCAAGGTCTACTATCTCAAAATCAAATAAAAAATAACAAATAAAAACTTAAATATTATGTCATCTAAAATCCCAGTTTCAGTACTCATTCCAGCCAAAAATGAAGAGGCAAACTTACCAGCTTGCCTTGCTAGCCTTACCAGAGCAGATGAGGTGTTTGTAGTAGATTCTCAAAGTACCGATAATAGTGTTGAAATTGCTAAAAGTCACGGTGCAAATGTTGTACAATTCAGCTTCAATGGACACTGGCCTAAAAAGAAAAATTGGTCTTTAGATAATCTCCCTTTTCGCAACGAATGGGTATTAATTGTAGATTGCGATGAGCGCATCACCCCCGAACTATGGGAAGAAATTGACCAAGCAATTCACAATAATCAAGATAACGGTTACTACCTGAATCGCCGTGTCTTTTTCTTAGGAAAATGGATTCGCCACGGTGGTAAATATCCTGATTGGAATCTACGTTTATTCAAGCATCAAAAAGGTCGTTACGAAAACCTCAATACCGAAGATATTCCCAACACTGGTGATAACGAAGTTCACGAACATGTAATTCTACAGGGAAAAGTCGGGTATCTCAAAAACGATATGCTCCACGAAGATTTCCGCGACCTTTACCACTGGTTAGAACGGCATAACCGCTATTCCAACTGGGAAGCCCGTGTTTATTTCAATATTCTTACAGGTAAAGACGAGAGCGGCACTATTGGTGCAAATCTATTTGGTGATGCGGTACAACGTAAGCGCTTTTTGAAAAAAGTCTGGGTACATTTGCCATTTAAACCAATTTTACGATTTGTTTTGTTCTACATTATTCAGCGTGGTTTTTTGGATGGCAAAGCCGGATATATCTATGCACGCCTGCTGAGTCAATATGAATATCAAATTGGAGTCAAACTTTACGAATTACGTAACTGTGGTGGTCAGTTAAATACTACAACTACCACTAAGTCTGTGCCAGCATCTCTAACTCAAGAAATTGGGCAAACAGCAAGTTAGAAGATATTGGGAGAGAGCAAGGGGTAGGGGAGCAGTGCTTCTCTACTTTGAGGCTGCGCCCTAAGCGTAGCTATGCCGCAGGCTTTACGACTTCGAGGCAGTTGAGTTTCGACTTCGCTCAACTGCCGCGTAGTCGAAACTCAGCAACCAGGGCGGAGGGGCAGGGGGGACAATGAGAAAATTATTAACAGACGCGATTAATCGCGTTTCTACTCTTGACCCTTGTACAGACGCGATTAATCGCGTCTCTACTCTTGACCCTTGTACAGACGCGATTAATCGCGTCTCTACTCTTGACCCTTGTACAGACGCGATTAATCGCGTCTCTACTCTTGACAAATGACAAATAGCAAATGATTAATGACCAATGACAAACCTTTTGTAGATTTACGTAAGTATGACCAATCTTGGTTTGATCGAGGGCGTCCAGGTTGGTATATTTTGTTGTGGTGGATTGTGCAGGCGATCGCTTTTCCCCTCACACCTCAACCACTCAATATTTTGCGTCGTGCTTTACTGCGGTTGTTTGGCGCTCGTATTGGTAAAGGCGTGCTGATTCGACCTACGGCCCGCTTCACCTATCCTTGGAAAGTCACCATTGGCGACTACAGTTGGATTGGAGATGATGTAGTTTTATACAGTCTTGATCAGATACTTATCGGTGAACACTGTGTAATTTCGCAAAAAAGTTACTTATGTACTGGTAGTCATGATATCCAAGATCCTGCTTTTGGTTTGAAAACAGCGAGTGTCACTATTGGTAATGGTGCATGGGTAGCAGCAGATTGTTTCGTAGGCCCAGGAGTGCAAATTGGAGCTAATGCAGTAATTGGCGCTCGTAGTAGTGTTTTCACTCATATACCTGCTAGCCATGTTAGTTGGGGAAACCCCTGCCGTCCCCAGTATTTGCGGCAGAAAAAATAGTGTATGGACGTTGCATTACAACGTCTCTACTCCTCGTTTACCGTGTTTCTGAAAAAATCGGTTCAGCAGCTAATTTATCTAAACGGATGCTAGCAAGCAAATTTTGCCACTCTGCTTGAATTTCTGGATTTTGAGGATTTTTCTGACGCAGTTCTGCGAGTGTCGTCAGTGCCTCGTACCATATCCCATTTTGGGCATAGATAACAACACGTTTTAGAGGATCTGCTGTATTTAGCTCCTTAACAGTTGCCTGTTTCAGGTTGACTCGTTGTATCACCCCTTCAACGTAAATCGGCGGTGATTCTTTTTGTTGGTCACAATAAACGGTTAAAAACCAGCGGTATTGTTTGCCCACTTCTAATGGGGAAGCATTGGCAGGTAAGGAAACCCGGATTAATCCTGGACGCTCTGGTAAGGCGATCGCTTTTTGATAAATAGGGTTTGATTCTTGATCTTGCAGTACAAATTCAGCTGGATAGGTAGACTCCTTAGTATATGGCACATAGAACAACCAGCTTGGGCGTTCTACGGTTGTCAATCCCCAGACATTCTTTACTGTACTGGGTTCATCGCTAAAGGGGACTAGAGCAGTGAGTTCAGTTTTAACAGATGGACACACACTTAAGCTGCCTCCGCGACTAGCTCCTCCAGTTGGACGACCTCCAGGGGGTGGCCCGGGTGGAGGCGGGGGGGGATTAAAGCGTACAACTTGAGCGCGAGCTGAAGCTGGTAGGGTTGGTTTTGCCAGTACTGAGGTTAGGCTATTTAGTAAACTTGTGCCGCTAAAAGCTAGTATTAAAAACAGTTTTATTGATTGCGAATTTGACTTCATTCAAACTTTTCCTTAAGTCAATTAGTGATGAACTAGGATTTTCGAGCAACTTCAAAGCTTATTATTTCATCTAAAACCTCCAGCTTGTAGGGTGGGCATTGCAATGCATTGGTGTCAACTTCAGCTAAAAATAGCTTTACTGTTGGCCTCCTCACCCGCCCAAGAATAAATTCTCTGGCGGATGAGCGAAAGTCTACTAAAGTAGACTGAGGATTTTGGGAATATTTTAGTCATCTTCAGATGACTTTTGCTATGAGCAAGGAACTGAAGTTCCTTGCGGGATGTGGATTTCACGTTAAGTTGACACGTATGATTGTAATGCCTACCCTACTGTTACCTTGAGGAAACAGTATTCTCTGTTATACCAAGTCCGGTTATCATAAACCACTTATAATCAAGGAAAAATAACCTCAAAAAATGAGATGCCTAAAAAAGCGTACTTAGCCAACCACTTTAATTCAGATGAACTAAAGCAGAAGTATCTC
>JAESGM010000125.1_pt1 | contig 184908 bp, 179 predicted proteins | sample 9269721 | NCBI WGS metagenome assembly JAESGM01 (sample SAMN15720920, study PRJNA650825) | algae metagenome | isolation source: Komarekiella atlantica HA4396-MV6 and co-occurring heterotrophs from... | place: USA: Theobald House, Kauai, HI | collected 2009-07-29 | reverse complement strand
TTCCTTTTGGGCTAGTCGACTGGTTAGTCGATGACCTCGACCACGCGGTTCGAGCGGTCGACCACCACGTAGCGGTTGTTGATCCGCGCATAACGGTAATTGTCGAGGCTCGGACGGCCGTCGATCTCGTAATAGCGGACGGTGCCCGGCAGCTCGCGGCCTACCACGACCTCACCCTGGTAGCTCACCGAAGGCACCTCGCGGGTGACGACGCGCTCGCGCACGTAGACGCGGTCTTCCGGCGTCAGGCGCGCAGCCGTGCCGCCCGTGATCGCGCCTGCGGTCGCGCCAACCACGCCACCAACAGCTGCGCCGACCGGACCGCCGACGATCGCGCCGCCGACCGCGCCGGCCGCGCCGCCGGAGACGGCGCCGCCCACGGCACCCGACTCCTCACGCTTCTGCTGCACGGTCTGCGCCTGCACGGACGTCGCGGCGAGAACAGCGAGGGCAATTCCGCCCAGAATGGTGCGTTTCATGATGTCCACCTCTTGTTTTGCGCACCCGTCCGGATGCGATACGGCCATTGAACACGCCAAGCTTGTCAGTTGTTCCGCCGCTCTGCCGGACGCGGATTGCAAGGGAGGAATGTGCTCGGATAGGGAACTGCCGCGAAAAGGCCCCAAATCGCCTCTTGGCATCGGCGGAAGGATCGCTTATGTCCGGCCCCATGGTCATACGACCTTTGACGTGTTTCACCGAAGCGATTCGGTGAAAATGAAAAGCCGGAGGGCTGTGGGAGAAATCCTGCCGCCCTGTCCGGCTTTGTCCTGTCCGAGACTGCGGATGCGTCGGGCTGGCGGCTCTTGCCGCCAAGCCGGCTTAATCCAAAGGCCTCCGCAAGGGGTCCGGGTCCGCAATAGACGGGGAAGAGACCGGAATTACAAGCCTTGGCGGGTCACCGTCCACGGTCCGGTTCGTTTCCTTGGCCCATGGCTCCGTTGGGAGCTCCTGGGGACAGGCGCCGGCGGCGTCGCGGAATGAATGCCCCAACGGGGTGATCGTTCCGGTTCGCAGCCGAAAGTCGCCGTCCCAGGCGGGCAGAACGATAATGTTCTGATTCTTCTGGGTTGGTTTGATTGCCACCAGCCGCGCATCTCCTTCGGGGATGCCGGCGAACCGGAGAGCAAGACGTGGACAGAGCTGGTAAAAAAGAGCTCGTCGCGACGTTGAACACGGCGTTCTCCACGAACGCCGGGTCGATCGTCGTAGCGCACTACTCCGGCCTCACCGTCGCCCAGATGCAGAAGCTCCGTCAGGAGATGAAGAAGTCTGGCGCCACCGTGAAGGTCGCGAAGAACACGCTCGTGAAAATTGCTCTTGCAGGCACGGAGTCTGCCTCCATCAGCTCGCTGATGAAGGGCCCGACGATCCTGGCTTACGCCAGCGATCCGGTGGCGGCTCCGAAGGTCGCCGTCGCTTTCGCCAAGGACCACGACAAGCTCGTGATCCTGGGTGGCGCGATGGGTTCGACCGCTCTCGATGCGAATGGCGTCAAGGCCCTGGCCACGATGCCCTCGCTCGATGAACTGCGCGCCAAGATCGTGGGGCTCGTCAATGCGCCCGCCACGAAGCTCGCGCAGCTCGCAACCGCGCCGGCAGCCAAGCTCGCCCGCGTCGTTGGAGCCTATGCCAACAAGGAAGCGGCCTGAGCGCCGCATTTTCACGACCCGACCCAACAGAACGAACCTGAACGAAGGAAATGAACCATGGCTGATCTTGCCAAGATCGTTGACGACCTCTCGAGCCTGACCGTGCTCGAGGCCGCCGAGCTCGCGAAGATGCTCGAGGAGAAGTGGGGCGTCTCCGCCGCCGCCGCTGTCGCGGTGGCCGCTGCTCCGGGCGCCGGCGGTGCTGCCGCTGCTCCGGTCGAGGAGAAGACCGAGTTCGCCGTCGAGCTGACCGCTGCCGGCGACAAGAAGATCGAGGTCATCAAGGAGGTCCGCGCGATCACCGGCCTCGGCCTGAAGGAGGCCAAGGACCTCGTCGAGGCCGCTCCGAAGATGGTCAAGGAAGGCGTGGCGAAGGACGAGGCCGAGAAGCTCAAGAAGCAGCTCGAGGCCGTCGGCGCCAAGGTCACCCTCAAGTGATCGAGAGGCCGCGGCGCGCCGCGGCCCCCTGAATGCTGGACGTGGGCGGCCTTTCGGCCTCCCACGTTCTTCTGTTCCGGCGTGAAGCCGGGGCAGCTGCTCCGAGATCCTCGGTCGCCAGATCAGCGGCGTACTTGAGGATTTCCGACCAACTGCTTGAATTTCAACGGACTGGCGAGGCTCACACATGGCTCAGGCTCTGGCTCAGACATCGGCGGGTCGTCGGCGCGTGCGGAAGTTCTTCGGCAAGGCCAGGGAAGCGGCGGCCATGCCGAACCTGATCGAGGTCCAGAAGGCGTCGTACGACCAGTTCCTGATGGTGGAGGAGCCGAAGGGCGGGCGTCCGGACGAAGGCCTGCAGAGCGTCTTCCGCTCGGTCTTCCCGATCTCCGACTTCGCCGGCACGTCGCTGCTCGAGTTCGTGAAGTACGAGTTCGAAGCGCCCAAGTTCGACACCGAGGAGTGCCGCCAGCGCGGCATGACCTACGCGGCCCCGCTCAAGGTGACGCTGCGCCTCATCGTGTTCGATGTGGATCCCGACACGCAGGCGAAGTCCGTCAAGGACATCAAGGAGCAGGACGTCTACATGGGCGACATGCCGCTCATGACGATGAACGGCACCTTCATCGTCAACGGCACCGAGCGCGTCATCGTCTCGCAGATGCACCGGTCGCCGGGCGTCTTCTTCGACCATGACAAGGGCAAGACCCACTCGTCCGGCAAGCTGCTCTTCGCCGCCCGCATCATTCCGTACCGCGGTTCCTGGCTCGACATCGAGTTCGACGCCAAGGACATCGTGCATGCGCGCATCGATCGCCGCCGCAAGATCCCGGTGACGTCGCTCTTCCTGGCGCTCGGCATGGACGCCGAGGAGATGCTGGCCACCTTCTACGGCCGCGTCCTCTACACGAAGGACCGGAAGGACGGCTGGCGCATGCCGTTCGAGCCCGAGCGCCTGAAGAACTTCAAGGCTTCTGCCGACATGATCGACGCCGACACCGGCGAGGTCGTGATCGAGGCCGGCCGCAAGATGGCGCCCCGGCCGCTGAAGCAGCTCGCCGAGAAGGGTCTCAAGGCCTTCCGCGTGACGAACGAGGATCTCCTCGGCAACTATGTCGCCGAGGACATCGTCAACATGCAGACCGGCGAGATCTATGCCGAGGCGGGCGAGGAAATCTCGGAGAAGCTGCTCAAGACCTTCGACGACGCGGGCATCGACGAGATTCCCTGCCTCGACATCGACCATGTGAACATCGGCCCCTACATCCGCAACACGCTCGCCGCCGACAAGAATTCGCGGCGCGAGGAAGCCCTGTTCGACATCTACCGCGTCATGCGTCCGGGTGAGCCGCCGACGCTGGAGGGCGCGGAGAACATGTTCCAGTCGCTGTTCTTCGACGCCGAGCGCTACGACCTCTCGGCCGTCGGCCGCGTCAAGATGAACATGCGCATGGACCTCAAGACCGAGGACACCCAGCGCACGCTCCGCAAGGAGGACATCCTCGCCGTCACCAAGACGCTCGTCGACCTGCGCGACGGCCGCGGCGAGGTGGACGACATCGACAACCTCGGCAACCGCCGCGTCCGCTCCGTCGGCGAACTCATGGAGAACCAGTACCGCCTGGGCCTCCTGCGCATGGAGCGCGCCATCAAGGAGCGCATGAGCTCGGTCGATATCTCGACGGTGATGCCGCAGGATCTCATCAACGCGAAGCCGGCCGCCGCGGCCGTGCGCGAGTTCTTCGGCTCGTCGCAGCTCTCGCAGTTCATGGACCAGACGAACCCGCTGTCCGAGATCACCCACAAGCGCCGTCTCTCGGCGCTCGGACCGGGCGGCCTGACGCGCGAGCGCGCCGGCTTCGAGGTGCGCGACGTGCACCCGACCCACTACGGCCGCATCTGCCCCATCGAGACGCCGGAAGGGCCGAACATCGGCCTGATCAACTCGCTCGCGACCTTCGCGCGCGTCAACAAGTACGGCTTCATCGAGAGCCCGTACCGCAAGGTCAATGACGGTCAGGTGACGGACGAGGTGCATTACCTCTCGGCCACCGAGGAGGCGAAGTACCATGTCGCCCAGGCGCAGGTGCCTGTCGACAAGAGCGGCCGCCTTACCGAGGACCTGGTGCTCTGCCGCCACGCCGGCGATGTCGTGGTCACCACGCCGGACCGCGTGGACTACATGGACGTCTCGCCGAAGCAGCTCGTCTCGGTTGCCGCGGCGCTGATCCCGTTCCTTGAGAACGACGACGCCAACCGCGCGCTCATGGGCTCGAACATGCAGCGCCAGGCGGTGCCGCTGGTGCGCTCGGACGCGCCCTTCGTCGGCACCGGCATGGAAAGCGTGGTGGCGCGTGACTCGGGCGCCGCCATCGCCGCCAAGCGCGCCGGCGTCGTCGACCAGGTCGACGCGACCCGTATCGTCATCCGCGCCACCGATGAGCTCGACCCGGCCAAGCCCGGTGTCGACATCTACCGGCTGATGAAGTTCCAGCGCTCCAACCAGTCGACCTGCATCAACCAGCGCCCGCTGGTGAAGGTGGGCGACACGGTGCAGAAGGGCGAGGTCATCGCCGACGGTCCCTCGACCGATCTCGGCGACCTGGCGCTCGGCCGCAACGTGCTCGTCGCCTTCATGCCGTGGAACGGCTACAACTTCGAGGACTCCATCCTCCTCTCCGAGCGCATCGTGAAGGAGGACGTCTTCACCTCGATCCATATCGAGGAATTCGAAGTGATGGCCCGCGACACCAAGCTGGGCCCCGAGGAGATCACGCGCGACATCCCGAACGTCTCCGAGGAGCAGCTGCGCAACCTCGATGAGGCGGGCATCGTCTACATCGGCGCCGAGGTGCAGGCGGGCGACATCCTCGTCGGCAAGATCACGCCGAAGGGCGAGAGCCCGATGACCCCGGAGGAGAAGCTGCTGCGCGCCATCTTCGGCGAGAAAGCCTCCGACGTGCGCGACACGTCGCTGCGCGTTCCGCCGGGCGTGCAGGGCACGATCGTCGAGGTCCGCGTCTTCAACCGCCACGGCATCGACAAGGACGAGCGCGCCCAGGCGATCGAGCGCGAGGAGATCGAGCGTCTCGCCAAGGACCGCGACGACGAGCTCGCGATCCTCGACCGCAACGTCTACGGCCGTCTCGCCGACCTGCTGATCGGCAAGGAAGCCATCGCCGCGCCGAAGGGCGGCCGCAAGGACGCGGTCATCACCCGCGAGGCGCTGGATGGCATCTCGCGCTCGCAATGGTGGAACTATGGCGTCGCCGACGACCGCCTGATGGGCGAGATCGAGGCCATGCGGAAGCAGTATGACGAGTCCAAGAAGGGGCTCGAGAGCCGCTTCATGGACAAGGTCGAGAAACTGCAGCGCGGCGACGAGCTGCCGCCCGGCGTGATGAAGATGGTCAAGGTCTTCGTCGCGGTGAAGCGCAAGATCCAGCCCGGCGACAAGATGGCCGGCCGTCACGGCAACAAGGGCGTCGTCTCGCGCATCGTTCCGATCGAGGACATGCCGTTCCTCGAGGACGGCACGCATGTCGACATGGTGCTGAACCCGCTGGGCGTGCCCTCGCGCATGAACGTCGGCCAGATCCTCGAGACGCATCTGGGCTGGGCCTGCGCCGGTCTGGGACGACAGGTGGCCCAGGCGGTCGACGCCTACATGAAGCAGGGCGACATCCAGCCGCTCAAGGCCAAGATCGGCGAGATCTACGGCGAGGACCCGGAGATCAAGGCGCTCGACGACGAAAGCCTCGTCGAGATGTCGTCGAACCTCCGCCGCGGGGTGCCGATCGCGACCCCCGTCTTCGACGGCGCCAAGGAGAAGGACATCGAGAACTATCTCACGATGGCTGGCCTCCACACCTCGGGCCAGTCGACGCTCTACGACGGCCGCTCGGGTGAGCCGTTCGACCGCAAGGTCACCGTCGGCTACATCTACATGCTGAAGCTGCACCACCTCGTGGACGACAAGATCCACGCCCGCTCGATCGGTCCTTACTCGCTGGTCACCCAGCAGCCGCTCGGCGGCAAGGCCCAGTTCGGCGGCCAGCGCTTCGGCGAGATGGAGGTCTGGGCGCTCGAGGCCTATGGCGCCGCCTACACGCTGCAGGAGATGCTGACGGTCAAGTCGGACGACGTCGCGGGCCGCACCAAGGCCTACGAGTCGATCGTCCGCGGCGAGGACAATTTCGAGGCCGGCATCCCCGAGAGCTTCAACGTCCTGGTGAAGGAGATGCGGTCGCTCGGCCTCAACGTCGAGCTGACCACGAACCTGAAGCCCGCGGCCAACGAGCAGCCCGGCCTGCCGCCGGCGGCCGCGGCCGAGTGAGAGCACACGAGACCTTGATGCGGGGCAGGGCGCACGGCGCCTCTTCGCCCCGCATCTTCCTGCCCATATCTTCGACTATTGAGCGCCTTCAAAGGCGGGATTCGCGCCCCGCCGCCAGGAGCCGGACATGAACCAGGACATCATGAATGTCTTCAACCCTGTGGTCCAGCCGCAGACCTTCGACAACATCCGGATCTCGATCGCGAGCCCGGAGAAGATCCTGTCGTGGTCCTTCGGCGAGATCAAGAAGCCCGAGACCATCAACTACCGCACCTTCAAGCCGGAGCGCGACGGCCTGTTCTGCGCCCGCATCTTCGGGCCGATCAAGGATTACGAGTGCCTGTGCGGCAAGTACAAGCGGATGAAGTACAAGGGCGTCATCTGCGAAAAGTGCGGCGTCGAGGTGACCCTCTCGCGCGTGCGCCGCGAGCGCATGGGCCACATCGAGCTCGCGGCTCCGGTCGCCCACATCTGGTTCCTCAAGTCGCTGCCGTCGCGCATCGCGATGATCCTCGACATGCAGCTGAAGGAGGTGGAGCGCATCCTCTACTTCGAGAGCTACATCGTCATGGAGCCAGGCCTGACCCCGCTCAAGCAGCACCAGACGCTCTCCGAGGATGAGTACCTGCGCGCGCAGGACGAGTATGGCGACGACAGCTTCACCGCCATGATCGGCGCCGAGGCGATCCGCGAGATGCTGCGCGCCATCGATCTCGAGAAGACGGCGATCGACCTCCGCGCCGAGGCGAAGGAGACCGAGTCCGACCTCAAGAAGAAGAAGCTCGCGAAGCGCCTCAACATCATCGAGGCCTTCCTCGAGTCCGGCAACAAGCCGGAATGGATGATCCTGACCGTCGTGCCGGTGATCCCGCCGGATCTGCGTCCGCTCGTGCCGCTGGACGGCGGCCGTTTCGCGACGTCGGACCTGAACGACCTCTACCGCCGCGTCATCAACCGCAACAACCGCCTGAAGCGCCTGATCGAGCTGCGCGCGCCGGACATCATCATCCGCAACGAGAAGCGGATGCTGCAGGAATCCGTCGACGCGCTGTTCGACAACGGCCGCCGCGGCCGCGTCATCACGGGCGCCAACAAGCGCCCGCTGAAGTCGCTCGCCGACATGCTGAAGGGCAAGCAGGGCCGCTTCCGCCAGAACCTGCTCGGCAAGCGCGTCGATTATTCGGGCCGTTCGGTCATCGTCGTCGGTCCGGAGCTGAAGCTGCACCAGTGCGGCCTGCCGAAGAAGATGGCGCTCGAGCTCTTCAAGCCCTTCATCTACTCGCGCCTCGACGCCAAGGGCTTCTCCTCGACGGTGAAGCAGGCGAAGAAGCTCGTCGAGAAGGAGAAGCCGGAGGTCTGGGATATCCTGGACGAGGTCATCCGCGAGCATCCCGTGCTCCTCAACCGTGCACCGACGCTGCACCGCCTCGGCATCCAGGCGTTTGAGCCAATTCTGGTCGAGGGCAAGGCGATCCAGCTGCACCCGCTCGTCTGCACGGCCTTCAACGCCGACTTCGACGGCGACCAGATGGCTGTCCACGTGCCCCTGAGCCTGGAGGCCCAGCTTGAGGCGCGTGTGCTGATGATGTCGACCAACAACATCCTGCATCCCGCCAACGGCGCGCCGATCATCGTGCCGTCGCAGGACATCGTGCTCGGCCTCTACTATCTCTCGATCATGGCCGAGGGCGAGCCGGGCGAGGGCACGGCCTTCTCCAACATGTCCGAGCTCGAGCATGCGCTGAACGCCAAGGCGGTCACGCTGCACGCCAAGATCAAGTATCGCTGGGAGGGCATCGGCCCCGACGGCAAGGCGACCCGCAAGGTCTATGACACCACGCCGGGCCGCGTGATGATTGGCCAGATGCTGCCGAAGAGCGGCCGCATCACCTTCGATGTCGTGAACAAGCTCATGACCAAGAAGGAAATCTCGAACATGATCGACGCCGTCTACCGCAACTGCGGTCAGAAGGACACGGTCATCTTCTGCGACCAGGTCATGACGCTCGGCTTCCGCAACGCCTTCAAGGCCGGCATCTCCTTCGGCAAGGACGACATGGTCGTGCCGGAGACGAAGGAGAAGATCGTCGATCAGACCCGGACCCTGACGAAGGAGTTCGAGCAGCAGTATCTCGACGGCCTGATCACGCAGGGCGAGAAGTACAACAAGGTCGTCGACGCCTGGGCCAAGTGCACGGACAAGCTGGCCGAGGAGATGATGAAGCGCATCTCCGCCGTCCAGAAGGACGACAACGGCCGCCAGAAGCCGATCAACTCGATCTACATGATGAGCCACTCGGGCGCCCGCGGTTCGCCGGCGCAGATGAAGCAGCTCGCCGCGATGCGCGGCCTCATGGCCAAGCCCTCGGGCGAGATCATCGAGAGCCCGATCATCTCGAACTTCAAGGAAGGCCTGACCGTTCTCGAATACTTCAACTCGACCCACGGCGCCCGCAAGGGTCTCGCGGACACGGCGCTGAAGACCGCGAACTCCGGTTACCTGACCCGCCGTCTGGTCGACGTGGCGCAGGATTCGATCATCACCACGGTCGATTGCGGCACCACCAACGGCATCAAGATGCGCGCTATCATCGACGCCGGCCAGGTGGTCGCCTCGCTCGGCTCGCGCATTCTCGGCCGCACGACCGCCGAGGACGTGGTTGAGCTCGCCACGGGCAAGATCGTCGTGCCGCAGGGCAAGCTGATCGAGGAAAGCGACATCCACGCCATCACGGCGGCCGGCATCCAGGAGGTGAAGATCCGCTCGGTCCTCACCTGCGAGGCCAAGACCGGCGTCTGCGGCACCTGCTACGGCCGCGACCTCGCGCGCGGCACGCCGGTGAACGTCGGCGAAGCGGTGGGCGTCATCGCGGCGCAGTCGATCGGCGAGCCGGGCACCCAGCTCACGATGCGCACCTTCCACATCGGCGGCGCGGCGCAGATCTCCGAGAACTCGACGCTGGATTCCGGCTTCGAGGGCACGGTCAAGATGCGCAACCGGGCCGTCGCGCGGAACACGGACGGCGACCTCGTGGCCATCGGCCGCAACGTCGCGATCGTCATCACCGGGCCGGACGGCGCGGAGAGGGCGGTCCACCGCATCCAGTACGGCGCGAAGCTGCGCGTTGACGAGGGCGATGCGATCAAGCGTGGCCAGCGCATCGCGGAGTGGGATCCCTACACCCGTCCGATCATCACCGAGGTCGACGGCTTCGTCGGCTACGAGGACCTTTACGAAGGCTCCTCGCTCTCGGAGACGACGGACGAGGCGACCGGCATCTCCAAGCGCGTGGTCACCGACTGGCGGACGAACGCCCGCTCGGCCGACCTCAAGCCCGCCATGGTGCTGAAGGGCAGGGACGAGAAGGTGCTCAAGCTCGCCCGCGGTGGCGACGCCCGCTACATGCTGCCGGTCGACGCGGTCATCACGATCGATCCGGGCACCAGCGTGAAGGCCGGCGACACGCTCGCCCGTATCCCGCTCGAGAGCGCCAAGACCCGCGACATCACGGGCGGTCTGCCGCGCGTGGCGGAGCTTTTCGAGGCGCGTCGTCCGAAGGAGGCCGCGGTCATCGCCGAGACGTCCGGCACGATCAGCTTCGGTCGCGACTACAAGAACAAGCGCCGCCTGACGATCACGCCGGACGAGCCCGGCGCGGATCCGGTCGAGTACCTGATCCCGAAGGGCAAGCACATCTACCTGCAGGACGGCGACCACGTGGAGAAGGGCGACTTCATCGTCGACGGTTCTCCCGCGCCGCACGACATCCTGGCGATCAAGGGCGTGGAGGAGCTCGCGGCCTTCCTCGTCAACGAGATCCAGGAAGTCTACCGCCTGCAAGGCGTGACCATCAACGACAAGCACATCGAGGTCATCGTCCGCCAGATGCTGCAGAAGGTCGAGATCACCGACGCCGGCGAAAGCGACCTGCTCACGCAGGACATCGTCGACGGCACGGAGCTCGAGGAGATCAACGCCCGCCTCGCGGACGAGGGCAAGAAGCCCGCCGTCGGCGTGCCGGTGCTGCTGGGCATCACCAAGGCCTCGCTGCAGACGCGCTCCTTCATCTCGGCCGCCTCCTTCCAGGAGACGACGCGCGTCCTCACGGAAGCCGCCGTCAACGGCAAGGCGGACACGCTGATGGGCCTCAAGGAGAACGTGATCGTGGGTCGCCTCATCCCGGCCGGCACCGGCCAGATGATGAGCCGCATCCGCGAGATCGCCACGCGTCGCGACGACCTGATCCTCGCCCAGAAGGCGACGGAGACGAACGCCGCGAACGCCGACCAGCCGGCGGTGCTGCCCGCCGCCGAATAGGCGGGCAGGGCGCTGCAGACAGTGGATGGCCGGCGCCCTCGTGCGCCGGCCTTTTCCTTTGGCGCTCCACGGGCACTGAAGGACCTGACAGGCCGATTCGATGGGCGGCAGGCGACGCCGTGATCGCGGGACAAACCCGTGACCACAGGGTGCCCGCGACGCGCGGCTGGCGCACTTCAGAGGTCCATTTTCGTGTTCCGAAAGGGCCAACGGCGCGTTGTCAGGACGTGTGCAACCAGACTTCGACGTTGACTTGAAGCTCCGTTCCAACCTACAGGGGTGGCCGCAATTCAGCCTTCAACCCACAGGCGGATGCTGCGGCCGGCCCGAACGGACTGGCTGCGGAAGTCGACAACCGAGGCGCGCCTGAGACGCGCTGCGATCAGAACCGAGGAATGTTTCATGAGCGACATCGCTGAGCGGGTGAAGAAGATTGTTGTCGAGCATCTCGGCGTTGAGGCCGACAAGGTGGTCGAGGGCGCGAACTTCATCGACGACCTGGGTGCGGACAGCCTCGACACGGTCGAACTCGTGATGGCCTTCGAGGAAGAGTTCGGCGTCGAGATCCCTGACGATGCGGCCGAGACGATCGTCACCGTCGGCGACGCCGTGAAGTTCATCACCAAGAACACGGCCTGAGCCGCGCCGCTCCGGCGGAGCGTGCGGACAGCATGATGCGTCGCGTCGTCGTCACAGGACTGGGCATGGTGACCCCGCTTGGTTGCGGGGTCGAGACCACGTGGTCGCGGATCACGGCGGGCCAGAGCGGCCTGCGCGAGATCCGCGAGTTCGACGTCTCCGACATGCCGGCGCGCGTCGGCGCCTTCATCCCGCGGGAAGGCGAGGGCGCCTACAACCCTGACGACTGGATGGAGCCGAAGGAGCAGCGCAAGGTCGACGAATTCATCGTCTATGCCATGGCTGCAGCCAAGCAGGCGCTGCAGGACGCCGACTGGGCGCCGGAAACCGAAGACGAGAAGTGCGCCTCCGGCGTCCTGATCGGCTCCGGCATCGGCGGCCTCGGCGGCATCTATGACGCCACGGTGACGCTGAAGGAAAAGGGGCCGCGGCGAATCTCGCCCTTCTTCATTCCCGGACGCCTGATCAATCTCGCCTCCGGCTATGTCTCGATCGAGCATGGGCTGAAGGGCCCGAACCATTCCGTCGTCACGGCCTGCTCCACGGGCGCCCATGCGATCGGCGACGCCGCCCGCATCGTGGCGCTGGGCGATGCCGACGTGATGGTGGCCGGCGGTGCCGAGTCGCCGCTCAATCGCCTGGCCATCGCCGGCTTCTCGGCCTGCCGGGCTCTGTCCACGGGCTTCAACGAGACGCCGACCAGGGCCTCGCGCCCCTATGACCGCGACCGCGACGGCTTCGTCATGGGCGAGGGCGCCGGCATCGTCGTCCTGGAAGAGTACGAGCACGCCAAGCGCCGGGGCGCCAAGATCTATGCCGAGGTCGTGGGATACGGCATGTCCGGCGACGCCTATCACATCACTTCGCCGAGCGAGAACGGCGACGGGGCCTACCGCTGCATGTCGGCGGCCCTCAAGCGCGCCGGCCTGACGCCGGCCGACGTCGATTACGTCAACGCCCACGGGACCTCGACGCCGCTGGGCGACGAGATCGAGCTGAAGGCCTTCGAGCGGCTGGCCGGCAACAGCGCGGCCAACATCTCGATGTCCTCCACCAAGTCGGCGATCGGCCACCTGCTCGGTGCGGCGGGTTCGGTCGAGGCGATCTTCTCGGTGCTCGCGATCCGCGACCAGGTCGCGCCGCCGACGCTCAATCTCGACAATCCTTCCGTCGAGACGGCGCTCGACCTCGTCCCGCATGTCGCGCGCAAGCGCGAGATCAACGTTGCCCTGTCCAACTCCTTCGGATTCGGCGGGACCAACGCCTCCCTCGTTTTTCGCAGGCTAGAGGCCTGAAAAACGCAGGGAACCGAGCGGCACTTGCCGCTTGACGTTACCGAGTCGCGCGTGTAGACGGCACGCACTCTCGGCGGGCCGTGAGCCACGGTTTTCCAGGACGACTCGTCCAGGAAGTTTCCGGTTCAAACGCCGCCAAGCTCACGTGACTTCTGGAAGTCCTGTTGGGTTCAAGATGTGAAGGCCTCGCGCCTTCCCATCCTCTGTTTCTGAGAGCGTCCCGGGTTCGCTTGAACCTGAGGCGCTCGTTTCGCTTCGCTTGTTTCAGGCGAGGCGAGTTTCGCCGTTCGGCGGGCCCAGGCCCGGCGGGCAACGAAGTCCAAGTTTTGAAGGTCGACCGTATGCCAACGATCAGCCAGCTGATCCGCAAGCCCCGCTCTCCGCTGGTGGCGCGCAAGAAGACCCCGGCTCTGCAAGAGAACCCGCAGAAGCGCGGCGTCTGCACGCGCGTCTACACGACCACGCCGAAGAAGCCGAACTCGGCTCTCCGGAAGGTCGCCAAGGTGCGTCTGGTCAACGGCTTCGAGGTCATCGGCTACATCCCCGGCGAGGGCCATAACCTTCAGGAGCACTCCGTCGTGATGATCCGCGGCGGCCGCGTGAAGGACCTTCCGGGCGTCCGTTACCACATCCTGCGCGGCGTGCTCGACACGCAGGGCGTCAAGGACCGCAAGCAGCGTCGTTCCAAGTACGGCGCGAAGCGTCCGAAGTAATTGAGAGGTTGAGCTCATGTCCCGCCGCCACAGCGCCGAGAAGCGCGAGGTCATCCCCGATCCGAAGTTCCACGACATCGTCGTGACGAAGTTCATGAACTCGGTCATGTACGAGGGCAAGAAGTCGGTCGCCGAGTCGATCGTCTACAACGCCTTCGACATCATCGAGCAGAAGACGAAGCAGAGCCCGCTCGACGTGTTCAAGTCGGCGCTCGAGAACGTCGCTCCGGCCATCGAGGTCCGCTCCCGCCGCGTCGGCGGCGCGACCTACCAGGTGCCCGTCGAGGTCCGCACGGAGCGCCGCCAGGCGCTCGCCATCCGCTGGCTCATCACCGCGGCGCGTGCCCGCAACGACAAGACGATGGTCGACCGCCTGTCGGCCGAACTGATGGACGCCGCGAACAACCGCGGCAACGCCGTCAAGAAGCGCGAAGACACGCACAAGATGGCCGAGGCGAACCGCGCCTTCGCCCATTACCGCTGGTAAGGCGGCGCTTCCAGCGCCCCGCCGACGACAGGACACGAGACCATGGCCCGCACGCACAAAATCGAAGACTACCGCAACTTCGGCATCATGGCCCACATCGATGCGGGCAAGACCACCACGACCGAGCGGATCCTCTACTACACCGGCAAGTCCCATAAGATCGGCGAAGTCCATGACGGCGCCGCCACGATGGACTTCATGGAGCAGGAGCAGGAGCGCGGAATCACGATCACGTCGGCCGCGACGACCGCCTTCTGGAACGGCCATCGCCTGAACATCATCGATACGCCCGGCCACGTCGACTTCACGATCGAGGTCGAGCGCTCGATGCGCGTGCTCGACGGCGCCGTCTGCGTGCTCGACTCGAACCAGGGCGTCGAGCCCCAGACCGAGACCGTCTGGCGCCAGGGCGACAAGTACAACGTGCCGCGCATCGTCCTCTGCAACAAGATGGATAAGACGGGCGCCGACTTCTACAAGTGCCTCGACGACATCGTGAAGCGCCTCGGCGCGAAGCCGATTCCGATCCAGCTGCCGATCGGCGCCGAGAACAACTTCCAGGGCATCGTCGACCTCGTCCGCATGAAGGGCGTCGTCTGGGACAACGAGAACCTGGGCGCGACCTTCCGTGACGTCGAGATCCCGGCGGACATGGTCGAGAAGGCCAAGGAATACCGCATGCGTCTTGTCGAGGCTGCCGTCGAGCTCGACGACACCGCGATGGAGGCCTACCTCGAGGGCAACGAGCCCGACGAGGCCACGCTGAAGCGCCTCATCCGCAAGGCGGTGCTGAACGCGTCCTTCTTCCCGATCCTCGCCGCTTCCGCCTTCAAGAACAAGGGCGTGCAGACGCTTCTTGATGCGGTCGTCGACTACCTGCCGTCGCCGGTGGATCGCCCCGCGATCAAGGGCACGGACATGAAGGGCAACGAGATCGCTCGCAAGTCGGCGGACAACGAGCCGCTCTCCATGCTCGCCTTCAAGATCATGGACGATCCGTTCGGCATCCTGACCTTCGCCCGCATCTACTCGGGCAAGCTCGAGAAGGGCATGGCTCTCTCGAACTCGACCCGCGAGCGTTCCGAGCGCGCCGGCCGCATGGTTCTCATGCATGCCAACAACCGCGAGGAGATCTCGGAGGCCTACGCCGGCGACATCGTCGCGCTGATCGGCCTCAAGGACACCCGCACGGGCGACACGCTATGCGACCCGAACCACCAGGTCGTGCTCGAGCGCATGGAGTTCCCGGACCCCGTCATCGAGATGGCGGTCGAGCCCAAGACGAAGGCCGACCAGGAGAAGATGGCGATCGCTCTCGGCAAGCTGGCCGCTGAGGACCCGTCCTTCCGCGTCAGCACCGACCAGGAGTCGGGCCAGACGATCATCAAGGGCATGGGCGAGCTTCACCTCGACATCAAGGTCGACATCCTGCGCCGCACCCACAAGGTTGACGTCAACGTCGGCGCGCCGCAGGTGGCCTACCGCGAGACGATCAAGGGCACGGCTTCGGTGGACTACACCCACAAGAAGCAGACCGGCGGCACGGGCCAGTTCGCCCGCGTGAAGTTCAACGTCATGCCGACCGAGAAGGGCGCGGGCTTCGTGTTCGAGTCCAAGATCATCGGCGGCTCGGTGCCGAAGGAGTACATCCCCGGCGTCGAGAAGGGTCTGCAGTCCGTGATGACCTCGGGTCCGCTCGCCGGCTTCCCGATGGTCGACATCAAGGTCGAGCTGACCGACGGCGCCTACCACGAGGTCGACTCTTCGGCGATCGCCTTCGAAATCGCCTCCCGCATGGGCTTCCGCGAGGCCCTGCAGAAGGGTCAGCCTGTCCTGCTCGAGCCGATCATGAAGGTCGAGGTGGTGACGCCGGAAGAGTTCACGGGCTCCGTCATCGGCGACCTGAACTCGCGGCGCGGCCAGATCCAGGGCCAGGACATGCGCGGCAACGCGAATGTCGTGAACGCCTTCGTGCCGCTGGCCAACATGTTCGGCTACGTGAACACGCTGCGCTCCTTCAGCCAGGGCCGCGCCTCGTTCACGATGCAGTTCAGCCACTACGACGAAGTGCCTCGCAACGAGGCCGAGAAGATCCAGGCCAAGTACGCCTGACGGCGTGGCCTGAACCGAAATTACTGAGTTCAACCGGCGAGAGCCGAGGACGTTGAAGGAGAGCCGTCATGGCGAAGGAAAAGTTCGAGCGTAACAAGCCGCACTGCAACATCGGCACCATCGGTCACGTCGACCATGGCAAGACGTCGTTGACGGCTGCGATCACGAAGGTCCTCGCCGAGACCGGCGGCGCCACCTTCACCGCCTACGACCAGATCGACAAGGCGCCGGAAGAGAAGGCCCGCGGCATCACGATCTCGACGGCCCACGTCGAGTACGAGACGCAGAACCGCCACTACGCGCACGTCGACTGCCCCGGCCACGCCGACTACGTGAAGAACATGATCACGGGCGCTGCCCAGATGGACGGCGCGATCCTCGTCGTCTCGGCCGCCGACGGCCCGATGCCGCAGACCCGCGAGCACATCCTGCTCGCCCGTCAGGTCGGCGTTCCGGCGCTGGTCGTGTTCATGAACAAGGTCGACCTCGTCGACGACGCCGAGCTCCTCGAGCTCGTCGAGATGGAGGTGCGCGAGCTCCTCTCCAAGTACGAGTTCCCGGGCGACGACATCCCGATCACCAAGGGTTCGGCCAAGGTGGCTCTGGACGGCGGCGATCCGAAGATCGGCCGTGACGCCATCCTCGCTCTGATGCAGACGGTCGACAGCTACATCCCGCAGCCCGACCGTCCGGTCGACGGCGCCTTCCTGATGCCGGTCGAGGACGTGTTCTCGATCTCGGGTCGTGGCACGGTCGTCACCGGCCGCGTTGAGCGCGGCATCGTCAAGGTCGGCGAGACCGTCGAGATCGTCGGCATCCGCGACACCCAGACCACGACGGTCACGGGCGTCGAGATGTTCCGCAAGCTGCTCGACCAGGGCCAGGCCGGCGACAACGTCGGCATCCTGCTCCGCGGCACGAAGCGCGAGGACGTCGAGCGCGGCCAGGTCGTCTGCAAGCCCGGCTCGGTCAAGCCGCACAAGAAGTTCAAGGCCGAGGCCTACATCCTCACCAAGGAGGAGGGCGGTCGTCACACGCCGTTCTTCACGAACTACCGCCCGCAGTTCTATTTCCGCACCACGGACGTGACCGGCATGGTCAAGCTGCCCGAGGGCACGGAGATGGTGATGCCGGGCGACAACGTGACCTGCGAGGTCGAGCTCATCACACCGATCGCCATGGAGGAGAAGCTGCGCTTCGCCATCCGTGAGGGCGGCCGTACGGTGGGCGCCGGCGTCGTCGCCTCGATCATCGAGTAATTCGCTCGATCAAGAACCCAGGAGCGCGCCGCGGGGCGGCGCGCTCTTCGTCGTCAGGGCGCTTTCGAGCGTCCGGCACAGGACACCGCAGGACGGACCGATGAACGGACAAACCATCAGAATTCGCCTCAAGGCGTTCGATCACCGCGTGCTCGACAATTCGACGCGCGAGATCGTCTCCACGGCGAAGCGGACCGGCGCGCAGGTGCGTGGCCCGATCCCGCTGCCGACCATCATTGAGAAGTTCACGGTCAACCGCTCGCCGCACATCGACAAGAAGTCGCGCGAGCAGTTCGAGATCAGAACCCACAAGCGCGTGCTCGACATCGTCGACCCGACCCCGCAGACCGTCGACGCTTTGATGAAGCTCGACCTCGCGGCCGGCGTCGACGTGCAGATCCGCCTGTGATCGTTTGACCTCCTCTGGAAAGGACTAGGGCCATGAGGTCTGGAGTTATCGCGCAGAAGCTGGGCATGACCCGCGTCTTCACCGACGCCGGCGAGCATGTTCCGGTGACCGTGCTCAAGCTGGACGGCTGCCAGGTCGTCGCGCAGCGCACCATGGACAAGAATGGCTACACGGCCGTTCAGCTGGGTGCCGGCACCGCCAAGGTGAAGAACGTTTCGAAGGCCGAGCGCGGGCATTTCGCCGTCGCCAAGGTCGAGCCGAAGCGTGAGGTCGTCGAGTTCCGCGTGGACGAGCAGTCGCTGCTGCCTGTCGGCGCCGAGATCACCGCCGACCATTTCGTCGCCGGCCAGTTCGTCGACGTGTCGGGCATCTCGACCGGCAAGGGCTTCGCGGGCGGCATGAAGCGGTGGAACTTCCACGGCCTGCGCGCCACGCACGGCGTCTCGGTCTCGCACCGCTCCATCGGTTCGACCGGCGGACGCCAGGACCCGGGCCGCACCTTCAAGAACCGCAAGATGCCGGGCCATCTCGGTGTCGAGCGCGTCACGACGCTCAACCTCAAGGTCGTCTCGACCGATGTCGAGCGTGGCCTGATCCTCGTCGAAGGCGCCGTTCCCGGCACCAAGGGCGGCTGGATCCGCGTCCGCGACGCCGTCAAGAAGCCTGTCCACAAGGATGCGCCGGTCCCCGGCAAGTTCCGCATGGCGGGAAACAACAATGAAGCTCCGGCCGCGGCTGCTGAGCCTGCCCAGGCGGAGGGTTGATCATGGAACTCGCGATCAAGACGCTCGACGGCAAGGACGCCGGCAAGATCACCCTGTCGGATGCCGTGTTCGGCCTCGAGCCGCGCACCGACATCCTGCACCGCATGGTGCGCTGGCAGCTCGCCAAGCGCCAGCAGGGCACGCATGACGTGAAGAACCGTTCGGAGATCAACCGGACGACCAAGAAGATGTACAAGCAGAAGGGCACCGGCGGCGCTCGCCACGGCGCCATGAGCGCCCCGCAGTTCCGCGGCGGCGGCCGTGCCTTCGGCCCGACGCCCCGCAGCCACGCCCATGACCTGCCGAAGCAGGTGAGGGCGCTGGCGCTGCGCCATGCGCTGTCGTCCAAGGCCAAGGCCGACGCGCTCGTCGTCCTCGACGACGTCGTGGCGACCGAGCCCAAGACCAAGGCGCTGCAGGCCCAGTTCCAGAAGCTCGGCTTCGGCTCCGTGCTGATCATCGGCGGCGCCGAGATCGACCGGAACTTCGGCCTCGCCTCGCGCAACCTGCCGCACGTGGACGTGCTGCCGGTGCAGGGCATCAACGTCTATGACATCCTGCGCCGCGAGAAGCTCGTGCTGACCAAGGCCGCCGTCGAAGCGCTGGAGGCGCGGTTTCAATGAGCATCGATCCCCGCCTCTATGACGTGATCGTGGCCCCGGTGATCACCGAGAAGGCGACGCTCCTGTCGGAAGAGAACAAGGTCGTCTTCAAGGTGGCGATGACCGCGACGAAGCCGCAGATCAAGATGGCCGTCGAGCGCCTGTTCGACGTCAAGGTGACCGCGGTCAACACCCTCGTCCGCAAGGGCAAGGAGAAGCGCTTCCGTGGCCGCGTCGGATACCAGTCCGACGTGAAGAAGGCGATCGTGACGCTGGCCGAGGGCCAGACCATCGACGTCACCACGGGCCTCTGAGAGCGAAGGCGAGAGAACCATGGCGCTCAAGCAATTCAACCCGACGACCCCCAGCCTCCGCCAGCTCGTGCTGGTGGATCGCTCGGAGCTCTACAAGGGCAAGCCGGTCAAGGCGCTGACCCACGGCAAGGTGGAGCAGGGTGGCCGCAACAACCTCGGCCGCGTCACCGTCCGCTTCCGCGGCGGCGGACACAAGCAGGCCTACCGTCTCGTGGACTTCAAGCGCCGCGAGAAGGCCGACGCCCCGGCCACGGTCGAGCGGCTGGAGTACGATCCGAACCGGACGGCCTTCATCGCACTGATCAAGTACGCCGACGGCACGCTCTCCTACATCCTGGCCCCGCAGCGCCTCGCTGTCGGCGACCAGGTGATGTCGGGCGAGCAGGTCGACATCAAGCCCGGCAACGCCATGCCCATCGGCAACATTCCGGTCGGCACGATCGTCCACAACGTGGAGATCAAGATCGGCAAGGGCGGCCAGATCGCCCGCTCCGCCGGCTCCTACGTTCAGATCGTCGGCCGTGACCAGGGCTACGTGTCGGTTCGCCTGAACTCGGGCGAGCAGCGCGTGATCCACGGCGCCTGCTACGCGACGGTGGGTGCGGTTTCCAACCCGGACCACATGAACATCTCGCTCGGCAAGGCCGGCCGCAACCGCTGGCTCGGCAAGCGCCCGCACAACCGCGGCGTCGCGATGAACCCGGTCGACCATCCGCACGGCGGCGGCGAAGGCCGCACATCGGGCGGCCGTCATCCGGTCACGCCTTGGGGCAAGCCCACCAAGGGCAAGAAGACCCGTTCGAACAAGCGGACCGACAAGTTCATCGTCGCGTCCCGCCACGCCCGCAAGAAGTAAGGAGCGGATCGATGCCGCGTTCAGTTTGGAAAGGTCCGTTTGTCGACGGATACCTTCTGAAGAAGGCGGAGGCGTCGCGCGCCTCCGGCCGCAACGAAGTGATCAAGATCTGGACGCGCCGGTCGACGATCCTGCCGCAGTTCGTCGGGCTCAAGTTCGGCGTCTACAACGGCGCGAAGCACGTCGAGGTTCTCGTGTCCGAGGACATGATCGGCCACAAGTTCGGCGAGTTCTCGCCGACGCGCACCTTCTACGGCCATGCGGCCGACAAGAAGGCCAAGCGGAAGTGATGGGGAAGAGTCATGGGTAAAGCATCGACGCCCCGCGCCCTTGCGGACAATGAAGCCAAGGCGGTGACGCGGAACATCCGCATCTCCCCGCAGAAGCTCAACCTTGTCGCGCAGATGATCCGCGGCAAGAAGGTCTCGGCCGCGCTGGCCGACCTCGAATTCTCGCAGAAGCGCATCGCCGACGACGTCAAGAAGACGCTCGAGAGCGCCATCGCCAACGCCGAGAACAACCACTCGCTCGACGTCGACGATCTCGTCGTGGCGCAGGCCTTCGTCGGCAAGGCGCTCGTGATGAAGCGCTTCGCAGCCCGCGCCCGCGGCCGCGCGAGCCGGATCGAGAAGCCCTTCTCGCATCTCACGATCATCGTCCGCCAGGTTTCGGAGGCCGCATAATGGGTCAGAAAGTCAATCCGATCGGTCTGCGCCTCGGCATCAACCGGACGTGGGACAGCCGCTGGTACGCCAACACCGGCGAGTACGGCCGGCTGCTCCATGAGGACATGGCCATCCGCAAGATGCTGATGGACACCCTGAAGCAGGCTGCCATCTCGAAGGTCGTGATCGAGCGTCCGCACCGCAAGTGCCGCGTCTCGATCCACTCGGGCCGTCCCGGCGTCGTCATCGGCAAGAAGGGCGCGGACATCGACAAGCTGCGCAAGCAGATCGCCAAGATGACCGACAGCGAAGTCGCCATCAACATCGTCGAGGTGCGCAAGCCCGAGGTCGACGCGACGCTCGTCGCCGAGTCCATCGCGCAGCAGCTCGAGCGTCGCGTGGCCTTCCGCCGCGCCATGAAGCGCTCGATGCAGTCGGCCATGCGTCTCGGCGCCGAAGGCATCAAGGTGACCTGCTCGGGCCGTCTCGGCGGCGCGGAGATCGCCCGCATCGAGACCTACCGTGAGGGTCGCGTGCCGCTGCATACGCTGCGCGCCGACGTCGATTACGGCACGGCGACGGCGGTGACGGCCTACGGCACCTGCGGCGTCAAGGTCTGGATCTTCAAGGGCGAGATCCTCGAGCATGATCCGATGGCTTCCGAGAAGCGCGCCACCGACGACGGCGGGCGCAGCCAGGGCCGTCGCGCGCCGGAAGCGGCGTGAGGACAAGGAACTGAACCATGTTGCAACCGAAGCGCACCAAGTTCCGCAAGCAGTTCAAGGGCCGGATCTCCGGCCTCGCCTCCTCGGGCACTGAGCTGGCTTTCGGTGAATACGGCCTGAAGGCCGTCGAGCCGGATCGTCTGACCGCGCGTCAGATCGAGGCGGCCCGCCGCGCCATGACGCGTCACATGAAGCGCGCCGGCCGCGTCTGGATCCGCATCTTCCCGGATGTGCCGATCTCGAAGAAGCCGCTCGAAGTCCGCATGGGCTCGGGCAAGGGCTCGCCCGAATATTGGGCGGCCAAGGTCAAGGCCGGCCGGATCATGTTCGAGCTGGGCGGCGTGCCCGAGCAGGTCGCGCGCGAGTCGCTCGAGTTGGCTGCCGCCAAGCTGCCGATCAAGACGCGCTTCGTCGCGCGCATCGTCGAGTGAGGAGCGAACCGTGAAGAACAACCAGCGCCTCTCCGACATCCGCGCCATGAGCACGGACCAGATGAACGACGAGCTTGCCAACCTGAAGAAGGAGCAGTTCAACCTGCGCTTCCAGAAGGCGACGGGCCAGCTCGAGAACACGGGTCGCGTCCGCCAGGTGCGGCGCGATATCGCCCGGATCATGACCGTCTCGCGCCAGAAGGCTGGCGCCGGCGACAAGGCTTGAGGAACGAACCATGCCGAAGCGTATGCTCCAGGGAACCGTCGTCTCCGACAAGCAGGACAAGACCGTTGTCGTGAAGGTCGAGCGCCGGTTCACGCACCCGCTGCTGAAGAAGACCGTCCGCCGTTCCAAGAACTATCACGCGCACGACGAGGCCAACACGGCCAAGGTCGGGCAGACCGTGTGGATCCAGGAATCGGCGCCGATCTCCCGGCTGAAGCGCTGGGTGCTGGTCCAGGAAGGCGCCCAGGACGGCGCTCCGGCGGCAACTGCCTGAGCCGACCGTTCCGCTCCTGACGCGGGACAGACCTGACGCGCGGATTTTCATGTCCGCGCGCTGTTGATTTAGGGAGGGGCTTGGGCTATGGCCGCGGCTCTTCCGTTAAAGCGAAAGGCGAGGAGGCGGTTCGTCCCGGCTGTCCGTGGGCGAAGCGAGACTTCCGTCAGGCGTAGTCCGGCCGGGATCCCCCTGCTGGAAACCGATCTGAAACAAGAAAGGGATCAAAGCCTATGATCCAAATGCAGACTAACCTGGACGTGGCCGACAATTCCGGCGCCCGTCGTGTGATGTGCATCAAGGTGCTCGGCGGCTCCAAGCGGAAGTACGCCGGCGTGGGCGACGTCATCGTCGTCTCCATCAAGGAAGCCATTCCGCGCGGCCGCGTGAAGAAGGGCGACGTGATGAAGGCGATCGTCGTGCGGACCGCGAAGGACATTCGCCGCGCCGACGGTTCGGTGATCCGCTTCGACCGCAACGCGGCCGTGCTGATCAACAATCAGAAGGAGCCGGTCGGCACCCGCATCTTCGGGCCGGTTCCGCGCGAGCTGCGCGCCAAGAACCACATGAAGATCATTTCGCTGGCGCCCGAGGTGCTCTGATGGCTGCGAAAATCAAGAAGGGCGACAAGGTCGTCGTGCTGACCGGTCGCGACAAGGGCAAGTCGGGCGAAGTGCTCGAGGTGCGTCCCGACGAGGCCCGCGCGCTCGTGCGCGGCGTGAACCTCGTCAAGCGCCACCAGCGCCAGACGGCCAACCAGGCCGGCGGCATCATCACCAAGGAAGCCGCGCTTCATCTCAGCAACCTCGCCGTCGCCGACCCCAAGGACGGCAAGCCGACCCGCGTCGGCTTCAAGACGCTCGATGACGGCCGCAAGGTCCGCTTCGCCAAGCGTTCGGGAGATCTCATCGATGCCTGATCTCAGCTCCTACCAGCCGCGCCTCAAGGCCCACTACGACGACGTCGTGCGCCAGAAGATGACCGAGCAGTTTGGCTACAAGAACGCGATGGAAGTGCCCCAGATCACGAAGATCGTGATCAACATGGGCGTGGGCGAAGCGGTCGCCGACAGCAAGAAGGCCGGCGTCGCCGCCGCCGATCTCGCGCTCATCGCCGGCCAGAAGCCGACGCTGACCAAGGCCCGCAAGGCCATCTCGAACTTCAAGCTGCGCGAGAACCTCGCGATCGGCGCGAAGGTCACGCTGCGCAAGACGCGCATGTACGAGTTCATGGACCGTCTCGTGACCGTGGCCCTGCCGCGCGTCCGCGACTTCCGTGGCCTGAACCCCAAGAGCTTCGACGGCCGCGGCAACTTCGCCATGGGCATCAAGGAGCATCTCGTGTTCCCGGAGATCTCCTACGACAAGGTCGATCAGGTCTGGGGCATGGACGTGATCGTCTGCACCACCGCCAAGTCCGATGACGAGGCGAGGGCGCTTCTGAAGCTCTTCAACTTCCCGTTCCGGCAGTGAGCCCCGACGGGTTTCTTTCGGGAAACCCGTGCGCTCAAACGCGGACACCAGGAGACGGTATTCATGGCCAAAAAAGGCATGATCGAGAAGAACAATCGCCGGCAGCGGCTCGTGAGCCAGCAGGCCGCGAAGCGCGCGAAGCTGAAGGCGATCATCAAGGACAAGGACGTGAGCCTCGAGGAGCGCTTCGCCGCGACCCTGAAGCTCGCCCAGCTCCCGCGCAACGCCTCGGCGACGCGCATCAAGAACCGCTGCGAGATGACGGGGCGCCCGCGCGCCTACTACCGCAAGCTGAAGATGTCGCGCATCGCCATGCGCGACCTCGGCAACAACGGCCTCATCCCCGGCCTCACGAAGTCCAGCTGGTAAGGAGGGTCAGACCATGTCCATGACCGATCCGCTCGGCGATATGCTCACCCGCATCCGCAACGCCCAGATGCGCCGCAAGGCCAAGGTTTCGACGCCGGGCTCCAGCCTGCGCGCCCGCGTCCTGGAAGTCCTCAAGAACGAGGGCTACATCCGCGACTATTCCGTGACAGAGTTCGGCAACGGCCGCACCGACATCGATATCGAGCTCAAGTACTTCGATGGCCAGCCGGTCATCAAGACGATCGAGCGCGTGTCGAAGCCGGGTCGCCGCGTCTACGTCTCCGTCGACAACATGCCTCGCGTGGCCAATGGCCTCGGCGTCACGATCGTCTCCACGCCGAAGGGCGTGATGGCCGACTACGCCGCCCGCGAGAGCAACGTCGGCGGCGAAGTGCTCTGCAAAGTCTTCTGATCGAGAGGAGAGAGAACATGTCCCGTCTCGGTAAGATGGCTGTCACGATCCCGGCCGGCTGCCAGGTTCGTCAGGAAGGCGCCAAGATCATCGCCAAGGGTCCGAAGGGCGAGCTGTCGTTCGCCGGCTCGGACGATGTCGAGGTGAAGATCGAAGGCAACGTGATCAGCTTTGCCCCGCGCAACGAAACCAAGCGCGCCCGCGCCATGTGGGGCACCACCCGTGCGCAGGTGCAGAACATCGTCACCGGCTCGACCCAGGGTTTCGAGAAGAAGCTCGAGATCAACGGCGTCGGCTACCGCGCCGCCGTCGCCGGCAAGGTGCTGCAGCTCTCGCTCGGCTACAGCCATGACGTGAACTACCCGATCCCCGAGGGGATCACGATCACGACGCCGAAGCCGACCGAGATCACGATCTCCGGATCGGACCGGCAGCGCGTCGGCCAGGTGGCGTCCGAAATCCGCGCCTACCGCGGTCCCGAGCCTTACAAGGGCAAGGGCGTCAAGTACGCCGGCGAGTTCATCTTCCGCAAGGAAGGCAAGAAGAAGTAAGGGCCCGTCATGTCGAAGAACGCTGTCACCACGGCGCGCCGGCAGGCGCGCACCCGCCGCGAGCTCAAGGAAGTCGCCTATGGCCGTCCGCGGCTGTCGGTCTTCCGCTCGTCGAAGCAGATCTACGCCCAGGTCATCGACGACGAGAAGGGCCACACCCTGGCCTCCGCCTCGTCGATCGAGAAGGACCTGAAGGGCAAGCTGAAGACCGGCGCGGACATTGCGGCCGCAAAGGAAGTCGGCAAGCTCGCCGCCGAGCGCGCGGTCAAGGCCGGCGTGACCAAGGTCGTGTTCGACCGCGGTTCGTATCTGTACCATGGCCGGGTCAAGGCCGTGGCCGAGGGCGCCCGCGAAGGCGGCCTCGACTTCTAACTGTTTTTCTCGTCCCGTTCAGATCGGGCTTGCCCGATCTGAGGGCTCGGCTGCCCGTCTCGGGCAGGCCCGAGTGGGGGCGGGAGAAGGTGCCCGAAGGGCGGATGAGGGTTCTTTGCCCTCACCCCGGCCTTCTCCCGTGAACGGGAGAGGGATAAGGGGGCAAGTCATCAGCGAGCGGGTTTCCGTCCCGCGCAAGTCAGGAGAAACGGAATGGCGAAAGAGCCACGTGAGGGCGGTCGCGGCCGCCGCGAAGACCGCGAGGAGCGCGACAACGAGTTCGTTGACCGCCTCGTCCATATCAACCGCGTTGCCAAGACCGTGAAGGGCGGCCGTCGCATGGCCTTCGCTGCCCTCGTCGTCGTCGGCGACCAGAAGGGCCGCGTCGGCTTCGGCCACGGCAAGGCCCGCGAAGTCCCCGAGGCGATCCGCAAGGCGACCGAGTCGGCGAAGCGCGGCCTGATCCGCGTGCCGCTGCGCGAGGGCCGCACGCTGCATCACGACGTGCGCGGCCGCCACGGGGCCGGCAAGGTGGTGCTCCGCGCTGCCCCGGCCGGCACCGGCGTCATCGCCGGCGGTCCGATGCGTGCGATCTTCGAGTCGCTCGGCATGCAGGACGTCGTCGCCAAGTCGCTCGGCTCGTCGAACCCCTACAACATGGTCCGCGCCACGTTCGACGCGCTGGTCAACGAAGATGCTCCGCGCTCCGTCGCGGCGCGTCGCGGCCTCAAGGTCTCGCAGCTCCAGGCCCGCCGCGGCGGCGCCGACGCCGAAGCCGGCGCGGATTCGTGAGGGGAGGACGATCATGGCGAATAACGACACCAAGACGTTCACCGTCGAGCAGTACGCGAGCCAGATCCGTCGTCCTGGCAAGCAGACGCAGGTTCTCACCGGCCTCGGCCTGAAGCGCATCGGCGACCGCCGCACGCTGAAGGACACGCCGGAGGCCCGCGGGATGGTCGCAGCCGTCGCGCACCTCGTGCGCGTCGTCGAAGCCTGAGAGGAGGCGTTCATGAGACTCGATGAACTCCATGACAACGCAGGCGCCACCAAGAAGCGCATGCGCATCGGCCGCGGCATCGGCTCCGGCAAGGGCAAGACCGGCGGACGCGGCGTCAAGGGCCAGAAGGCGCGCACCGGCGTCGCCATCAAGGGCTTCGAGGGCGGCCAGATGCCGCTGCATCGTCGCCTGCCGAAGCGCGGCTTCAACAACATCCACGCGCTCGACCTGAACGAGGTGAACCTCGGTCGCGTCCAGCAGGCGGTGGATGCCGGCAAGCTCGACGCCAAAGCGGCGATCACGGCCGAGGCGCTTGTCGCCGCCGGCGTGCTCTCCCGCGCCCGCGACGGCGTGAAGGTGCTCGGACAGGGCGACTTCACCGCCAAGCTGACCTTCGAGGTCTGGGCTGCCTCGGCCTCCGCGGTCGAAGCGATCGAGAAGGCTGGCGGGTCGGTCAAGATCCTGAGGCCGACCGCCGAAGCCTCGGCATGATCCCGGTCGACGCTGGCATGATGCCGGCGTCGCCCCTATCTCACCGGAGACGCCTCCGGAACCGCGCCCGGGCTTGACCCGGGCGTCGGTGCGTTTAGGGACTTCTCACCACCGCAGGCGGATTCCGATCCGGCTCGGCAACGACGACAGGGTCGCGGCTCACGCCGCGGGATCAGATGGCATCGGCAGCAGAGCAACTGGCATCCAGCCTCAACTTCGGCGCGCTCGCCAAGGCGGAGGAGCTGAAGAAGCGGATCTTCTTCACGCTGGGCGCGCTTCTCGTCTACCGCCTCGGCACCTACATCCCGCTGCCCGGCATCGATCCGGAAGCGCTGCGCCAGTCCTTCCAGAACGCGCAGCAGGGCATCCTCGGCCTCTTCAACATGTTCTCGGGCGGCGCGGTGAGCCGCATGGCCATCTTCGCCCTGAACATCATGCCCTACATCTCCGCCTCGATCATCATCCAGCTTCTGACGACCGTGTCGCCGAAGCTGGAGGCGCTGAAGAAGGAAGGCGAGAGCGGTCGCCGGCAGATCAACCAGTACACGCGCTACCTCACCGTCGTGCTGGCGCTCTTCCAGGCCTGGGGCATCGCCGTGGGCCTGCAGGGTTCCGGCAATCTCGTGCAGAACCCGGGTCCCTTCTTCGTCATCACCACGGTGATCACGCTGACCGGCGGCACCCTGTTCCTGATGTGGCTGGGCGAGCAGATCACCAGCCGCGGCATCGGCAACGGCACCTCGCTCATCATTTTCGCCGGCATCGTCGCCGAGCTTCCGGCCGCGATCTTCGGCACGCTCGAGCTCAGCCGCCAGGGCGCGATCTCCTCGATCTTCATCCTGTTCGTGATGGCGATGGTCGTCGCCCTGATCGCGCTCATCGTCTTCATGGAGCGCGCGCAGCGGCGCCTGCTGATCAACTATCCCCGCCGCCAGGTCGGCAACCGCATGTACGAGGGCCAGACCTCGTTCCTGCCGCTGAAGCTGAACACGGCCGGCGTCATCCCGCCGATCTTCGCCTCCTCGCTGCTGCTGCTGCCCGCCACCATGGCGAGCTTCCAGGCGCAGGGCGGCGGCCCCGAGTGGTTGCAGACGCTGAACGCCTACCTCGGCCACGGCCGGCCGCTGTTCATGCTGCTCTACGCGGCCATGATCATCTTCTTCGCTTTCTTCTACACGGCGATCGTCTTCAATCCGACGGAGACCGCCGACAACCTCAAGAAGCAGGGCGGCTTCATTCCGGGCATCCGCCCCGGCGAGCGCACGGCGACGCATATCGACTATGTGCTGACGCGCATCACGCTGGTCGGCGCGCTCTATCTGACTTTCGTCTGCTTGCTGCCCGAGTTCCTGATCAGCTATGCAGCCTTGCCGTTCTACCTCGGCGGCACGTCGATCCTCATCGTCGTGTCGGTGACCATGGACACGGTGGCGCAGGTGCAGGGCTACCTCATCGCGCATCAATACGAAGGCCTGATCAAGAAGGCCAAGTTGCGCGGGAGCAGACGTTGATGCGGTTGATCCTTTTGGGTCCGCCCGGGGCAGGCAAGGGCACCCAGGCAGAGCGGCTGGTGCGCGAGCACGGGATTCCACAGCTTTCCACCGGAGACATGCTGCGCGCGGCCGTCGCCGCGGGCACGCCGGTCGGGCTGCAGGCGAAGGCCGTGATGGAATCGGGCGGGCTCGTCTCCGACGCCATCGTGGTCGGCATCATCGCCGACCGGATCGAGCAGGAGGATGCGCGCAAGGGCTTCATCCTCGACGGCTTCCCGCGCACGGTCGCGCAGGCTGAGGCGCTCGACGGCATGCTCGCCTCGAAGGGCCTGAAGCTCGATCACGTGATCGACTTGGTGGTCGACGAGTCCAAGCTCGTGGACCGTATCGTCAAGCGAGCGGCCGACGCCAAGGCCGCCGGCCAGCCGGTGCGAAAGGACGACGATCCGGAGGTCTTCAAGACCCGTCTCGCCGCCTATCACCGCGACACGGCCGCGGTGCGGCCCTTCTACGCGGCGCGCGGCATGGTGAAGTCGGTCGACGGCATGCAGCCGATCCAGGCTGTGACGGCAGCGATCGACGCGATCCTCCGCTGATGGTCGAACCGGTCCGGGCCCGCATCGACCTCGATGTCGAAGCGGCCTACGACCGCTGGTCGGCCTCCTACGATTCCTACGACAATCCCGTGGCCTTCATGGCGGCGGCGGCCCTGGCGCGCGGCGTGCCGGCGGTCGATGGCTGGACCATCGTCGAGTTCGGCTGCGGCACGGGCCGGAACCTGGACGCTCTCCGGCGGGCCGGCGCAGGGCGGCTGATCGGCCTCGACCTGTCCGAGGGCATGCTGGCGAAAGCGCGCGACCGCGGCTTCACGGAGCTGCTGCGTCACGACATGCGGGACGACGTCCCGCTTCCCGCGCGATCCGTCGACGGCGTGCTCTTCGCGCTGTCGCTCGAACATGTCGCCGACCTGCGGCCGCCGCTGCGCGAGGCGGCGCGGCTGCTCCGGCTGGGCGGATCGGTGTGGATCGTCGAGATCCATCCGTTCCTCTCGCAAGGCGGCGCGCAGGCCCATTTCCGCGACGGTGCCGAGGAGGTGCATATGCCGGCCTACGCGCACCGCTTCTGCGACTACCTCGACGCCTTCCGCGCGGCCGGCCTCGGGGTCGACCTTTGCATCGAATTGCGCCCCCTCGACCTCACAGGCGAGCCGCCCGCGAAGGTGCTGAAAAGAGGGAAGGAAATGCCGCTGGTGGTGATGTTTTCCCTGAGCGGGACAAAGGCGTCGAAAGCGGGTTGACGGACCGGGCAGACTCCGCTAACGCACCCCTTCTTCCGGACAAAGGGCCTGATCGCGCTCGTGAGGAGCAGGTCAAAAGCTTTGTCGCCGGGCATGGGCCGGATCTCCGCCGGCGCCCGGTCAGGACACGACGCCAGGTCTCGCGCCCGGCCCAAACGGAGACGAGAGAGAATCATGGCCCGTATCGCCGGCGTCAACATCCCGACCAACAAGCGCGTCGTCATCGCGCTCCGCTACATCCACGGCATCGGCCCGACGAACGCCGTCGAACTCTGTGACAAGGTCGGCATCGATCATGCCAAGCGCGTCAACCAGCTGACCGATGCCGAGATCCTGCAGATCCGCGAGGCCATCGACCGCGATTACCTCGTCGAGGGCGACCTGCGCCGCGAGACGGCGATGAACATCAAGCGCCTCATGGACCTCGGCTGCTACCGCGGCCTGCGCCATCGCCGCGGCCTCCCGGTTCGCGGCCAGCGCACGCACACGAACGCCCGCACCCGCAAGGGCAAGCCGAAGGCGATCGCCGGCAAGAAGAAGTAATCGGCCGAACGGCTGGTTGTCCCCGGGCCTGGCCCGGGGCGCCACGTTTCATCGCTGCGGCGGGGAGACGTGGATGGCCGGGTCGAGCCCGGCCATGACGAAGAGACCATCAATCCCGAGCGCCTGGCATCACGGGCGCGCCTGAAGGAGTAAGACCATGGCCAAGGAAGCCCAGCGCGTTCGCCGCCGCGAGCGCAAGAACATTTCGTCCGGCGTCGTCCACGTGAACGCCTCGTTCAACAACACGATGATCACCGTCACCGACGCCCAGGGCAACACGATCTCCTGGTCCTCCGCCGGCATGATGGGCTTCAAGGGCTCGCGCAAGTCGACGCCTTACGCCGCCCAGGTCGCCGCCGAGGATGCGGCCCGCAAGGCCTCCGAGCATGGCGTGCGGACGGTCGAGGTGGAAGTCACGGGCCCGGGCTCGGGCCGTGAGTCGGCGCTGCGCGCGCTGCAGGCTGCCGGCTTCACGGTGACCTCGATCCGCGACGTGACGCCGATCGCCCACAACGGCTGCCGCCCGCGCAAGCGCCGCCGCGTCTGATGTTTCGTCGGTCCTTTTCATCCACTTGATTCAATCGATGCCTTCGGCGGTCCGCCTGTTTGGGAAGACCGCGACCAATCATCAGGAACGACACCCGTGATCCAGAAGAACTGGCAGGAACTGATCAAGCCGCAGAAGCTCAATGTGGTGAAGGGCGAGGACGGCCGTATCGCCACCATCGTGGCCGAGCCGCTCGAGCGGGGCTTCGGCCTCACGCTCGGCAACGCGCTGCGCCGCGTGCTCCTTTCGTCGCTGCAGGGCGCGGCCGTGTCCGCGCTGCAGATCGACGGCGTTCTGCACGAATTCTCGTCGATCCCCGGCGTCCGTGAGGACGTGACCGACATCGTCCTCAACGTGAAGGACATCGCCATCAAGATGCAGGGCGACGGACCGAAGCGCATGACCCTGCGCAAGTCCGGCCCCGGCGCCGTGACGGCGGGCGACATCGGCACGGTCGGCGACGTCCAGATCCTCAATCCGGACCTCGTGATCTGCACGCTGGACGAAGGCGCCGACATCCGGATGGAGATGGTCGTCAACACCGGCAAGGGCTACGTCCCCGCCGACAAGAACCGCTCCGAGGATTCGCCGATCGGCATGATCCCGGTCGACAGCCTCTATTCGCCCGTCAAGAAGGTCGCCTACCGCGTCGAGAACACGCGCTCCGGCCAGATCCTCGACTATGACAAGTTGACGCTCTCGATCGAGACCGACGGCTCCGTCACGCCAGACGACGCGCTCGCCTACGCCGCGCGCATCCTGCAGGACCAGCTCGAGATCTTCCTCAACTTCGAGGAGCCGAAGAAGGCCGAGAGCACTCCGTCGATCCCCGAGCTCGCCTTCAATCCGGCGCTGCTCAAGAAGGTCGACGAGCTCGAGCTGTCCGTCCGCTCGGCCAACTGCCTGAAGAACGACAACATCGTCTACATCGGCGACCTCATCCAGAAGTCGGAAGCCGAGATGCTGCGGACCCCGAACTTCGGCCGCAAGTCGCTCAACGAGATCAAGGAAGTGCTCGCCCAGATGGGCCTGCACCTCGGCATGGACGTCTCCGGCTGGCCGCCGGAGAACATCGAGGACCTCGCCAAGAGGTTCGAGGAACACTACTGAACAACCCCCGCGGCGGGCGCGACGCCCGCCGCCATCAGGTCGCCCGTACCTTGGCACGGCGGGCGTCACAACGCTTAAGGAGCAGCCACGATGCGTCACGGAAACAAGGGCCGCAGGTTCAACCGCACGGTCGCCCATCGCAAGGCGATGTTCTCGAACCTCTCGGTCGCGCTCATCACCCATGAGCAGATCGTCACCACGCTGCAGAAGGCGAAGGACCTGCGTCCCGTCGTCGAGAAGCTCGTGACGCTGGGCAAGCGCGGCGATCTGCACGCCCGCCGCCTCGCGATCGCCCAGATCCGCGACGTTGAGGCCGCGAAGAAGCTCTTCGACGTCATCGGTCCCCGCTACAAGGCCCGCAACGGCGGCTACCTTCGCATCATGAAGGCGGGCTTCCGCCATGGCGACAATGCCGCCATCGCCGTGATCGAATTCGTGGATCGCGACGTCGACGCCAAGGGCAAGGCCGATCTCGCCCGCGTGGCGGCCGAGCGCGCCGACGAGCCGCAGGCGGCCTGACCCGCCCGCGAAGCGGACGGACGAAAGGCGCCCTATGGGGCGCCTTTTTTCTTGGGCAATCTGAAAGGCCGCGTCTCGGAGACATGCAGGACCGTGGTGCATCCTTCGAGACGCCCGCTGCGCGGGCTCCTCAGGATGAGGAATGTGGTGGATGACGGGGGGCAGGGATGGCCCGACAACCGGTCGGCGGATCGTTCATCCCCCAACGATCCTCATGCTGAGGAGCGGCCTGAAGGGCCGCGTCTCGAAGCATGCACCACCGTCCTGCGTCCTTCGAGACGCCGCCTGCGGCGGCTCCTCAGGATGAGGAATGTGGTGGATGGCGGGAGGGCAGGGGCTGGTCCGACAACCTGTCGGCGGATCGTTCATCCTCCAACGATCCTCATGCTGAGGAGCGGCCTGAAGGGCCGCGTCTCGAAGCACGCACCACCGTACTGCGTCCATCGAAACGCCGCCTGCGGCGGCTCCTCAGGATGAGGCAGACGGCGGCTGGCGGCAGCGAACCGGCGCTCGATCAGACGGGATCGTGTTCCTGCGCGAAATCGAGCGCGAACTTGAGGAACGGCTCGTAGTCGAGCGCGGTCAGAGGCTGCAGCCCGTGGCGGCGCAGGATCGGGTGGTCGCCGCCGCCGGCCAGGAACGAGCCCATCGACCATTGGGCGAACCGCCGGGCGTCCACAGGCTCGCGGGCGAGGCATTCGATCTCGCGATGGCGGTTGTCGTCGCAGATCTTGGCGAAGAGCACGTCCACGCGCTCGGCCGGCCCCTCGAGGATCTGGTGGAAGCGGCTGCGGTCGAACATCAGGAAGCCGCCGATGCCGGCCTGCGCGTTCCGCTGTCGGGCGGTGGCGACGATGTCGTGGAAATGGACGTAGAGCCGTGCTCCCCCAACCGTCATCGCGTTGAGGCTGCGGTACATGAGCCGAATGTCTGACAATTGCCGAGACCTTGCCGCTGGTGCGAGTCTTTTCAGGCTCTCCGATAACAACCCCAGATGTGGGGTGGATCGCCTGCGCGGACCATTGAGAAATCTACGTAAGGATGTGGGATAATGTCAGGTCTTTTGGACTTTCAGGGTCGCGGATGGTTGACACTCGCGCGGCCGGACGCCTCGCCACCTCCGTCCGGACCTCCGACGCGACCGTTGCGGAACGGCTTTCAGCACGGCGAAGCTGCCCCTATATCTCACCCATGATCAGCTCGCTGAGTCCGTCCATGATCCGCAAGTTCCTGGCGCTTGTGCCGCTCCTCGCTCTCGCCGTTCCGATGGTCGCCGCCGTCGCGCCGCGAGCGATGGCGCAGGGCTTCCAGCGGCAGGCGCCGGAGAGCCGCCCGCAGTTGCAGATGTCCTTCGCGCCGCTGGTCAAGCAGGCGGCGCCGGCGGTCGTGAACGTCTATGGCGCACGACGCGAGCAGCGGCCCCGCAATTCCTTCATGGATGACCCGTTCTTCCGCGAGTTCTTCGGCGGCGGGCGGGGGCAGGACCGTGTCCAGCAATCCGTCGGATCCGGCGTCATCGTCAGCGAGGACGGGTTCGTCGTCACCAACCATCACGTCATTGAAGGCATGACCGAGGTGAAGGTCGCGCTCGCGGACCGGCGCGAGTTCGATGCTGACGTGGTGCTGCGCGACCAGCGGACCGACCTCGCGGTGCTGCGGATCAAGAGCGTCGGCGAATCCCGGCTCGCGGCGCTCCCGCTCGGCGATTCCGACCAGATCGAGGTCGGCGACATCGTGCTGGCGATCGGCAACCCCTTCGGGGTCGGCCAGACCGTGACCTCGGGCATCGTCTCGGCGCTGGCGCGGACGCAGGTCGGCGTGTCGGACTACCAGTTCTTCATTCAGACCGACGCCGCCATCAACCCCGGCAATTCCGGCGGCGCGCTTCTCGACATGAACGGCCGGCTGATCGGCATCAACACCGCGATCTTCTCGCGCTCCGGCGGGAGCCATGGCATCGGCTTCGCGATCCCGGCCAATATGGTCCCCGTGGTGGTGGAGAGCGCGCGCGGCGGCGGCGCGACGGTGCGGCGGCCCTGGTTCGGCGCACGCCTCGACAGTCTCGACCGCGAGAAGGCGGAGGCGCTGGGCCTCGACCGGCCGAGCGGTGCGCTCGTCGCCAACATCGTCGACCGGAGCCCCGCCGCGGAAGCCGGGCTGCGCCGTGGCGACGTCATCGTCGCGGTCGACAACCAGGATGTGGGCGACCCGGACAGCTTCGGCTTCCGCTTCGCCACCAAGGGCCTCAGCGGCCAGACCTCGCTGTCGGTCATGCGTGGCGGCAGGCGGATCGTGGTGCCGGTCCGGCTCGTCATGGCGCCCGAGACGCGTCCCCGCGAGCCGGTGTCGATCAAGGGGCGCTCGCCGCTCTCGGGCCTCACCGTCGTCAACATGTCCCCGGCCGTGGCCGAGGAGCTGTCGGTCGATGCGAGCGTGGAAGGCGTGGTCGTTTCGGCGGTGGAGGAGGGATCGAACGCCCAGCAGGTCGGCTTCCGCAAGGGCGACATCCTGCTGTCCATCAACAACGAGCGACCCGCCGCCAGCCGCGACGTCGAACGGCTGACGCGCGATCGCTCCTACCGCTGGCTGCTCCAGATCAGCCGCGGCGGCCAGGTGTTCACGCAGCAGCTCTTCGGCGGCTGAGTCCGGTGTCAGGCCGCCATCGGCCGCGAGTCCTGCGCGAGCGCCAGGAGGACGGCGGTGACCTGCTTGGCGCTGAGGCTCGTCAGGTCCTTGATGTCGCTGATCCCGGCCGCCAGCGCCGCTTCGCGCACCTTGAGTTCGTCCATGACGGCGCCCATCGCCCAGGCTTCGAACTGCCGGAAGCGCACCGGCGATATATCGAGCAGCGTGCAGTCCATATGCCGGACGTCGCGGCTGATGCGGTCGTAGGTAGCCATCACCACGTTGCGCTCGCCCTCGAGCAACTGCACGAAGTGGCTCCGCGTGAGGACGAGGAAGCCGCCGACCCCTTCGCTCTGATTGCGCGACTTGGCCACCTTGTGGATGTCGCGAAAGGCGGTGAGCCGCGCCGAGCCCGTCAATTCGATCGAGGGTCGGCTGTGATAGACGAGTTGGACCAGTTCCATTGTTGGCCTTCTACTTGACGCCCCAATACCATCCTAGGTTGTAAAGTTTGCCGATCCGTTACGGACTTTTCCGTAGCCGGGCGCCTCGTCGGCATGGTCGGCGGCAGGTCGCGCATTGTCGGGGCCGGCCCACCGGTCTAATCAGCGCGAATGGCCGATCTCTTCTCATCCGAGCCCGCCGCGCCCGCCGGCCCGCGTCCGCTCGCCGATCGCCTGCGGCCCAGACGACTGGCCGAGGTGACGGGGCAGGAGCATCTGACAGGCCCCGACGGCGCGCTGACGCGCCTGATCGAGGGCGGTTCTCTCGGCTCGCTGATCTTCTGGGGACCGCCCGGCACGGGCAAGACGACGGTGGCGCGCCTGCTCGCCGACGAGACCGATCTGCATTTCGAGCAGCTCTCCGCCATCTTCTCCGGCGTCGCCGACCTGAAGAAGGTGTTCGAGGCGGCCAGGCTCCGTCGCAACGGCGGGCAGCCGACGCTGCTGTTCGTCGACGAGATCCACCGCTTCAACCGCACGCAGCAGGACAGCTTCCTGCCTGTGATGGAAGACGGGACGATCACGCTCGTCGGCGCGACGACCGAGAACCCGTCCTTCGCCCTCAACGCCGCGCTGCTCTCCCGCGCCCGCGTCCTCACGTTTCAGGCGCTCGGCGAAGAGGCGTTGGAGACGCTGCTGCAGCGCGCCGAGGCGAGCGAGGGCAGGGCGCTCCCGCTCGACGCCGACGCGCGGCAGGCCTTGCTCGGGATGGCGGACGGCGACGGTCGCGCCGTCCTGACCCTCGCCGAGGAGGTCTGGCGCGCGGCCCGTCCCGGCGAGAGCTTCAACGTCGAGACGCTGGCCCGCACGCTGCAGCGCCGCGCCCCGATCTACGACAAGTCGCAGGACGGTCACTACAACCTCATCTCCGCCCTGCACAAGACCGTGCGCGGCTCGGACCCGGACGCCGCGCTCTATTACTTCGCCCGCATGATCGATGGCGGGGAAGACCCGCGCTTCCTGGCGCGGCGGCTGGTGCGCATGGCGGTCGAGGACATCGGCCTCGCCGACCCGCAGGCGCTGATCCACGCCCGCGCCGCGGCGGACGCCTACGAGCAGCTCGGCTCCCCCGAGGGAGAGCTCGCGCTCGCGAACGCGGTCATCTATCTCGCGACGGCGCCGAAATCGAACGCCGCCTATGTCGCCTACAAGGCGGCGATGCGCACGGCGAAGGAGGCGGGCTCGCTGATGCCGCCCAAGACCATCCTGAACGCGCCGACGAAGCTGATGGGCGCCGAGGGCTACGGCGAAGGCTACGCCTACGACCACGACGAGCCGGACGCCTTCTCCGGCCAGGACTACTGGCCGCCGAAGCTGGGCCGCCGGCAATTCTACGAGCCGCCCGACCGCGGCTTCGAGCGCGAAATCCGCCGCCGGCTGGACTGGTGGGAAAAGCTGCGCAAGGAGCGAGCGCGGTGAGGGAGGTCGTGATCGTCTTCCTGGGCGGCGGCATTGGCTCCGTCCTCCGCTACCTCGTGGGCTATGCGGCCACGCAGCGCCTCGGCGCCTTTACCGCCATCTCCGGCTGGCCGTGGGGCACCTTCCTGGTCAACCTCTCCGGCTGCTTCGTCATGGGCCTCTGCTATCGCCTGCTGCCGATCCCGGCCGACGGACCGGCGAATGAGCGGCTGCTGCTGATGACCGGCGTGCTCGGCGGCTTCACGACCTTCTCCGCCTTCGCGCTCGATTCCGCGCTGCTCTGGATGCGCCACGACGGACAGGGGCTCGCGCTTTATCTCGCCGGAACGCTGGCCACCACGTTGATCGGCGTTGCGCTGGGGCTCTGGATCGGCGAAGCCTTGCGGTCATGAGCGGCGTTTTCATCAGGACGGTCGGGCGCGACGAGGGCGGCATGCGCCTCGACCGCTGGTTCAAGATCAACTACCCGGACCTGCCCTTCGGCCATCTGCAGAAGATCCTGCGCGGCGGCCAGGTGCGGGTCGACGGCAAGCGCGTGAAGGGCGACACGCGGATCGAGTCCGGCCAGCAGATCCGCATTCCGCCGCTGGGGCCTCGTGCGGAGGGGCCTTCGCCAGAAGGTGCTCAGGCTGAGGAGCGGCCGAGGGCCGCATCTCGAAGCACGCACGACCGTGGCGCGTCCTTCGAGACGGCCGGTGTGCGGCCTCCTCAGAATGACGGACGTTCAAAAAGCTCCGGCGTCAGCCGCCGTCAGGCGGGCGAGGCCGGCTACAGCCGGGGCGGCGAGGTCAGGAGCGGCGACGCGGAGTTCCTGCGCTCGCTCATCCTGTACGAGGACAAGGATGTCTTCGTCTTCAACAAGCCCTTCGGCCTCGCGGTGCAGGGCGGCTCCGGCCTGACGCGCCATGTCGACGGCATGCTGCCGGCGCTCGCCTCGCAGCGCGGCGACATCCCGCGCCTCGTCCACCGGCTCGACCGTGACACGACCGGCGTGCTCGTGGTGGCGCGCACGCGCAAGGCGGCGGCGGATTTGGGCGCGGCCTTCCGGGCGCGCTCCACCAAGAAGATCTACTGGGCGCTCTGCGCCGGCGTGCCGCGCGTCAAGCAGGGCCGCATCTCGAGCTTCCTCGCCAAGGGCGAGGACGAGCATGGCGACCAGAAGATGAAGGTCGTGCGCCAGTCCGGCGACGCCAGCCACGCGCTCACCTATTACGCCGTGGTCGACAATTCCGCGCAGAAGCTCTCCTGGCTGTCGCTGCGCCCGGTGACCGGCCGCACGCACCAGCTCCGCGTGCACACCGCCGAGATGGGTCACCCGATCGTCGGGGACCCGAAATACTTCAACGTCGAGAACTGGGAGTTGCCCGGCGGCCTGCAGAAGCGCCTGCATCTGCACGCGCGCCGCATCGTGATGCCGCTGCCGTCCGGCCAGATGCTCGACGTCACCGCGCCGCTCCCGCAGCACATGCAGCAGAGCTGGAACCTGCTCGGCTTCGACGCCAGGCAATACGACCCGATCGAGGACGCGCCGGAGAAGTGAGGGCCGGGTGCTCGCCCCGGCGCCAACGCGGCCGTCACCTCCACCTCCCTCATCCTGAGGAGGCCGCGCAGCGGCCGTCTCGAAGGACGCAGGACGGTGGTGCGTCCTTCGAGACGCCGCCTGCGGCGGCTCCTCAGGATGAGGAGCGTCGGCGATTGGGCGCCTGCCGCTTCACCGCCGCTCCATCGCCCGGCTCATGGCGATCAGCGGCAGCAGCCCCGCCGCGACGATCATCAGCGCTGCGACGGCGCCGTCCTCGAAGCTGCCGCGCGAGGCGTGGCCGTAGAGCTGGGTCGCGAGCGTCTCGAAATTGAGCGGCCTGAGCAGCAGCGTCGCCGGGAGCTCCTTGAGGCAGTCGACGAAGATGAGCACCGCCGCGCCGGCGAGCGCCGGCTTGAGCGCCGGCGTCAGGATGCGCCAGGCCAAACGCGGCTCGCTGCAACCGAGCGTCCGCGCGGCGTAATCCGTATTGCGCGACAGGATGCCGAGCCCGGCTTCCGCCTGTTCGAGGCCGATGGCGAGGAAGCGGATCACGTAGGCGAGCACGATGGCCGCGAGGGACCCCGAGAGCAGCAGGCCGACGCGCGGTCCCCCGGCGGCGATGATGAGGTCGTTGAGCAGGCGGTCGAAGGCGCCGAGCGCCGGCAGCAAGCCGATCACGAGCACCGTTCCGGGAACGGCGTAGCCGATGGCGCTGAGGCGCGTGGCGGCGCCTGTGACCGAGCGGCGCGTGAAGCGCTTCGCCAGCGCCACGACGATGGCGAGCCCGAGGATCGCGGCGGTGCTGACGCCGGCCACCAGCACGCTGTTCGCGAGCGCGCTCCCGAGATCGTCCGGCCAGCCGTCGGAGCGCAACTGCCGCCACGCGCTGCGGGCGAGGATCGAGGCGGGCAGGACGAAGCCGAGCAGCACCGGCAGCGCCGCGGCTGCGCTGGCGGCCGCGCCGCGCCAGCCCCGCAGCCGTCGCGGCGGCGACGGCCGCGGCGCGCGGCCGGGCAGGGCGAAGCGCCGGTTGTTGCGCAGCGCCCTCTCGAGCCAGAGCAGAAGGAGCACGGCGGCCAGCGCCGCAAGCGCGATCTGCGCCGCGCCGCCGAGATCGTTGCGGTTCAGCCAGGTCGAGTAGATCGCGACCGTCAGCGTGTTCACGCCGAGATACTGGCTGGCGCCGATGTCGTTGAGCGTCTCGAGCATGACCAGCGTCGCGCCGGCCGCGACCATCGGCGCGAGCGCGGGCAGCACGGCGCGCCGCAGCGCCTCCAGGCGCGAGCAGCCGAGGCTGCGGGCCGCGTCATGCAGCGACGCGCCCTGCATCGCGAAGGCGGCGCGGCTTGCGACATAGATATAGGGATAGAGCACCAGCGCCGTGACGAAGGCGGCGCCGGGCAGCGAGCGCAGCTCCGGAAACCAGTAGTCGCTGCGGCTGCGGAATCCGGCGATCCAGCGCAGCGCGCCCTGGACGGGGCCGAAGTAATCGAGCGCCTCCACATAGGCGTAGGCCGCGATGTAGGTCGGCACCGCGAAGGGCAGCACCAGCGCCCAGCCGAGCACCCGCCGTCCCGGGAAATCGAAGCTCGCCACCAGCCAGCCGGTCATCACGCCGATCGGGCAGGCGATCAGGAGCACGCCCGCGAGCAGCAGCAACGTCTCCTGGAGGGCGGTCGGCAGGACGAAGCGCATGGCATGCGCCAGGCCGCCCGCGCCGCCGGCGAAGGCGACCAGGGCGATCGAGACAATCGGCAATGCGACAAGGACCGCGACGGCGATGGCCGCGCGGTCCCAGGGGGTGGTGGCGTCGGAGCGGGGCGGCGCCAGCGGCGCCGCGCCCCGCGTCAGTCCAAGGGTCATGCGGTCATCCGGAAGGCCACGCTCAGCTGCCGCCGGGACCTGCGTTGAAGCCGACCTTGTCGACGAGCTCGCTCGCGGCCTTGCGGTTCTTCGCGAGGTCGGCAAGCGGCGTGTCGTCGGCCTTCATCGCGCCGAAGCCGGCGACAGTCGGGTCGAGGGCGATGCCGTCCCGGACGGGATGCTCGAAATTCTGCCGCGCATAGAGCGACTGCGCCTTGTCGCCCACCAGCCACTCGGCAAGCCGGATGGCCTCGGCCTTGTTCGGCGCATTCTTCGCAAGCGCGAAGCCCGAGATGTTCACATGGGTCCCGCCGCCCTGGAACGTCGGATAGAGCACCTTGATCGCTTCGGCCCAGGGCTTTCGCTCCGGCTCCTTGTTCAGCATCAGGCCGACGTAATAGGTGTTGCCGATGCCGATGTCGCACTGGCCGGCGGCAATGTCCTTCGCCACGTCGCGGTCGCCGCCCGACGGCTTCTTCGCGAGGTTGGCACGCACGCCCTTCAGCCACTCCTCGGCCTTCGCAGGCCCCATGCGCGTGACGGCGGCGGCGAAGAGCGAGGTGTTGTAGGCGTTCTGCCCGTCGCGGATGCAGATCTTGCCCTTCCACTTGGGGTCGGCCAGTTCCTCATAGGTGATGGCCTGCTGCGAGACGCGGTCCTTGGAGGCGTAGACGACGCGGGCGCGGAGCGTGGCGGCGTACCATTGCCCGTTCGCATCGCGCAGCGTGGGCGGCACGGCGGCGGTCAGCGTCGGCGAGGCGATCGGCTGGGTGATCCCCATCTCCACGGCCTGCACGAGCTTCGAGACGTCGACGGTCAGCAGCAGGTCGGCCGGGCTGTTGGCCCCTTCGGCGGCGATGCGCTCCTCGAGCCCGTTCTGGGCGAAGACGACATTGACCTTGACGCCGGTGTCCCTCGTAAATTCGTCGAGCACGGGCTTGATCAGCCCCGGCTCGCGCGACGTGTAGAGGTTGACGCTCTGCGCTCCGGCTGCGGCAGGCGCCAGGGTCGCGCAAAGGCCGAGGAGGGCCAGTCTGGACAGGTTCGTGGGCATCGCGGTTCTCCATCGCTCCGGGGTCAAGGCCTGGAGGAATGCTTTCGACGAACCGTCAGTGCCCCGCGCGGCACGCGTCCGTCAACAAAAAACGCAATGAAAACATATATTTAGAAGATTTCTAAACTGGGGCCGCCAGTCTGTCGGCCTTCCGGGGAAGGCGGTGGGGTGCACCGCCTCCGCGCTCACCGCCGGCTGATGCCGGGCGCCACGTCCCGGATCTGCACCGGCATGTCGCTGGCCATGCTGGCGGAGGCGACCTGCTTCGGCGCCGGCCGGGCGGCCAAAGGCACGGGGGCGAAGCCCGAGGCGCGGGGCAGGGAGGCCTGCTCCATCCGGCGCAGCGTCTCGCGCGTGCCCTTGTCGACGAGGTCGCTGCGGCTGAGCACGGTGAAGCTCGCGTCGCGGTAGGGCACCCTCGCGCCGCCGTTGAAGAACATCATCCCCCTCGCGGTCATCACCGCGTCGCCCACGCGCAGCGTCTGGTCGTAGCGGGCGGAATAATCCGTCGCGAGGCCGACTCCCTTGCCGGTGCAGGAGCAGGAGGCCTTGTAGCTGTTCCGGTGCGTGAAGGCCGCGGGCAGCGCGGCATAGGGGCTCCCGTCGCGGCGCGAGCGCGCCACATCCATCTCGTCGCCGATGCGGCGCGTGTAGACCCGCGTCTCCGACGCCGGGCAGAGGCTTGCGCAGGCCGCCTCGTCGCCCACGGCCGACCCGGTGCTAACGCCCAGCGGGAAGAAGAAGCCGTCGCAGGTGCGGACGCAATAGGCGACGCCCGTTCCCTTGCCCTGCGCGGGCGGGCTCAGGTGGACCGTGCCGCTGCGCCGCGGTGCGGCGCGCTCGGTCGGGACGAAGGCCGGGACGGTGCGCGGGTCGGGCGTCGGCAGGCGCACCTGCGCGCCGTAGGGCACGGCGGGAGCATAGGCGATCGCGACGCTCTGGGAGCGCGCGGGAGCATAGCCGATGGCGACGCTCTGCGGACGGGCGGGCGCCGAGCGCCCCCAGCCCGCCGTGAAGGCAGCCGGCAGTCGCGGGCGCGAATCCGCGATCGGCCGGGTCTGGTTCCGGATGAAGGCGAGCACGCCGGCATCCTCCTGCGCCTTGACCACGACGGCGCCGAACGCGCCAAGTCCCGCGAGCGCCACGAGGGAGAGGGCCGTGCCGCGGCCGATCGAGCGCGCCGGAGCCATGCCTTCGGCGCGGCGCACCGAACGCAGAAGAGCGCGCGGATCCACGCGCCCGGACGCAATACTCAACATGGATTGACCCTTAATTCGCCGCCGCATCTTAAGGTCTTAACAGAGTACTAACGGAAACACTCAACGGCAAGTGAATTAACGGTAAATGGCCGCGAGGGCGCAAAATGCGGCGGCGGACGTGCGGGGGCTTGCGCCCGACGGCGGACTCGGCTACCGACGCCGCACCACTGCGGTGGGGGATCGTCTAACGGTAGGACCCCAGACTCTGACTCTGGTTGTCTAGGTTCGAATCCTAGTCCCCCAGCCATTCCAGGCGAGTGGCTTTCCAAACAAAACGATGAGTTCCGGGGCGGCGTTCGGCGTTAGGCGCCGATCGATTTGCCGTTTGCTCGCGATGACCTCTGCTACGCGGCATCGGAATCGGCGTCGGACGAACGCTCGAAGATGGTGCCGTCAGCAAAGCGCTCGGAACCGCGCTTCGGCGTTTTCGCCTATCCCATCCGCCCGCTGCGGCGCCGCGTTACCGCAATCGATGACGCGGAAGCCGTTCGCCGTGAGCAACCGGCACCGGAATGGATCGGACGTACCGCGACGCCCGGAGGCAGGGATGGCATGCGCGCCCCGAGCCTCGCCGCGTTGCGTGGTCTGTGCGTTACGAGACGCGCTTCACGCCGGGCGGCCGCCATGTGCCTTCGCCCGGCGGCAGCACCGACGGGGGCGTAGGCCGGGGCCAATAAAGCCGCATCACGAGGTAGATCGGCCCATTGGGCGCGGGCAGCCAATTGGATTCCTTGTCCGGCCCCGGCGATTGATGCTGGATGAACAGAGTCAGAGACCCATCCGCGTTCATCTTCATCGTGGGCAGCATGGGCGAGTTGATCAGGTAGCGGTTGATCGGGTTCTCGATCAGGAGCTGCGACCGGCCGTCGTACATGGTGAGCGACCAGAACGCATTGACCGGCGGCAGTTCGCCCGCGGGAAATGTCAGCGTGTAGCTGTGCTTGCTGCCATCGAGGAGTTGGCCGTCGCTGTCGACCCGTGTCAGCGGATAAGTCGCCTCTTCCGCATCATTGCCATAGATCCCGGCCTGGGCCGCCACCGCGCGCTTCAGCCAGTCGCCATTGTAGTGCGCCATGTTGCCGGGCAAGCCGCTCAGCCGCCAGCCGTTGATGGATTTACCGACATTGGCCACTCCTTCATCGACCTTGCGCTGTGCGTCCATCATGCCGCGGCCGATCGCCTGCTTGATGTCCGCAGAGAGATCGTCGAAATCAAACCGCTTGCCCGGTCCGATGCCGATCCGGGCGAGCTTCGCGCGGACGTCGGCTTCGTTGTCCTGCGGCGGGGCGAACTGCAGGGCGAAGTCGAGATACTTGAAGAAATCCCTCGCAAAGAGATCCTTGTCGATCTTCGGAAACACGATTGGCGCTGCATCCTTCGGCGGCGTCCTGTTCAGGTAGGCCGAAAGCGTCTGCACCTTGTAGCCGGCCTGCACCTGCTTGACGTTGTCGAGATCGGCTGGCCCGAAAAGCTGGGTCCTATAACCCGCCAGACAGAACTGCGTGCTCGACCGGAAGACTCGCTTGATGCCTGCGGGCGTTTCCCCGCTCCAGTCCGGTCCCACCACCAGATAGGAGCCAGCCTCGCTGCCCGTCGAGCGGGTGCCGACATAGCCGAAGTTATAAGTGTTCCCATCGCACAGCATGATGGAATAGTAGCGCCTGGGCTCAACCGCCGGCACGCTGAGAACCACCGGTTCCGCCCGCACATCCAGCCACGCGAAGGAATAGGGCGTATCGCTGTTGGGTGTGATGATGGCGGTATCTTTGGGCGTGAAAACGTTCGGTTCGTTTTTGATCTGATTGAACGGCGCCTTGTACTGGGTCGAGGTGCTATCGATCGCATATTCATACATGATCGCGTAGTTCATCACGATCGGCAGGCCGAAGATGAACCCCGCCTCGGCGAGGTCCCTGGCCTCGGCCGGGCTTGGGCGAGCTGTACTGGACGCAGGTGGGGCGCTCTGGGCTCTGGCCGTTGCAACAGCCAGCACAACCATTCCGGCGCTGCCCAGCAAGTCACGTTTCGAGATCATGCAATCACCTTTCCTAAGTCGACTACCCGCAAGAGCGATCCGGCTTTCCCTGGAGCCGTTGACCGCCTGCTCCGCTGTCCAGTGCGACCCGCGCCGCACTGGATTGACGGAACCCACCCGCGCCGCGCCTTCCGTCCCGGTCGCATCCGGAGGGGGTGAAATCGCCATGTTCTGCGTGATGACGCCGAAATGGCTCGTCGCCTGCGCTGCTTGGCAAAAAGAATTCTCAAATATTCATATGACGCTTGCCCGAAGCGTCATTGACGTAACGCAAACGGGCATCGTCCAATTTCCTTCCGATATCAGCAGGTTCCAGACGAGGGATCAAGCTGCCGCCGGCTCGTCCGCAACCCTCTCACCCCGTGTTGCGCAGTCCGGCCGCCACGCCGTTGATCGAGATCAGGATTCCCCGCCGCGCCTTGTCGTCGGTCTCGCCGGCGCGCCAGCGGCGCAGCAGCTCGACCTGAAGGTGGTTGAGCGGCGCGATATAGGCGAAGCGGTGCGCGATGGAGCGGGCGAGGGACGGATTGTCGGCGAGCCGCGTGCTTTCGCCGGTGATCGCTTCCAGCGCCGTCGATGTGCGGGACCATTCCGCTTCGATGGCGGCGAAGATGCGGGTCGCCAGCGCCTTGTCGGGCACGAGTTCCGCATAGCGCCGCGCAAGGCCGAGGTCAGCCTTCGCCAGCACCATGTCCATGTTCGAGAGGATCGCGCGGAAGAAGGGCCAGTCGCGCGCCATCCGCCTGAGCAATGCGAGCCCGGCCGCCCTGTCGCCGGAGGCGAGCAGCGACTCGACGCCGGCGCCGAAGCCGAACCAGCCGGGAAGCGCGATGCGGCTCTGGCCCCAGGAGAAGCTCCAGGGGATCGCCCGCAGGTCCTCGATCCGCCGGTTCGCCTTCCGCGAGGCCGGCCGCGAGCCGATGTTGAGCTGGGCGATCTCCGCGATCGGCGTCGCCGCGAAGAAATAGTCGGCGAACCCTTCGGTTTCATAGACGAGCGACCGGTAGGCGGCGCGGCTCGCCTCCGAGAGCCGGGTAGCGGCCTCAGGGAAGTCCTCCGGCGGCGCCTCGGCCGGCGTCAGGAGCGTCGCTTCCAGCGTGGCCGCGACGATCGTCTCCAGATTGCGCCGCCCGATGTCGGGATGGGCGTATTTGGCGTTGATCACTTCGCCCTGTTCCGTCAGGCGGATCTGCCCGTTCACGGTGCCCGGCGGCTGGGCCAGGATCGCCTGATAGCTCGGTCCCCCGCCGCGCCCGACCGTGCCGCCGCGGCCATGGAACAGCCGCAGTCCGAGGCCGGGCATCGCATCGAACAGCGCGGCGAGCTGCGTCGACGCCCGATAGAGCTCCCAATTCGAGGTGAAATAGCCGCCGTCCTTGTTGCTGTCGGAATAGCCCAGCATCACGTCCTGCGTTCCGCCCGAGGCGCGCACCAGCGCCTCGATGCCTGGCAGCGCATAGAAGGCCCGCATGATCGCAGGCGCGGCCTGCAGGTCCTCGATCGTCTCGAAAAGCGGCGCCACGATCAGCGCCGCGCGCGCGTCCGGATCGCCGAGAGCACCGGTCATCAGCCCGCATTCCTTTTGCAGGACAAGCACTTCGAGGAGATCGCTCACGCTTTCCGTATGGCTGATGATGGCATGGCGGATCGTTGCCTCGCCGAAGCGGCGGCGGGCCTCGCGCGCTGCCGCGAAGATGGCGAGTTCGCTCCGCGTCTCCGCGCTATAGGCCGCCGTCGGCACGCCGAGCGGCCGCGGATCAGCCAGCGCGGCCAGGAGCCGGGCCTGCTTCTCCGTTTCGCTCAAGGCGGAATAGGCGGGCTCCAGCCGCGCCTGCGCCAGCAGCTCGGCGACGGCGGCTTCGTGCCGGTCGGAATTCTGGCGGAGATCGGTCGTGGCGAGGTGGAAGCCGAACACCTCCACCGCCCGGATCAGGGGACCGAGCCTGACGCCCACCAGCGCCGCGCCGTGCCGGTCGCGGAGCGAATCCTCCACCGTCCGCAGGTCTGAGAGGAGCTCATCCGGGGAGCCGTAGGCCTCGCCGGGGACAGCTCTGATCCGGGGTTCCTGCCCCGTCAGCGTGCGCAGCGTCTGCGCGACGCGGGCATGGATGCCGATGATGGCGCGGCGATAGGGCTGGTCCTCGCGATGCGGATTGGCGTCCCCGGACCGGGCGGCAAGCGCCTCCAGCGCCTCGCTTGCGCCGATCAGCACGCGCGACATCGAGAGTTCGCCTTTCAACGCCAGCAATTCGCCGAGATAGAAGCGCAGCACGGTTTCGGCATGGCGCCGAACGGCGAGATCGAGCGTCTCGGCCGTGACGTTCGGATTGCCGTCGCGGTCGCCGCCGATCCAGTTGCCCATCCGGAAGAACGGCGGCGCGGTCCGGCCGAGTTGCTCGTCGATCTCGGCGTAGAGCTTCGGCAGTTCGCTGAGAAAGGTCGATTCGTAATAGCCGATCGCGTTCTCGATCTCGTCGCGCACCGTCAGCTTCGTGTCGCGCAGGAGGCGCGTCTGCCAGAGCTGCGTGATGCGCGCGCGCAGCATCAGGCTGTTCTGGGCAATGTCGCGGGGCGCGCTCAGCCGGTCCCGCTCCGCCAGCAGCCGGGCGATGTCGCGCTCGGCATCGAGCGTGCTCTTGCGCTGCACCTCGGTCGGGTGCGCCGTGAGAACCGGCGAGACATAGGCATCCGCGAGCGCCGCCGCGATCCGGTCCCGGTCGATCCCCGCGACGGCGAGGCGCTGGAAGGCGTTGGTGAGCGACCCTTCCTGATGCGCGCCCTCGGCCTCGCGCAGCGCGCGCCGGCGGACGTGGTGCCGGTCCTCCGCGATGTTGGCGAGATGCGAGAAGTAGCTGAAGGCCCGCATGACGGAGACGGTATCCGCCGGCGAAAGCGAGTGGAGCAGCCTGTCGAGCTCCTCCGCCGCGCCGGCGTCGGCCTGCCGACTCACGGCCACGGACAGGCGGCGGATCGTCTCGATCACCGAGAAGACGGCCTCGCCCTCCTGCTCCCGCACCGTTTCGCCGAGGATCTGCCCAAGCAGGCGGATGTCGTCGAGCAGCGGCTGGTCCTTGGCCTGCTGGTGATCGTTCATCATCGCCCCCGCCGCGCTGGTCCTGCCCTCCGAGGCAAGAACGGAGCCACGCAGGGAACGACGCAGGCTGGCATCGGTGAGCCTGCTCGTCCACTGCGCGGGCGCGCGGGGCAGGCATGCCGGGGGGCGTGGCGTCAGTGCGGCGCCGTCGTCCTCCGCGCCCACCGCAGGATCGGCCGCTCGACGACCGCATGGAGGATCCAGGCCGATGCGAACGTGATGAGCGCGACAAGGGCGGGGAAGAGGCCGAACCAGAGGAGCGCGTCAGCGGGCCACCGCCGGAGAAGGTGCTGAAGCACCAGGATGACGGGCAGATGCACGAGATAGGTTGCGTAGGACAGATCGCCTGCGAGTTCGGCCCAGCGCGACCCGGCGCCCTCGCCGCGCGAGGGCAGCGCCGCGGCGACGAGCATCAGCGCAGGCCCGCCCCAGATCAGCGCGCGCCAGTGTCCCGCGCCATAGGGCGCTTGCAGCGCGAGCGCCACGATGGCCGAGACCACGAGCGCCTTCCGCGCAAAGGGGCCGAGCGCCAGGCGACCGTGGTTCCACGCCGCGAACAGGCCGATGCCAGCCACGAACTCGAAGATGATCGGGTCGGTCCAGAAGGCGAGCGCAATCGACGAGGGCTTCAGCGCCAGTCCAAGCGCCACCGCACCCACGATCGTCCCCGCCGTCAGCGACAGGGCGACGCCCCGGCTGAAGCCGATGAAGAGCGCGAAGACGGCGTAGAACGCCATTTCGTAGTTCAGCGTCCAGCCCGTCACCAGCATCGGGAAGGTCGCGCCCTCGGGATTGGTTGCCGGAAGGAAGAGGTAGGAGGCGGCCATCGCCCCCCAGCCGCTCTCGCGCCACATGCGGCTGCCGGTCGCGAAGAAGAGGGCGATCATGATCGTCGTCACCAGCCAGTAGAGCGGCGCGACCCTGGCGATGCGACGGATCATGAAGGGGCGCCAGCTCCCGGCCCGCGCGAACAGCGGCGCGCTGGCATGGGCCATGATGAAGCCGGAGATCACGAAGAAGATGTCGACGCCCACGGCGAACGGGAAGATCGAAAGCGGCGAGCGGTCGGGTGCGAGCTTGAAAAAATCGACCGAGATGGCGTTCTTCGCATGCTCGATGACGACGAGAAGGGCGGCCGCGCCCCGCAGCCACTGGATGCCGTCAAGCCGCTGCGGCCGCGCGGCGGTGTTCGCGCCTTCCATCCGGTTGCTTCCAGGGATCCTTCGAGCGGGCTGTCCGGCGTCCCGCCAGGGCAGGCGTCATCGGCGGCCCTAAAACGCACGAAGCGCGGGAAAGTTCCAGCGGATTGACTCCGACAGATTGGCGGCACTTGCGCGACGGCGGTTGCCTGCAAGCCTGCGGACGGCTAGCTCAGGTCCGTTCAACAGCAGGCGACGTCATCATGCCGGTCATCACCAACATCGAGGATCTGCGGGTTCTCCATCAGCGTCGCGCGCCGCGCATGTTCTACGACTACTGCGATTCCGGCTCATGGACCGAGGGCACCTACCGGGCCAACGAGGAGGATTTCCAGAAGATCAAGCTGCGCCAGCGCGTTGCCGTGAACATCGACAGCCGCTCGCTCGCCACGACGATGATCGGCCGCGAGGTGGCCATGCCGGTCGCCCTCGCGCCGGTCGGGATGACCGGGATGCAGAGCGCCGACGGCGAGATCAAGGCGGCCCGCGCCGCCGAGCGCTGTGGCGTGCCCTTCACGCTCTCGACCATGAGCATCTGCTCGATCGAGGACGTGGCTGAACATGTGACGAAGCCCTTCTGGTTCCAGCTCTACGTCATGCGCGACCGCGACTTCTCGGGCAGGCTGATCGACCGCGCCAAGGCGGCGGGCTGCGACGCGCTCGTCGTGACGCTCGACCTGCAGGTGCTCGGCCAGCGCCACAAGGACATCCGCAACGGCCTCTCGGCGCCGCCGAAACTGACGATCCCCAACATCATCAACATGGCGACGAAGCCGCAATGGTGCCTGGGCATGCTCGGCACGAAGCGACGTGAGTTCCGCAACATCGTCGGCCACGTCAGGGGCGTCGAGAACATGGCGTCGCTCTCGGCCTGGACGGCCTCGCAGTTCGACCCTACGCTCTCCTGGGACGACCTCAAGTGGATCAAGGACCGCTGGGGCGGGAAGATCATCCTCAAGGGCATCCTCGACGCCGAGGACGCCGAGCTCGCGGTCAAGTCCGGGGCCGACGCGCTCGTCGTGTCGAACCATGGCGGCCGCCAGCTTGACGGCGCCCCGTCCTCGATCGCGGCCCTGCCGGCCATCGCCGACGCGGTCGGCGACCGCATCGAGGTCTGGATGGATGGCGGCATCCGCTCCGGCCAGGATGTGCTGAAGGCGATCGCGCTCGGCGCGAAAGGCGTCCTGGTCGGCCGGGCCTTCGTCTATGGCCTCGGCGCCATGGGCGAGGAGGGTGTCGTCAAGGCGCTCGAGATCATCCGCAAGGAGCTCGACATCTCGATGGCCTTCTGCGGTCGTACCGACATCCGGCAGGTCGACCGTTCGATCCTGCTGAACTGAGACGGCGGGCTCACGCCGCCTCCTCGTCGAGCGCGGCGATGGCGCTCCTCAGATCGGCGTCCAGCGCCTCCACCGCCTCGGGCGACGGGGCGGCTGCGTCCATGCGGGCCTCGCGCTCCAGCGTGCCGGCGACGGTCGCGACCCGCTTGGCGCCGATGTTGAGGCTCATCGACTTGAGCGCATGGGCGGCGCGCGCAAGCCGGTCCAGATCGCCGGACGAGGCCGCCTCGCGCAGATCCGCCAGCCGCTCGACGGATTGCAGCCGATAGAGCCGCGTGATCCGCGCCACGATTTCGTCGGATCCCGCCATGGCCTTCAGCTCGCGCAGTGCGGCCGGATCCAGCGTCGGCGGTCCAGAGGGCGCTTCCATGGCCGGTTCCGCCGTGGACTCCGGTTCGGCCATTGCCCCATGGGCGTGCGCCCCGAGGCAGGCCGCGAGCTGCGCCAGCGTGAAAGGCTTGTGCAGGACTCCGTCCATGCCGGCCGTCCGCCAGGCGTCGGCAGCCGCGCCGACGACATGGGCCGTGAGCGCCACGACCGGCGTGCGACGCGCGCCGGAGGCGGCTTCCCGTTCGCGGATGAGTCGTGTCGCGTCGAAGCCGTCGAGAACCGGCATTGATCCGTCCATGAGGACGAGATCGTAGGATCGGGCAGCCGCCATGTCGGCGGCCTCCTGGCCGTCGTTGGCGAAGTCGGGCGTCACGCCGAGCTTCTGCAGGGCGGCCAGCGCCACTTCGCGGTTGACCTCGCTGTCATCGGCCACGAGCACGCTGAGGCCGCTGAAGCGCGCCACGGCCGGCGTCGCGCCCGCGCTCTCCTGCAGCGATGCGAGGTCGCGGCCCTGGGCGATGGCCTCGACGATCTCCGCGAGATCGGCCCTCAGGAGCGGCCAGGACAGCGAAGCCACCACGCGCCCGCCCGAGAGCAGCGGCCGGATGTCCTCGGCCGGCTTGGCGATCACGACCACGCGCTCGCCGCGGCCGGAAAGCGCGCGCGCCGCCTCCGCCGACACGAGCACCAGACCGGCGCCCAGGGCGGCCTCCGCCACGCGTCCGGGCTCGACATTCTCGACCGTGAAGCCGGCTTCCGCGAGGATCGTCCGGGCGCTGGCCGACGTCGCCGGCCAGGGCAGCGCGACGACGGCGCGCGATGGCGTCGCCGCGTCGATCGCAGGCCAGGTTTCGGCGTCGCGCCCTGCGGCGGTGTCGGAGGCAGGCAGCACGAAGGCGAAGCAGGAGCCTTCGCCCGGCGTGCTCGTGACCCAGATGCGGCCGCCCATCGCGGCGACGAGGCGGCGGGCGATGGACAGGCCGAGGCCCGTGCCGCCGAACTGCCGGGTGGTCGACTGGTCGGCCTGGCTGAACTGCTCGAAGATCGAGCCGAGCTTGTCCTCCGGAATGCCGATGCCGGTGTCCCGCACCGAGAAGCGGATCAGGCCGGGCTCGCCCGGCGCCGGCTCGACGGTCACGGTGACGGAGCCCTCCGCGGTGAACTTGAGCGCGTTGTTCACGAGGTTGGCGAGCACCTGTCCCAGGCGGACGGGATCGGCTTTGACCATCGTCGCCGGCGGTAGGGCGATCTCGGCGGCGAGGTCGAGGTTCTTGCCGTCGGCCCGGTCCGCGAAGAGCCGCATGACGCCTTCGATCGTCTGTCCGACATCGAGGTCGAGCGTCTCGACCTCGAGCTTGCCGGCCTCGATCTTCGAGATGTCGAGGATGTCGTTGATGATCGCGAGCAAGCTTTCGCCCGACCGCGCGATCACCTCCGCCTGGCGGCGCGCGTGGCGCGGGAGGTCAGCCTTCGCCAGCAGCTCCGCCATCACCAGGATGCCGTTCATCGGCGTGCGGATTTCGTGGCTCATCGTCGCGAGGAAGTCCGACTTGGCGCGGTTGGCGGCGGCTGCCTCGGCGGCTGCTTCCGCATAATCGCGCGTCCGGTCGGCGACGTCGCGCTCCAGGCTTTCGCGATGCTTGGCGAGCCGCTCGTCGCGCTCGCGGATGTTGGCGAGCATGCGGTTGAACCCGTCCACCAGCACGCCGACCTCGTCGTCCTTCTGCTTCGGCAGCAGCAGGCCGTAATCGTGGTTGCGCCGGACCTGGCCCATCGCCGCCGTCAGCGACAGCAGGGGCGCCGTGATCGAATCCTGCATGCGGATCGCCAGCATCATGCCCGCGAGCAGCGCCGCCGACGCGCCGAGGATCGCCCAGCGCGCCGCTTCGAGCACGTGCCAGAGCAGGTCCCTGGTGTCGACGATGAGCCTCAGCGAGCCCACGCGCTTGCCCTCCAGGATGATCGGCACGCTCGTCTCGACAGAGCGGCTCGAGATCAGGTCGCTGACGGGGAGGGGGGCCGTCGCATCCTCGACCTTGAGGTCGCCGGCGAGCTGTTCCGTGGCGCCGAGGTCGGCGAGGCTGCGTCCGTCGGCGTCGAGCACTTCCGCGAAGAGCACATCGGGCACGCGTCCCATGGCGCGGATCGACTGGTGCGCCTGCTCGCCATCCCTGGCCGCCGCCGCCCGCGCCGCGGAGGCGGCGAAGGTTTCGGCCGTGGCGATGATGAAGTCCCTCTTGGCCCCTGCGTAGCGCTGCGTCTCCTGCCAGACCGAGACGGCCAGCCCGATCACTTGCGCCGTCGCGATCGAGACGAGCGCGAGAAGGATCAGGCGGGCGCGGATCGACGTCGGGACGAGCTGGTGCATCGCTCGACCATGCCGGGACAGCGTTAACGGGCCGCAAACGATCTTCCGAGAATACGCGCTTGCCCCCAACCAATGGGAAGGAAATCGGTGGTATTGTCCCCACATCGCTTGATCAACGTTGCCTACGCAGGGACCGACGCGCCGATGATGCATGTGACTCCGAGCGAGCGATTTTCCTTCGTGCTGACGGAGCGCCTGACGATCCTTGCGGTCGATGACGACCCGATCCAGCGCGAATTCTCGGCGGTCTATCTGTCGACGCCGACCGTCGACGTCGTCACGGCGGACTGCGCGGAGGCCGGCCTCGCCCTCCTCGACCAGCAGCATTTCGATCTGGCGCTGTTCGATGTCGAGATGCCGGGCATCAGCGGCATCGAGGCCGTGCGCCGGGTCCGCTCCAATCCGCGGTTCGACGACCTCCCGATCATGGTCATCACCAGCCTCGAGGACATGCAATCGATCGACAGCGCCTACGAGGCGGGCGCCACCGCCTTCATGTGCAAGCCGGTCAACTGGCGCCTTTTGAGCCACCACGTGAAGTTCATGTTGCGGGCGCATCGGGCCATCCGCCGTCAAGAGGCTGCCGTTGCGTAAGTTTGCTCCGGTGGCGCGACTGGTCCGCGCCTTCGCTGCGGACCGGTCGGCAGGTCTGACGGCGGCCTTCGGGCTTGCGCTTGGCGGCATGGTCGTCGCCGCCGGCGCGGCGCTCGACTATTCCAACGCCAGCACCCAGCGCTACAGGCTGCAGTCCATCGCCGATGCGGCCGCGATGGCGGGCGCCCGCGAGTTCCGGCTCGGCAACGCGAGCGAGCATGTCATTCGCGATTCCGTCGCCAACCACGCGCGGGCCGCGCTCGGCGAGCTCGCGAATTCCATCACCATCGTCACCTCGGCCGACACCGTCACCAAGTCGGCGACAGCGACGCTCTCGACCAAGGTGTCGACCTACATCATGCATATCGCCGGCAACAAGCTGACGGACATCAAGGCGACGGCGACCGCCAAGATGACCGGCGGCGCGCCCATCTGCGTCGTCGGCCTCGAGGAGATGATTGGCACGACGATCGAACTGACGAAGTCGGCCAAGCTGAGCGCGCCGAACTGCGCCGTCTACTCGAACGGCAAGCTGCCCAACAGCCTTCTGGCCATGAACTCGGCGACGATGGTCGCGAACTTCATCTGCTCCGCGGGCGGCAAGCTGGCGGCGGGGCCGGGTTCCTTCTCGCCCTCGCCGCGAACCGATTGCCCGATCCTGCCCGATCCGCTGCGGTCCCGACCGCTGCCGACTCCCGACGCGTGCAAGGCGACCAACCTCGTGGTCAAGGGCACGATGCTGAACCTGACGCCCGGCACCTACTGCGGCGGCTTGACCGTGGATGTCGGCGCGATCGTCAGCCTCGCCTCCGGCACCTATATCTTCAAGGGCGGGCCGCTCGTCGTGAAGGACGGCGGAAGCCTCACCGGCGTCAATGTCAGCCTGTTCTTCAGCGGCGTCGGCGCGTCGATGCGCTTCGAGTCCGCGACCACGATCTCGCTCACCGCGCCGAAGTCATCCGACATGGCCGGCATCCTCATCGCCGAGGATCGCAAGAATCCGGTCGGCCAGCAGTTCGAGATCTACAGCAACAACGCCCGCAACCTGCTCGGCACCATCTATCTTCCCCAGGGACGCCTCTTCGTCGCCGCGAACAACCCGGTCAGCGACCAGTCGGCCTACACGATCGTGGTCGCGCGCCGCTTCAGCCTGTCGGAAGGCCCGACCATGGTGCTCAACACCAACTACGGCGCGACCGACATTCCCGTGCCGAACGGCGTCGGCCCGAACATTTCGACACAGCTCACGAACTGAAGGCCGGGAAAGACCGCCGGGGAGACGGCCGGCCGGGAGATCGTATTGCTCCCGCGGTCAAGGCACCCCGCCGCTCAGGCGACGGCGCGATCCGGGCCATGCCCCAGCATGCGCGAGATCGCATGCACCGTGGTCGGGGGCGAGAAGAGGTAGCCCTGGAGATAATGGCAGCCCACCGCCTTGAGGAAGCGCTGCTGCTCCGGCGTCTCGACGCCTTCCGCCGTGACCTTGAGCCCGAGCGCCCGCGCGAGCGCGGTGACGGCCTGGATGATGGACGCCGCCTGGATCGAGCCGATCCCGTCGATGAAGGACTTGTCGAGCTTCAGTTTGTCGATCGGCATCTTCATCAGGTACGAAAGGCTCGAATAGCCCGTGCCAAAATCGTCGAGCGCCACGCGCACGCCGGCCTCCCGCAGGACGCCGATGTTGGCGGCCGCGGACGAGAAGTCGCGGATGAAGGCCGCCTCGAGGATTTCGATTTCGATGCGCTGGGGCGGGATCCCGAGCGACTGGATGACGGAGAGGACCCGCTGGCCGAAGTCCTGCCGGCGGAACTGCGTGGCGGTCATGTTGACGCTGACGGGCAGCTGATCCCATGCCTTCATCACCCGGCACGCTTCGCCGAGAACCCACCAGTCCAGCGCCTCGCGGCGCGCCGCGGTTTTCAAGGTCCGCAGCAGTTCGAAGGGTCCGATCTCGCCGCGCGTGGGGTGCGACTGGCGCACCAGCGCCTCGACGGCCATGATCTTGGCGCCGTCAGCCGACATCTGCGGCTGGAAAAGCAGAAAAAGGTCTTTGGTGCGAACGGCTCCGAACGCATCGAGACTGACCATCTGGTGCTCCTTGAGGCCACAACCTGCCACCAATCCGTTTAGAAGAGCTTGCAGCGGCCCCAACGAGCCGTACCGGTCTTGCATTCGTATGCAGTTTGGTCGAGCTTCGGCCTGCGCCGTTTGGTGGGGCGCGTGGAGAAGGCCGTGGCTCGCTGGTTGAAATCGTCGATGGCGCAATCCGAACGGGAGGACGCCGATCTTCAGGTCCGGACGACCGTCGAGGGCCTGCTGGCCGACATCAAGGCGCGTGGCGACGCGGCGGTGCGCGAGATGTCGGTCAAGTTCGACCGCTGGGATCGGACCGATTACCGCCTCACGGACCAGGAGATCCGCGATTGCCTGTCCGAGCTCTCGGCCAGGGACATCGAGGACATCAAGTTCGCGCAGGCCCAGGTGCGCAACTTCGCGGAGCACCAGAAGGCCGCTCTGAAGGACATCGAGGTCGAGACGCTTCCCGGGGTCGTCCTCGGCCACAAGAACGTTCCCGTCGCGTCGGTCGGCTGCTACGTGCCGGGAGGCAAGTATCCCCTGCTGGCCTCGGCCCACATGTCGGTCGTCACCGCCAAGGTCGCCGGCGTGCCCTTCATCGCGACCTGTGCGCCGCCCTTCGAGGGGAGGCCGGCGCCGGCCATCGTGGCCGCGCAGCATCTTGCCGGAGCGGACGTCATCTATGCCCTCGGCGGCGTGCAGGCCGTCGGCGCGATGGGGCTTGGCACGGAGACGATCCGCCAGGTCGACATGCTGGTCGGCCCGGGCAACGCCTACGTGGCCGAGGCGAAGCGGCAGCTCTACGGCCGCGTTGGCATCGACCTTTTCGCCGGACCGACCGAGACGCTGGTGATCGCGGATGACACCGTGGACGGCGAGCTCTGCGCGACGGACCTGCTGGGCCAGGCCGAGCATGGGCCGAATTCCCCTGCGATCCTGCTGACCAACTCCGAGAAGCTCGCCCACGACACGATGGCCGAGGTGGAGCGGCTGCTGACCATCTTGCCGACGGCCAAGATCGCCGCGCAGGCCTGGCGTGACTACGGCGAGGTGATCCTCTGCGACAGCGAGGAGGAGATGGTGAAGGTCGCCGACGAGATCGCCTCGGAGCATGTGCAGGTGATGACCCGCGACCCCGATTATTTCCTCGCCAACATGCGCAATTACGGCGCGCTGTTCCTGGGACCACGCACCAACGTTTCCTTCGGCGACAAGGTGATCGGCACCAACCACACGCTGCCCACGCGCAAGGCCGCGCGCTACACGGGCGGGCTGTGGGTCGGCAAGTTCCTCAAGACCTGCACCTACCAGCGGGTCCTCACCGATGAGGCCTCGGCCATGATCGGCGAATATTGCTCGCGGCTCTGCATGCTGGAGGGTTTCGCCGGCCATGCCGAGCAGGCGAACATCCGCGTGCGCCGCTACGGCGGGCGGAACGTGCCCTACGCGCAGGCGGCGGAGTGAAGCGGGCGCATGAGCAACCCATTTTCGCTCGAGGGTAAGCGCGCGCTCGTCACTGGCGCGGGCCGCGGCATCGGCGAGGCCTCCGCCAGGGCGCTCGCCGCGGCCGGAGCGCATGTCACCTTGATGGCGCGCACCGCCGCCGAGATCGAGGCCGCGGCCGCCGCCATCCGCGAGGCCGGCGGCTCCGCCGACTGGGTCGCCTGCGATGTCACGGACGTGAAGGCTTTCCAGAGTTTCGTCGACAAGACAGAGGCCTACGACATCTTCCTCAACAACGCCGGCATGAACCGGCCGCAGACCTTCGGAGAAGTCACGGAAGAGGCCTTCGACGCGATCATGGGCCTGAATGTGCGGGCGGCTTTCTTCGCGGCGCAGTCGGTGGCCCGTCGCATGATCGCCGCCGGCACGAAGGGCTCGATCATCACGATGTCCTCGCAGATGGGGCATGTCGGCGGGCCGAAACGCTCGGTCTATTGCGCCAGCAAGTTCGCGATGGAGGGCATGACCAAGGCGGCGGCGATCGATCTCGCGCCGCATGGCGTCAGGATCAACACGATCTGCCCGACCTTCATCGAGACGCCGATGGTCGCGGGCTTCCTCGCCAATCCGGAGTTCAAGGATTTCGTCCTCTCGAAGATCAAGCTGGGACGTGTCGGCCAGCCGTCCGACGTCACTGGCGCGGTGCTGTTCCTGGCCTCCGACGCGTCGTCGCTGATGACGGGAACGCACATTATCGTCGACGGCGGCTGGACGGCAGGCTGATGGCGGCGCGGCTCGGCGGTCAGCGTCCCGCGACGGCGACCGACGTGGCGCGCCTCGCCGGCGTTTCGCAATCCGCGGTGTCGCGCGCCTTCACGCCGGGGGCCAGCGTCTCGCCCGACACCCGCGCCAAGATCACCGCTGCCGCCCGCACGCTCGGCTATCGGCCGAACGCCATCGCCCGGTCGCTGATCACCCGGCGGTCTCGCATCATCGGCCTCGTGGCGGCCTACTTGCAAAACCATTTCTATCCCGAAGTGATCGAACGGCTTTCCGCCGAATTGCGCGCGCGGGGCTATCACATCATGCTCTTCACGGCGGACAACCGGCACGCGGCCGACCCGCTGCTCGAGGAGATCCTGCGTTACCAGGTCGACGGGCTGATCCTCGCCTCGACGACGCTCTCCTCGGCGCTGGCGGCCGAATGCGCACTCGCCGGCATTCCCGTGCTGCTCTTCAACCGCACGACGGAGACGGCGGATGTGTCTTCGGTCACCGGCGAGAATGCGCGCGGCGGGGCGCTGATCGCCGAATTCCTCGCGGCGGCGGGCCACCGGCGCATGGCCTTCGTCGCCGGCGTCGAGAATTCCTCGACGAGCCGCGACCGCGAGGCAGGCTTCACGGGCTGGCTTGCCGCCCATGGCTTCGCGCCGCCGCTCAGGGCCGTGGGGCATTACACGATGGAGGGAGCCGCCGCGGCGGCGCGTGCCCTCCTGTCCCGAAGCGACCGGCCGGATGCGATCTTTTGCGGCAACGACCACATGGCCTTCGCCATCATGGAGGTGGCGCGCCACGAGTTCGGCCTGCGCATCCCGGAGGATCTGTCGCTCGTCGGTTTCGACGATGTCGGGGCCGCCGGCTGGCGCAGCTTCGACCTGACCTCCTTCTCGCAGCCCGTGGCGCGCATGGTCGACCTCACGGTGGGCGCGATCCTCGCCCTGATCGAGAAGCCGGAGCAGCCGCCGCACCGGCTGATCGCCGAAGGGGAGCTTGTGGTCCGCGGCTCCTCCCGCCTGCCGCCGAGCGGCCTCGAAATGGTTGAAGACCGGCGCGTATGGCGTTCGTACAACATGGAAAAACAGCGATGACTGCTCGCTTCACCGAGGAATATGCCACGCTGACGGACTACATCCTCGGCATCACGTACCGGATCTGGGAGGAGAAGGGTGTCGGCCTGATCCGCCGCTACTACGGGCGCGACTGCACCATGCTGACGCAGGGCGGCCGGGTCGACGGCGTCGAGGCGGTCGTTTCGGGGACGCTCGAGACGCTGCACCAGTTCCCCGATCGCCAGCTTTACGGAGAGGATGTGGTCTGGGCCGATCATGGACCGTCGCGCGGCCTGCTCTCGTCTCATCGCATCCTGACGACAGGGTCTCATCGCGGCGACGGGCTGTTCGGCCCGCCGACCGGAAAGTCCTTCGCCATCCGGGCGATCGCCGACTGCCTGGTGAAGGCCGGCACCGAGCAGATTACCGAGGAGTGGCTGGTCCGCGACACCGGCGGCATCGCCGTGCAGCTCGGGATGGACGTGCGCGAGATGGGTTTCCGACTCGCGGCGGCCGATGCGGCGCGGGGCGCCGGGCCCTGGCATCTGGACCTGTGGGACGAGGCGAGGGAAGGCCGGCGGGAAGCCGAGGCTGTCATCCAGGATCATCCGGCGGCGGTCCTAGCGCGGCACTCGCTGGAGAGCATCGTCAATCAGTCCGACATCGGCTCGATCCGCCGGACGCACGACCGCGCCTCGAGCCTGCACGGGCCCCTGCACCGGATGCATGCCGGGTGGGAGGGCACCGAGCAGTTCTGGCTCGGTTATCTCGCGGCGCTTCCCGATGCGAAGCTCGTGATCGACCATTCCATCGCCCTGGAGGAGCCGGGCCGCCCCGTCCGCACGTCGACGCGCTGGCGCCTCGCCGGCACGCATGCGGGTCACGGCGCGTTCGGCCCGCCATCGGGCGCGCCGGTCCTCATCCTGGGCATCACGCAGGCCCATGTCTGGGATGGGCGGATCCAGCAGGAATGGACGGTCGTGGACGAGCTCGCGGTCCATAGGATGATCGGCCTGCAGCGGGGGTAGGGCGCTCCGGTTCCGCCCTCCTAACGGTCCTCATGCTGAGGAGGCTGCGAAGCAGCCGTCTCGAAGCACGCAGGACCGTGGTGCGTCCTTCGAGACGGCCGCTCTGCGGCCTCCTCAGGATGAGGAACCTTGGCGGCTGGCACCGATGCCCGTCTTGCGCTTTCCCCGGCCCCTGCTAGTCTCGTTGCATACGAATGCAACGGCCGTCGGGAGAACGGCCTCGGGAGGAGACGATGATGACGATCGACAGGCGCAGCTTCGGGCTGGGCGCCGCCGCGCTTGGCGGTGCGACGCTCTTGGGCAGCAACGCATCCGCGCAGGGCCTGGCCTCGGCGCTCGCCAACCTGAAGCCCGGCAAGCCCTATGCCGGACAGGAGGTGAAGGTGCTTTGCGTCGTCGCCACGCAATTCTCGGCGCACGAGAAGCGGCTTCCGGCCTTCACCGAGGCAACGGGCATCAACGTGAAATACACCTACGTGCCCTTCGCCAACATGCGCGAGGCGCTCGCGGCCGAGATGGTGGGCGGCACCGGCGATTATGACGTCGTGGTGCCGATGGACCAGTGGATCCCGTCGCTCGCGAACCTCATGGATCCCATGGACGCGCGCATCACTGAAAAGAAGATCGATCTCGCCGCGCGCTACCCCAAGGCCTACCTGCAGATCGGCAATGTCGGCGGCAAGCAGCTCGGCCTGCCGACGCGCGCGCACGTGCAGCTCCTGTTCTACCGGAAGGACCTGCTGGAGAAGCACAATATCGCCGTGCCCAAGACCTGGGAGCAGGTCGTCGCGGCCGGCAAGGCGATCCAGGAGAAGGAGACCGGCGTCTCCGGCCTCGCCGTGCCCTACGGCAAGAACAACGGCCAGAACCTCATGGTCTGGTACAATTTCCTCTGGGGCCGCGGCGCCGACGTCTTTGACGACAGGGGCCAGCCTGCCTTCGCGACAGAGGCCGGCCTCAAGGCGACGCAGGACTATGTCGACCTGCTGCGCACCCACAAGGTCACGCCGGCGGCCGCCGTTTCCTTCAACGAGCAGGATGCCGTGAACTCGGTGAAGAACGGCAACTCCGCCATGATCCCGGTCTGGTGGTGGGTGAGGGGACAGCTCATCGACCCCAAGACCTCGAAGCTCAAGGAGGAGCAGGTCGGCTTCGCCCCGATGCCGAGCTTCGAGGGGGCCAAGTCCTCGACCTACATCAATTGCTGGATCTACGCGCTGACCCGCAACGCCAAGCGCAAGGACGCGGCGATGGAGTTCATCACCTACGTCACGGATCCCGCGCTGGAGCGCGACATCCTCGTCGATCCGAAGGAGAACGACGTGGTCGCGACGCAATGGTCCAGCCTGCGCGACCCCGAGGTGAACCGGCGCTTCGGCGGCATGCACAATTTCGCGGCCGAAGCCCTGCAGACCACGAAGGCCGTGCCCTACACCGCGGAATGGCCGCAGATCATGGAGGCGCTGGAGACGGCCATGTCCGAAGCGGCCTCCGGCGGCAGGAGCGTCAACGACGCCTTCAAGGCGGCGGAGGCCAGCGTCCGCCGCATCGTGAGGAGAGGGTAGTCTCTTTCTCCCTTCTCCCGCTTTCGCGGGAGAAGGTGGCCCTTGCGCCAGCAAGGGTCGGATGAGGGATGTGGCCAGCCGCTGCGCCCTCATCCGTCAGGCTTCGCCTGCCACCTTCTCCCGCGAGCGGGAGAAGGAAGATATCTCGCCATGCTCTCAGACCGCATCACCCGCTACGCGCTGATCGCGCCGGCCCTCCTGATCGTCGTCGGCACGACGATCTGGCCGCTCGTCTCGGCGCTGACCACCAGCTTCCGCGACTGGCGGCTGAAGCGCTCTTCCGCGCCCGGTCCCTGGGTCGGGTTCGAGAATTACGTCTTCGTCACCGAGGAGCCGGAGTTCTGGAACGCGCTGAAGGTGACGGCGATCTTCGTCACCCTAGACGTCGTCATCACCGTGCTCGCGGCGCTTGGCCTCGCGCTGTTGCTGCGCAAGGCCGGCGTGCTGCAGAGCCTCGTGAAGGCCGTGCTGATCCTGCCCTTCGCCATGAGCCCGGCGCTGATCGGCGTCTCGTTCCGCTTCATGTTCAACGGGGAATATGGCGCGATCGCCAAGCTGCTGGGCGCGATCTTCCCGTTCCTCGACGGCGTGATCTGGCTGGCGACGCCGGGCTACGCCATGGCGGCGCTGGTGCTCTCCGACGTCTGGCACTGGTTCCCCTACATGACGCTCATCATCCTGGGCGGCCTCGCGGCGATCCCGCAGGAAACCGAGGAGGCGGCCTACATCGACGGCGCGACGCCGCTGCAGACGCTGCTCTATGTCGTCATTCCGCAACTCAAGGGCGTGCTCGCGGTCGTGATCGTGCTGAAGACCATCTTCGCGCTGAAGATGTTCGACCAGGTCGTGACCCTGACCGGCGCCGGCCCCGGCATTACGACGCAGACCTTCGCCCACTACGTCTACACGATCGGCTTCGTGCATTACGACATGGGGCTCGCCTCGGCTCTGGCCTGGATCCTGACCATCGTGCTGGTCGCGATCGGGATCGTCTATATCCGGCTCGTCCTGCCGGCGCCGGAGCGTGCCTGATGGTGCGCGAGACACCCGTCGCGACGGCGCTCCAGTCGGCCGTGCTGCTCATCTTCTTTGGCGTGATCGTCTTTCCGATCGCCTGGGTGGCGCTGACCGCCTTCAAGCAGCCGCGCGACCTTTTCAGCCTGTCCCTCGTCTTCACGCCGACGATCGACAACTTCTTCACGGTCTTCCAGCCGCCCTGGAACCTCGGGCGGCGGATGCTAAACAGCATCGTGGTCGCCGTCGCCACGGTCGCGATCGCCATCCCGGTGTCGGTGCTGGCGGCCTACGCCTTCTCGCGCTTCGACTTCATGTTCAAGCGTGGGCTGTTCTTCCTGATCCTCGCCACGCAGTTCATCCCGGCGGTGGTGGTGATCTTGCCCTTCTACCTGATGTTCCGCGATCTCGGCCTGCTCGATACGCGGACCGGCCTCGTCATCGTCAATCTCGCCATCGTCACGCCCTTCGCCGTCTGGATGCTGAAGGGCTTCTTCGACGCCGTGCCGGTCGAGTGCGACGAGGCGGCGCTGATCGACGGCGCCTCCAGGCTCGACATCATCCGCCGCGTCATCGTGCCGATGGCCTGGCCGGGGATCATCGTCTCCGCCGTCTTCTGCTTCATCCTGACCTGGAACGAGTTCATCTTCGCGCTGATCCTCGGTCGCGAGAATGCATCGACGCTGCAGGTCGGCCTCATCGGCTTCCGGACCGAGCGCGGCGACGTCTGGGAGCTCATGGCCGCCGCGGGCGTGTTCATCGTCATCCCGGCCTTCGTGGCCGCCATCGCCATCCAGAAGCATTTCGTCGCCGGGCTCACGGGGGGAGCCGTCAAATGAGCAACCACAGACTGACGTTGGACCTGATCGCGGCGCTGACGGCCGTGGACACCGCGACCATCTGCAACGCCATTGAAATCGTCGAGGGACGGCGGGCCACGGGCGGCTTCACGCGCAAGCCCTTCGTCACCGCCTTTCCGTCGCTGCCGCCGATCCTCGGCTTCGCTCGCACGGCGACGATCCGCGCCGCCGCGCCGAACATCCTGCCGGCCCCGGAGGCCAAGGCGCTCAGGATCGCCTATTACCGCCAGCTCGAGGCGGACGAGCCCGTCATCGCGGTCATCGAGGATACGGACGACACGCCCGGCATCGGCGCGATGTGGGGCGAGGTGAACTCGGCCATCCACAAGGGCCTCGGCGTCAGGGGCGGGCTGACCAACGGCTCGATCCGCGACCTCGACCTGCTGGCGCCCGGCTTCCAGCTGATCGCGGGCTGCGTCAACCCGAGCCACGCCCACGTGCATGTGACCGCGATCGGCATTCCCGTGACGATCCACGGCCTGCGCATCGCGCCCGGCGACCTCATCCATGCCGACAAGCACGGCGCCGCGCTGATCGCGCCCGGCATGGAGAAGGAACTGCCCCGCGCCATTGAGCTCAACCAGCGGCAGGAGGCGCCGATCCTCGCCGCCGCCCGCGCACCCGGCTTCACCGTCGACAAGCTCATCGCCGCCTGGGGCGAAGCGGAAGACATTCACTGAATCGATCAGGAAAGACAGGCTCATGACACCCGCAGAGATGGAAGCCCGCATCGTCCGCTATGGCGATTTGCGGCCCTGCAAGACCGCCTTCATCGACGCCCACACGCCGGGCTCGAACCAGAAGGAGAATTTCACGATCATCGGCGCCGGCGTATCGGAGAGCCCGGACCAGCATGTCCACATCCGCGAGACGCCCGGCTTCAATATCGGCGCGGCCGGCCAGCCGCCGAAGTGTCGCAACTCGCTGCATTCGCACCGCACGGCGGAGGTCTTCTTCGTGCTGAAGGGCCGCTGGCGTTTCTTCTGGGGCCGCTGGGGCAACGCTGGCGAGGTCACCCTGGAGGAGGGCGACATCTTCAACATCCCGACCGGGATGTTCCGCGGCTTCGAGAACATCGGCACGGACTACGGGATGATCATGGCCATCCTCGGCGGCAACGACGCCGGTGGCGGAGTCATATGGGCCCCGCAGGTGATCCAGGACGCCAAGGACCATGGCCTCGTGCTCGGAGCCAACGGCAAGCTCTACGACAGCAAGAAGGGGCAGTCGCTGCCCGACGGCGTCACGCCGATGCCGCTGCTCACCGACGAGCAGCTGAAGGCCTTCCCCGAGGTGCCGATCGACGAGGTCGTGCCCGCCTATGTCGGACGTTACAACGACATGATGGCGCTCGCCGCGAAGAAGCCCTGCGCCGTCATCGGCGAAAAGGCCCTGATCCGCGACAAGCCCGGCTTCGAGGTGGATTTCCTGACGCGCGGCTCGATCCCGGCCGATCGCTACGCCACGGACCGGCACGAGATCGTGATGGTGATGCGGGGCCACTGGCGGCTCGGTTGGCAGAACGGCAACGCCTCCGGCGAGGCGGTGCTGGCCCCCGGCGACACCTGCGCCGTGCCGCCCGGTCTCGCGCGCAGCCTCGAGCCCTCGATGACGGGCGAGGCGAGCCTCTTCCGCGTGCGCAACACGGACGATCCGGCCGGCCCGACCTGGAAGGCCCACTGAGCCACGACAAACCCTCTCCCCGAGGGGGAGAGGGCAGGGTGAGGGGGCTCTGAGCGAACGACCTTGAGCTCCGCAACCCCCTCACCCCACCCTCTCCCCCTTGGGGAGAGGGCTTTAGACCCGAGCCGCCCGATTTCCCATCACCGGACCACACGCATGACCCGCATCCGCACCACCCACGTCGGCTCCCTGCCGCGCTCGCAGCTCGTCGCCGACCTGCTGTTCGCGCGCGAGAAGGGCATGCCGCTCGACGGCGCGGCCTATGACCGGGTGATGGACGAGGCGACGGCGGCGATCATCGCGAAGCAGCGCGAGGTGGGCATCGACATTCCCTCCGACGGCGAAACCTCGAAGATCAGCTACGCGACCTACATCAAGGATCGGCTGACCGGCTTCGACGGCGACAGCCCGCGCCGCCCGCCGCAGGATCTCGCCGACTTCCCGACCTTCATGGAGAAGCTGGCGAAGGCCGGCGGCACGCCGCAATACCGGCGTCCGAAATGCGTCGGCCCGATCGCGGTCAAGGATCTGACGCCGCTGGAGAAGGACCTGCGCGCCATGAATGCCGGCCTTGGGGCCGCCGGCTACGACACCGGCTTCATGAATTCCGCCTCGCCCGGCGTCATCGCGCTCTTCCAGCCCTCGGATTATCACGAGAAGCTCGACGATTACCTCTCCGACATCGCCGAAGGCATGCGCGCGGAGTACGAGGGCATCGTCGGCGCGGGGCTGACGCTGCAGATCGATGCGCCGGACCTCGCGCTCGGCCGGCACATGATGTACCGCGAGCTCTCCGAGGAGGATTTCGTGCGCCGCGCCGAAATCCATCTCGAGGTGCTGAACCACGCGCTGCGCAACGTGCCGGGCGACAAGGTCCGGCTGCATATCTGCTGGGGCAATTACGAGGGGCCCCACACGCGCGACATCGCGCTTAAGAAGGTGCTGCCCGCGATCCTGAAGGCGAAGCCCCGTGCGCTGCTGTTCGAAGGCGCCAATCCGCGCCATGCCCATGAATGGCGCGTCTGGTCGGAGGTCGACCTGCCGGACGACTACGTGCTGATTCCGGGCTGCCTCGATTCCACGACGAACTTCGTCGAGCATCCGGAGCTGGTGGCGGACCGCCTGGAGAACTTCACGCGCGTCGTTGGCAAAGAGCGTGTCATCGCCGGCACGGATTGCGGCTTCTCGACCTTCGCGGGCTTCGGCACGGTCGATCCCGCGATCGTCTGGGAGAAGTTCCGCAGCCTCGTCGCCGGGGCGGAGATCGCCTCGAAGCGGTGAGGGGTCCGAGCGCCCAATCATGACGCAACGTCATGGGCTCGATTGCCTAAACCGTTTGAACTTTCCGTAGACTTACGGATGCAAAGCATGGCAGCCTTTGGCGACGCCCGTCCTCGCCTTGAAGGGATGACACCATGCCCGTGAGTGATGAGTTGGTCGAAATCGCATGCGCCGCCGAACAGGACCTGACGGGCCGCAACCTCTGGCCCGAACAATGGATGCCGGAGCTCGCAGCCGAGTACCGCGAGAGCATGCGGGTCTTTCTCGCCTCGATCGTCCCGATCATCGAAGCTGACGCTCTCGAACACGCGGCCAGGATCGCGGAGATGCATTCCGGTGCCCCGGAGACTGGCCAGAGCGCCGACCAGGCGGCGCTGATCGCAGCGTCCATCAGAACCAGGATCGATGAACTGTCCGGTTCGCCCAGGATGATGGGCTTTTTCTGAACTTCGCGAAGGTGGCAGCGGGATTCGCGACCGACGAGTCGGCCGTCCGGAAGGAATGTTACGGACGGAAGTCTCTTGCGCGGAATCGAATCTCGAACTGCGCTCTTGCCGGAGAAGCAGGGCCGCTTTTCTTGAAGCTGCTCAGCCGAGCGCGCCGTCGCCGGCGGGCGGCTTGTCCGGCGCCTTCTGTGCGTTGCGCCGGATCGTGTAGGTGGCCGACGTGAGGATCAGCGCCGCGCCGACGATCGTGTGCGTCGTCGGCGTTTCGCCATAGATCGCCCAGCCCACGCCCCCCATCATGATCAGCCGCAGGTAGTGCAGGGGCGCCAGCGCCGATGTCTCGCCCATCCGCAGCGCCGCGGTCATCAGCCAGAGGCCGAGGAAAAAGACGAGGCTCATCACCAGCAGCAGCAGCGCCTGCCAGGGCGTCGGCCAGACCCATTTCGCCGCGGCGAAGGGCGTGATCAGGGCCAGCACCACGATCCCCTGCCAGAAGAGCACGGTGCCGATGCTGTCGTGCCGCGCGCCGGCGCGCACGAAGAGCATGTTCATCGCGCCGAAGAAGGCGCCGGCCAGCGCCACATAGGCGAAGGGGCCGAGCCCCTCGCCGAAGGGCCTCACCATCACCACCACGCCGATGAAGCCGATCGTCGCGGCGAGCCAGCGCCGCCAGCCCACGCTCTCGCGCAGGATGAGCGCGCCCAGCGCCGTGACGATGAGCACCTCCGCCATCTGGATCGCGGTGACGTCTGCGAGCGGGATCATGAGGGTCGCGGTGAGGCCGCAGACCATGGAGAAGGTGGCGGAGACGCCGCGTCCCAGATGCAGCTTCAGCCCGCTCGAATGCCGGATCAGCTCCCGGTCGCGCCAGAACAGCGGCGCGAACATGATCATCGAGAGGAACTGTCGGACGAACACCACCTCCACGATCGGGATCGCCGCGCCGACGGTCCGGATCAGCACAGCCATCACCGTGAAGGTGACGAACGCCGACACCATCAGCACCGAGGCGACCAGGTTGGCCGGCATCCCCGAGACGGCTCTGCCGGCGCGCTTGACGGCGATCTGCAAGGTTCGGCCGGGACTCACCTGATTGGAATCAGCGATGTGGGAGGGAAGGGGGGAGGGCCAACATGCGCCACAACAGCCCGATGAACAAGGCGGTGATATTCCGGACCGGCGCCTTCGGGCACGGGTGAGGACATTCAGCGCGCGTCCGAGAGAAGACCACGCGCCCGCCGATCGAGGTCGGATACGTCATCCCACGCCCAACGGACGCTTTAATGATCCGTGCATTTTCAGATTGACGGGCACCGCCTCTCTGTCGCTATTAGTCCGAATTGCGGCGTTTGTGTAAAAAAGGCCTTTTTCGATGAGTAATCCGACGAGCGTTGCCGTCCCTGTGCAGTCCACAGATGTCGTTATGACAGTCAACACAATCAGAGCGAGTGATCTGCCGCTTATTAATACAATCAACACGAGCGTCATACCAACGGCGAAGGGTCCGACGACTGGCCTGCGATTGGGCACCGCCGGCAATGACGTCTTCAACGGGACCAGCGCGGCGGACCGCTACAATGGCGCCGCCGGCAACGACCGCATCAACGGTTTCTCGGGGAACGACGAGCTGCGGGGTGGCGACGGCAACGACACCGTCGATGGCGGCCTCGGCAACGACTCCCTTTGGGGCGACGCTGGCAACGACAGTCTCCTGGGCGGAGACGGCAACGACACCGTCGACGGCGGCACGGGCAACGACATCCTGCGGGGCAATGCAGGAAACGACAGGCTTCTGACCGGCGCCGGCAACGACACCGCGGACGGCGGCGCAGGCAATGACGTTCTCTTGGGCGATGCGGGAACGGACAGCCTCCTGGGTGGCGAGGGCAACGACACGATCGAAGGGGGCGCCGACAATGACACCGTCGACGGCGGCACGGGCAACGATCTCCTGCGCGGCGATGCAGGGAACGACAGGCTTCTGGGCGGCGCCGGCAACGACACCGCCGACGGCGGCACGGGCACCGACTCCCTGTCGGGCGATGCCGGAGCCGACAGTCTCCTGGGCGGCGAGGGCAACGACACCATCGATGGCGGCGCCGACCATGACATCCTGCGGGGCGACGCCGGAAACGACAGTCTCCTGGGCGGCGACGGCAACGACACGCTTTACGGCGGGACCGGCGACGACGTCCTGACCGGAGGCAGCGGCAACGACTACCTGCAGGGCGACACGGGGAACAATCAGCTGTCCGGAAGCGAGGGCAACGACACGCTGGTCGGTGCCCCCGGCGGCAGCGGGACCCTCGATGGCGGAGCGGGCGATGATCTGTTTCTCGTCTCCCAGACGCGCCACGATGTCAGAGGCGGCGACGGTTATGACACGCTGGACCTGTCGGGGTTATCGACACAGACAGGGTATGGGACTGCATCAGGGGTTACTGTCGATCTTGTAAATCAGAATTACACGACCAATTCCGTGAATAACTCGGTTTCAGGAATAGAAAGAGTCATTGGCTCGAGTGGATCAGACCGCTTCTCATCGAATGGTGAAGCTGCACACAGCTTCATCGGCGGCAAGGGCCACGATCGCTTCAGTTTCTACGGTAATGCCGGCAACGCCGAAGGCGGCGAAGGCAATGACACATACCTGTTTGATTTCAACCAAAATTCCTTCGGTAAGACCGGCAGTTTAAAAGTAAAATATACTGAAGGAAGCGACAGTCTTCTCTTCAAGAGCAACTATACCGCGAAGGTGCTTCTCACGACCGCGGCCGATGGCGCGGATCTCTTGGTAACGGCTGTGCTTTCAACGGGCGAAGGGACCGCGACGAAAAAAGTGACCGTGGAAGGCGGCGCGAAAGCCTACGCGCAAGGGCTGCTCCAGATCGGGGAAGCCTCCAACAGTGGGTCGATCGTGCCCATAGTGGACAAAGACGGCAATGTTTTGCTGGCCGGCACCCACCTGTCTGACAGTCTGTCCGTTCTGGATGCCCGGGCTTTGGCCCCTGACGCTCCCAACGTGATCATGGCCGGCGAAGGTGGTGCTGACACGTTCATTCTTGCACCAACCGGTCGATACATCGTCGTCAGTGATTTCAACCCATTCGAGGGCGACAGGATCGTCTTCACCAAGGACACCGATGTTTCCAACTTAAGCCAAGTCAAAGCTGGCTTCTATGATAACAACGGCTATCACTTCCGCATCTCGACGCCAGATCACGGAATAACGGAATACTGCTTCACGAACATCAACAAATCAAATGCGCAAGCGATTTTCGACGCAGGCGGGATCTCCTTCGGCTTGATCTAGCGCGTCCGGTTCGGATGGCGTCATCCGGACGGAAGAAATGTGCGCCAGTTCTCCGTCTTGCGCCTGTTGCTGGCGAAGAAGGCGATCCACTTTCCTTACTGTGCGCGAGGCGCCCGCCGGCTGCGGCTGCGGCTGATTGAGGGATCGGCGCAACCGGGGTGGCGGCAACGCCACCCCGCTTCCTCCTCGATGTGAAGGTGGCGGCACTGTCGGACCGACGGGCGCCTCGAGACGCCCGTCGCCAGGCGCCGATCGCTCGAGGAAACCGGCCCGCCGTCCGGCGCAGGCCGAGCAGTCTCGCGACGGCGGCATTCATGATGAACGAAGCGTTGCTTTGACGGTTTCGGCCTCGTCGCTAAACCACTACAGCGGACTATCCATTTGAACCAAAAGGATTTTGCAATGACGGATGCCATCAGCGCCATTCTCGCCGCGCAAGCTGCGGCCCTCAGGCAGACGGTCGTGACGATCGATGCGAGCGTCGTACCGGCCGGAACCGCCTCGACGACGGCCATCAGGAAGGGCACGACGAAGAGCGATCATTTCCTGGGCTCGAAGACGAAGGCCGACCGCTTCGATGGCGGCGACGGCGACGACGCGATCTTCGGCCATGGCGGCAACGACGAGCTCTATGGCGGAAACGGCAACGATTTCATCAATGGCGGCACGGGCAACGACAAGCTCTACGGCGGCACCGGCAACGATGTGATCCTCGGCGAAACGGGCAACGACCAGGCCTACGGCGGCAGCGGCAACGACACCATCAACGGTGGCGCCGGCAATGACACGCTGTACGGCGAGAATGGCAGCGACGATCTGCGGGGCGGGCAGGGCAACGATCGTCTCGAAGGCGGCTCTGGGCGGAACAGTCTTTACGGGGATGAAGGCAACGACACGCTGGTCGGCGTCCGCCATGGCAGCGGGCGCATGGACGGCGGTTCGGGAAATGACACCTTTCTCATTTCCGGTGGCGGTTACGACATTACCGGTGGTGCGGGCATGAACACACTCGATCTATCCGGGATTGTTAGGGAGCAATTTGGCACGATGCTCGGCGTTCAGGTGAATACAGACAGAGGTGTCATCAGTGGAATTGAAGATGGACAAATATTCTTTACTGAAATCGAAAAATTCGTCGGCTCGGTTGGCAATGATCAAATTCATACATCGGGTCTTATGAGTCATACCTATTTCGGCGGAAAAGGTGACGACAGATTCATTACGGCGGATGGTGACAGCAACGTTGCAGGCGGTGAAGGCAACGACACATATGTTGTGGGGATCAATTACGGGGGTGTACATCGTATCAAGTACGAGTCGGATCATGACACCTTGATCATTGATAGAGATCCAGCGAGTGCGGATATCACATACAACATCTTTACGAACGGTGCAGACCTGATCGTAAAGTATCAAGCGCTCAATCTGAAAGAAACGACGATCACCGTGGAAGGCGGAGCGGCCGCTTATCGCGACGGTCGGTTCGGGATCGCGGAAGCGCAGCAAAAGGATTTTCCGGCCATCTGTCCGAATTACACGACCGTCGGCGGCGCCGTAAACCTGGGTGGTGGCAACAGCATGGTCGGCGGCAAGATGAACGACACGCTGTCTGTTTTTAATTCGGATGGTGACGCTCAATACAACAGTCACGTCACGATGACGGGCGGCGGGGGAGCAGACACATTCATTATCGGAGCGCAAACCGGAAGCATCACGATCGAGGATTACAGTCTTTTGCAGCGCGATAAGATCAAATTTGACAAAACAATAGGCATTACGAACTTTACTGATCTCAGAAACTACCTATTTGATGGCAAAGAGGGGGCCCACGTTAGCATAATCGGCGGAGATTCTTCCGTGACAGAAGTTCTCCTGAAGGGCGTTGATTTGCAGGAATTGTGGCAGGCCCACGAGAGTGGGTTCCTCCTGTTCTAGTGTCCCGGCCGCATCGGGTGGCGCCAGCGCCAACCGGGGCGGCGGCAACGCCCCCCGGTCGGACGTCGGGCGGCCGTCCTCAGTCCAGGACGCCGGCCTCGAGCGCCCGGCGGGCCATGGTGCTCGTCCACGTCGACCCCGGCGGCTGCATTCATGATGAACGAAGCGTTGCTTTGACGAACGCGGCGTCGTCGCTGAATCTCCATAGCGGACTATCCATTTGAACCAAAAGGATTTTGCAATGACGGATGCCATCAGCGCCATTCTCGCCGCGCAAGCTGCGGCCCTCAGGCAGACGGTCGTGACGATCGATGCGAGCGTCGCGCCGGCCGGGACCGCCTCGACGACGGCCATCAGGAAAGGCACGACCAAGAACGACCATTTCCTGGGCTCGAAGACGAAGGCCGACCGGTTCGATGGCGGCGACGGCGACGATGCGATCTTCGGCTATGGCGGCAACGACGAGCTCTACGGCGGGAACGGCAACGACGTCATCGACGGCGGTACGGGCGACGACAAGCTCTACGGCGGCACCGGAAAGGACTATCTCACTGGCGGCGACGGCAACGACCAGTTGCACGGCGGCAGCGGCGACGATGTCCTGCTGGGCGGCAACGGCAACGATCGCCTCGAAGGCGGTTCGGGAAACAACATCGTCTACGGGCAGGGCGGCAACGACACGCTGATTGGTGCTAGCACCGGTGCCGGGACGCTGGATGGTGGCGCCGGAAGCGATATCGTCTCTATTGTTGCCGGTAATTACACCATCGTCGGCGGCCAGGGTTATGATACGCTGGATCTCTCGCTCATGCAGACCAATAACGGATATGCAAAAAATTCAGGAGTTATGGCTGTAATCGATGACAGTTACCTGGTGGGAACTGATGGAAATCATAACAGTATCGATGGTGTTGAAAAAATTATTGGTACTGATTTTGATGATACTTTTTACGGAGGGAAGTGGGCGTCGTTCGCTACAGATCTGTTCGGCGGCAAAGGGAAAGACCTCATGCAGTTCTTCGAAGGGAGGGTCAATTTTAATGGCGGTGAGGGCGACGACATTTATGTCTGGCGCAGCGGCGCAGATGGTGTCTTAAATATTGAATATACAGGCGGTCACGATAGCCTTGTGATCGAGAACACTAAATTTGATCCAGTGAAATATAGCATCGAGAAAATCGAAAAAGATATTGTTATAAGTTTCAAGCCTACACGTTATTCATTGCTGGATGAGGACCAGATCATTATAAAGAATGGTGCCGATGCCTACAGCAAGGGGCTGTTCGGTATCATCGAACGAACAGGAGATGTTCCTGAACTGACTCTCAAGGCAGTAGGCGGCGCTGTGCAAATGGCCGGTGACCCCCGAATGGTGGGCGGTGCGATGAACGATACGCTTTCCACCCATGCTCATTGGGGGGAGTACTTCAACAGTGGAACGAATATCATGACCGGCGCCGGCGGAGCCGACACATTTATCCTGAACGCGAATGGCGGGACGATCAGGATCACGGATTACAACGTCGCGCAGCGCGACAAAATTAAATTCAACGACTCGACCGGCATCCAAAGCTTCAATCAGCTGCTGAAGAACGGCGTCTTCGACAAGGACGGCTTCCGGATCAGCGTCACCGATGCAAAGATCGGCGAGACGGACATCTTCCTGGCAGGCGTCGATCGGGCGGAACTGACCCAGGCCCACAACGGCGGTCTCCTCTCGTTCTAGTGTCCCGGCCGCATCGGGTGGCGCCAGCGCCAACCGGGGCGGCGGCAACGCCCCCCGGTCGGACGTCGGGCGGCCGTCCTCAGTCCAGGACGCCGGCCTCGAGCGCCCGGCGGGCCATGGTGCTCGTCCACGTCGACCCCGGCGGCTGCATTCATGATGAACGAAGCGTTGCTTTGACGAACGCGGCGTCGTCGCTGAATCTCCATAGCGGACTATCCATTTGAACCAAAAGGATTTTGCAATGACGGATGCCATCAGCGCCATTCTCGCCGCGCAAGCTGCGGCCCTCAGGCAGACGGTCGTGACGATCGATGCGAGCGTCGTACCGGCCGGGACCGCCTCGACGACGGCCATCAGGAAGGGCACGACGAAGAGCGATCATTTCCTGGGCTCGAAGACGAAGGCCGACCGCTTCGATGGCGGCGACGGCGACGATGCGATCTTCGGCTATGGCGGCAACGACGAGCTCTACGGCGGGAACGGCAACGACGTCATCGACGGCGGCACGGGCAACGACAAGCTCTACGGCGGCACCGGCAACGACGCCATCCTGGGTGAGGCGGGCAACGACCAGGCCTACGGCGGCAGCGGCAATGACATCATCAGCGGCGGCGAGGGCAACGACACGCTGTTTGGCGAGAGCGGCAATGATAACTTGGTCGGCGGGAAGGGCAACGACCGTCTCGACGGCGGTTCCGGGCGCAATGTTCTTGATGGTGGCGAAGGCAATGACACGCTGGTCGCCGCCCGCGATGGCAACGGAACCCTGGACGGCGGCGCGGGGGATGACACTTTTCTGGTTTTGGGTGTTGATTACAACATTATTGGTGGTGCCGGTACCAATACAATTGATCTGTCTGGACTTGTTAGTCAGCAATTCATTGGGGGTGTTGGCATTGGCATCGATACTGACAATGGCCGAATCACTGGAATGAAAGGTCCAGGCATCGTCTTTTTTGAGATAGAAAAATTCATTGGCTCAATCGGTAATGATAGTATTAATGTATCTGGAGATATAAAGAATTCGTATTATGGCGGAAAAGGTAACGATGTATTCAGGATAGATGGCAGTTACTGCGACGTTGAGGGCGATGAAGGTAACGATACATATGTTGTGAGTGCCGATCGTGGGGGTGAGTTTTATATAAAATACGAAACTGGTCATGATACATTGGTTATTGATAAATACAAAACGGATGCCAGTTTAAAGTATAGTGTAAAAGAAAAGGGAGCCGATCTGATCGTAAACTATAAAGCCACAGATCTGCTTGCAGCAACAATCACCGTGGAAGGCGGAGCGGCCGCTTACCGCGACGGTCGGTTCGGGATCGCGGAAGCGCAGCACAAGGCTTTTCCGGACATTGCTCCGAGCTATACAACCGTCGGCGGCGCCGTGAACCTGAGCGGCGGCAACAGCATGGTCGGCGGCAGGATGAACGATACGCTGTCGATCTTTTCTGCGGAAGGTATGCCTGCATACGACAGTCACGTCACGATGACGGGCGGCGGGGGAGCAGACACATTCGTTCTTGGAGCGAACCGCGGGAGCATCACGATTCAGGATTACAATCTCCTGCAGGGCGACAGGATCAAATTCGACGACACGACGGGCATCAAGAATTTTGATACTCTGAGAATGATGATGATTGATCAGGACGAGGGCTTCCGTTTCCTCATGGAGGATCAGGATAGAGCCCTCACGGACGTTCTCCTCAAGGGTGTCGACCTGCAGGAATTGGAACAGGCCTACGACAGAGGGTTGCTCCTGTTCTAGCGCCTTGGCTGCAGCGCGAACCGGGGCGACGGCGACGTCCCTCCGGTTTCGCCTTTGGCCTTCAGCAGAACGTCGTCAGTCGAAGAACCCAGCATCCTCCTCGTTCAGGTAGGGTCGCGCCGCTTCGGGGTCGATATCCAGCCCGAGCCCCGGCCCGGGCAGGAGGTCGACCATGGAGTCGTTGACGATCCGGCCGGACGGCAGGCCGGTGATGATCTCGTGCCACCAGGGGTCCGACGCGCTCGGATATTCGAAGGCGATGTAGTTGGCGGGCAGCGTCGCGCAGACGTTGATCAGCGCGCCGAGCCCCAGCAGCCCGTTCGCCGTGCCGTGCGGCGCCATCAGGATCGAATGCATGTAGGCATGCTCGGTGATCCACTTGAGCTCCGCGATGCCGCCGACGTCGGCGGGATCGGGTCCGATGATGCGCACCGCCTGCGTCTCGATCAGCTCCTTGAAATTGTGGCGGGAGTAGATCTGCTCGCCGGTGTGGATCGGCACCGAGGTCGACTGGGTGAGCTCGCGGTAGGCCTGCGGATTGACCCAGGGCACGTAGTCGCCGGTCAGCATGTCCTCGAGCCAGGCGATGTCGTATTTCTCGACCGCCCGCGCGAAGCGGATGGCGTCGGGCAGCATCCAGCCGGGGCCGCAATCGAGCGCCAGGCTCGTCCCGTCGCCCAGCGCCTCCTTCATCGCGATGACGCAGTCGAGCATGTGGTGGAAGCCGCGCTCGCTGATCGGGCCCTGGTCCATCATGCCGTGGTAGCCGGACTTCGCCTGCCGCACGCCGTAATGGAAGTCGGGGACGCTGTCCTTCATGGTCGAATGGAAGCTGATGCCCTGCTTCACCATGAAGAACTTCTCGGGCAGCTCCGCCATCCACTTCACGTCGGCGGCGAAATCCTCCGGCCGGTCGCCCGGCCGCGGCCGGCGCAGGCTGCCGTTGTAGCAGCGCACCTTGTCGCGCACCTTGCCGCCGAGCAGCTTGTAGGCGGGCACGCCCGCCGCCTTGCCGGCGATGTCCCAGAGCGCATGCTCGATGACGCTGACTGCCGCGCCATAGGGCTTGAAGGAGCCGCGCTGGCGGATCTTCAGCATCACGCGCTCGACGTCGGTCGGGTCCTCGCCGATCAGCGCCTCGCGGAAATGCAGCACGAAGGGCTTGATGTAGCCCTTGGTGAACTCGACCTCGCCGAGGCCATGGATGCCTTCGTCCGTCGTGATGCGGACGATCGGGTGCTTGCCGATGACGGCGCAGCGCAGGTCGGTGATCTTCATCGCTTCGGCTCAGCTCCAGGTCCGGTCCCAGGAATGATCGTCGTCCCACTGGTCCGTGGGCTGCCAGATGCCGCTGACGCCGGGCTGCAGGTGCTGGAGCAGCACCTCGTCGACGATCTCGTCGATGCCGAGCCCCGGCTTGTCCGGCACCGTGATGAAGCCGTCCTTCACGAGCGGCCTCGGCAGGCCCGTGACGATGTCGTCCCACCAGTCCACGTCGACCGAATGGTACTCGAGCGCCATGAAATTTTCGGTCGCGACCGCGACATGCGCCGCCGCCATCGCAGCAATCGGGCTCTCGGCCATGTGGATCGCCATGGCCACGCCGTGGTCCTGCGCCATGTCGCCGATCTTCTTCGTCTCCAGGATGCCGCCGGTGGTGAGGAGGTCCGGGTGGATGACGGAGATGCCGGCCTTCAGGATCGGCTCGAAATTCTCCTTCAGGTAGATATCCTCGCCGGTGCAGATCGGCACCGACGTCGCCTGCTGCAGCTGCCGGTACTGGTCGGCATACTGCCAGGGGATCACGTCCTCCAGCCAGGCGGGGGTGTATTTCTCGATCCGGCGCGCGAGCCGGATGCCGTTCTGCAGCGAGATATGCCCGATATGGTCGATCGCGAGCGGGATCTCCGGGCCGATCACCTCGCGCACCTCGGCGATGTATTGCTCGAGATGGTCGAGACCCTTCTCGGTGAAATGCAGGCCCGTGAACGGGTGGGGCACGTTCTGTGCGTCATAGGCGGCGTTGCGGGCCCGCCGCTCCTCCATCGTGCGCGGCCGGCTCTGCGCGTCGCGCGATCCGAGCGCCTCGAGCACGCCTGTGGGACCGGCCACCGCGCCCGGCAGATGGGCGATCTGCATCAGGCCGAGATCCATCTTGAGGAAGGTGAAGCCCCGCTCCATCCGCTCCTTGAGCCGGAGGCCCGTCTCCCGGCCGCTCGGCTTCTCCGCGTCGGTGTCGGAATAGATGCGCACCCGGTCGCGGAAGCGGCCGCCCAGCATCTGGTAGATGGGCACGCCATAGGCCTTGCCCGCGAGGTCCCAGAGCGCGATCTCGACCGCCGAGACGCCGCCGCCCTGGCGTCCGTGCCCGCCGAACTGCTTGATCCGGCGGAACAGCCGGTCGATGTCGCAGGGGTTCTCGCCGAGAAGCCGGCTCTTGAGCATCAGCGCATAGGTCGCGCTCGCGCCGTCGCGCACCTCGCCGAAGCCGACGAGGCCCTGATTGGTGTAGATCTTGACGAGCGCCGACCGGAAGGGCGCGCCGGTGATCTCGGCGACGCGCATGTCGGTGATGCGCAGCTCCGACGGCCTGGAGTTCGTCTGGACGCGATCGAGCGCCGCGTCGGCGCTGTCCATGGTTGGCATCAGCTGTTTCTCCCACTCGCGGGTCTGGCGCCCGCATGATCTCGTCGGCGGCTGCGGCTCTCACCAGTTGGCGATGCGCCCGTCCGAAAGGATTGATGCCATCGCCGGGATGACCTCCTGCTGGAACGGGTGCTTCGCGGCCGCCTTCTCGTCGATCTCGATGCCGAGGCCGGGCGCGTCGGGCACCTGCCAGCAGCCGTCCTGGAGCCGCAGCGGATGGACCGCGCAGATCTCCTCGAACCAGGGCACGATGCCGACCGCCTCTTCCTGGATAACGAAGTTGGTCGTCGCCACGTCGAAGTTGAGCGCCACGGCGCCCGCCACCGGCCCCATCGGATTGTGCGGGCAGACGCCCATGTGCGCCGCCTCCGCGATCGCCGCGATCTTGCGGCCGCCCGAGAGGCCGAGGCAGTGGGCGAGGTCCGGCTGGATGTAGGCGACGGCGCGAGCCTCCGCGATGTCGGCGAACTCGCGCGGGGTGAACAGCCGCTCGCCCGTCGCCAGCGGGCAATCGACGCGCCGCGCGATATCAGCCATCGCCCGCGCGTCGCCGGGCTGGATGACTTCCTCGCAGAAGAGCGGCCGGATCGGCGCGATCGCGTTCACGTAGGCGATCGCCGCGTCGACCGAGTCGGGCCGGCCATGAAAGTCGACCATGATGTCGACCGCCTCGCCGACGCGTTCGCGCACGGCCTGCGCCAAAGTCTCGACATGGCGCACCGCCTTCAGGGGCGCGTCGTAGCCGTTGTAGGGCACGAAACCGAGCTTCACCGCGTCATAGCCCATCTCGACCGTTTTCTGCACCGCGTCGCAATAGGCGGAGATGTCGGTGTTGGCGACCTGGAAGCCGACGGCGCCGCGCATGAGATGCGTGTAGACGCGCACCTTGTCGCGCACCTTGCCGCCGAGCAGCTGCCAGACCGGCACGCCCAGCGCCTTGCCCTTGATGTCCCACAGCGCCTGCTCGATGCCGGACGCCGCGGTGAGGCCGATCGAGCCGAGGGGCCAGAAGCTGAAGCGCGTCATCATGTTGGCGATATGCTCGATCGCCATCGGATCCTGCCCGACCACGAACGGCGCCAGATCCTCGATGGCGCCCGTGACGGCCCGCGTCTTCCATTCGAGCGTCGCCTCGCCCCAGCCGTGCAGCCCCGGCTGATCGGTCAGCACCTTCACGAAGATCCAGTTGCGATGAATCGCGTTGACGACGACGGTCTCGATGCCTGTGATTTTCACTGGTTTCCCCCCAGACGTCCGGACGGGCGCTTCGCGCTTCTCGTTCGACGGCGGCTCGCGTCCCGCCGGCTCATTCCACCACGTGGGCCTCGAGGTACTCCCGGTTCATCGTGATGCCGAGGCCCGGCGCCGGGTTGAGCTTGAGGCTGCCGTTCGAGTTGTCGAGCGGCTTGTCGATGAGATGGTCGTACTTCGAGAGGTTCCACTCGGACGTCTCGAGCTTGTAGAAGTTGGGCACGGTCATCATGACCTGCGCGCCGGCGACGACGTTGATCGGTCCGGCCGCGTCATGCGGCGAGACGGGGATGTAGTAGGCCTCGCAGAGCGCCGAGATCTTCTTGAGCTCCGTGATGCCGCCGGTCCAGGTCACGTCCGGCATGATGTAGTCGGCGAGCTTGTTCTCAAGGATCGGCACGAAATCCCACTTCGTGTGGCCGCGCTCCCCCCAGGAGATCGGCACATTCACTTTCTCGCGCACCTGCTTGAGAGCGTTGAAGCTTTCGGGCGGGCAGGGCTCCTCGAACCAGTCGATGTTGCCAGCCTCCTCGAGCGAGCGGCAGAGGCGGATCGCGGTCGGCACGTCGAAGCGGCCGTGCGCGTCGATCAGGATCTCGATCTCCGGCCCTGCGGTCTCGCGGATGAGCGCCGTCAATTCCGCTGCTTCGATTTCGTCGCGGCGCGACATGCTGCCGTCGAGATAGCCGTCCCGCTGTTCGCGCGCCTTCGCATCGTTGACGGCGCGTCCCTGGAACGGGAATGGATCGAGTTTGAGCGCCGTGTGGCCCGACTTCACGATGTCGCGGATCTCGGCGACGACGCCTTCCTTGCTCGTGAATTTGCGCTGGTCGGGATGGGTGTAGAGCGCGATCTCGTCGCGCACCGGGCCGCCGAGGAGCTCGTAGATCGGCTTGCCGAGCACCTTGCCCCTGATGTCCCAGAGCGCGATGTCGATGGCGCTCAGGCATTCGACCGCAGCGCCCCGGCTGCCCATGTAGGTGAAGCTGCGGAAGAGCTTGTGCCAGAGGCGCTCGATATGCGCCGGATCCTCGCCGACCATGACGTTGCTGATCTGCCGGAGCATGGCCGCGAGCGCGCGGTTGGCGATCTTCGTCGTCGTGGTGATCTCGCCCCAGCCCGTGACGCCCTCGTCCGTGCTCACCTCCACGAACAGGAACTCGCCCCAGTAGGACGCGGCCGAATGGATGAGCCAGGGCCGGACGCCGGTGATCTTCATTTGAACTGCTTTCGGGTGGGGGAGGATAGTGTAGCGGTCGCGGCCCCGCCGGTCGGGCCAAGGATGAAACGGCTGGGTGCGGACCGTGCGCAACCCTCTCCCCGAGGGGGAGAGGGCAGGGTGAGGGGGGACGGAGCCGAAAGCTTCTGGCTCAGCGGCCCCCTCATCCTGTCCTTCTCCCCCTCGGGGAGAAGGGACACCCCTGCCGACCGTCGCGACGTCTTTCGCACAGGACAGCTAGCCCGCCCGCGCGGCCGCGGCGGCGCGCATGTGTTCGAGGATGTGGAGGCCTGAGCCCTCGACGTGGCGGGCGACGAGGTCGGCGGCCTTGTCGGCCTCGCCGGCCTTGATGAGCGTGATCAGCTCGCGATGGTCGGCGATGACCTGCGCCCGCCGGGCAAGTGTGAAGTTGAAGCGCCGGCTGACCGCGCGCAGCACCTCGCGGTGCTTCCACCAGAGCTCGGCCGCGTGCTGGTTGTAATGCCGCTCATAGATCAGGCCGTGGAACCGCGTGTCGAGGTCGCTGTGCCTGATCGGGTCGGCGAAATTGTTCGCCTCGATCTGCCCCTGGATGAATTCGAGCTGGGCGATGTCCGCCTCGGTCGCCATGCCCACGAACCAGCGGGTGAGCGCCGGTTCGATCAGCACGCCGATCTCGTAGATATCGCGGATGAAATCCCGGTCGATCGGCCGCACGCGCGCCCCGCGGTTGCGGGTGAAGACGACGAACCCCTCGCCGCGCAGGAGCTGCAGCACCTCGCGGACGGGCGTGGTCGAAGTTCCGTGCCGCTTCGCCAGGTCGGCGACGACGAGCCGCTCGTTCGCCCTGAGCTTCCCCGACACGATGTCCTCGCGGATCGCCTTGTAGAGCTGCGCCGTCTGGTCGGTCGAGGCGCCGATCGGATCGATGCCCGCCGGCGGTTCGGCCCTGTAGTCGCTCAGCTGTTCCACGCGAGCCTCCTGCCGCCGAACCATACGCAAGTGCGCCCAAACAATATACGATCTGATGAGATTGACATGCAAGTGAGCTTCTGCAACCGTCAATCCACCGGACATTGCATAAAAACGCTCCGGATTGGGCTTGGGGAACGCGCACAGCCAGCGCCTTGCGGCCATGGCAGGATGGGAGGGAACAATGTCGAATCTCGGCTTCGGCCGCGCGTTGCGGCGCGGCGTCTCTGCGGCGGCAGTCGCGTCGGCGCTACTGGCGTCGCCAGCCTTGGCGCAATCATCCATCGACCTCAGCAAATGGTCTCCGGAATATGTGCGATCGATCGCCGGCACGAAGGACTTCGACACGGCCGCCGACTGCGGCAAGGTCACGCCGCTCGACTACAAGGGCCGGGTCACCTTCTGGTATCAGGGCGTGTTCGAGGGCGATCCCGACCTCCTGCGCCAGTACTACCGGGACTTCTTCGCGGCCTTCCGTAAGACCTACCCGAACATCCAGCTGGAGGAGCAGGCGCTCACCTACAACGACCTGCTCGACAAGTTCAGGACCGCGCTGCTCGGCAACGCCGGTCCCATGGTCGTGCGCCTGCAGATCCTCGGCGGCGTCGAATTCGCCTCGAAGGGCTATCTCCAGGAGCTGAAGCCCGAGGATGTGGGCCACGCAACGGCCGACTTCTGGCCGGGCGCCATGAAGTCCAACATGTGGAAGGGCAAGACCTACGGCATCCCGACCAACAACGAGACGATGGCGCTGATCTGGAACGCCGACATCTTCAAGCGCGCCGGCCTCGATCCCGAGAAGCCGCCGGCGACCTGGGACGACGTCGTCCGCTATTCGAAGCAGATCAAGGATAAGGTCGGCGTGTCGGGCTACGGCCTGGTCGCCCGCAAGAACGCCGGCAACACGCCCTACCGCTTCCTGCCGCAGCTCTGGGGCTACGGCGGCGGCGTGTTCGACGAGGCCGCGGCGAGCCCCGCCTACCAGCAGATCCAGATCAACAGCGCGGCGAGCAAGCGGGCCCTGCAGGCCTCCTACGACATGTACGTGCGCGACAAGTCCGTGCCCGTCTCGGCGCTCACGAACCAGCAGGCCGACAACCAGCCGCTCTTCCTCGCCGGCCAGCTCGGCATGATGATCTCGCATCCGTCCGACTATGACGTGATGCTCGACCTCAAGAAGAAGGTGACGGGCAGCGACGTCCAGAAGGCGCAGAGCGTCATCGACAACATGCGCTATGGCCTGATCCCGACGGGGCCCGACGGCAAGCGCGCCGTCGTGTTCGGCGGCTCCAACATGCATCTCCTGAAGCCGCAGTACGTCGACGGCGGCAAGGTCGACCAGCCGGCCGCCAAGGCGCTCGTCTGCTTCTGGACGAGCCCGGAATGGTCGCTGAAGATGGCCTATGCCGGCTCGAACCCGGGCAACCTCAACGGCTTCCGGACGAAATGGATGAAGGAGCGCCTCGAGAACATCAAGTTCCTCGACGTCACGACCTCCATGCTGCCCTACGGCATCCCGTTCCCGACGATTCCGGAGACGCCGGAGATCATGAACATCGTCGTGCCCGACATGCTGCAGAACGCGCTCACCGGCACGATGACGGTCGAGCAGGCGGCCGAGGACGCGGCCAAGAAGATCAGGAACATCATGAGCGGCGGCAAGCTCTAGCCGCTGGCGACCAAGCGGCCGGCGGCGACCCCGCCGCCGGCCTGTTCCCCTGATTGTGGAAGGCTGGCCCGATGACCATGGCGACGCGCCTGGCTGAGGCTCCCGCGCGAGCGAAGAAAGAGCGTACCGGCGTGTTCCAGCGGGCCTGGATTCACCGTGCCGATTACCTCTACGTCCTGCCTGCGATCGTGGTGATGCTCGTCGTCATCGCCTATCCCGTCTATTACACGGTCGAGCTGTCCTTCTACAACACGCCGCCCAGCCTGCAGCTGAAGGACAAGGAATTCATCGGTTTCGGCAACTACACGGTCATCCTCAGCAGCGAGGTGTTCTGGCAGGTCACGCTAAACACCTTCATCTGGACGATCGTCTCGACCGGCGTCGCCTACATCCTGGGGCTCGGCTGCGCGCTCGCCCTTCACCGCGATTTCCCTGGCCGCGCCATCCTGCGCGCCATCCTCATCATCCCCTGGGTGATCAGCGCGGTCGCCGCCTCCTACATCTGGAAGTGGATCTACCACTCGAACTTCGGCGTGATCGGCGCCGTGCTCGTCGAGCTCGGCTTCGCGAGCCGCCCGCCCAACTTCATCGACAGCGTCGGCACGGTCCTGCCCTCGCTGATCGTCGTCAACGTCTGGCGCGAGTTTCCCTTCGCCATGATCATGCTGGCGGCCGGGCTCCAGACCGTGCCGGACCAGTTGCTCAGGGCGGCGCAGGTCGACGGCGCCAGCGCGTGGCAGCGCTTCTGGCACGTGACCTTCCCGCACATCAGGGGCGTGTCCGTCGCCACGATCCTGCTGCTCGCGGTCGCGAACTTCAATTCTTTCATCGTGCCCTGGATCATGACCGGCGGCGGTCCCTCGAACGCCTCGCACATCTGGATCACGCACATCTACGAGCTCGCCTTCGGGCGCCAGCGCTGGGGCATCGCCGCCGCCTATTCCGTGATCCTGTTCCTGATCGTCATGACGCTCGGTTATTTCTATGTCCGCGCGCTCAGCGGCCCGGAGAAGGAGCGCGCGGGATGAGCGCTGAGGACGTGAAAACGGCCGCCCCGCGTCCGCGCGCCCGCATCGATGCCTGGCGCTGGGCGGGTCGCATCTTCCTGACCGTCATGTTCCTGTTCACGGCGCTGCCGATGGCCTGGATGCTGCTGACCTCGATCAAGTCGGGCTTCACGGCGATGCAGATGCCGCCGCAATGGTGGCCGAACGAACCGACGCTCGCGAGCTACAAGAAGCTGCTCGATCCGACCAACAGCGTCGGCAAGGACTTCCTGCGCTTCTTCTGGAACAGCCTCCTCGTCTCGTTCTTGTCGACGATCCTGTCGGTGATTGTGGCGGTGCCCGCCGCCTACGCCTTCTCGCGCTTCGACTTCCCGGGCCGCAAGTTCCTGTTCTTCGCGGTGCTCCTGCGCAACATGTTCCCGGCGGTGATCTTCCTCGTCCCGCTGTTCATCCTGATGCGGCTGCTCGGCCTCGTGAACACGCACGGCTCGCTGATCCTGACCTACCTGACCTTCGGCCTCCCGCTCGCGATCTGGCTGCTCAAGGGCTTCTACGACAACATTCCCTACCAGCTCGAGCAGGCCGCGCGGATCGACGGCGCGACGCGCTTCCAGGCATTCCTCCTGATCGTCATGCCGCTCTCGGTCCCGGGCATCATCGCGACCGCGATCTATTCCTTCATCGGCGCCTGGAACGAGTACATCTTCGCCTACACGTTCATCAACCGGAACGACCAGCTGACGCTGCCCATCGGCATCCAGCGCTTCTTCTCCGAGAACACGTCGGACTTTCCCGGCCTCATGGCGGCGAGCTTCATGATGAGCGTGCCGGTGGTCGTCCTCTTCCTCATGCTGCAACGCTACTTCGTCCGGGCCCTGACCGAGGGCGCGGTCAAGCACTAGAAAGTCGGCTTCATGGCCCATGTGGTCCTGCGCAATCTCGTCAAGACATATGGCTCGTACACCGCGGTCAATGACGTCTCGCTGACCGTGGGCGACGGCGAGTTCGTCGCCCTCGTCGGCCCCTCGGGCTGCGGCAAGACGACGACGCTCAACCTCGTTGCCGGTCTGATCCCCGTCACGTCGGGTGAGATCGCCATCGGCGACAGGATCGTGAACGATGTCGATCCGAAGGACCGCGACATCGCGATGGTCTTCCAGAATTACGCGCTCTATCCGCAGAAGACCGTCTACAAGAACCTCGCCTTTCCGCTGCAGATGCGTCGGCTGCCGAAGGACGAGATCGACCGCAAGGTTCGCGAGGCGGCGCGCATGCTCGACATGACGCACCTGCTCGAGCGGAAGCCCCGCGAGCTGTCCGGCGGTCAGCAGCAGCGCGTGGCGCTCGGTCGTGCGCTGGTGCGCGATCCGGCCGTCTTCCTGATGGACGAGCCGCTCTCCAACCTCGACGCCAAGCTGCGCGTCCAGATGCGCTCCGAGATCAAGCGCTTCCACCAGGACCTCGAGGCGACGATCATCTACGTGACGCACGACCAGCTCGAAGCCGTCACCATGGCCGACAAAATGGCGGTGATGAGCGGCGGCTTCCTGCAGCAGTACGATTCACCGGCCGAGGTTTTCGCCCATCCCGTCAACATGTTCGTGGCGAGCTTCGTCGGCAGCCCGGCGATGAGCCTCATCCCGCTGGAGGCGTCGACGGTCGATGGCCGCAGCGTGCTGACGGGCACGGAAGGCTGGGTCCTGCCGCTCTCGGACATCAACGCGCGCAAGGTGCAGCGTGCGACCACGAGCAAGGTCGTGCTGGGCGCCCGCCATTCGACGATCCGCCTGTCCAACAGCGCCGCGCCGGGCGCCATCCCGGCCAAGGCCTACACGGTCGAGCCGACCGGCGACGTGACCTTCGTTCAGGCGCTGCTCTCCGGCGCCGTCGTCAACATCAGCGTGCCGCCCAGCGTGCCCGTCGCACCCGACCAGCCGATCTGGCTCACCTTCGACCAGGAGCGCATGCACCTCTTCGACGGCGCCACCGAAATGGCGCTCAAGGCCGATTGAGACGATCGGGACGCAGCAGGGGGGCAATCTGGTGAAGCTCAGGATCACGGCCATCAAGCCCTATCCGGTGTGGGTCGGCATCCGGAACCAGATGCTGGTCAAGGTCGAGACGGACCAGGGTCTCTTCGGCTGGGGCGAAAGCGGCCTCAGCGGCCGCGAGAAGGCGGTCACGGGTGCGATCGAGCATTTCCGCGAATTCCTCATCGGCAAGGATGCGATGCAGATCGGCCGGATCTGGCAGGAGACCTACCGCAGCCAGTATTTCGAGGGCGGGCGCGTGCTGCAGGCGGCGATCTCCGCCATCGACATCGCGCTCCACGACATCAAGGGCAAGGCGCTGGGCGTGCCGGTCTACGATCTTCTCGGCGGCAAGCAGCGCGACCGCGTTCCGGCCTTCGCCTCGACCGGCGACGAGGCCGAGGGGGACGCCGCGATCGAGCGCGCCCAGGAGCTCGCCGCGCAGGGCTTCACGGCCATCCGCTTTTTTCCCGCGGGCCAGAGCAGCCGGGACGTCTTCGAGCCACGCGAGTCGATCGGCCCGACGGCGCGCATGCTCAACAGGGCGCGGGAGGTGCTGGGCGACGATCTCGTCCTCGGCATCGACTACCACCACCGGCTCTCGGTCGCCGAGGCGGCGAGCTTCTGCGCGAAGCTCGACCGTGGGGTGCTCGACTTCCTGGAGGAGCCGATCCGCGACGAGACGCCGGAGGCGTATGAATCCCTGCGGCGGATGACCGACATTCCCTTCGCCATCGGCGAGGAATTCGCCTCGAAATGGCAGTTCCTGCCCTACATCGAGCGTGACATCCACCAGTTCAACCGCCTCGACGTCTGCAACGTCGGCGGCCTGACCGAGGCGATGAAGGTCGCCGGCTGGAGCGAAGCGCATTACGTCGATCTGATGCCGCACAATCCGCTGGGCCCCGTCTGCACGGCGGCGAGCGTGCATCTCGGCGCGGCCGTGCCCAACTTCGCCTGGCTCGAGACGCGCGCGCCTGAAGTGAAGCTCGGCTTCGACAATGCCGAGTATTTCCCCGTCCAGCCGCGCCTCGAGGGCGCCTTCTATCCCGTGAGCGATCTGCCGGGGCTCGGCGTCGAGGTGAACGAGGAAGCGGTCGGCGCCGAGAGCCTGCGCTTCTGGGAAGCCCCGCACCTGCGCCGTCGCGACGGCTCCGTCACCACCTGGTAAATCCCACGAAAGAGCACGCCATGACCATCAACAAGATCGTCGTCCGCCCGCCCAAGGAGCTGATCGACGGCCTCCGCGACATCGGCGCCGCGACCGTCGCCGGGACGCTGGGGCACATGGGCTTCAAGAACCCGCACATGGTCGGGCCGCTGGCGCAGAATCCCGGCAAGTCGATCGTCGGCCCCGCGCTGACGCTGCAGTTCATGCCGCAGCGCCCCGATCTCTTCACCGAGGGCGAGTACGCCGATCCCGAGACGCAGTTGCACCGCCACGTCATGTATCAGGCGGAGGAGGGCGACGTGATCGTCGTCGACGCGCGCGGCGACATGAGCTCCGGCGTCTTCGGCGACATGATGTCGACCTACTTCAAGGGTCGCGGCGGCGCCGGCATCGTCATCGACGGCTGCATGCGCGACAAGCCGAACGTCGAGAAGCTCGACCTGCCGCTCTGGCTGCGCGGCTGGACGCCGAACTACCATGTCCAGACGACGATCTATCCCAACGCCGTCAACGTGCCGATCGCCTGCGGCGGCGTGACCGTGATCCCGGGCGACATCATCGTGGCGGATGACGACGGCGTCGTGGTCGTGCCGGTCAAGATGGCCCAGGCGGTGATCGAGGAAGCCAAGAAGCACGCCGAATGGGAAGTCTTCTCGCGCGAGAAGCTCATGCAGGGCGCGCCCCTGCAGCGCTATTATCCGCTGCATCCCGACGCCAACGACGAGTACGAGGCCTGGAAGAAGGCCCAGGGCAAATGAGGATCACCGACATCAGGACGGCCGTGATCGCCTATCACGGCCAGGCGACCCTGGTCAGGATCGACACGGACATCGGCCTCTCGGGCTTCGGCGAGGCCAATCCGGACGCGGGCGCCGCGGCGATCGTCGGCCTGATCAACGAGCTCAAGTCCGAAATCATCGGCGAGGACCCGCGCAACGTCGAGGCGCTCTGGGAGAAGGTGCGCCGCAAGCATGTCTTCTCGGGCGCGCAATCCGGCGTCTTCCTGATCGCGCTCACCGGGATCGAGATGGCGCTCTGGGACCTCGCGGCGAAGGCCGCGGGGCAGCCGCTCTACCGGATGTTCGGCGGCAAGTTCCGCGACCGCATCAGGCTCTACGCCGATTGCGGCGACGGCGACGATCCGTCCGGCTCGCCCGAGGGTTGCGCGGCGCGCGCCAAGCGCATGGTGGCGGAGGGCTTCACCGCGCTCAAGTTCGACATCGACGACCTCAACCATCCCGCCAAGTTCGATGCCTTCAACCACACGATCAACGGCGCCGAGCTGCGCTCCATGGTCGAGCGCGTGGCCGCGGCGCGCGCGGCTGTCGGGCCTGACATCGACCTCTGCATCGACCTGCACGCCCGCTACGACGTGCCGAGCGCCTGCCGCATCGCCGCCGCGATGGAGCCCTACGACCTGCTCTGGCTGGAAGAGCCGGTCCCGGCGGAGAATGTCGAGGCGCTGAAGCAGATCCGCACGCGCAGCCGCACGCCGCTCTGCGTGGGCGAGAACCTCTACCTGCGCTGGGGCTTCCGCGAACTCTTCCAGCAGCAAGGGGCTGACGTCGTGATGCCGGATGTGCCGAAATGCGGCGGCCTTTCCGAGAGCCGCAAGATCGCGCATCTCGCCGAGATCTACTACATCCCCTTCGCGCCGCATCTCGTCTCCAGCCCGCTCGGCACGATGGCGACCTGCCATGTCTGCGCGAGCGTGCCCAACTTCCTCGTGCTCGAATGGCATGCGCTCGAGGAGCGCGAGGCCTGGGACAGCTATGTCCAGGTGCCGGACGGCTATCGCTCGATCGTGCGCGACGGCCATATCGCCCTTCCGGATCTGCCGGGCATCGGCGTCGAACTGGACATGGAGGGCGTGCGCCGGAACGCCGTGCCGGGCTACGGCGTCTTCGCATGAGGCTGGCGCCTGGCCGGGACGGAAAAACGGCATGAAAAGCATCAACGGCATCCCGCAATTCGGCCTCGGCACCTGGCAGCGCAAGGGGCCCGAGGGCAGGGCGCTGATCGCCGAGGCGCTGGCGATGGGCTATCGCCACATCGACACGGCGCAGAGCTACGACACGGAGCAGCATGTCGGCGCGGCCATGATGGAGAGCGGCCTCGGCCGCGAGGCCTTCTTCGTCACCACGAAGGTCGCGACCACGAACCTCGCGCGCAAGCATTTCCTGCCGAGCTTCGCGGGCAGCCTCGAGCGGCTGGGGATCGACCGGATCGACCTGACGCTCATCCACTGGCCTTCGGTCGACCCGTCCGTGCCGTTCGATCACACGGTCGAGGATCTTGGCGAGGCGCAGGCGCGCGGCTGGACGCGGCTGATCGGCGTCTCGAATTTCCCGATCGCGCTGCTGGAGCGCGCAGAGGCGATCCTCGGCCCCGGCCGGATCGTGAACAACCAGGTCGAGGTGCATCCCTTCCTGCAGAACCGCAAGCTCCGCGCCCATTGCGCGGAACGGGGCATCGCAGTCACGGCCTATCTGCCGCTCGCTAGGGGCAAGACGGCCGACGACCCCGTCCTGCGGCGGATCGGCGGCAAGCACGGCGCCACCGGCGCGCAGGTCTCGCTCGCGTTCCTGATGCAGGAAGGCCTCGTTGTGATCCCCGCGACCAGCCGCCCCGAGCGCCTCGCCGAGAATCTCGGCGCGCTCGATGTCAGGCTGGACGAGGAGGACATGGCCGCGATCCGTGCCCTGGACCGTAGCGAACGCCTCGTCGATCCGGCGCACGCGCCGGCCTGGGACTAACGCGCCTTCCGCGGGCGCGGTGAAACTGCAAAGGAAAGCTGGCTGGGGCGCCAGGATTCGAACCTGGGAATGGCGGTACCAAAAACCGCTGCCTTACCGCTTGGCGACGCCCCAATCGTGCCGCTGCATAGACGCTTCGCCGGGCGAGGGCAATCGGCCCGGGCCTGCGAAAATCAGTTGGCGGCGGGGTTGTAGGACAGGGGCGGCGTCGTGCCCGTGCGGTCGTTCCGGAACTCGAAGATCTTGCGGAAGATGCCCGGCGCCACGGCCGAGAGGGGATTGACGCTCACGGTCGGCTGGCTGGCCTTCCCGGAGACGCCGAAGGTGACGGCCAGCAGCCCCTCGTTGCGGCCTCCCGCGAGCAGGTTGCCGACGATCGGGATCTGCGCGAAGGCGTTGTTCAGCCCGTAGGCCGGCACGTAGGTGCCGGAGAGGCTGATCCGGTCGCGCACCGGATCGACCATGCCGTTGAAGGTGAGCCCCAGCTGCGCGCCGAAGATCACGGCGTCCTTCACCGCGATTTCGGTGCCGTCGCGCGTGAAATCGATCCGCATCTTGCTGAAATCGGTGTCCACGGGGCCGCGGCGCGTGCCGTCCGTCTGCGCTTCCGACACGAGGCGGCGAATCGCGGGCTCGTTGCGCAGGGCGAAATCCTTGGCGATGACATAGCCGTTGGAGCGGCGCGGCGTGACGCTGATCAGGCCGGACAGGCTGCCGCCCATCATCCGGCTGTAGAGATCGAAGTAGCGGAGCAGCGCGCCGGCGTCGCCGGTTTCGATCGTCACCGGCAGGGCGCTGTCTCCGGTGCCGCGGCCCGTGAGCGAGACGGGCTTCCCGTTGAGGCGTCCCGTGACCGCGAGCTGTCGCAGCTGGCTGCCGCGGAGCGCGATCCGCGCCTCGGCGTTCGTCAGCACTTCCCCGCCATGGCCCGAGAGCAGCGTCGTCCGCACGTCGAGCTCGAGATCGCCCTCCTTGCGCGTCCCTTCGGAGGTGTTGGCCGAGCGCAGGAAGGGCCTGGCGTCGAGGTTGTTGCCGCGGATCGTCACCTTGGCGCTGGCGCCGGTCCGGTCGTAGTCCAGCTTGACGTTGTCGCCCGGCGAGAGACGGAAGAGGCTGAACCGCGCCGAGGTGATGCCTCCATCGGCCGTCGCCTCCGCCTGTCCGCGGACCTGCGTCGGTCCGGTGTCGAGCGCGATGTTCTGGATCGCGTAGCCTCCGGTCCTGTCGACCGCTTCGAAGCTGAGCTTGCCGGCGCGCCCCGCCGGCTTCTGGAGGCCGGGCAGCAGCCCGTCGATCGTGGAGCGCGTGAGATCGACCTCGACCTGCGTGCGCGCCCCGTCGCGCTTGCCGACGCGGTGCCGGATCTTGACGGGGAGGGGGCCCTGGATCTGGCCCTGGACCGCGAAGCCGCGGCGCTTCAGGGCCGCGTCGTCGAGCGTCAGCGACAGGACGGCCGAGCGGCTGCCGGCCTCCGAATCGTTCTCCAGGGTCAGCGAGACGGGCGTGCCCTGCCAGCGGCCTTCGCCCTTGATCTCCAGGCCCGTCCGGTCGGTCGAGACGGTCAGCATGCCGTTCTCGAGCCGGTCGGCGCCGATCGCCCGCTCGATGCTGACCGCGGTCATCCGGCCGTCGACATTCGCTGCGACCTGGGCGGCGCTGAGCGTCGAGCTCAGCGGCAGCTGCAATGACACGGTGCCTTCGAACTGGCCCTTCACGTCGTTCGGCTCGATGTCGCTGGCATAGACGCCCTTGAGATCGGGCGACCGCAGGACCTCGGCCACGGCGTCGAGCGGTCCGGTCGCCCTGAAGCGGAAGCGGGCGCCCGGATACCAGCTGTCGAGACCATCGAGGTTGAACAGGCCGTCCGCGAGTTGCAGGCGCCGACCGCCGCGGCCGTCGACCTGAGCGCGGGCGATCGTGCCCTGCGCCTCCAGCGCATCGAGCCGGCCCTGGCCGCCGATGCCCGTGAGCAGGGGCAGGCCTTCGCTGAGCTCGAGCGCCCCGTTCTCGACCTGCGCCGTCACCCGGAGCGCTTCGCGGGGCAACGGCTCGAGCTGCATGGCCTTGCGGAACACCGGCGGGGGCATCGCGACATCGACCGAAAGGCGCGTCAGCTCCCCGTCCCGCACGGTCCTCACCAGGAAGTCGCGGGGCGAACTCGCGACGAAACTCGGCCACCAGCGCAAGGCGGCCCGGAGCGGCATGCGCGACGCCTCGACCGAGGCGTTGACGCTCGGCCCCTCGTCTTCGGACGCGACGTCGCCGCTGAACGTGAGCCGCGTGGTCGGACCTTCGGCGACACCGTTGCTGAAGCGCAAGCGGCGCGCCTTGGGATCGATGTCGATGCCGACCTGCACCTTGTCCGCGACCAGCGTCTGGTCCTTCGCGCCCATCGGCGGCAGCGCCCAGCCGCCGCCCGCGGCGTCCCAGCGCCAGACGGACATGCCGTCCTCCGGAACGGCGAGGGGTCCGGCGAGCGCGAGCCTGAAGCCGTCGCCCTCGAAGCGGGCATCGAATTTCGCCCGCCGGGGCTGCGCCGCGTTCCAGTCGGCCGCAAGCCGCAGCCGGTTGATCGCGAGCCGGCCAGGCTTCAGCGACTCGACCTCGATATGGCCGCCGGCGAGCGTCGCCTCCAGCGCGAAGCGGCTGACCTTGCCGTCGGCGCCGATCAGGAGGTCCGTGGAGGCGCTGAGCTTGGTGGCAAGCCGCAGGTAGGGCGCCTTCGCGCCGAGGATCGCCTGCACCACATGGTCGCCGACGTCGGTGAAGCCGAGCCGCAGCCGCCGGCCGCCTTCCGCTCCCTCGGACAGCAGGGAAAAATGGACGACGTCGCGCTCCTTGCGCAGAGAGCCCTTCGCCTCCAGGACGCCCTCGCGCGGGCTGCCGAAGGCGAGGTTCATGTGCTCGAAGGAGAGGCGCTTGCCGTTGCGGCGGTCGTCGATCTCCAGCGAGGCGTCGGCGATGGCGATCGCCGCCCAGCCGCCGCCCGCGCCGGGCGCGCCGACTCCGAGCACGGCCGCGACGACGTCGCTCAGCCGCGTGGTGGCGCTGGCCGATGCGCCGGACGACGTGAAGAGAACTTCGCCCTCCGCGGTGATTTCGGCCCTCAGTTTCATGTCCCGCAGCGACAATCGTTCGGGAACGAAGCTGAAACGCAGGAGATGGATCGGATTGAAGGCGACGACGGCATCCGGCGAGCGCAGGATTTCCCGGCCCGAGGCTTCCTTCAGGACGATGTCGAGGACATGGAGCGCGAACCCGTCGTCGTTCTTCTCGAGCACGGTGCGCCCGACTTCGACATTGATCCCGGCCCCCATCTGCTGCTCGAGGCCGATCGCGATCCGGTCGGACAGGAAGGCGAGGTCGACCGGTCCGCGCGACAGCACGAGGAACAGGCCCGCGATGCCGAGCGCCGCCATGAAGACGAGCGAGATGCAGGCGGTCGCGGAGCGTCGCAGCCAGCCATGGCGCGGCGGCGGCTGGAACGCTGGAAACGCGAGATCTCGTTCCCCCGCCTCGAGAACGGGAGTGGCGCTTGCATCTCCGCTGGTCCGCGTGTCGTTCATCGCCTCCGCATGCAGACGCCCTGCCGCCGAATCGCCCGGCAAACCATCTCTGCCATCGGGACGTAGACCGCGCCAGCGGCCCTAGGCTCTATATGCCGCAGCGAAAGGACAAAACCATGGCAAAGATGCCGATCGAGGGCGAGGCGGCTCCGGATTTCTCGCTTCCCAAGAATGGCGGCGGGTCGATTTCTCTGAAGGACCTGCGCGGCAAGAAGGTCATCCTCTATTTTTACCCGAAGGATGACACCTCCGGTTGCACGATCGAGGCCAAGGACTTCAACGACCGGGTCGCCGCCTTCGCGGAAGCCGGCGCCGTGGTGATCGGCCTGTCGCCCGACAGCGTGGCGAGCCACGACAAGTTTCGGAAGAAGCATGGCCTGGGCTTCGACCTCGCCTCCGACGAGACGAAGGCGACCCTCGAAGCCTATGGCGTCTGGGCCGAGAAGAGCATGTACGGCCGCAAGTACATGGGCGTCGAGCGCACGACCTTCCTGATCGGCGCCGATGGGCGGGTCCTGAAGGTCTGGCCGAAGGTCAAGGTGCCCGGCCACGCGGAGGAGGTTCTGGCGGCCGCCCGCTCCGCCTGAGGGGCGCCGCCTCAAGGCGCTTCACAAAGCTTCCGGGTTGGGCGTAATCTCTCGCCCAACGACTGAATATTGCGGTGGCGGCCGCGGGGCGACCGCCGCTCGGAGAGCATTGGTGAGATCGCGCTTGTGGAGGCCGCCGGCTGTGCCGGCGGCGCCGCCGCCCCCGGCCGTGGCCGTCGAGGCGCCGGACCCGGAAACCTACGCGGCGCTGGACCTCGGCACCAACAATTGCCGGCTGCTCGTGGCGCGGCCGAGCGCCTACGGCTTCCGCATCGTCGATTCCTTCTCGCGCATCGTGCGGCTGGGCGAGGGCCTTGGCGCGACCGGCGCGCTCAGCGAGGCCGCCATCTCCCGGACGATCGATGCGCTGTCCGCCTGCGGCGCCAGGCTCTCCGACCGCCATGTGGGCCGGCGAAGGCTCGTCGCCACGGAGGCCTGCCGCTCCGCCGCGAACGGCGAGGATTTCCTCGAACGCGTGCATCGCGAGACCGGTCTGCGCCTCGAGATCATCGACCGGCAGGTCGAAGCCGAGCTGGCGGCGGCGGGCTGCGCGGTCCTGATGTCGCGCTCCGCCGAGAGCGCGCTGCTCTTCGACATTGGCGGCGGCTCGACCGAGGTCGTCTGGCTCGCCGCCGACCGCTACGGCACCAGCATCGGGCAGCGCATCCGCCAATGGACGTCGCTGCCCGTTGGCGTCGTGACCATGGCCGAGCGCCACGGCGGAGTCACCGTCACGCCCGAGAGCTACGAGGCGATGGTGGCTGAAGTGGCGGCGATGCTGAAGCCGTTCCTCGACTCGATCGATCTGCGCCGGCTCGGCCGTAATTTCCACCTGCTCGGCACCAGCGGCACCGTGACGACGGTCGGCGCGTTCCATCTCAAGCTGCCGCGCTACGACCGGCGTCAGGTCGACGGGCTCTGGATGGAGACGAAGGAGGCGGGCGGCGTGATTGAAGCCCTTCTCGCCATGAGCTATGAGCAGCGCAGCGAGCATCCCTGCATCGGCCGCGACCGCGCCGATCTCGTGCTGGCGGGCTGCGCCATCTATGACGCCATCGCGCGCGCCTTTCCGGCGACACACATCCGCATCGCCGACCGCGGCCTGCGAGAGGGCATCCTGATGCAGATGATGAAGGGCGACGGCGTCTGGATGCAGGGCCGAAAGGCGCGGTCATGAGCGCCAAGCCACCGGGAGGCAAGGCGCCTGGCGGCAAGCCGCCCACCCGTCCGCCGCAGACCCGCACGCCGGGAGGCCATTCGTCTGGCAAGAAGGCCGGATCGGGCGCGGCGAAGGACCCGCGCTTCGCGGAACGGGTGAAGACCGCGCACAAGCGCTCGCACTCCTCGATCCTCTGGCTGCAGCGCCAGCTGAACGACCCTTACGTGAAGAAGGCGAAGGAGGAGGGCTGGCGCTCCCGCGCCGCCTACAAGCTGATCGAGATCGACGAGAAGCACCGGCTGCTGAAGCCGGGGCAGGTGATCGTTGATCTCGGCGCCGCGCCCGGCGGCTGGTGCCAATACGCGGCGAAGAAGACCGGCTCGGCCATGGGCGGCTCGGGCCGCGTGGTCGGCATCGACCTGCTGCCGGTCGAGCCGATTCCCGGCGTGACGCTCGCCGAGATGGACTTCACGGACGCCGCCGCGCCCGACCAGCTGCGCGAAATGCTGGGCCTGGCCGCGGGCGAGCGCGCCGTCGACGGCGTGCTCTCCGACATGGCGGCCAACACGACCGGTCACCGCAAGACGGACCATCTGCGCATCATCGGCCTGACCGAGATGGCGATCGAATTCGCGCTGGAGGTGCTGAAGCCGGGCGGCTTCTTCGTCACCAAGCTGTTCCAGGGTGGCGAGACCGCGCATATGATCACGCAGCTCAAGCAGCATTTCGCCACCGTGAAGCATGTGAAGCCGCAGGCGAGCCGGGCGGATTCGGCCGAGCTGTACCTTCTCGCGACAGGGTTCAGGCTGCTCGCCGAATAAAGCATAGCTGCAGGCTCGACGCGCCTCTGGAGCCCATGTTAACGCCGGACGCCAATCCAGGGACTCGCTGCGCCGCAGCAACGTCCCGCTTCCCGCGAGGATCATTGGCATGGCGCGCATCAAGTCGACGGCGGACATTCCCGAGGCGCTGACCTTCGACGACGTCCTGATGCGCCCCGGCCACTCCGAGGTTCTTCCGTCCGAAACCGACGTCCGCTCGCGCATCACGCGGCGCATCTCGCTCAACCTGCCGATCATCTCCTCCGCCATGGACACTGTGACCGAGGCGCGCCTCGCCATCGCCATGGCCCAGGCCGGCGGTCTCGGCGTCATCCACCGCAACCTGTCGCCCGAGGAGCAGGCCGACCATGTGCGGCAGGTGAAGCGCTTCGAGAGCGGGATTGTGATGAACCCCTTCACCATCGCCCCCGACGCCAAGCTGGGCGATGCGCTCGCGCTGATGCGCTCCAAGGGTATCTCCGGCGTGCCGGTGACGGTCGGCGGGGAGGCCGGGCGGCCCGGTCGCCTCGTCGGCATCCTCACCAACCGCGACGTGCGCTTCGCCGACGATCCTGGCCAGCCCGTCAGCGAGCTGATGACGAGCGAAGGGCTGATCACGGTCCGCGAAAGCGTCACGCAGGACGAAGCCCGCCGCCTCTTTCATCGCCATCGCATCGAGAAACTGGTCGTCGTGGACGATGCGGGCCATTGCGTCGGCCTGCTCACGGTGAAGGACATCGAGAAGGCGATCCTGAACCCCAACGCCTGCAAGGACGAGGCCGGGCGCCTGCGCGTCGCGGCCGCGACCACCACCGGCGACCAGGGCTTCGAGCGGGCCGAGCGCCTGATCGACGCCGGCGTGGACCTTGTGGTGATCGACACCGCCCACGGCCATTCGCAGAAGGTGCTGGACGCCGTCGGCCGCGTGAAGCGCCTGTCGAACGCGGTCCAGGTCGTCGCCGGCAACGTCGCCACGGCCGCCGGCGCACGGGCGCTCATCGACGCCGGCGCGGACGCGATCAAGGTCGGCATCGGCCCCGGCTCCATCTGCACGACCCGCATCGTCGCCGGCGTCGGCGTGCCGCAGCTCTCCGCCGTCATGGAGACGGCGGCCGAGGCGGCGAAGCAGGACATCCCGGTCATCGCCGATGGCGGCGTGAAATTCTCCGGCGACCTCGCCAAGGCGATCGCCGGCGGCGCGGACTGCGTGATGATCGGCTCGCTGCTCGCCGGCACCGACGAGAGCCCGGGCGAGACGTTCCTCTACCAGGGCCGGTCCTACAAGGCCTATCGCGGCATGGGCTCGCTCGGCGCCATGGCCCGCGGCTCCGCCGACCGCTATTTCCAGGCCGACATCAAGGACACGATGAAGCTCGTGCCGGAGGGCGTGGAAGGGCAGGTGCCCTACAAGGGCCCCGTCGGCGCCGTGCTCCACCAGCTCGCGGGCGGCCTCAAGGCGGCCATGGGCTACGTCGGCGCGCACACGATCCGCGAACTGCAGGAAAAAGCAGAATTCGTCCGCATCACCAGCGCCGGCCTGCGCGAGAGCCACACCCACGACGTGACGATCACGCGCGAGAGCCCGAACTATCCGGGGCGGGTCTGAGCTTATCGGCCGTGGGACTGGCTTCTGACCGGGTGAGCGACCCTCAACGCTCCTCATCCTGAGGTGCTTTGGCGAAAGCCAAAGCCTCGAAGGACGCACAACCGTCGTGCGTCCTTCGAGGCTCGCTGCGCTCGCACCTCAGGATGAGGAAGCCCGAGGATGACATCAGGCTTCAAATCGCGAGTCTTGGACATAAAAAAGGGCCGCTCGCGCGGCCCTTCGTTCATCGCGCCTGACGGCGTCGGCTCAGCGGCCGCGCTCCAGCGTCGTCTTGGCGTCCATGCGGGTGCCAGGAGCGGTCGGGGCCGGCGGCGGCGGCTGCGTGGCGCAGGCGGCGAGGACGGCGGCGAGCACGCTGGCGATGGCGAGGTTGCGCATGGGAATTCTCCAGGTTCGAAAAGGGGTCTCTTGCAGACGCGCAGGGGGTTTGCGTCGGATTCGGAACGATTGCAAGCGCATGGGTGGCCCCTCCGCCCTTGCGCTGGCGCAAGAGAGCGATTCATGCCAATCGCCCCGGCATGACACCCGCCGCCCGCCTGTCCGCCGTGATCGAGATCCTCGATGATCTCGACCGCCGCATCCGCCCCGCCACCGACGCCCTGCGCGACTGGGCGCTTTCGCACCGATTCGCCGGATCGGGCGATCGCGCCGCCATCGGCGTGCTGCTGCATGACGCGCTGCGCAAGCGCGCCTCCGCGCGTCACGCCCTGGGCGCCGACACGGCCCGGGCCACGGCGCTCGGCATGCTCAAGGTTTCGCGCGCCCTTTCCGTCGACGAGATCGCGGCGCTCTGCGACGGCTCCCGCTTCGCACCGGAGCCGCTGAGCGAGGAGGAGCGGGACGCGCTCGCCGCGGACCGTCTCGCCGGCGCACCCGTCCATGTGCGCGGCGATTTCCCGGAATGGCTGGCGCCGTCGCTGATCCGCGCCTTCGGCGACGACGCCGCCGCGGAAGGGGAAGCGCTCGCCCGCCGCGCGCCGCTCGATCTGCGCGTGAACACGCTGAAGACGATCCGCCTCAAGGCGCTGCCGGCGCTCTCAGACTACGAGGCCGCCGCCGCCCCCCATGCGCCCGATGCGATCCGCATCCCGCCGCGCGCCGACGGCCGCATCAAGCCGGTGCAGGCGGATCCCCTGTTCCTCAAGGGCATGGTGGAGATCCAGGACGAAGGCTCGCAGATCGTGGCGCGCCTTGCGGCGCCCGAGCCCGGCCAGCAGGTGCTCGACCTCTGCGCCGGCGGCGGCGGCAAGAGCCTCGCCATGGCGGCGCTGATGAACAACCGCGGCCAGATCTTCGCGACCGACGCCGACCCGCGACGCCTCGCGCCCATCCACGAGAGGATTGCGCGCGCCGGCGCCCGCAACATCCAGGTGCGCACGCCGCGCGGCGGCGCGATGCCGCTCGACGATCTCGCCGGCAACATGGACCTCGTCTTCGTCGATGCGCCCTGCACCGGCACGGGCACCTGGCGGCGGAACCCCGACGCGAAGTGGCGCATGCGCGAGGGCAGCCTGTCCCAGCGCATGAAGGAACAGGAAGAAGTCATTGCGAATGCTGTCCGATTCGTCCGGACGGAGGGCGTTCTGGTCTATGTGACCTGCTCGCTCCTGCCCGAGGAGAATGACGACCGTATGGACGCGCTGCTCGCGCGCGACGGCGCCTTCGAGCCCGTCGACCTGCGGACGAGCGCGGCCTTCCGCGCCATGCCGAGCCTCGCGGCGGCAGTGCGTCCCACGAAGCGCGGCCTGATGCTGACGCCCCGGCTCACGGGCACCGACGGCTTCTACATCGCTGCCCTGCGCCGCACCGCGTGAAACCACGCTTGGCAAGCTCGGCCGTTCGGGTATAGCGCTCCGCCCCATGGAGAGGACGGATGCGTTGAGCTCTCGCACCGGCATCGCCGCGCTGGCCGCGCTGGCCGTCGGCTGCATGGCCAATAGCCCTGCCGCGGCGCAGGGCTTCATCGATTTCCTGCGCAGCAGCGGCTCGACCGCCTATGCCCCGGCGCCGGAGCAGCTCGAGCCGGCGAAGCCCGTCGCCCCGCTCAGCATCGTGCCGGCCAGCCCGCGGATCGGTGATGTCGCTCCTGCCTCCCGGAACGGCCGCTCCGCCCGTCCGCCCGTCGTGACGCCCGTGCCGACCGGCAATCCCTTCGAGGAGGACGAGGATGCCGACGTCGTCTTCGAGCACGACGTGCCGAAGCTCGTCAGGGTCCCGCTGCCCGAGCCCAGGCCCGGCGCGCGCCCGGCCGAAGCGGCGGAGGTCGCCCCCGTGGGCGAGCAGCGCTGGCAGAGCGCCGACGAGTACCTGCCGCCGAACGCCCAGCTTCCCGGCGCCGAGCAGGCGCCCCCGCCGCCGCCGCGGCTCGCCTCGCTGCCGGGCACGGGACCGAGCTGGACCGCCACCGACCTCGCGCTGCGCCCGCCGGGCCTGCGCCAGTCCGAGGCGCCGGTCGCCGCGATGCCGGGCGTCTTCGCGCCGCCCGAGGCGGTGTTCGGCTGCCTGCCGGACAGCCTCAAGCAGGTGCTGCTCGACACGGCCAGGGAGTTCGGCCATGTCGCGATCCTCAACGCCCGTCGCCCCCGGGGCACCGGCGCGCGCGCTTCCTACCATTACCAGTGCCGCGCCGTGGATTTCCGGGTGCGCGGCGTGCCGATCGCCACGGTCTACGCCTATCTGAGGCAGCATCCGGGCGTCGGCGGCCGCAAGATCTATCCCTTCGGCTTCTTCCACATCGACGACGGTCCCAGCCGCAGCTGGTGAGGGACCGGCGGGAAAGCCAGGCACGACATTCCTCATGCTGAGGAGCGGCCGCCGGCCGCGTCTTGAAGCACGCACGAGCGCGGTGCGTCCTTCGAGACGCCCGCTATCGCGGGCTCCTCAGGATGAGGACCGCGGAAGATGCGCGCCCCGGCCAAACCGTTGGGAGCTCCCGACGGCTTCCCCGCTTGCCTTTCACACCCTCATGCGGTTTGGTCCGCCCGCCTGCGCCGCGGGATTCCGTTGCGCCAGACCTCGCCAGCCCCACGCCGGACCCCTCCCGATGCGCCTCTCCCGCTATTTTCTTCCCATCCTGCGCGATACGCCGAAGGAGGCCGAGATCGTCTCGCACCGCCTGATGCTGCGCGCCGGCATGACGCGGCAGCAGTCGGCGGGCATCTACTCGTGGCTCCCGCTCGGCCTGCGCGTGCTCAACAAGGTCAACGCCATCGTCCGCGAGGAGCAGAACCGCTCCGGCGCGGTCGAGCTGCTGATGCCGGTGATCCAGTCGGCCGACCTCTGGCGGGAATCCGGCCGCTACGAGGCCTATGGCAAGGAGATGCTGCGCATCACCGACCGGCACGAGCGCGACATGCTCTTCGGGCCGACGAACGAGGAGATGATCACCGAGATCTTCCGCTCGGCGATCCGCTCCTACAAGGACCTGCCGCTCAATCTCTACCATATCCAGTGGAAGTTCCGGGACGAGATCCGCCCGCGCTTCGGCACCATGCGCAGCCGCGAGTTCCTGATGAAGGACGCCTATTCCTTCGACCTCGACGAGGCCGGCGCGCGCCACGCTTACAACAAGATGTTCGTGGCTTACCTCCGGACCTTCGAGAGGATGGGCCTGAAATCGATCCCCATGCGCGCGGACACCGGACCCATCGGCGGCGACCTCAGCCACGAATTCATCATTCTCGCCTCGACGGGCGAGAGCGAGGTCTTCTGCCACGGCGACTATCTCGACTTCGCCGTGCCGCCGGCGGACACGGATTTCGACGACAAGGCCGCCCTGCAGGCGACGGTGGACCGCTGGACCTCGCTCTACGCGGCGACGTCCGATATGCATGATGCCGCCGCCTTCGAGCGGATCCCCGAGGCGAAGCGCATGTCGGCGCGCGGCATCGAGGTCGGCCACATCTTCTACTTCGGCACGAAATACTCCGACCCGATGAAGGCCCTGGTAACCGGCCCCGACGGGGTCGACCGGCCGGTCCACATGGGCTCCTACGGCATCGGCCCCTCGCGCGTCGTCGCCTCCATCATCGAGGCGAGCCATGACGAGGCGGGCATCATCTGGCCCGAGGCCGTCGCGCCCTTCCACGTGGCGCTGCTGAACCTGCGCGTCGGCGATTCCGCGGTCGATGCCGCCTGCGGTACGCTCCTGCAGCAGCTGGAAGCGGCGGGCTACGAGGTGCTCTACGACGACCGTGACGATCGGCCGGGCGCGAAGTTCGCCACCGCCGATCTGATCGGCCTGCCGTATCAGGTGATCGTCGGCCCGAAGAGCCTCGCCGAGGGCAAGGTCGAGATCAAGTGGCGCAGGACCGGCCAGCGCGAGATCGTCGGGCTGGGCGACGTCGTCGCGAGGCTCAGGGCATGACGGACGCTGCGGCGCCGAGGCCGCCGCGCCCCTTCGCCGGCTTCGAGCGGATGCTGGCCTTCCGCTACCTGCGGCCGCGCCGGAAGGAAGGCTTCATCTCGGTGATCGCCGGCTTCTCCTTCGTCGGCATCCTCCTCGGCGTCGCGGCGCTGATCATCGTGATGTCGGTGATGAACGGCTTCCGCAAGGAGCTCATCTCGAAGATCCTCGGCATCAGCGGCCATGTCTTCATCCAGGCGATGGACCAGCCGCTGACCGACTACGACGAGCTGTCGAAGCGCTTCGAGCAGATCAAGGGCGTCCGGCAGGCGATCCCGGTCATCAATGGACAGGTGCTCGCGACCTCGCCCTTCGCGGCGACCGGCGCGCTGGTGCGCGGCGTGCGCGAGGCCGACCTGCGGCGGCTCGACACGATCGCGCGCAACATCCGCGCCGGCTCGCTCGAGAATTTTGACAAGGGGGAGGGCGTCGCGATCGGCCAGCGCCTCGCCGACCAGCTCGGCATCCGCGCCGGCGACCGGATCACTTTGCTGTCGCCGCAAGGTCCGCAGAGCCCCTTCGGCCAGACGCCGCGCCGCAAGAGCTACGACGTCGCGGCCGTCTTCCAGATCGGCATGAGCGAGTTCGACAGCGCCTTCGTCTACATGCCGCTGAAGGAAGCCCAGATCTATTTCGACCGCGACGAGGACGTCAGCCTCATCGAACTGACGATCGACAATCCGGAGGAAGCCGAGCGGATCTCGCAGGTCGCGATCGATGTCGCCGGCCGGCCGATCATCACGAGCGACTGGAAGATCCGCAACCAGACCTTCGTGGGCGCGCTCGAGGTCGAGCGGAACGTGATGTTCATCATCCTCACGCTGATCGTCATGGTGGCGGCGCTGAACATCATCTCCGGCCTGATCATGCTCGTCCGCTCGAAGGCGCGCGACATCGCCATCCTGCGCACCATGGGCGCCACCCGCAGCTCGGTGCTTCGCGTCTTCCTCATGACGGGCGCCAGCATCGGCGTCGCCGGCACGCTGGCGGGGCTCGCGATCGGCGTGCTGATTGCCACCAACATCGACGCGCTGAAGAACTTCTTCTCCTGGCTCGTGGGCCGCGACCTGTTCCCGGCGACGCTCTATTTCCTGAGCCGCCTGCCCGCGATCATCGACTGGCGCGAGGTGCTCTCGGTCGTCGCGATGGCGATCGTCCTGTCGTTGCTGGCTTCGCTCTATCCGGCCTGGAAGGCGGCGCAGCTCGATCCGGTCGAGGCGCTGCGCTATGAGTGAGGCCCTCCAGCTCGTCGAGGTGCAGCGCATCTACGGCAGCGGCGACACGGCGCTGCCGATCCTGACGGGCGCGAGCCTGACGCTGCATGCGGGACAGGCCGTCGCGCTCGTCGCGCCCTCCGGCGCCGGCAAGTCGACGCTCCTGCATCTCGCCGGGCTCCTGGAACGGCCGAACGGCGGCGACGTGCTCGTGGCCGGCCAGGCGACGGCCGCGCTGGACGACGCCGCCCGGACGGCAATGCGCCGGACGGAAATCGGCTTCGTCTACCAGTTCCACCACCTGCTGCCCGAATTCTCGGCGCTCGAGAACGTGACGATGCCCCAGCTCATCGCCGGCCAGCCGCAGGCCGTGGCGCAGGCGCGGGCGACGGAGCTCCTCGCCTTCCTGGGCCTCGGCGCCCGGCTGACCCACCGCCCGGCGGAGCTTTCCGGCGGCGAGCAGCAGCGCGTCGCGATCGCGCGCGCGGTCGCCAACGCACCGCGCCTGCTCATGGCCGACGAGCCGACCGGCAACCTCGATCCACAGACGGCGGAGCATGTCTTCTCGACCTTGCTCACGCTCGTGCGGGCCTCGGGCCTCGCGGCCCTGATCGCCACCCACAACCTGGAGCTTGCGCGCCGCATGGACCGCCGCGTGACGCTGAAGGGCGGGCAGATCGTCGAGCTGGCATGATGGCGACGCCCTCCGCCCGCCGCCTGGACCATCTCGTGCTGCCCGCGCGCGATCTCGAGGCGCAGGCTGCCTTCCATCGCCGGCTCGGCTTCCAGGTGGGCGCGCGCAACATCCATCCCTGGGGCACCGAGAACCGCCTCGTCCAGTTCGACGGCTGCTTTCTCGAGCTGATCACGCTGGGGCAGACGGCCGCGCCGCCGGAGCACGCGCCGAGCCGCTTCTCCTTCGGCGCGCATGTCAGGGACTTCCTCGCGGCGAAGGGCGAGGGCATGTCCATGCTGGTCGCGGACAGCCGCGACGCCGTGGCCGACGCACGCTGGCTGCGGCGGGCGGGCCTCGGCGATTACGAGCCCTTCCATTTCGCGCGCAAGGGCAAGCGGCCGGACGGGACGGAGACGGAGGTCGCCTTCACGCTCGCCTTCGCGACGCCGGCCATTGCGCCCGATCTCAGCTTCTTCTTCTGCCAGCAGCATTTCCCGGAGAATTTCTGGAATCCGGCGCTGCAGCGCCACGAGAACTCGGCGACGGGCGTATCCCGCGTCGTCGTGACGGGCGTCGAGCCGCCGGCCGGCGCGAGCTTCCTGAGGCGCTGGCTCGGCGGCGAGACGACGGCCGCCCCGGAAGGCGTGACCGCCCGCACCGTCGGCGGGCGCGTCTCCGTCTGGACGGGCGAGGGGGCGAAGCGCCATTTCGGCGCCGATCCCGTCTTCGCCGCCGGCGAGCCGCGCTTCGCGGCGATCGTCTTCGCCGTCGCCAGCCTCGCCGCGGCCGAATTGTCCCTGCGCACCGGCAACGTGCCTCACCGGCGCGAGGGCGCGCGGCTCGTCGTGCCATCGGAAGCCGCTTTCGGGGTGCTTCTGGCCTTCGAAGAGGCTAATGAAGCCGCATGACCACTCTTGCACCCCACCGTGAGGTCCGCGTCGGCGCGGTCGCCTTCGGCAACCACCTGCCGCTCGCCCTCATCGCCGGGCCGTGCCAGCTCGAAAGCCGGAACCATGCCTTCGACACGGCAGGCGCGCTGAAGGAGATGGCGGCGAAACTCGGCGTCGGCCTCGTCTACAAATCCTCCTACGACAAGGCGAACCGCACCAGCGGCAAGGGCGCGCGCGGTGTCGGCATGGAGAAGGCCCTGCCGATCTTCGCCGACCTTCGCGCGAAGCTCGGCCTGCCCGTGCTGACCGACGTGCACGAGCCGCACCACTGCGCCGAAGTGGCGCCGGCCGTCGACATCCTGCAGATTCCGGCCTTCCTCTGCCGCCAGACGGACCTGCTCGTGGCCGCGGCGCAGACGGGCAAGGTCGTGAACGTCAAGAAGGGCCAATTCCTTGCGCCCTGGGACATGAAGAACGTCGCCGCGAAGCTGCTCGACGCGGGCAACGCCGACATTCTGCTGACGGAGCGCGGCGCCTCCTTCGGCTACAACACGCTCGTCTCCGATATGCGGGCGCTGCCGATCATGGCGACGACCGGCGCGCCGGTGATCTTCGACGCCACCCATTCCGTGCAGCAGCCCGGAGGGCAGGGGGCGTCGAGCGGCGGCGACCGGACGATGGTGCCGGTGCTGGCGCGGGCCGCCGTCGCCGTCGGCGTCGCGGGCCTCTTCATCGAGACGCACCAGGACCCCGACAATGCGCCTTCCGACGGGCCGAACATGGTGCGCCTCGCCGACATGCCGGCGCTCGTCGAGAAGCTGATGGCGTTCGACCGGCTGGCGAAGGCTGGGACGGCTGCGTGAGCCAGGGCACGCTCCTCCTCGTCCTCGGCCTGACCGGATTCGCGTCGAACATCGCGCTGCGCATCCTCGATCCGATCGTGCCGCTTCTCGCGCGGGAGTTCAGCGTGGGCGTCACCACCGCCGCCCTGCTGGCCTCCGCCTTCACGCTGCCCTATGCGCTCGGCCAGCCGATCCTGGGGCCGCTCGGCGACGCCAAGGGCAAGGCGCGCGTCATGTCCATCGCCCTGTTCGTCCTGGCCGGGGCGCTCGTCTTCAGCATGTTCGCCTGCGACGTCTCGAGCCTCGCGGTCGGGCGCGCGGTCTCAGGCCTTGCGGGCGGCGCCTGCATTCCGCTCGCCATCGCCATCATCGGAGACCGCTTTCCGCTGGAGCAGCGGCAGGTGGCGCTGAGCCGCTACCTGCTCGCCGTCATCATCGGGCAGTTGAGCGGCGCGCCGCTGTCCGGCGTGCTGTCGGAGAGCATCGGCTGGCGGCCGGTCTTCGGCATTGCGGCCGTCATCGCGCTGATCGGCGCGATCACCGTTCGCACGATGATCCCGCCGCGCGAGAATGCCGTGCGCCCGCCGATCAACCTCGGCAGCATCATCGCGACATACCGCCGGATCCTGCGCCATCCGCTCGCGAAATATTGTTACCTTGCAGTGGCTTTCGAGGGTATCTTCATCTACGGCTTCCCGCCCTACGTCGCAGCCCTGCTGGAGGAGCGGGGCGCCGGCGGCGTCCGCGAGGCCGGCTTCGTGGTGGCCGGCGTCGGGATCGGCGGCCTGATCTTCAACCTCGTCCTGCCCGGCCTCCTCAGGCGCATGACCCGCGCGAGCGTCATGCGCATGGGCGGCTGCGTGATCGCGGCCGGCATGGTGGGGGTCGCGGTCGGGCATACCTGGCCCCTGGAGATGGCCGCCTTCACCATCATCGGCCTCGGCTTCTACATGCTCCACACCGGCATCCAGATCGAGGCGACTGAACTCGCCCCTGACGCGCGGGCCTCGGCGGTGGCGCTCCATGCCTTCAGCCTGTTCTTCGGCATGGCGCTCGGGCCGCTCTTCTACGGCTTCGCCATCCCGCTGTTGGGAGCTCCCATCGCCGTGACGATCGGCGGCCTCTGCGTCATGGCCGCCGCCTTCGTCATCGCGGCGCAGGTCGCGCGCAAGCAAGCCGCTTGATCTGGGTCAAGGCGGCCCGGCGGTGCCGCGGTTAGGTCTTCTCGCGAACGAGGAGAAGGCCCCGATGTCGCATACGCCGCACGAACTCGCTGCAGAGTTCCCGGAACATGCCGCGAAGCTTCATGAGCTGAAGCTGTCGAACGCGCATTTCCAGAAGCTGGCGGACGCCTATCACGAGATCAACCGCGCCATCCATCGCGCCGAGACCAACGTCGAGCCGGTCGATGGAACCACGGAAGAGATCATGCGCAAGAATCGCGTCCGTCTGAAGGACGAGATCTACGCCATGCTGTCGGGCTGAAAGCCCTCATCGATCGCGGGGGCGTCCGCGATGTCATTCCCGGCTGGAACGCAGCGAAGGGAATGGGATCCACAAGATCTCAAAAGAGAGTCCTGATCCCATCCGGGGCCTTGCGGGCCGCCGGGAATGACGCCTTTTCACCGCCCCCGGTAGGGCGGCACGCCCTGGTCCGGCAGGAAGACGTTCTTCGGCAGTTCGCCCGTCTGCCAGAAGACGTCGATCGGTATGCCGCCGCGCGGATACCAGTAGCCGCCGATCCGGAACCAGCGCGGCTCCAGAAGCTCCACCAGCCGCTTGCCGATGCCCACGGTGCAATCCTCGTGGAAGGCGCCGTGATTGCGGAAGCTGGTGAGATAGAGCTTCAGCGACTTCGACTCGACGAGCCAGGGACCCGGCACATAGTCGATCACGATGATGCCGAAGTCGGGCTGGCCGGTGACGGGGCAGATCGAGGTGAATTCGGGCGCGGTGAAGCGCGCGACGTAATCCGTATCCGGATGCGGGTTCGGCACGCGGTCGAGGATCGCCTCCTCCGGCGAGGCGGGAATGCCGGCGTCCTTGCCGAGCAAAGCGGTCTGGGGCGACGAAGCCATGGTTGGATGCTCCTGAAAGGGCTCCCGATAGTGGAATGCGGGGAGGACGGGAAGCGCCCGTCGCGTCACACGCCGGGCTTCTGCCCTTGCGGTTGCACTGCGGTCGGCTAAAAGCGCACGCAACGCACCAATCCTCGAAAGGCCCGCCCGCATGACCGCCATCGTCGATCTCGTCGCCCGTGAAATCCTCGACAGTCGCGGCAATCCGACGGTCGAGGTCGACGTGATCCTGGAAGACGGCTCGATGGGCCGCGCCGCCGTGCCGTCGGGCGCCTCGACCGGCGCGCACGAGGCCGTGGAGCTGCGCGACGGCGGGAGCCGCTACCTCGGCAAGGGGGTGACCAAGGCGGTCGACGCGGTGATGACGACCATCCACGACGCGATCGTCGGCGCCGAGGCCGAGGACCAGGCGGCCATCGACGAGACGATGATCGAGCTGGACGGCACGCCGAACAAGAGCCGGCTCGGCGCGAACGCCATCCTCGGCGTGTCGCTCGCCGTCGCCAAGGCCGCGGCCGAGGCCCGCGGCCTGCCGCTCTACCGCTATGTCGGCGGCGCGGCGGCGCGCGTGCTCCCGGTGCCGATGATGAACATCGTCAACGGCGGCGCCCACGCCGACAATCCGATCGACTTCCAGGAATTCATGATCATGCCGACCGGCGCGGAGAGCTTCTCCGAGGGCCTGCGCATGGGCGCCGAGGTCTTCCACACGCTGAAGGGCCTGCTCAAGAAGGGTGGCCACAACACCAACGTCGGCGACGAGGGCGGCTTCGCGCCGAACCTGCCGTCGGCGGAAGCCGCGCTCGACTTCGTCATGCAGGCCATCGAGAAGGCCGGCTTCCGGCCCGGCGGCGACATGCATCTCGCGCTCGACTGCGCCGCCACCGAGTTCTTCAAGGACGGCGCCTACGATTATCACGGCGAGGGCGTGAAGCGCTCGATCCGCGAGCAGGTGGATTACCTCGCCAAGCTCGTCGGCGCCTATCCGATCGTGTCGATCGAGGACGGCATGTCGGAGGACGACTGGGAGGGCTGGAAGATGCTGACCGACGCCGTCGGCGGCAAGTGCCAGCTCGTCGGCGACGACCTCTTCGTCACCAACGTCGATCGCCTCTCACGCGGCATCAAGGGCGGCTACGGGAACGCCATCCTGGTCAAGGTCAACCAGATCGGCTCGCTCACCGAGACGCTGGCGGCGGTCGAGATGGCGCATCGCGCCGCCTATCGCGCGGTGATGTCGCACCGCTCCGGCGAGACCGAGGACAACACGATCGCCGACCTCGCCGTCGCCACGAACTGCGGCCAGATCAAGACGGGCTCGCTCGCCCGCTCCGACCGCACCGCCAAGTACAACCAGCTCCTGCGCATCGAGCAGCAACTCGGCGACCAGGCGCTCTACGCCGGCAAGGGGGCGCTGAAGGCGCTGGCGTGAGGGCGGACGGATGCCATCCTCACCGCTCCTCATGCTGAGGAGCGGCCGCAGGCCGCGTCTCGAAGCACGCACTACGGTCGCGCGTCCTTCGAGACGGCCGCTCCGCGGCCTCCTCAGGATGAGGATCGTCGGCGAGACGGACCGCTGGCGAAAGCGCGTGCAGTGACCGCAGAGACCGCCGAACCTCATCCGACCAATCCCCAGCCGACCCCGCGGCTGCGCCGGTTGGCGGTGCTCGCCATGCTCGGCAGCGTGACGATCTACGGCGTGAATTTCGTCATCAGCCGCCACGCGATGCTGAACGGCTTCACGCCCTATGATCTGGCGGCGCTGCGCTTCGGCTTCGCGGGGCTGATCCTTTTGCCCGTCTTCCTGCGCGCCGGCGGCTTCCGGAACTGCGCCGGCGTCGGCTGGGGCAGGGGCCTGGCGCTCATGGCGATGAGCGGCGTGGTCATGTCGCTGCTGCAGATGACGGCGCTCTCGCTGGCGCCGGCCGCCCATGGCGCCACCATCGGTCCCGGCATGGTCGCCTCGATCAGCGTGCTGGGCGGCGCCTGGCTGTTCGGCGCCAAGGTCGCGCCGAAGGCGCTGGTCGGCCTCGCGATCGTGCTCGCAGGCCTCGCCTGCTTCGCGGTCGGAGCCTCCTTCGCGCCGTCCCGGGACGTCGTGATCGGCGACATCCTGTTCATGCTGATGGCACTGCTCTGGGCCGGCTATCCGCTGGCGGTGCAATATTGGAAGGTGGATGCGCTTGTCGCGACCGCCGTGCTCTGCGTGCTCTCGCTCGCCTACCTCCCGTTCTACTGGGCCTTCCTGCCGAGCAACATCGGGCAGATCCCGCTGTGGATCATCGCCGCGCATGCCTTCAACCAGGCCATCCTCAACATGATCGTCGGGCTCTGGCTCTGGGGCTGGGCGGCGCGGACCATCGGCACGGGGGACGCCGGCCGCTTCCCGCCCCTGATCCCGGTCATCGGCACGCTGAGCGCCATTCCGATCCTGGGTGAATGGCCGGGTCCCTACCAGACGGCCGCCGTCCTGCTCATCGTCGCCGGCCTCGGCGTGATGAGCTGGAAACGCTGACGACGGGCAGCAAGGCGTTTCCTGTCATCCCCGGCGCGCCGCAGGCGCGGGAAGGAGATCCAGACTTGGGTAGCGGGCAAGGTGGGCTCCGCTTCGCTACGGCCGGGAATGACAGGGTCCCGATGCTCCCCCGTTCACGGGGGAGCTGGCACGGCGCAGCCGTGACTGAGGGGGTACCCCACCCGTCCGGCTGCGCCGGCCACCCTCCCCGCAAGCGGGGAGGGATCATGCGCCGGTCATCCCCGGGGCCCAGCAGGGCCGGGAAGGGGATCCAGACTGCGGTAGCGGGCAAGGCGGGCTCCGCTTCGCTCCGGCCGGGAATGACAAGGTCCCGATGCTCCCCCGTTCACGGGGGAGCTGGCACGGCGCAGCCGTGACTGAGGGGGCCCCCACCCCTCCGGCTGCGCCGGCCACCCTCCCCGCAAGCGGGGAGGGATCATGCGCCGGTCATGCCCCGGGGCCAGCAGGGCCGGGAAGGGGCTCCAGACTGCGGTCGCGGGAAGAGGTTGAGTCCCGTCCTCTCCGCGTCGTACCGGCCGAGAATGACGCTCCGGCACGGCTCATGCATCCCTTGCCGAGGCGCGGCAAACGGGCCAAATCTGTCGCTGCCAAGAGGATCTTCGCCGCGAATCGCCATGACGCCCGATCCGACATCCCTGCCGCCCTTGCCGCCGCCTGCTCCGGCGCGCGGAGCCGCGTGGCAGCGGCTGCGCACCTACTTCCTGACGGGCGTCGTCATCGCCGGGCCCGTCGCGATCACGACCTACATCACCTGGTGGTTCATCTCGTCCGTCGACGGCTGGGTGAAGCCGATCATTCCGGCGATGTATCTGCCGGAGACGCATCTGCCCTTCGCGATCCCCGGCTTCGGGCTGGTCGTCGCCTTCCTGATGCTGACGATGCTCGGCTTCCTCACCGCCAACCTCGTCGGCCGGTCGATGCTCGACTACAGCGAGCGGCTGCTCGATCGGATGCCCGTCGTGCGCGGCCTCTACAAGGGCGTGAAGCAGATCTTCGAGACCGTCTTCTCGCAGAGCGGCACGTCCTTCAAGAAGGTGGGGCTCGTGCAGTACCCGGCGAAGGGCATGTGGTCGCTCGTCTTCATCTCGGCCGAGCCGAAGGGAGACCTCGCGGCCTCGCTGCCCGGCGGCGCGGACCATGTCGGCGTGTTCCTGCCCTGCGCGCCTAACCCGACGACCGGCTTCTTCTTCTACCTGCCGCGCGCCGACGTCATCGAGATCACGATGACGCCGGACGAGGCCGCGAAGCTCGTCATGTCCGCCGGCCTGATCCAGCCGGAGGTGCAGCGGCGGCTGGCGGCGATCGCGGCGGAGGGCAGGGCGCCGGCGCGGGAGCCCGCTCTAGCCGGCCCTGAGTAGCTTCACCGCCTCGTCCCGCTCGAACAGGTAGAGCAGCGTGCGCAGCGCCCTCCCGCGCTCCGTCGTCAGGTCGGGATCGTTCTGGAACTGCAGCATCGCGTCGTCGCGGGCGACCGCGATCAGGTCGCCGTGGACCGCCATGTCGGCGAGGCGGAAGCCCGGCGCGCCGCTCTGCTTGACGCCGAGCACGTCGCCCTCGCCCCTGAGCCGCAGATCCTCCTCGGCGATGCGGAATCCGTCCTCGGTCTCGCGCATGATGGCGATGCGCGCCTTCGCGGTCTCGCCGAGCGGACCCTTGTAGAGCAGGATGCAGCTCGACGACTTGGCCCCCCGGCCCACGCGACCGCGCAGCTGGTGCAATTGCGCGAGGCCGAAGCGCTCCGCATGCTCGATCACCATGATCGAGGCGTTCGGCACGTCGACGCCCACTTCGATCACCGTCGTGCTGACGAGGAGCCGCGTCTCGCCGCCGGCGAAGCGGGCGATGGCCGCGTCCTTGTCCGGTCCCGCCATCTGGCCGTGGACCATGTCGACGCGCGCGCCGAAACGCTCCTTGAGGCTTGCAAAGCGGTCCTCGGCGGCCGAGACGTCGAGCGTCTCCGACTCCGCCACCAGCGGGCACACCCAGTAGACCTGCGCGCCCTGGTCGAGCGCGCGGCCGATGCCCTCCATCATTTCGTCCAGCCGGTCGAGCGCCACCGCGCGCGTGTCGATCGGCTTCCGGCCCGCCGGCTTCTCGCGCAGGATCGAGACATCCATGTCGCCGAAGTAGGTGAGCACGAGCGTCCGGGGGATCGGTGTCGCCGTCATCACCAGGAGATCGACCGCCTCGCCCTTGGAGGAGAGCGCCAGGCGCTGGTGGACGCCGAAGCGATGCTGCTCGTCCACGACGGCCAGCGCGAGGTCCTTGAAAACGACCTGCTCCTGGAAGAGCGCATGCGTGCCGACGACGATGTCGATGCTGCCGTCCGCCAGCGCCTCCAGCGTGGCGCGCCGCTCCGAGGCGCGGTCGCGGCCCGTGAGCAGGGCGACGCGCAGGCCCGCGGCTTCCGCCAGCGGCGCGATCCGCTCGTGATGCTGGCGGGCGAGGATTTCGGTCGGCGCCATCATCGCCGCCTGCCGGCCGGCCTCGACGGCATGCGCCATGGCGAGCAGGCCGACCACCGTCTTGCCGCTGCCGACATCGCCCTGCAGCAGCCTCAGCATGCGGTCATCGCTCGCCATGTCGCGATGCACGTCGCGGAGCGCCTCTTCCTGTCCGCCGGTCAGCGCGAAGGGGAGGCCGGCGCGGATCTTGCCCGCGATGCGCCCGTCGCCGATCGTCGGCCGCCCCACGGCCCGCTTCATCCTGGCGCGGATCATCACGATCGCCAGCTGGTTCGCCAGGAGCTCGTCGTAGGCGAGGCGCTGCCGGGTCGGGCTCTCCGGCGCGAAACCCGCCATGTCGACGGGGTCATGCACCGCGCGCATCGCCTCGGTGAAGGAGGGCCAGCGGCGCCGCGACAGCAGCGTCGGGTCCTGCCATTCGGGCAGGATGGGCAGCCGCGCGAGCGCGCCGCGCGCAATGCGGCCCACGAGCCGCCCGCCGAGACCTTCCGTCAGCGGATAGATCGGTTCGACCGGCGGCAGCAGTGCGAGCTGGCGCTCGTCCATGATCCGGTCCGGATGCACCATCTGCCGGAGCCCGTCGAAGAGCTCGATCTTTCCCGAGAGCCAGCGCTTCTCGCCGACCGGCAGCATGGACTGGATCTGGCCCACGCGCGGGTTGAAGAACACGACCTCCATGTCCGCGGTCTCGTCCGCGACCAGCACCCGGAAGGGCGCCTTGCCCCGGCCCGGTGGCGGCGCGCGGTGCGCCTCCACCACCACCTCGACCGTGATCACCTCGCCATAGGGCGCATCGCGCAGCGGCGGGCGCAGCCGCCGGTCGATGCCGCCCGTGGGGAGATGCATGAGCAGGTCGACGACCCTCGCCGGTCGCCCGTCCCGCGACAGGAGGCGGTCGAACAGCGGCGCCATCTTGGGGCCGACGCCGGAAACGGACGGCAGGGGCGCGAACAGGGGATCGAGCAGCGACGGTCGCATCGGCATCCGCTTTGAACCCCCGCGGCAGCCGAGGCAAGCGCCCCGCTCAGCCGGCGACCGCCGGAGCGAACGGGAGGAACGCCGCCCGCTCCCAGGGCCCGCCGAGATAGCGCCAGAGCAGGAGGCCCACCGCCTCCGCCTCGAACGGCCGGAAGCTGCTGCGCATCGCCTCGAAGAGCGCCTTCGCCTGCTGCGGGTCCGCCTTGTTCTGGATCGTCACATGCGGCCGATAGCCCTGCCTGTCCTGCGCGATCAGGCTTGCCGCGAAGGCCTCCGCGCAGCGCGCGTGCAGGGACTGCAGCTCCGGCGAGGCGATCTCGTAGGCCACGCCGCGTCCGAGGAAGCGCAGACCGTCGATCGCGAGCTGGAATCGCGGCGTCGCGCCTGCAAGCCTTTCGAGAAAGGCGCGGACCGCCGCTTCCTCGGCGCCCGGCAGATGGTGGAACAGCGTCAGATGCGCCGGCACGATGTTGCGGGCGGGCGGAAAATGACGCTGGCGCTCCGCCTCGAAGAGGGCGTGGCTCACCGGATCCAGGGCGAGCGTCAGGATCAGCGGCGGAGCCTCGGCTGGCAGGTGCGGCATGGAGCGATCCTACGCCATGTCGGCGCGACGCAGGGAGTGGCCCGCGTGTCGCGAAAAGCCTCTCGTCATTGAGGGACGGCAACCTGCCTGAACTCGCGGGCCAGCCGCTCCAGCGACGTCCGGAGCGCTTCGCCGCGAAGCGCCGGTCCGTGGCCCGTGACGGCGATCTCCGGCGTGAGCGCGGCGAGCGCTTCCACCGAATCCTCGGCGGCAACCCAGTCGGGCGTGAAGTAGCGCGGCGGACCATGCATTTCGGCGCGCTGGGACAAGGCCGCCAACAGCGATTCCTGTTCCGTCGTGACGAAGGCGTCTCCGGCGACCAGCAGCCGATCCACCGGATGCCAGAAGGAGACATGGCCCGGAGAGTGGCCGGGCGTCGCGATCCAGCGCCACCCGGGCAGGTGGGGCACGGAGCCGTCCGCCGGCAGTTCACGCAGGCGCAGGCCGATGTTGATCGGGCGCCGGGGAAACAACGGCGACGACAGGCTCATCAGCCCGTCGGACAGGCGCGGCCGCGGCGGCGGATAGGACCGGCTGCCGTTCAGGAACGGATGCTCCAGCGGATGCGCATAGACCGGCACGTCCCAGAGCGCGAGCAGGCGCTCCAGCGAGCCGACATGATCGAAATGGCCGTGGGTCAGGACGATGGCCCGCGGCGGCGTTGCGCCGAAGCGGGACCTTGCCGCGGCGACGATCTTGTCGCGGGAGCCGGGGATGGCGGCGTCGACCAGGATCCAATCCTCCCGATCGCCGATGAAGGCAACATTGACGAAGACACGCCGGAGATAGGCGAGGGAGCTCGTGAGTTCGACGAGCCCTTCAGGACCCGCCGTGCCGGCGACGGCCTCGGAGGGGACGGGGATCTGTGAGGCCATGACAGTTGCCCTGCTGCGCCTGACGACAACGCAAGGATTCAGGGGCCGTTCCGGGCGGCTGGCTGCCTCGCGCTTCGGCCCTGCTGCTAGAGGTAGTTCCAGCCCGCGTTGTTCGAGATGGCAGCGGCGCCGATGACATCCGGCTTCAGTTCATCCGCGCCGATGTCCCACAGCTTGTAGCCGCGGGCGACCGTGTCCCAGAGCAGGTTGTTGCGGAACGAGGCATATTGGCCGGCGAAATCCGCCTGGCTTTCGCCGACGACCGCCGCCCCCTCGCGGCCGATGAGCGCCGTGTTGTTCTCGATGAACACCTGGAACGGCATCTCGCCGTAGTTGCCGTCGAGCACCGAGACGAGGACGCCGCTGTGCTCTCCGGCGCTGTTCGGCAGCACGATGTTGTGCGTGAGAAGGATCGTCGTGTCGGCCTTGCCGGACGCGCCCGGATTGCCCTGATTGATGTCGAGCACGTCGCCCTGGTGGTCGCGACCGGTGTAATGGAAGATATTGCCGGTGATCGCGGTTTTCGTGGCGCCCGCCATGCCGCGCGATGTCTGCAGGAAGTGCGGATTCTCCTGGTCGGTGTCGATGACGTAGTAGTTGTCCCGGAGCGCATGACCGTAGGTCACGCTCAGGATCGTGGCGGTGGCGTTACGCTTCACAATCAGCATCCCGCTCACATCCGTGTCGACGAATGTGTCGGCCGTCAGCTCCACGATGTCGCCCGGACGGGGAACCACGCCGCCGATCCAGGTGCCGGGATCGGACCAGAGGCCGCTGGAGCCTGCTTTCGTGACGATCCGGGCGGCCGACGCCGTGGCCGGCGAAACGGGCGAGGCCGCGCCGTCGAACGGCACCGCGCCGATGTCCGCGCCGCCGAATCCCGTATTGTCGAGCGCTGGGTTGCGCGGCGTGTAGCCCTCCCGGACATAGGCCATGAGACCGGAGACGCTGTAGCCCTGCGCGCCGGCGTCGATCCGCGCGATGGCGCCCCCGACGGAGCCGTCCCCGCCGAGCGCGCGATCCCATGTCTGGATGTTGCGCGCGCTGTCGACGAACTGAGGTCCCATGGGAGCGAGGTCGATGTCGCCCGAGCCCGGTGCGCCTGCGGAGAATTCGAGGAAGCCGTAACCCTTGCCGGATGCCTGCGGCGCCGGTGCGAGCGAGGCCGTGTGGCGGTCAGCGGCGACCGTCTTGTCCAGGATGATCTGGGCGTCCGTTCCCCGCGCCCCGTCAAGCACATTGACCGCAATGGTCGCCAGGGTCTGCCGCCCGCTGTTCAATTCGCCCACGAAGAATGCGAGGCCGGCCTGGTCGGCGTCCCGATCGAAGAGCGACCGGTAGATCGAATTGACGAGGACGTCCGGTGTCTGGCCAGCGAACCGCTGCTGATACTCGGGCAGCGGCACGATCGCCGCAAGCATGGGCGCGAGGTTGGCGCCATTGCCGGTGATGCCCTGCCAGAAGGCAAGTCCGCCCGGATCCGCCGGCCGCGCCAGGAGAGCGAGATAGACCTGCTGTATTGTCGCCATGTCGTCGTCGCCTTCGATTGCTTCGTTTTATGGCGCTGCGCGTCCGTTCAGCGGCTCGGCCCATGGCACGCGCACGCCGATCCCGCCCTTCGGCGCGGTCAGCGGGCTCCGGTCGAGCATCAAGCCCTGGAGCGGCGGTTAAGTTCCGCGGAAAGTGGGGCGAAAGTGCGCTTCAGAAACGTTTGAAGGCGGCCGGGACGGGTCGGCTCAGGCCGGATTGAGCCTCGGATCGGTGAAGATCCGGCCCCGCCCGCGGATGACGTCGGGCCGGATCTCGGCCGCCATGAGGCAGCCCCACAGCGTCACGGCGACGGAATCGAGGATGATCGGACCCTCCGCCGTCTCAAGGGCGGCCGCCGCCCGCGCGCCCGCCATGTTGGTGCACAGGATCGTCACCGCGTCCGGTTCCGACGCCAGACAATCCACGACCATCTCCGTGATCGTCGCTTCCGGCACTGTGCCGAAGCTGAAATTGTCGCGGATGCCGAGATGGCGCTCCGCCGGGCAGGCGAAGCCAGCGGCGGCGTAGGTTTCGACGATGCGCGCCTGCACGTCGGCCGTGTAGGGCGAGACGAGCGCCTGCCTCGTCGCGCCCAGGCGGCGCAGGATCTCGACGAGCGAGAGGATGCAGGTGCTGGCCCTGATGCCGGTCGCGGCCTCGATCCGCTCCCGCAGCCTCTCGTCGCGCTCGATGCCGAGCCAGCTCGCCGAGGTGCCGTTCCAGGCGATCACGTCGACCTTGGCGTGGGCCAGCAATTCCGCCGCCGCGAGGATCGGCGCATCGCCGAACTGCGCCAGGGCGGCGGAATCGAGCGCGATCTCCGTCACCTTGAAGCGGCTGAAATGGGCCGTGATCGCAGGCGTCCCGCCGAGGATCGCCTGGGTCACGGGCTCCAGCACGGTGTTGGACGAGGGCGTGAGCATGCCGATGCGGACGCGCGGCGGTTCACCTTTCATGGCGCGAACATACGTTTGGGCAGCTCCGTCGCGAGCCAGGGGAAATGAATGAGCAGCGCGGTCATCAGGACCATGGCGGCGACGAAGGGGAGCGTGCCCGCGAACACCTCGCGGATGTTGCCCTCCCGGCGCACGGCCTGGATGACGTAGAGCGTCATGCCCACCGGCGGGCTGAGGAGCGAGAGCTCGCACATCAGCACCATGAAGACGCCGAACCAGACGGGATCGATGCCCATCGCGACGATGATCGGGAAGACGATCGGGACGGTGCCGACCATCATCGGCAGCGTCTCGAAGAAGATGCCGAGCACCACGTAGAAGCCGGCGAGGATCCACATCAGCTCGGTCGGCGAGCGGCCGAGGCCGGCGATGAAGCCGCTGAGCGTCTGCGTCACGTTGAGGCTGCCGAGCGCGAAATTGAGGAAGAAGGCGACAGCGAGGATCAGCATCGTGATCGCCGTCAGGTTGGCGGTCGCGACGAAGCTTTCGTGCAGCATGCGGATCGTCAGCGTGCGGTTCACCGCCGCGATGACGAGCGCCACGATGACGGAGAGCGCCGCCGATTCCGTGACGGTGGCCCAGCCCGTGTAGATCGAGCCCATGATGACGGCGAAGACGACGAGCGGACCCGAAAGGTCGGCGAGCCGCCGGATCCGCTCGGCCAGCGCGACATGCGGCTCGCGCGGGCCCATCAGCCCCGGGTGCAGGAGCGCGATGGCGACGATTGTGCCCATGAACAGCAGCACCATGAGCAGGCTCGGAATGATCGCCCCGGCATAGAGCTGGCCGACCGAGGCGTTGGTCAGCGCCGCATAGACGATGAAGGCGATGCCGGGCGGGATGAGGTTGCCGAGGGACGCACCCGCCGCGATCGTTCCGAGAACCATCCGGTCGTCGAAGCCGCGCTTGCGGAAGGAGGGCAGGGCGACGGTCGAGATCGTGGCCGCCGTCGAGACAGAGGAGCCGGAAACCGCCGAGAACAGCGCCGAGGCGCCGATGTTCGTGTGCAGGAGCCCGCCCGGCAGGCGACCCAGCCACAAAGCGAGCGAGCTGTACATCTTGTCCGTCGCCCCGGAGCGCACGAGGATCTCGCCCAGCAGGATGTAGAGCGGGATCGAAAGGAGGATGTAATCCTCCATCGCGCTCCAGAGCTGCGTCCCATAGACGTTCAGCATTTGCGGGCCGAAATAGGTGAGGATCGCGGCCAGCGCCGTCAGGAACAGCGTCGTCGCGACATGCAGCCCCAGGAAGAGGAGCGCCAGCATCCCGGCGAAGCCGATGGCGACGGCTGAGAGGCTCATCGTCATGGCGACTTATCCCCGGCCGGTGGCAAGGTGCCCTGCGTCTCGACGTCGATCTGCCCTTCGATGGTGAGCGGCCCGTAGAGCGCGTCCAGTTCGTCGCGGTCGCGAACAAACAGGATCAGCGCATGGACCGCGCAGGCGAACGAGACGCCGGTGAAGAGGCAGAGTCCCGCGATCCAGAGCGTCTGCGGGATCCACATCGGCGTCTGCAGCGGCGTGGCGGCGCGGCTGTCGAACAGCAGGCTCTCGTCGAGCACATGGTAGCCGTACCAGGCGGAGACCGCCGCCAGCAGTGCGAGAGTCACCATCGCGACAAGGTTCAGCACCGACACGACGAAACGCGGCAGGTAGGGAAAGAGGAAGTCGACCCGCGTGTGCGCCTTCTGCAGCAGCGCGGAGGCGAAGCCGAAAGCCGAGACGATGGCGAGCAGATAGGCGCCGATCTCGTTCACGCCCTGGACCGAATGGTTGAAGAGGCGCCGCGCCACGATGTCGTAGAGCGTGGCGAAGCAGATCGCGAGCAGGGCCCAGCCGCACAGGATCTGCATCCAGCGCACCGGCCGCCCGAGCGCGCGGGCGACCGGGTTGCGGTCATCGTAACCACTCAAGGCGCGAGGCTCCCGTCAGGGAATCGTCACGCCGCGGGCGCGGCCGATGGTGGAGTTCCAGGCCTCCTTGCAGCCCGTGTAGACCCGCTCGCAGCGCGTCGCCCACTCGGGGAGCACATGCTGCGCCGAGATCTTGCGCACGCGCTCCAGGTCGGCCGCCGCTACTTCGACGAGCGTCATCGAATATTTGAGATGCGGCGCCGCGCAGGGCTCCTTGCCGATGCTGCAGTTGGTCGCGGCTTCGTTGGTCCTGCGCGCGAGGTCCCAGAGGTCCTTCTCCATCTGGCGCATCTCGCGCGTGACCGCCTCCTGCTGCTGCGGCGTCAGCTTGGCCCACCAGGCGCCGTTGGCGAGATGCGCCTGCACCGAGCCCGAGACGGAGAGCGGGAGCAGGTGCGTCGTCACTTCTGGCCAGCGGCCGGTGTTGGCCGAGGTCGGCGAGGTCACGCCGCAATTGGCGACGCCGCGCTGCAGGGACGGATAGACCTCCGGAAAGGCGATCGACACGGGCGTCGCGCCAAGCTGCTCGAGGAGCGCCGACATCGAGGGCGTGAAGGATCGCACGCGCTGTCCCTTCAGGTCGTCGAGCGACTTGATGGCGTTGTTGCAGAAGAAGACCTGCGGCCCGAATGGCCAGATGGCGAGCACCTTGGCCCCGAAGCGCTGCTGCACCCGCTTGTCGAAGGTCTCGCGATAGGCGTTCACGGCCGCCTCGAGGTCGTTCATGTTCGTCGAGACGCCGATCAGGTCGATGCCCTCGAGGAAGGCGTCGTCGCGCGAGGCAAGGCCGACCTGCGTCGAAACGATGTCGTAGCTGCCGCCCCGCACGAGCCGCAGCGCATCGCCGAGCGCGAGGCCGAGCGCCATGAATTCCTGCCGCTCCACCTTGAGGCCGGCGTTCGAGCCGGTGATCCGCTCCATGGCGCTGGTCTCGATGGGGAACTGCGTCTGCTGCGACGGCGTCTGGCTGAGCCAGCGAACCGGAGTCTGCGCGCTGGCCGAAGCCCCGGCCATCAGGATGCCCGCAACGGCAGCAACGAGAACGCGCATGATGAACCCTCTTCTTTGGCTTGATCGCCCACGAAGGTTCCAGCAAATCCCGAGCCAACGCCGGATAATGCGGCTATCGAGTGATCTTTTCGCGCTAGAAGGCTGAAAAGGCAGCAGAATGCGCAAAAATTGTGCGCAAGATTTAGCTTGGCAGCAAGCGCCTCGCCTCGCATGCTGACGCCGTCAAGCGAGTACACCCGGGCCCCATGCGCATTCTTCTGCTCAATCCCAACCTCACCGAAGCGGTGACCGAGAGCTGCGCCGTCGCAGCGCGCGCCGTAGCATCGCCCGGGACCAGTATCATCCCGGCGACGGGCGAGTTCGGCGCACAGATCATCAATTCGCGCGCCGAGAATGCGATCGCCGCGCACATGGTCCTGCAAATGGCCGCGCGGCACGCCGAGGATGTCGAAGCCGTGATCCTCGCGGTCTCCTACGATACGGCGCTCTATGCGGCGCGCGAGATGCTCGACATCCCCGTCGTCGGCATGACCGAGGCGGCGATGCTCACGTCCCTGATGGTTGGAGCGAGCTTCGGCCTCGTCGTCTTCGGCACGCCGTGGCTTTACCGCGAGCATGTCGCGGCGCTGGGCCTGTCCGCCCGCTTCGCCGGGCTGCGCTCGATCGAACGGTCGGCCGCGGCGGTCTACAACGATCCCGAGAGCGTGCGCAGCGCGGTCGTCGCGGCGGCGCAGGCGCTTGCAGCCGAGGATGGCGCGGATGTCGTGATCCTCTGCGGAGCGGCCATGGCGGGCATGGCGCGACAGCTGCAGCCCCAGGTCGAGGTGCCTCTGCTCGACGGCGTGAGCTCGGCCGTGCCGCTTTGCGAGATGCTGGTGCGGATGAAGCTGCCGCCGCCTGGCCGCGGCTCCTTTGCCGCCCCGCGCGGCCGCACGACGGCGAAGCTCGATCCGGTCCTGACGGCGAGGCTCGCCCGATGATCACGCGTCCGCCCGCGCACCACGGCCGCTACCCGTACCGGCCCATCACCGATCCGGCGCCGTTCCGCTGGCCCGAGGGCAGGGGGCTCGCCGTTATGATCGCGCTGAACCTCGAAGTTTACGCATTCGGCGAGGGAATCGTCGACGAGCTCGTGCCCGCGGGGCCGGGTCTCGACGTGATCAATTACCCCTGGCTCGACTATGGCAACCGCGTCGGCGCGCATCGGCTACGGGCGCTGTTCGCGGAGCTGGGTCTGCCGCTGACGTTGCTCGTCAACAGCGACCTCTACGCGGCCTGTCCGGGGCTGATCGAAAGCTTCCGCGACGGCGGCGCGGAAATCGCCTGCCATGGCCGCACGAACGCCGAGCGGCAGGGCGATCTGGCCGAGGCCGAGGAGAAGGCGCTGATCGCCGAGGCCACCGAGGTGATCGCCCGGCACGAAGGCGCGAAGCCGGCGGGATGGCTTGGCCCCTGGATCTCCGAGAGCCGCGTGACGCCCGATCTCCTGAAGGAGGCGGGCTACCGCTATTTCCTCGATTGGTGCGCCGACGACCGGCCCATCCCCTTCGCCACGCGGTCCGGACCGCTCATGCTGGTGCCCTATCCGCAGGAGGCGAATGACGCCAACGCCATCGTCGTGCGCCGCATGGACGCCGACGCCTTCGCCGACCTCATCGTCGACCAGTTCGACGAGATGCTGCGGCAGGCCGAGGGCGACGCGCTCGTGATGTCGGTGGCGCTGCACCCGCATGTGACCGGCCAGCCGTTCCGGCTGAAGCACCTGCGGCGCGCGCTGCAGCATGTCGCCTCCCGCCGCGCGGAGATCTGGCCTGCGAGGGCAGGCGAGATCGCCGCCGTCGCGGCGCGTGGACACGGCCTCGCATGAGCGGAGGCGACCTGCTCGTCGCCGGCGGACGGGTGATCCCCTTTGGCGGCGACGACCGCGAGTTCGACTGCGCCGACATCCTGATTCGCGACGGAATCGTCGCCGAGGTCGGCGAGAGCGTCTCCGCGCCGCCCGGCACGCCCACGCTCGACGCCTCCGGCCATCTCGTCGTGCCGGGGCTCGTGAACGCGCATTTCCATTCGCCCGGCAACCTGCTGAAGGGCACGCTGCCGGGCTATCCGCTCGAAATCTTCATGCTGCGCGAGGTGCCGCCCCTCGCTTCGACCGCGCCCGATCCGCGCATGGCCTATGTCTCCACGATGCTCGGCGCGATGGAGATGCTGAAGTCGGGCGTCACCTCCGTCATGGACGACGCGTTCCACGTGCCGATCGCGACGCAAGCGAGCGTCGACGCGATCTGCCGCGCCTATGCCGACAGCGGCATGCGGGCCCGCGTCGCGATCGACCAGCCGAATGTCGTGGAATATGCCAAGTTTCCCTATCTCCCGGACCTGCTGCCGCGGGACGCGAAGGCGCGGATGGACGCCGCCCCGCGCCAGTCCACCGAGGAGCTGCTGGAGCTCTACCGCCACCTGATCGGCACCTGGGAAGGCGCGGCCGGCGGCAGGATCGGCGCGGCGCTCTCCTGCTCGGCCCTGCAGCGGGTGGAGCGTCCCTATCTCCACGCCCTCGGCGAACTCAGCCGAACGCGGAAGCTCCCGTTCAACATCCACATCCTTGAGACGCAGACGCAGCGCGCGCTCGGCGACGAGGTCTACGGCCGCTCGCTCGTGCAGGTCGCGGCCGACGAGGGCGCGCTCTCGCCGCACACTGTCGTCATCCACGCGATCTGGGTCGACGACGCGGATATCCGCACGCTCGCCGACACCGGCGTCACCGTCGCCCATAATCCGGTCTGCAACCTGCGGCTCGGCAGCGGCATCGCCCCGTTCCGTGCCTGGCGGCAGGCGGGCGTCCAGGTCTGCCTCGGCACCGACGAGGCGATCGCCGACGACAGCATCAATCTCTGGGGCGCCCTGAAGGCGGCAGGCCTGCTGCACACGCTCGCCGACCCGGACTGGACCAGCTGGCCGACGGCAGGCGAGGTGCTGGAGGTCATGTACGACGGCGGCGCGCGGGCGATCGGCATGCCCGTGCCGATCGGGAGCATCGCCCAGGACGCGGCGGGCGACCTCGCGCTGATCGATCTCGACACCGAAGCCTTCACGCCGCTGAACGACGCGCGGCGGCAGATGGTCTATGCCGAGACCGGCTCGTCCGTGCGCCATGTCGTCGTGGCGGGGCGGATCGTGGTCAGGGACGGCCGGCTGACGACGATCGACGAGAAGGCGCTCCGCGCCGAGGCGCGCGACTGGGCGAAGGCCTATCGCGCTGAAACTGCGGCGGCCGAACGGGCAGCCGCCGAGCTCGAACCGCATTACGCGGAAATGGTGCGTCGCTCGTTCGCGCGGCCGGGAAGGCTGCCGCGCCGGCTCGATGGTGGCGGCTCGGGTCGTTGAGCGCGGACGCACCGGCGCCGCCGGCAACGACCCGCAACGTCTCTCAGGCCTTCTTGCGTGATCTGGGCTCCGCCTCGGCCATGAGCTTGCGGAGCGTTTCGATGCGGCGATCGTGTTCGGCGATCTCGTCCAGCAGATTCCAGCAATCGAAGAAGTCGGCCCGGGGGGTGAGTTTCGTCGCACTCAGCAGCGACGAACAGAGCGCTCCGCGCTCCTTCACGAGATCCTTCAGCACGAGCTCGAGCATGGCGCTTTGCTCCGTTGCGGCCGATTTTACGCTCAACGGGACCATCGAACCTTCGGCTTGGGGTCGCTGCGACACACTAAGCACCATTCCGTGCAAATGGCCATTCGCGACCGTATGGCCAAGCTGAGAACACCGCGGCTTTTAGGCGAGAATGCGACGTTTGGGAAGGACAGGCGCGGAAAGCCCTTGCCGTGGCAGCGATTTCCCGCTCCGCTCGGCTTTCATGTCGATTACGTCTGGACCTGAGCTCGTCAGCGGCTACCGGCCGGGCCTCATCGGGGCTGTGACGGCGCTGCACGCGCGCCATTACGCGGCCGCGGCCGGCTTCGGCTGCGCTTTCGAGGCGATCGTCGCCACCGGGCTCTCCGCTTTCTGCCAACGGCTGGACAGCCCCGCCAACGGGCTTTGGACCCTCGTCGAGGACGGAGACATTCTCGGCTCGATCGCCATCGACGGCGAGGATCTGGGCGGCGGATTGGCGCATCTGCGCTGGTTCATCCTGGCGGAGCGGCTCCGTGGCGGCGGCCATGGCCGGCGGCTGCTCGACGCCGCGCTCTCCTTCGCCGATGCGCGCGGCCATGCGGAGACGCATCTGTGGACCTTTGCCGGCCTCGATGCTGCCAGGCGGTTGTATGAGCGAAGCGGCTTCACCCTGGCGGAAGAGCGGCCGGGCGCGCAATGGGGCCAGGAGGTGCGCGAGCAGCGCTTCGTCAGGACAAGAGGCGCTGGCTTGCCGACCGGGTAAGGCGAAACGCCCCGCTCACGGCGGACCGTCGAAGCCTTCCTGATCCCTCGGCAGCTTGGCCTTGTAGATGGGCTGCCAGCCGACCTGCCCGAGCGCGCCGTCCTTGCAGATGAGCGTCACGGGAGCGCGGCCCGGCCGCGTGACGACCACGCCCTCGACGTCACCGACGTCGGGCTGCGTATGCGAGAACACGACGTAGGAGACTTTCCCGACCATGAACCGCACATAATCGCCCTTGGCCATCAAGCCATAGGAGAAGGCCGCCCGCGGGTCGGTCCCGGCCGCGGGATAGAGGAGCTCGGGCTTTCCCATTCGTCCGAAGGCGTAGCGGACGCGGCCGTTCGACGGCCCGATGTCGTCCGATGCGCACAGGGAAACGACCTTGCGCCCGATGCTGCAGGAGAAGACCGTCGTCTCGTCCCGCTCGCAATGGGACGGAGAGCCCGGCATCGGCGCGCTTCGCTTCGGCGAACTCCCGGGTGCAGACATGGCCGCGGTCGCGAAGGCGAGCGAGGCGGCGAGCGCGGCGCAGGCAGGACGGAGCATCGGAAATCCTTATCGATCAGTCTGGCATGGGGCCGGCCCGCGTGCAGCAGTGTGAGAGGCCGGGATGGCGAAACTTCGGTGGTCGGGCGACAGTTCAGCTGCAGTTCGTGGCCTGGTCCGAGCACATGCTGCGCCACCAGCCGCGGTGGCCTTCGTTGGTCTCGATCAGGGCCCACCAGCCTGAGCAGGCATGGATGCGGCGGATCGGCGTGTCGGGCCCGATGGGGTTGCCGTGGCTGTCGATGACCTCGATCGACGCGGCGTCGGCGTGGGGCGACACGTAGAGGCGGCCCTGCGGCAGCCCGCCGTTCGCCAGCGCGCCGCCGATCATGCGTCCGCTGACCCAGCCGCGCCCCTTGAACGGCTGCGGCAGGTGGCGCGGGTAGGGCGCTTCGTAGGCGACGCCCGGCGGCTGGATGTCCTCGATCAGGAACCAGCCGTCGCGGTGTCCGACGACGCGGAATTCGGATTTCACCGGTTCATTGGTGAATTCGTGTTCACGGGGCAGCTTGCGGGGCGGCGGCACGATCCCCAGCACCTTGGCTTGCGCATTCGGCGCGGCCCGGACGTTGAGCCCGGCCGGGTCCCTGTCGTTGGACCAGGCGCCCAGCGAACAGGGCTCCGTGCCGTCGGGCAGGCCCTTCAGCCCGGTGCGGACCGTTTCGTCCATCTCGTTGACCAGGTCGAGGAACGGCTCCTCGCCGGCTTCCCGCCGCGTGACATCAGTGGACTCGGCGACCAGCCCTCCGTCGCGGAAGGCGAGCTTCGCGACCAGGATGCGGTTCCCGGCATAGGCGCTGGCGGACGCCTGCCCCGGATCCCTGGCGATGGAGCGGATCGCGATCCGTCCTTCCATCCTCTCGAGGTCGACGGAGAGGGCCTGACCGCTCTTGCCGTCCTGCGGGAAGGCGCCGTCCAGCGCCGCGCGCCAGCCGAAAGCGTGGAGGGCGGACAATGCGCCGTCCCTGAGCCTGAACAGATAGCTGTGGCGAGGCGACAGGCGGAGATAGAGATCGCCATCGGCGCTACGCACCTGCGGCGCGAAAACCAGGCTCGCGTCGAGCGGGTCAGGCCCCAGGAACACGCGCGCGATGCTGCGCGCAACACCCGATTCCACTTGAGCCACATCGACCAGTTTCACATTGACCGCCGGGCCGTCGATCCGGTCATGGAAGAGCTTGCCGAGCGTCAGCCTGAGACGGATGCCGTCGGCCTCCAGTTCGCGGACCGTCTCGACCTGGCAGGCGATCGAGCGGAATGTCCGCTCGCGCTGGCTCGGATGCAGCGCGGCATGAAACACCGGGTCGGCGCTCCAGTTCATGCCTTCGGTCGTGCAGTGCGCGGGAGACGGCGTTTCGGCCGCGGCAACCGGCGCAGCGAAGCTAGCGGCTGAGAGCAGGAGCGGCAGCGCGACGGCGAGGCGGCAGGGCGAGGTGGTACGTGTCATCACGGGGCTCCCGGTGGGCATGGCGACACAGTTGCAGCGCCCCCTTTCCCATCGTCGCCGTGCAGCGGTTTCCGTGCTTCAATTGTTGCGGACGCGCGCGTTGGAACAGGGAACGAGGCTCGCAGCTTGAACGGCCATGATGGAACGTTCTTTTCCCGAGGACCCGGCAGGCAAAGGCGGCACGCCCGTGGATCAGTGTCTTGACTGCCTGATCGTCGGCGGAGGGCCGGCCGGCCTCACCGCCGCCCTGTACCTCGCGCGGTTCGGTCGTCGCACCCTACTGGTCGATGCCGACCAGTCGCGGGCTTCCTGGATTCCGGAGAGCCACAACGTGCCCTTCTTCGCCGGCGGCATCACGGGCCGCGACATCCTGGCGCGCCAGCGCGAGCATGCGGAGCGCTACGGCGCGGAGATCGTGCCTGGAACGGTCGCCCGTCTCGAAAAGCGGGACAAGGATGGCTTCGAAGCGTTGATTGAAGCGGAAGGCGGACGCCGCACCGTGCGGGCGAGGCGCGTGCTGCTGGCGACCGGGGCGATGGATGTCGAGCCGGCTCTCCCGGACCTGCCGAACGCGGTTCAGCGCGGGCTCGTCCGCTATTGTCCCATCTGCGATGGCTACGAGGCGAGGGACAAGCGGATCGCGGTTCTGGGCTACGGCGAGCGCGGCCTCGGCGAGGCTGTCTTCGTTGCGCGCACCTACTCACGCGACGTGACCCTGATGACGCTCGGCACCGGAATGAACCTCGACGCGGCGCAGCAGGAGCAGATCGACAGGCACGGGATCAAGATCGTCGAGGATCCCGTCACGGCCCTCGACATCGGGGATGGCCGCATCGTCGCCCTCCGGACGCGGGCGGGCGAGGAGCATCGGTTCGAGGTCCTGTATTCGGCGCTGGGGCTGAAACGACGCTCCGGACTCGCCCTGGCGCTCGGCGCGCAGCATGACGGCAGCGATGCCCTCATCGTCGATGACCACAACCGCACGACCGTGCCGGGGCTCTATGCGGCGGGCGGCGTCGTCAGGGGCCTCGACCAGATCGTCGTCGCCATGGGCCACGCCGCGGTGGCCGCGACGGACATCCACAACCGGTGCGAACTGCCGACCGAGGATGAGGGCGCCGGCTAGGGACGCGGCCATCCCGGCCGCGACCGGCGCTGCCTCGTGGCCCGCCGAGTTGACAAGCCCCGGGCGGCGATGCTGTGGACGGTGATGCATCGGCCCATTTCAAGGACCCGATGCCCAAGCCGGAGTGATCGCTTGTCGACGGACGCCAACAGCGGGCCGGAACCGCCAGCCACTGCCGTCACCAGCGACTCCTCATCCCCGGACAGTCAACAGGGCCTTCCGCTCAATCTCGCCGAGGTCTGGTCGGCCGGCGTCGCGGCCTGGGAGGACCAGGAGGCCGAGCGCTCTCGCCGCGTGCGCGCGGAGCAGAGCGCTTTCTCGCAACGCGAGTTTCTGTCGACGGTCAGCCATGAGATCCGCAATCCGCTGACCGTGATCTTCGCCAACATCAGCATGCTGCGCCTGCGCGCCGAGCGCGACGGGGACCGCGACCTGCTGCAGCGGCTGTCGGCGCTCGAAAAGGCAGGCCGCCACCTGCGGGACCTCGTGTCCGACGTATTGGATCTGGCCAAGGCCGAGGCGGGCCACATCAAGCCGGAGCTCGACTGGTTCGACGTCGCCAGCCTGCTGGAGGAGGCCGAAGACATCGGCATCTCGCTGACGCAGGAGAGCGGCGTAATGTTCATCCTGGACGCGCCGGCCGACGTCGGCCGCATGTTCGGCGACCGGCTGAAGCTGAAGCAGATCCTGCTCAACCTCATCGGCAACGCCGCCAAGTTCACGAAGAAGGGGCGAATCTCGCTGCGGGTCGACAGCACCCCGGCTAGCCTCGTCTTCACCGTCGAGGACACCGGGCCCGGCATGCCGGCCGACCGGCTGGACAGCCTGTTCAAGGCCTTCTCGCAGATCGGCGGCTCCAATGCGCCGCGCGCCGAGGGCACCGGTCTTGGGCTCTATATCTCGGAGCGCTATGTCCGCATGCTCGGCGGCCGCCTCGCGGTCAACAGCCGGCTGGGGGAGGGGAGTTCATTCGACTTCACGCTGCCGCGCGTCAGCGTTCCCGAGCCAGACACGATCCCGCCGCTGCGCCGCGAGGACCGGCTGGTGATCGGCCACACGGAGGATCTGAGCACGCTCGATCCGCACCGGCAGATGCGCAACACCAACACGATGATCGCGCGGCACCATTTCGAGGCGCTGACGATCATGGATCCGACGGGCCGGATCGCGCCGGGCCTGGCGGAGCGCTGGGAGCACCTCGGCGATGCGGGCTGGCGCTTCCATCTGCGGCGGGGCGTCCGCTTTCACGACGGCGCGCCGTTCGACGTCGCGGACGTGCTCGGCACCTTCGAGCGGCTCGCCACCGTGGCGGGACCGGATGGACCCTATGCCGCCTTCCTCAAGCCCGTCGCCAGGACCGAGGCGGTCGACGATTTCACGCTCGATCTCCTGACCCACGCGCCGCAGCCTCTGCTTCCCACGGACATGAGCCACATCGCCGTGGTGCAGCGCCGCTTCCGCGACGCCGGGACGGAAGTCTTCGACGGGCTGGGGGCGACGATCGGCACCGGCCCCTTCCGGCTAAAGGCGCGGACCGCGGGCGGCATCCTGCATTACGAGGCCTTCGCCAATCACTGGGCCGGCAGGCCCGCCTGGAACGAGCTCGAATTCCGCCTGATCGACGAGAGCGGGCTGGCGAGCGTCAGCGCCCTGCTGGCGGGCGATGTCGACCTCATCGACAACGTCGCGCCGGACCAGATCCTCGATCTCCAGCGCCGCGACGACGTCACGCTGGCGAGCTGCCTCAGCAACCGCGTCTGGTACCTGTTCTTCGACCAGTTCCGCGAGACGTCGCCCTGGATCACGGACCGCGGCGGGCGGCCGCTCGGCGTCAATCCACTGAAGGACGTCCGCGTGCGCAAGGCGATCTCGCTGGCGATCGATCGCCGCTTCATCACCGAGCGGCTGATGGCGGGCCAAGGCCTGCCCGTGGGAGACGTGGCGCGGCCGGGCGTCTTCGGCGTCAACCCGCGGCTTGCGGCCGACCCCTACGATCCGATCGCGGCGCGCCGGCTGCTGGCGGAGGCGGGCTATCCGGAGGGGTTCCAGATCACCCTGCACGGATCGCGCGATCGCGCCTTCCATGGCGCGACGACGCTGAGGGCCATTTCCCTGATGCTCAACGCGGTGGGCATCGTCTGCAAGGCCGAGGCGCTGCCCGCGACCGAGTTCTATCCCCGCGCGGCGCGCGGTGAATTCAGCCTGGGGCTCTCCGGCTGGGGCTCGGTCACCGGCGAGACCTCCTACAGCCTCCGGCTGCTGATCTGCTCGCCGGACCCCGCGAGCGGCTTCGGCGGCGCCAACCGCGGCGGCTACGCAAATCCTCGGGTCGACGCGCTCGTGCGCGAGGCGGTCGGACTCATGGACGACGAGAGGCGCCGACGGCTCCTCGAGGAGGCGTCGGCCATCGCCATGGCCGATGTGGCCATCGCCCCCATCTGCGCACGCGCCACGACGTGGGCGACGAAGCGCGGCATCCGCTATGTCGCGCATGCGAACGGTGAGACGCTGGGCATCGCGGCGCTCAGGACCGAGGCCGGCGGCTGACGGCTGTTGTCGGCCTCAGTTGGCGCCGGCGCTGTGGATGGGAATCACGCGGACGGCCCGCCGGGCGCGGCCCTCGTTGTCGTTCCTGATGCATTCCGCCGGGATCTGCGGCCAGACCACGAAGCGGCAGGAATCGACGGCCCGCGCAGGCCGAACGCCCTCGTTGCCCGGAGGGAGCTGCTCCTTTGTCTGCTGCTCCTTCGCAGCCGACGGCGTCGCTGCCGGCGCGGGCGAGCTGTAGGTGGCGACGGCGATCGTGGCCGCGCTGGCGGTGGCCAGGATGAGCGTGAAGCAAAGCGTGCGGATCATGGCGGTCTCCTCAGGCCCCGGAGGGCGTGTCGTTCGGATGCTCTTGTGATGACCTGAGGATGTTTCCGCGCTCCGACGCGCAGGGTGCGGAATGTTTCAGGCGCCGGGCATCACGCTACCTTTGAAACAATCGCGCTTGCGTGCGTCGGATCACAGAAACGGGGAGGCGTCAGTCCTAGTCCCAGGGAAGGCCGCTGCATCCGCACCGGTCGAGGGAGAAAAGATCATGACGACCACGACGCTGCTTCTCGCCGCCGCCATCATGGCCCAGCCGATGCTGCTCCTGGGCATCATCATCGGCGGCCTGATCGAGGACCGCCGCGCCGGCTGAACCAAGCCGCCGCGCTGATTGGAATGGGGGCCGCTTTCGAGCGGCCCTTTCTGTTTCCGGCGGAGCACGGCGCGATCGCGACGAATGTTTCAGGTCGGGAAACAGACGGCACGGCGGCGCGGCGGAAACGGGAAACAGAGGTCCTCCAGAAGGGTCCCATCGCAGACGGAGAACGCCTGCGCATCCATCAGGGAGAACCCGTCATGAACACGCTCTTCAAGTCACTCCTGCTGGCCGGCCTCGGCGCCGTCGCCTGCGCCGCCGCGGCCAAGGCCGACCCCGTCGCCGCCAGCCTCGCGAGCTTCGCCGTTCCGAACAGCAGCTACGGCCGCGCCGTCTCGCCCGGCCATGTCGCGATCCCCCGCGAGATCGTCCCCTATGCCGGCAACCATGCGCCGGGCACGATCGTCGTCGTCTCGGCCGAGCGGCGTCTCTACCTCGTGCTCGAAGGCGGCAAGGCGATGCGCTACGGCGTCGGCGTCGGACGGCCGGGCTTCGGCTGGACCGGCACGCACACGATCACGATGAAGCAGGAATGGCCGGACTGGCGTCCGCCGGCCGCCATGCTGAAGCGCCGGCCCGACCTGCCGCGCTTCATGAAGGGCGGCGAGGACAACCCGCTCGGCGCGCGCGCCATGTATCTCGGCTCCTCGATCTACCGCATTCATGGCTCCAACGAGCCGGAGTCCATCGGCCATGCCGTGTCCTCGGGCTGCATCCGGATGCTCAACGAGGATGTCGTCGACCTCTACGGCAGGGTGAAGGTGGGCACGCGGGTCGTGGTGCTCTGAAGCCACGGCAACCCGCAATCCTGTCGCGCATCAGGGAGAGAGATCATGATCCGCTGCCTGTCCATCATCGCCGCCGCCGCTGTCATGGCGGCTGCGAGCCCCGCGGAAGCCACCATCTTCTGCCAGATCAAGCAGAGCAGCGACGGCTTCGTCGCCCTCCGGTCCGGCCCGTCGCCGACGGCGCGGCTCGTCGCCCGCATGCGGCCGGGCGACGAGGTGAAGACGGTCGGCCATGCGCCCGGCCTCTGGCAGGAGGTGGAATGGTGGCGCGGCGACGAGCGGCTCTCGCCGCCCGGCCGCGGGCCTCGCGCGACCGGCTGGGTCAACCGTCGCCTGATCGAGGATTGCGGCTGACCACGCCGCCGTCTCCGCCCGACATGATCGAGCGGACCTCGTCGACCGAGAAGGGCTTCTCCAGAACCGGCGTCTCGCCCGGCAGCTCCATCGGCCCCCGGACGGTGTCGCCCGTCATCACCACGGCGCGCGCGGCAAGCTGCGGCGCGGCGGCGGCGAGATGCTGGAGCACTTCGTGGCCGCCCATCTCCGGCATGCGCAGGTCGACGAAGAGCCGGTCGAAGCTCTCCCGCGACGCCCGCGCCAACCCGTCGCGGGCCGATTCCGTGATCACCGGCCGGTGACCGAGGCTTTCGAGGATCTCGGCCAGGCTCTCGGCCACGTCCCGCTCGTCGTCGATGACGAGGATGCGTTCGCCGGGGCCGTTCGCCGCCGGCGCCGCCCCCGGCATCGTGTCGCCGTCGGCGGAGTTGGGCAGCGTGACGCGGAACAGCGCGCCGCCCTCGAAGCGCGCGAGCTCGAGCTTGCCGCCATGCGCCTGCACCACGTCCTTGCAGATCGCGAGGCCGATGCCCGTTCCCACGCCGGCCGGCTTGGTGGTGAAGAAGGGCTCGAAAATGCGCGCCGCCTGCTCCGGCGGGACGCCCGGCCCGTTGTCCTCGATCTCCAGCACCTGCCGGTCGATCTGGCCGTGGGTGCGGATCGTCAGGCGACGGGGATGCGGATGCGACAGCAATGCCTGCTGGGCGTTGAGCACGATGTTGGCGATCACCTGCCGGAACATGTCGGCGTCGATGCGGATGTCCGGCACGCCGGGATCCATCTTCCGCACCACTTCGATGCCGGCGGAGCGGAGCCCGTAGCCCACCATCTCCAGCGTCTCGTCGACGAGCCTGTTCATGTTGGCGACCTCGCGCGCCGGCGGCTTCTGCCGGGCCATCGCCAGGAAGCTCTTGACGATGCGTCCCGCCCGCTCGGCGGCGGCGTGGATGCGCGTCGCGCGCTGCCGTACGTCGTCGGTCGCGGCCTTCTCCTTCAGCAGGGTCGCCTGCGCCACCAGGATCGCCAGCGGATTGTTGAGCTCGTGCGCCACGCCGGCGAGCAGCGACCCCATCGCCGAAAGCTTCTCGATATGGTGGATGCGGGTCCGCTGGTTCTCGATCTCGGCCTGCGACCGCCGCGATTCGCGCAGGTCCCGCATGTGCGCCGTGAAGAGCCGCCGATCCGACAGCCGGACCTCGTTGATCGTCGTCTCGACCGGGATGCGCTCGCCGCTGGCCGACATGGCCTCCAGCTGCAGGCGCCGCCCGATCGCCTTCTTCCGGCCGGTGTCGAGGTAGCGCTTCATGCCGGCCTCGTGGGCCGCCTTATGCTCGTCCGGAATGAAGAGCTGCGTCATCGGCTTGCCCATCGCATCGGCGCGCGAGAAGCCCAGCATCGCCTCGGCGGCGGGGTTGAAGTCGAGCACCACGCCCTTGTCGTTCGCGAGCACGAACGCATCCAGCGCGCTGCGGATGATCTCGGTGCTGACCTGCTCGATCTCTCGGCGCTTCATCTCGCTGGCAGCGAGCTCCTCCTGCTTGCGGACTTCGTCCCGCAGGTCGCGCAGATGGCCCATGTAGAGCTGCCGGCCTTCCACCGTGACGGTGGTGATGGCGAATTCGACCGGGATAATCTCGCCCGCGCCGTTGACCGCTTCGCGCCGGATCCGCTGGCCGATGATCGAGGGATGCACGATCCACCGGAAGATCTCCTGGTCGCTCTTGTCGGCCCGCCGAACGCTCGGAATCGCTACGAGATTGACGATCGACCGTCCGATCGCCTGCTCGCGCGTGATGCCGAAGGTCGCTTCCGCGGCCGGGTTGAACTCGACCACGACGCCCTGGTCGTCGGTCAGGATGATGCAGTCGAGCGCCGAGGAGATCATCTGGCGGTGGAGCGACTGAGCGCTCTGCAGCCGGGCCAGGCTGTCGCTCAGCTCGAGCTCGCGCAACTTCAGGTCGGTGAGATCGCGCGCGAAGACGAAGATCGCCTCGATCGTCTCGCCGCGCGGCGCATAGGGCGCCATCGTGACCTCGAGGTAGCGCTTGCGCCCGTTCGAGAAGGTGATCCAGCCGTCCCAGCTGGGGGAGGTCGTGGGCGTGATGCGCCGCGCCGTCGCCTCGAACGCCACGTAGACCTCGGGGCCGAGGACGTCGCTGGCGCTTCGGCCCAGCAGCTCCTCGAGCGACAGGCCGACGAAGCGGAGGAATTCCGGGTTCGCGTAAAGATAGCGATGGTCGAGCGTCACCAGCGAGACGCGGGACGGCGCGGCGTCGACCACGGCGCGCAGCACCCCGATGTCCGGCTCCTTCAGGCCGGCGGGCCAGCGGGGGATGGATGTCGCCATGGATCCGACCTCGGGCAAGGTTCGGCGGCACGTTGCCCATTCACGGTTGCGGGTGCAAGTCCTGCCCGTCGTCCGCCGCGGTCGACGGCGCGTAGATATAGCCGTGCCCGCGCCGGGTCTGGATCCATTCCGTCGCAAGCTTGCGCTTCAGCCGCGTGACCCGCGGGTCGATCGACCGGTCGAGCGCGTCGCGGTCCTGCGCCGGGGCGAGGTCCAGCAGATCTTCCCGCGACAGCAGCCTGTTCGGATGCTGCAGGAACGCCCGCAGCAGCATGACCTCGCCGATCCCGAGCCGCTCCTCCGTGCCGTCGTCGTGCATGACGAGCGAGGCGTTGAGGTCCACCGTCGCCGTTTCGAACCGCACGAGCTCGCGCTTCGCGCCGGAGCGGCGGTTGAGAAGGCCCTGGATCCGGGCCGCCAGTTCGCGCGGCTCGACCGGCTTCTGCACGAAATCGTCCGCTCCCGCCTCGAGGCAGAGAACGCGGTCGATCAGTTCGCCGGAGGCCGTCATGACGATGATCGGCACATCGGCCGAGCGGCGGATGCGCATCAGCAGGTCGCGGCCGTTCTCACCCGGCATCGACAGATCGAGCACGACGCAATCGGGCGGCCGCTGGGCGGCGAGCGCCTCGTAGGCGTAGCCGCCCGGGACGGTCATGGCCTCGAAGCCGCGATCGTTCAGATATTCCGCGAACGCATCGATCAGGTCGGGCTCGTCATCGACCAGAATGATGCGGCGGCGCGACGCCATCTGGACCCGGCCCATTTTTGGTTGCAGAACGTCCGCAACGGCACCAGAACGCCTGACGCAAGTCAAGCGCCGCCGGGGGGATGAGGGATGGGCGAGGACGGACAGCGCATCGCGGTCGTCGACGATGAGCCGGATCTCTGCGACGCCGTGGTCGAGTACCTGCAGGCGAACGGCTTCGACGTCGCCGGTTTCCACCGCGCCGCCGCCTTCCGCGAGGCAGCGTCCCGCCAGCCCTTCGACCTCGCCATCCTCGACATCGCGATGCCCGGCGAGGACGGGCTCTCGCTGGCCCGGTGGATCCGTGCGGGCGGCATGCCCACCGGCATCATCTTCGCGACCGCGGCCGGCGCCTCGATCGACCGCATCATCGGGCTGGAGCTCGGCGCCGACGATTATGTCGTGAAGCCATACGAGCTGCGGGAGCTGCTGGCGCGCGTCCGCAGCGTCATCAGGCGGCTCCCGGCGACTCCCGCCGGCGCCGCCGCGGCGCCCGCACCGGAGCAGAAGCCGGCGGCCGGCAAGCGCGTCCGTTTCGGCGGCAACGTGCTCGATCTCGAAGCGCGCTCGCTCAGCGACCCGAACGGCCGGCCGATCGACCTCACCGCGACGGAGTTCGACCTCCTCGCCGCGCTGGCGACGCGGGCGGGCCGGTCGCTCTCCCGCGCGCAGATCATCGAGTTCTGCGGCGGTGACGGCGGCGACACGGACCGGGCGGTCGATATCCGCATCGTCCGTCTCCGGAAGAAGATCGAGTCAAACCCGGAGTCGCCGCGCTTCATCAAGACCGTGCGCGGCATCGGCTACGTCTTTCTGGGCGACTGAGGCGCCCGTCGTGACGCGTCAATACTGAAACAAACCGGCCGTCCAGAGGCGGCGGCCTGAAACAATGGACTGCGAGAAGGGCAGGGCTTCCGAAACGGAGACGCCCGCCATGCTCAGGATCGTCGCACCGACCCTACTTCTCCTCGCCGCGACCTCGGTCGCCGAAGCTCGCTACAACTGCGCGGTCAAGCGGACGCCCGACGGCTTCGTCGCTCTGCGCGAAGGTCCGTCGACCAGGCACGCCGTGCTGGCCCGGATGCGGCCGCAGGAAATGGTGGGTCTGCTCGACCCGGTGACGGAAGAGATCGTCCGAGAGGGCGACTGGCTCCGGGTGCGCTGGCATCCCGGCACGCGCCGCACCGCCTTCCACATGCCTGCCGGCAACGAAACCACCGCGCGCTCGGGCTGGGTGCGCGATCGTCTTCTCGACTGCTTCGAAGAGTGACGCCCCGCGCGCTCCCAACCTTTCTCATCTCGACAAGGACTGGACCCATGACACAGGCTTCCACCATCCGTTTCGCTTCCACGCCGGCGACCGCTCGCCTCCGGAGGCTGCTCGCCGGCACCTGCGCGGCCGCGTTCCTGGCCGTCGGCCTCGCTGCGACGCCCGCCTTCGCGCAGGGCGCGCCCGTCGTTGACGCGAGCAAGCTCCCCCGTCCGGCCTCCGTGCGCATCCTGGCGGCGCTGCCCGAGAGCACGATCTTCCTCGCGGCGGAGCCGGTCTCCGAGGCCGCGAAGGCGGCCCTGAAGCAGCTGGAGGCAGGCGGCTGGACGCGCTACGTCAGCCCGCGCTCGCAGCCCGCAAATTCCGCGACGAGCGAGACGCATTACCTGAAGAAGGGCGGGCAGGGGCTCACTCTGTTCGTGCAGGTTGCGCCGGCGCAGGGCAACGCCACGTCGGTCAGCTACATCCCGATGCCGCTGTCGCGCGACCTGCCGTTCCCCGTGGGCGGCACGGATATCCGCTTCTCGCCCGAGCCCTTCCATCTCGACGCGACCACGACCCTGGCCCGCGAGGCGCTGCTCGCCTTCTACCGCACGGAGCTGTCGAAGGCCGGCTGGTCGCTACATTCCTCGAGCGACGGCAGCGCGCCGAAGACGATACCCGCCGAGGCCGGCACCGAGATCGCTTTCTTCACCCACGGCGCCATGGGTGCCTTGCACGTCGTGACGCGGACGAAGGACGCGGGCTCGACCGTGGCCATCCGCTCCGTCCCCGCCTCGCTGCTGCCGGGCGCGCAGGTCGCCCGCGCACCCGAGCCGGCAGCGCCGCCGAAGGCCCCGACCCCGTCCCCGGCCCATGCGCAGATGAGCCAGATGATGGACACGATGGCCCAGGACCTGATGAAGCAAGCGCTGCAGCCGCCGAAGGCCCAGGGCCTCGACGCGGCCATGGCGGCGGCGCGAAGCGCCGGCGTGATCATCCCGACCCCGGGCAGGGCGCAGCCCGCCGCCGCCCCGTCGGTCGCGAGCGCGCCGGCCCCGGAGCCTGCCCTCGAGCGTGACGAGTTCGGCGGCCTGCCGGTGCCGAAGTCCGCCAGCCAGAAGAGCCGGGAGAAGACGCCCTACAGGCTCGAGGTCCGGGCGACGGTGCGCAGCTCGTCGAGCAGCGTCCTCGACTTCTATCGCCAGGAACTCGGCGGAATGGGCTGGCGCGAAGCCGGCCCCGTCCGGAACGAAGGCGACAGGACGGTCCTGTCCTTCACGTCTCCCGATGGTCCCGCCGTGCTCACGCTGGAGCGGAAGGGCAGGGAGGTTTCGATCGCCGTCCTGCAGCGGAAGGAGGCCGAGCTTCGCAAGGCCGGCCTGATGCCGAAGGCCGGACAGGCCAAGATCATGTTCGGCAGCATGATGGACGGCGATGCGACCGTCCTCGTCGGCGGCCGCACCTTCAAGCTGCCGCCCGGCACCGGCTCCAAGGCTCCCGACGGACCGTCGCTGGACGTGGCGCCCGGCGCCCACAAGGTCACGATCAAGAGCGCCGGGAAGCCCGACGTGGTCGAGGTCGTCACAGTGCGCGCCGACGATGTCTGGGGCGTCCTGCTCGGGCCCGGCGGCGCCCTGCCGCTGCCGCTCTACTGAGGGCGGCGGCCATGGCCCGCTCACCGGTCAGGCTCCGCTGCCGCAAACCGCGCGCGGCGCTGCTCGCCCTCCTCATCGGCGTCGCCGGGGCTCTCCCGGCCGACGCGACCGAGAAGCGCCGCGGCCTCGACGTCGCGGCGCTTCTGCCGCGTCTGCCGGTCGAGATCTTCGACAACACCACCGAAGGCATCGACGAGGACGAGCTCAAGCTGCTGCGTATCAGGGGCCAGAGCGAGAATTGGAGGATCAGCGCCAGGACCGCGAGGAAGCTCGTGTTCACGGCCAAGCGGCCCTACAGCGAGGTCACCCTGCGCCCGGTGCAGGATGGCCTGGAGGCCTTCGTCGAGGCGCTGACCTTCAACGAAAAGGCGATCTCCTACAGCTACTGGGTGCCGAAAGCCGCGAGCGGACCGCTCGAAGCCCATGAGCCGAGCGCGCTCTTCCGGCTGTTCAACGAGCGCGAGGACGGCAGGCCCGGCGTCGCGGTGAAGGACGCGCCGGCGGCGATCGTCGCGCATGCGCGGCTGCGGGAGCGCTGCGCGCAGGCCCGCAAGCAGGCGGCGCCGTCCACTCCGGACTGCGAAGGGCTTGCCGCCAAGGCGGCGACGCTGGGGCAGCAATTCGCGGCAGAGCCGCGCTGGATCGCGATCATCGACCGTATCCCCAAGGTCATCGGCGACTGATCGACTCCCGGACGGACTTGCAATGCCGAGGCCGGGCGCCGCGTTTGCGGCGCGCCGGCCGAAGTCCGTTCGCCGCGCTCTACGGCTGCCAGGGCGAGCCCGGCTTGATGAAGGGCGCCAGGGCCGCAGCCGGGATCTCGGCCTCCTCCGGCGGAGCGCCGCCGCCGGGTTGCCAGAAGACGACCGCCTTGCCCCCGGCGAAAGCCCAGACCGAATCCTCGCCGGTGGCGATCGCCTCCCGATGGGCCGCGAGATGGGCGGGATCCTGCGCCTGGTCTCCGATCGCTTTCGCAATGACGTCCGCGAAGCTTTCCTTCCGCACATCCAGGATGGCGTCGAGCCGCACCGACCGGCCGGTGCGGAGATCGACATTCACCGCCTCAATCGCGGGCGGCGTGCTCGTACCGGCGTCCGACCGGGTCGTGAAGACGAGGCTGGCGAAGCGGTCGGTCAGCGAATGGACGACGTAGCTGCGCTCGCGCCCTCCTTCGAAATCGTCGGCCGGCCCGATCAGGGGCGCTCCGACGCGCGCTTCGGTCGCGAGCGTCCGGTCGAAGGCGCGCGTCACGTCCGGAGAGGCGCCCGTCAGCACCGGCCGCGCATCCTGCGCGATCCAGCCGCTGGCGCGGGATGGTTCGATGAGCCCCGGCTTGCGGCGGCGAACAATTGTCGACAGATGCGGCTCGATCCGCAGGCGTCCCGCCACGGCGACGCCGAGGCTCGCGAGATAGGCGGCGCGCGACGCGGTGACGTCGGCGAGGCAGCGCTCGATGTCGCCGCGGCGGATCCTGTCCGCGGGCAGGCCGCCGTCTGCGCCGCAGGAGAGGGCGCGATCCGCGATGAAGGCGGCCTGTGCGCGCTGCAGTTGCTGCACGGCCTCCGGGCTCAGCTTGAGCCGCAAAGCCTGATAGGCCCTGGTCATGGCGGCATCCGCCTCCATCGCGTCGGGATGCCCGCAGATCAACCGCTCGGCCGTCGATGAGGCGCGCCCGCAGTCGAAGCCGGCGTCGGCGGGCTGGATGAAAGCGGCGTCGGCGGCGGCGCGATCCGCTGCCACCTCGCCGTCGTCCTGGCGGCGGCGCAGGGTGTAGATCCAGCCCTCATGGGCGAGGAGCGCACGGCCCTCCTCGGCCAGCACGAGCTTCGTCTCACGTTCGCCGCAGCTCAGCACCATGCCGTTGAGGTTCGCGCCGTCCGTGAGGCCATGCCGCGCCTGGAAGGCGCGCAGGGGCTTGCCGGACATTGCGCCGCCGAGCAGCCAGCGCGACGGGATCCAGTTCTCCTCGCGCTGCGGCCGGTCGCAGAAGGCGGCCTGCGGCAAGACCGCGGTCCCGTCGCGGAAAATCATGCCGGCGCGCAGCAGCGGCGCGGGGACCTCGCGCTTCGTCGTCCAGGCCGCCGGCTCGGCGGCGGTGATGCGCCAGCGCCCGTCGAAGACCGACGTCTGGGCTTGCGCCAGGGAGACCGAGCCCAAGGCTGCGGTGAGGAAAATGGAGAGCCGCTTCATGCTGGGGACCCTTGCGAGCTTTTGATCACGTGTCTGGAGCGGAGCTTCCCGCGCCGACGATGCGCCGGACGCTTGTCGGCCTCGCCGGACAGCATGACGCTATTGCCCCTTCATGCTTCGGCTCTTCGCCGGGCATGCCGCCCGACGTTGCATTTTGTTTCAGGCACGCCCCCGTGGAATGCGACCGCCCGGTTGCCAGCGGCGGCCGAATTCCTACACTCGCGTCCGGACGCCGGCGGAGAGGGGGAGGGTGCCATGGTCAGGCGATGGCTCGGTCGGCTCGTGGCCCTTGCCGCGCTGCTCGCCGCGCCCACGGCGCAGGCGCTCGGCCCGGCCTGCGGCAAGGGGAACAAGTCCTACGTCGGCCGATACGAGATGAGCGGCGTGATGGAGGTCGGCTCGCAACTGGTGCTGCGGGCTGACGGTTCCTTCGCCTTCGCGCTGGCTTATGGAGCGAATGATCAGGTGGGGGCCGGTTGCTGGACGCAGACCGACCGCGTGATCGCGCTCTTCGCGGGCCGCGATGCCACGAGGATTTCCGGCACGCACACGCCCGATACCCGGGGCTTCACGGGCTTGCTGCTCGAGAAGTCCGGCCGGGATCTGCTCTGGCGCATTCCCGGCTCGAACCAGGTCGGGCGCTACCGGCGCTATTGAGCGGCGCGCGCAAGGGCCTCGCGCCGAACCGCTGCAGCAAGTGCATTGACAGTATTGCCGCTTGCGAGAATCGTCACGGCTTCTCCGACTTGGTACGTTCCCGCCCATGAAAGCGCCCGACACCAGCCCGCATCCCGACACCCCCGAGGGGATCGCCAGCGAAATGCTCGCGACGCTCGATGCGCGCCGCCAGGTCTCACCCTTGTCGGCCCGCGCGGCCGGCCTCGACCTTCCCGCCGCCTATCGGACGACCGCCGCCGTCCGCCGCTTGCGCGAGGCGAGGGGTGAACGAGTCGTCGGTCGCAAGATCGGCTTTACCAACCGCACGATCTGGGACGAATACGACGTCCATGCCCCGATCTGGGGCTACGTCTACGATACGACGCTCCACAACCTGTCTGACGTCGGCCCCTTCGCGCTCTCGCGCGTGGTGGAGCCGCGCATCGAGCCCGAGATCGCGTTCGGTCTCGGCCGCGCGCCGGAGCCGGGCATGGACGAGCGCGATCTCCTCTCCTGCGTCGCCTGGGTCTCGCACGGGTTCGAGATCGTGCAGTCGCTGTTTCCGGGCTGGCGCTTCCAGGCCGCCGACACGGTGGCCGCCTTCGGGCTGCACGGAGCGCTCCTGCTCGGACCACAGGTGAGGGTCGAGGCGGCCGATCGCGACCGCTGGTACGAGCAACTCCGCTCGTTCGAGATCACGTTGCTGCGGGACGGCGTCGCAGCGGATCACGGTCACGCCGCGAACGTCCTCGGCGGCGGCCCGCTGGCGGCGCTCCGTCATCTCGTCGAGGTGCTGTCGCGCGACCCGCAGAGCCCGCCGCTGGCGGCGGGCGAGGTCGTGACCACGGGAACCCTGACCAAGGCGCTCCCGATCGCGGCCGGCGAGACTTGGAGCACGAGGCTGGAAGGCCTCCCGCTGTCCGGAGCCGTGGTCGCCTTCCGCTAGGCATTCAGGCCAGACCTGCTGCGCGCCGACCTCATGGACGGGCGGCTCGTTCCGGACACCGGATCCAGCCGGGGCCCTCGGTGAAGGGACCGCGCGCGCCCCCGTCGAAATCGAGCTTGCCGTCGGCGCGCAGGCGCAGTCGCACGGTCGCCGGCGTGCTGCCCTGGTCGTCGCCCGCGCTTCCGCGTCCGACCCAGACGTTGCCGCGGCGGGACCAGGTCCGGATCGTCCAGCCGCTTTCGTACTGGATGATGAACCGTCGATCGATGCGCGTCGGGCGCTCCTCGCCCGTCTGCGCGCATTGCGCGAGATCGGCCGCCCAGGTTCCATGGAAGGCGCGGGGCAGCGACTGGGAGGCCGAAGCCGACGCGCCGGCTGACATGACAGCCAGGGCGGCGAGGGCGAGGGCTCTGCAGGGAGTGAAGATCGTCATGGCGGACCTCGTCGAAGCAATGGAGGAGACCACGGTGCATCCTGCCGATGCGGCCGGTGCCTCGGACGGCGTCGGGAGTTGATCTCGTAGCCTGCAAAACCTTCACCCCCATGCCTCTCTGACGCGCTCGCGTTTCAGGATCGCGCCGCCGCGGCGCGCCAATCGTATCCGTTCCTTCCGGCGGCTATGGATGGACGACCTGAGCCGAGCGCGGGCGTCGATCCGGCCGGCCGGCGTCAGTTTGACCGCTTGCAGCCGAAAAAATCGTGCGTATGATTTCGGCATGCGGTCACATGTTCGACATGCGAACATCGAGGGAGGGCGTCGCCGTCGGCTCGGCCTGATCGTCAACCCTATCGCCGGGATGGGGGGACCCGCCGGCCAGAAGGGCACGGATAGCGCCGACGCCTTGAGCCGAGCGCGCGCCCTGGGCGTCGTCTCGTCCTCGACGGAGAAGGCTGCCCGCGCCCTCCGGAAGCTGCTTCCGATGGCGCCGGGCCTCGATGTCGTCGCGGCGCCCGGCGTGATGGGTGCCGATGTCGCCCGCGGCCTCGGCTTCACGGTCAAGCCGGTCGGATCCTTCGATGGAGAAACCTCTTCGGAAGACACGCGGGCCTTCGCAGGGCGATTGGCGGCCGAAGGCGTGGACCTCCTGATGTTCGCGGGCGGCGACGGCACGGCGCGCGATATCCTCGGCGCCGCCCCTGATCTGCCGCTGCTGGGCGTCCCGACGGGGGTCAAGATGCATTCGGCGGTCTTCGGCGCCTCTCCCGAAGCCGCCGGGATCGTGGCCGCCGAGACCCTTGGCGGCTCTCCCGCCCGCTGGCGCTCGGCCGAGGTCATGGACATCGACGAGGACCTGTTGCGGGCGGGGCATGTGGCGGTGCGGCTCTTCGGCTATGCCCGCTCGCCGGAGGAGCGGCGCCTGATGCAGAACTGCAAGTCGCGCTCCGACGGCGGCGATGACGCGGCGCTCGAGGCTCTCGCCAACCAGATCGTGGCCGGCATGAACCCGGCGACGCTCTATGTGCTGGGCTGCGGCGAGACGATGCGCCGAATCAAGCGGCGGCTCGGGTCCGAAGGGACCCTGCTGGGCGTCGACGTGGCTCTCGACGGCCGGCTCATTGCAACGGATGTGGACGAGGCGCGGCTGCTGCGGCTGACGGCGGATGCGCCGACCGAAGTCATCGTCAGCGTCACCGGCGGGCAGGGCTTCGTCTTCGGCCGCGGCAACCAGCAGATCGGGGCGCGGCTGCTCGAAAGGGTCGGCCGCGACAGGGTGACGATCGTGACCGGCCAGCGCAAGCTGACCGATCTCGACCCGCAATGCCTGAGGGTGGACACGGGCGACCCGGCCGTGGACGCCATGCTCGCGGGCTACGTCCGCGTCCTCACGGCGCCGGGTCGCAGCATGATCATGCGGATCGCGGCCTGAAGCCGCCGCCGGAAGGAATGAGGAGGACCATCACGTGAGTGCTGCCGAGACGCCGGCCCACCCCTACATGGCGAACGCCCTGCCGTCCGTGAAGGCGGCCATGCTCAAGGAGATCGGAGCCAGGAGCATCGCCGAACTGTTCGAGCAGATCCCGCCGGACCACAGGCTGAGGACGCCGCTGAAGACGCCGCCCGGCCTGCGCAGCGAGACGGAGCTGAAGAAGCATCTCGTCGGGCTGCTGCGCCGGAACATGAGCTGCGAGGACAATCTCAGCTTCCTCGGCGCCGGCGTCTGGCAGCATCACGTGCCGGCGGTCTGCGACGAGATCGGGACCCGTTCGGAATTCCTGACGTCAGTCTGGGGGACGGCGATGTCGGACCACGGCCGCAACCAGGCCTGGTTCGAATTCTGCTCGCAGCTCGGCGAGCTGGTCGGCATGGAGTTCGTCGGCCTGCCCGTCTATTCGTGGGGCTGCGCCGCGGGCAACGCCATCCGCATGGCCTCGCGGCTCACGGGTCGCACCGAGGTCCTGGTGCCCGAAACCATGTGCCCCGAGCGCCTGGCGGTCATCCGGCAATATTGCGAGCCGACGGAGATGGCGAGCCATATCGCCGTCGTGACCGTGAAGCACGACCGCAAGACCGGGCAGATCGACATCGCCGATCTCAGGAAGAAGCTCTCGAAAACGACGGCGGCCGCCTATTTCGAGAACCCCGGCTTCCTCGGCACGATCGAGACCCAGGGCCAGGAGATCGCACGCATGGCCCGCGCGGCGGGGGCCGAGACGATCGTCGGCGTCGACCCGATCTCGCTCGGCATCCTCGCGCCGCCGGCCGATTATGGCGCCGACATCGTGGTCGGCACGACGCAGACGCTGGGCGCCCACATGAGCGCCGGCGGCGGCGTCGGCGGCTTCATCGCCTCGCGCGACGAGGAGCGCTACGCCCGCGAATATCCGACGCTCAACATTTCGGTCACCGAGACGACGGAACCGGGCGAACTCGGCTTTGGCCTTACCCTGTTCCACCAATCGTCCTACGGCCTGCGCGACAAGGGCAAGGACTGGACGGGCAACTCCGTCTATCTCACCGCCATCCAGAACGCCGTCTACATGACGATGCTGGGGCCAGAGGGCTTCCGGGAGATCGGCGAGCTCATCATCGCGCGTGCCCATTTCGCGGCGCGCGAGATCGGCCGTATCAAGGGCGTGAAAGCGAAGTGGAAGGACGGCTTCTTCAAGGAGTTCGTCGTCGACTTTAACGGCACGGGCTTGACGGTGGAGAAGATCAACCGGCGGTTGCTGAAGAAGGGCATCTTCGGCGGCAAGGATCTGTCGCAGGACTTTCCCGCCTTCGGCCAATCGGCCCTCTACGCCATCACCGAAATTCATTCCGCCGACGATATCCAACGCCTCGTCGCGGCGCTCAAGGAGGCCGTGCAGTGAGCAAGCTCCCGACCGTCAAGGAAGTCCATCAGGCACGCTGGAACGAGCCCGTCGTGATGGAGATGGGCCATCCCGGCCGCCGCGCGCAGGTGTTCGACAGGCCCGAGCCGGCCGTCGAGAAGGCGGTCGGCAAGGCCGCCGACCTCGTCCCCGCCTCCATGCGGCGCAAGCGTGCGCCGGCCTTGCCCGAGATGACCGAGTTCGAGGTTCTGCGGCACTACCTGCACCTGTCGCAGATGGTGCATGGCATGATGGGCGTGAACCTCTTCGGCACCTGCACGATGAAGTACAATCCGCGGTTGTCGACGTTTCTGACGCTGCGGCCCGAGATCGCCTCGATCCATCCCTTCCAGCCGGACCAGACGCTGCAGGGTCTGCTGGAGATCGTGCACAACTTCGACCTGATCCTGCGCGACCTCTCCGGGATGGACCAGTTCGTCTTCCAGGCGGCGGGCGGCGCCGACGCGGCCTACACGCACGCCTGCGTGACGCGCGGCTGGTTCGCCGCCAAGGGGGAGCTGGAACAGCGCAACGAGATCATCTCGACGATCCAGACCCACCCCTGCAACCAGGCGACGGCGGCGACGGCGGGTTTCAACGTCATCACGCTGCCGCTGGAGGAGAACGGCTATCCCTCCATCGAGGCGCTGAAGGCCGCGCTCTCGAACCGGACGGCCGCCCTGATGGTCAACAATCCCGACGACATGGGAGTCTACAATCCGCAGATCAAGGAATGGGTGAAGCTCGTGAAGCAGGCCGGCGGCCTCGCGTTCTACGACCACGCCAACTTCAACGGCGTCATGAGCAAGATCCGCGCCCGCGAGCTCGGCTTCGACGCCTGCATGTTCATGCTCCACAAGACCTTCGGCGGCCCGAAGGGCGGCGGCGGCCCGGCTGTCGGGGCCTACGGCTGCTCGGCAGAGCTCGCGCCGTTCCTGCCGAAACCGGTGGTCGTGAAGACGAAGAAGGGCGACTATCGCCTCGACTACGACCGCAAGATGAGCGTCGGCAAGGTGCGCGAGTTCCTCGGCAACCTGCAGATCGTCTTCTACGCCTATGCCTGGGCGAAGGCGATGGGCGGCGACGGCATCACGGAAGCGTCGGACCTCGCGGTGCTGGGCAACAACTACATGGAGAAGAAGCTTCTCGCGATCAAAGGCGTCGTGAAGTCCCATCCGCACCTCAAGCAGCACCGGCTGGAGATGACGCGCTACGGCCTCGGCCCCTTCAAGGAGGAAACGGGCGTCGGCATCGTCGAGATCGGCGCGCGCATGACCGACTACGGCGTCGACAGCCCCTGGCTCAGCCACGAGCCCTGGGTGGTGCCCGAGCCCTTCACGCCGGAGCCGGGCGAGCTCTGGTCGAAGGAGGACATCGACTACTGGATCGCCGCCATGGCGAAGGCCTGCGACGAGGCGCGGAAGGATCCGGACTTCGTGCGCGCGGCTCCCCACAATGCGGCGATCCGGCCGCTGAAGGGCGACAAGCTCGACGACCCCGCCCATTGGGCGACAACCTGGGCCGCCTGGAAGCGCAAGCGCGGCCGCCGGACGGCGACGCCCAAGACGATGGCCGGGGAATAGTCCGCCGGCCATGGCGCTCACGATCTACGGCATCGCCCGCACAAGGACCTCGCGCGTGCTCTGGCTGGCGGAGGAACTCGGCCTCGAGTACCGCCACGAGAAGCTCGCGCCGGCCGCCGGCGACACGCGCCGTCCCGAGTTCATGCGCCTCAATCCCATGGGACGGGTGCCGGCCATCGACGATGACGGCCTGGTCCTCTGGGAGTCGCTCGCGATCAACCTGCATCTGGCCCGCAAGTACGGCGTCGCATCGGGTCTCGGCCCGCGCGACGGGAACGAAGATGCGCTGATCGGCCAGTGGACGCTGTTCGCCGCGACGGAGCTCGAGCCGGACGCCCATGAGGTGCTGGTTCACACGGTCAATCTGCCGGATGAGAAGCGAAATCCCCAGCTGAGGGACGCGGCGCTGGCGCGGCTGGCGAGGCCGCTCGCGGCGCTCGACGCCGCGCTCTCGCGGGGTGGCGGCTTTCTCGTCGGCGGGCGCTTCACGGTCGCCGACCTCAATGTCGCGAACATGATCTTCTATCTGCGCGCCGCGCCCGAGGCCCTGCAGCCCTGTCCGGCTCTGGCCGGCTGGTATCACGCGGCCACCGGACGGCCGGCGTTCGGGCGCATGATCGCGCTGCGCGAGGCGGGATGACCGCCGTCCCTCAGCCGCCCCACCTCTGGCCGGAGGCGCGCTGGCGCAGCCTCGTCGGGCGCGTCCGCGCGGGCCGCCGCCTTCGTCCGCCGGCCTGGAAGGACGGGGCGCGCTGCGCCGTCGCGCTGTCGTTCGACGCCGACCACGAGACCTTCGAGATGGGGCAGGGCGGCGAAGCCATGGGGCGTCTCGCCTGGGGCGAGTTCGGCCGCCGCGTGGGCGTGCCTCGGATCCTGTCCCTCCTGGAGCGTCACGCCATTCCCGCCAGCTTTTTCGTCCCGGCCGTTTCGGCGCTGATCGATCCGGAAGAGCCGCGGCGCATCACGACCGCCGGACACGAGATCGGCATCCACGGCTGGATCCACGAGAACAATTCGCAGCTCCCTGACGAGACCGAGCGGGACCTGATGCTGCGGGCCCGCGATACGCTCGCCCGGCTGTCCGGGCAGGATCCGCAAGGGCTCCGCTCCGCCAACTGGGACACCAGCCCCAACACGGTGGCGATCGTGAAGGAGATGGGACTGCTCTACGACAGCTCGATGATGGCGGACGAGGAGCCCTACGAACTCCTGCTCGACGGCGCGCCGACCGGCGTCGTCGAGGTACCCGTCGAATGGCTCCGCGACGATGCCGTCTATTTCCTGTTCAACCGCAATCCCGCGACGCGGCCTTATGCGACGCCGGAGGATGTGCTGAGGATCTTCTTGCGCGAGTTCGACGCGGCCTGGGAGGACGGGTCCGTCTTCCAGCTCGTCATGCATCCGTTCGTCATCGGCTATCGCTCGCGCATCTGGATCCTCGAAGAGGTCATTCGCCACGCGAAGGCGCGCGGCGGCGTCTGGTTCGCGACGCATGCGGATGTGGCCCGCTTCGCACTCGACAACACGCCGAAGGGGACGCCGGGATGAACACGGAAAGGCCCATCGCCATCGTAGGCGCCGGCTCGATCGGCGTGGCCTGGGCGCTCGTCTTCGCCATGGCGGGCTTTCCGGTCCGCCTGCAGGACCCGGATGCGGGCCGCCGCGCCGCGGCGCCGGGCGAGGTCGCCGGCAAGGCGGCGGCTCTCGCCGCGGCGGGCCTCCTGGCGGAGCCGGCGGAGGTCGTCACGGCCCGCGTCGCCATCGTCGACACGCTGGCCGACGCCCTCGACGGGGCTCGCCACGTCCAGGAGAACGCGCCGGAGCAGCTTCCGCTCAAGCAGACGCTCTTCGGCGAGTTCGCGCGGCTCGCGCCGCCCGATGCGACGCTCGCTTCCTCGTCCTCCGCCATTCCGGCCTCGGCCTTCGCGCCCGAGGGCGCAGGGCGCGAGCGCTGTCTGGTCGTCCATCCGGGCAACCCGCCCTTCCTGCTGCGCGTGGTCGAGGTCGTGCCGGCGCCGTTCACGGATCCTGCCGCGGCGGACGCGGTCCAGGCGCTCATGTCCGAGGCCGGCATGCAGCCGGTGCGCGTGCGGAAGGAGGTCGAGGGCTTCGTCTTCAACCGGCTGCAGGGCGCGGTGCTGCGCGAGGCCTATTGCCTCGTGCGCGACGGCGTGATCGCGCCGAACGATCTCGACCTCATCGTCACCGAGGGGCTGGGCCTCCGCTGGAGCGTGATCGGACCCTTCGAGACAGCGGACCTCAACACGCGCGGCGGCATCGCCTCGCATGCGACCAAGATGGGACCCGCCTACGCCCGCATGGGCGCGGAGCGCGGCCAGAACGACCCCTGGACGCCGGACCTCGTGGCGAAGGTCGAGGCCGCCCGCCGCGCCGTCACGCCGCTCGACCACTGGGATGCGCGCGTCGCCTGGCGTGATGCCGCGCTGACCGACATGGTCAGGGCCAAGCGGGCGCTGCCGCCGTTCGAACCGGACCAATCATGAGCGACACGATTCGATTCACCTTCGACGGACGCGAGATCGCCGCCCCTGCCGGCCACAGCCTCGCGGCGGCCTTGACCGCGGCGGGCGAGCGGGCCTGCCGGGAAACGCGGCTCGGAGAGGAGCGCGGGCTCTTCTGCGGCATGGGCGTCTGCCAGGATTGCCTCGTCACGGTCGACGGCCAGCCCAACAGGCGCGCCTGCATGACCAAGGCGGCGCCGGGTCTCGATGTTCGCCGACAGACCTTCCCCGGGGCGCCGCCGAAACGCAGCACGGGCGCGGCACCGATCGGCATGGCGGATATCGCGACGGAAACGGCGGATGTCGTGGTCGTCGGCGGCGGCGCCGGCGGTCTCAGCGCCGCCTTGACGATACGGCAGGCAGGGCTCGACGTCCTCCTGCTCGACGAGCGCCAGGTGCCGGGCGGCCAGTATTTCAAGCAGGCGGTCGGCGCCGAGCCGCTCGACGACCAGCAGGCGCAGGGCCGGACGCTCAGGCGCGAGGCCGAGGCGGCGGGCGTCAGGATCATCGACGGCGCGGAGGTCTGGTCGCCTTTCGAGGGGCTGGCCTTGCTGGCGACGGCGGCGGGCCGCACCTTCGTCGCGACGCCGCGCGCGCTGGTGGTGGCCTCCGGCGCGTTCGAGCGCGCCCATCCCGTGCCCGGCTGGACGTTGCCGGGCGTGATGACGACCGGCGCGATGCAGACGCTCTGGCGCAGCTACCGGACATTGCCGGGCCGCCGTGTCCTCATCGGCGGCAACGGCCCGCTCAACCTGCAGGTCGCCTGCGAATTGATGGCCGGCGGCGCCGAGGTCGTGGCCGTGACGGAGGCCGCGCCGATCACCGCGCCCGGCAGGGCGAGGGCGGCCCTGCGGATGGCGGTCGCCGACTGGGGTCTCACGGCGCGCGGCGTCAGCCTCGTGCGGCAGGCTCGCGGCGGCGGCGCGGCGCTCCGGTTCGCCCATGTCATCCGTCGCGTGACGCAAACCGGACAGGGGCTCGAGGTTGAGACGGGCCGCCAGGGAGAGGATGCGGTCGAGCGCTGGAGCGTGGATGCCGTTGCCCTCGGCTATGGCTTCCAGCCCTCGAACGAACTGTTGCGGGCGCTCGGCTGCCGCCATGAGTGGGACGCGGCGCCCGGCATGCTGCGCACGGTCCGCTCGGCGGAGTGCGAGACGTCGGTCGAGGGCGTCTTCGCCGTCGGCGACTGTGCAGGGATGGGCGGTGCGCCAGCGGCGCAGGCGGAAGGCGTGATCGCCGGTTTCGCCATCGCGACGCGGCTCGGCGGAAAGGCGGACGAGGGTGCGCTCGCTGCGGCGCGGGCCAATCTCGCGCGCCACAGGCGTTTCCAGCAGGCCCTCTGGGAGCTCTATGCCGCGCCGCGCACCGGGCTGTCGCTGGCGGACGATGCGACGCTCGTCTGCCGCTGCGAGGAGGTGTCGAAGCGCGAGCTCGCGGCCGCCATCGGCGACGGCAGTGCGGGCGTCGGCGCGGTCAAGCGGCTCACCCGCTGCGGCATGGGTCGCTGTCAGGGGCGCTATTGCGGTCCTGTCATCGTCGAGGAACTGGCGCGACTCTCCGGCCGCAGCGTCGGCGAGATGGATTTCTTCGCGCCGCGCGGACCCTTCAAGCCGCTGCGCATTTCCGACCTCGTCGGCGGCCCGCCGGCATGAGCCAGCCTGAGGAAGCCGATGTCCTCGTCGTGGGCGGCGGCATCGTCGGCATGTGCGCCGCGCTGTCGCTCGCCCGCGAGGGCAGGGGTGTCACCATCGTCGACGACGGAGGCCATTCCGGTACCACCGCGAATGCCGGCAGCCTGCATGTGCAGCTGCAGAGCCGCTTCATCCGCATGTATCCGGAGCTGGTGCCCAACCTGGAGCGCTCGCTGCCGCTCTACCCCGCGGGCGCGGCGCGCTGGCGGGAGCTCGCCGCCGAACTCGGCGCGGACATGGAGATCAAGCAGTCCGGCGGGCTGATGGTGGCCGAGGACGAGGCGCAGTTCGCCTTCCTCGCCGGAAAATGCCGGCGGGAGCGGGAGCTCGGGCTCGATGCCCACATGCTGGACCGGGCGGAGCTGCGCCGGGTGGCGCCCTATCTCGGAGACGCGGTCTTTGGCGCGGAGCTGTGCCTCGACGAGGGCAAGCTCAGTCCGCTCAAGGCAAACGCCGCCGTGGACGCCGCGCTCAGGCGTCTCGGCGTCCGGCGGCTGGATGCCGCCCGCGTGGTGGCCCTCGCGCGCCACGGCGCCGGCATGGCGGCCGAGGTGGAGCAGAGGGCCGGGCAACGCGCGACGATCCGCTGCGGACGAATGATCCTCGCTTCCGGCTCCGGCACCGGCGCCCTTGCCGCGATGCTGGGGGTGACGATCCCGACCGAGGCCGAACCGCTGCACATGAACATCACCGAGGCGACGGAGCCGCTGATCGGCCATCTCGTCCAGCATGCGGAGCGGATGATCACGCTGAAGCAGCTCGGCGCCGGGCAGGTGGTGATCGGAGGCGGCTGGCCGGCGCGTTTCGCCGGGGCCGATCGGTTCCCGACGGTCGTCCCGTCGAGCATGATCGGCAATCTGTCGCTGGCGCAGCATATCGTGCCACGGCTCGGCGCGCTCAGCGTGATCCGCACCTGGGCGGGCGTCAACACGACGGCCGACGGGCAGTGCATCCTCGGCCCGCTGCCGGGCTGGCCCGATGTCTTCGCCGCCGTTCCGGGCGACGCGGGCTACACGCTCGGCCCGCTCGTCGGGCAGATGGCCGCGATGATCGTCCTCGGTCGCGACCCCGGCTTCGACATCGCCCGCTTCACGCCGGCGCGCTTCAGTCCCGCACCAGCTGGTTGATCCGCTGCGTGGCCTCGAGGAGTTCGGGAAGGAAGCGCGTGCGCACTTCCTCCACCGTCACGCGCGAGCTCGGCCCGCAGACGTTCAAGGCGGCGATGATCTCGCCCGAAGGCGAGCGGATCGGCGCCGAGACGGAGCGCAGGCCCACTTCCAGCTCCTCGTCCACGACCGACCAGCCGAGCCGGCGCGTCTCGCGGATGAGGTCGCGGAGCTTGCCCTTCGCCGTGACCGTGTAGGGCGTATGCGCCACCGGCTTGAGGCCGGAAAGAACCTGGTCGAGCGCCTCGTCGCTGAGCCCGGACAGCAGCACGCGACCGATCGAGGTGCAGTAGGCGGGGAGGCGGGAGCCGACGCGGATACCGATGTTGACGAAATGCTGCGCTCCGGACTGGTGCACCACGTAGAGCACCTCGGTGCCGTCGAGCACCGCGCCGTAGCAGGATTCGCCGAGCTTCTGCGACAGGTCGGCGATCACAGGACGCGCCGCCTCCCAGATGTTGACCGACGAGACGATCGAGTGCGTCAGCTCGAGGAGCTTAGGCGTCAGGTAGAAGCGCTTCCCGTCCGTTTCCATGTAGCCGGCATGGGTGAAGGTCAGCAGGAAGCGCCGCGCGCTGGCGCGGCTGATCCCGGCGTAATCCGCGACTTCCGACAGGGTCATCCGCGGCTTGTGGCGGCTGAAGACCTTCAGGACGTCGAGCGCCTTCAGCACCGAATTCACGATCTCGCGGTCGTTGCCGGCGCGGTCTCCCTGCACATCATCGAGGGCGACCGGCTGGACTTTGTCCACCGCCCCGATCGCTCGCATCTGTCCCATGGCAAATCCTCTGTTGGTGTCCGCATAACGGGATTGCAGCGCTGCGTCGATACCGGGACTTTAGGCTGGACGCGTCTGCTATGCGAACAAAAATCCGACATTCGAACAAAACGAGCGAATGGCGCTTGAAATCCCGCCTGACCAATGGTCAAGTTGCGCACGTTTGTCCGCCATGCGGTCATCGCAGGGTCTGGACACGCCGCGCTTTGGGAGGAGCAGGATGTCGACGGAAAGCACGGAACGCGCGAATGGGGCCCCGTCGCGCCGGGCCATCGTGGCGGGCATGGGCGCAGCCGCCGCCGGCATCGCCGCAGGCTCTGCGAGGGCGCAGCAGAACGTCACGATTCGCTGGTGGTCGCCGCAGGTCGCACCCGCGCAGCGCGAAGCCTACAACTTCCAGATCCAGACCTTCGAGGCGGCGAACCCGGGCGTGAAGGTACTCTTCGAGGCCACGTCGGACGAAGGCTATCCGGCCCAGATGGCGGCCGCCTTCGCGTCCGGCCAGGTGCCGAACGTCGTGACGCATCTGCCGTCCTTCGCGGTGTCCAACTACTGGCAGAACGGGCTGCTCGAGCCGTTCAACGACGTGATCAACATGATCGGCCCGCAGAACTTCTTCGAGGGCGCGAACCGCATCTACGAGATCACCCCTGGCCAGTACGCGGGCACTGGTATGGGTGGTTCGGCGGCCAACATGATGTGGCTGAGGCGCGACCTCATGCGCGACGCCGGAATCAGCGAGGTGCCGCGGACCTGGGACCAGTTGCGCGCCGCCGCCCGCGCCATGCAGAAGGCGCCGATCTTCGGCGCGCCGCTGCCCTACGCGCGCAACTCGATGACGTCGCTCATCTTCGTCTGCTTCGTTCACGGCGCAGGCGGATCGATCTTCACGCCTGATCTGCAGGTGAACGTCGAGAACGACGCCTTCCGCAACGCGCTCGAGTTCTACAAGTCGATGCGCGAATTCTGCCCGCCGGGCGCGACGAACTACTCCTGGGGCGACAGCCTGACGGCCTTCGTCGCGGGCGCGACGGCGACCGGCATCTACACCGGCCGCGTGCTCGCCAACGTGGCGGCACAGAACCCCCGGATCGCCGACCATATCAGCGCGCACCCCTATCCGACGATCTCGACGAGCGTCCCGCATTGGACCTTCAACGACTTCCCCTCGGTGATGATCCCCAAGGGGGCCTCGAACCTCGACGTCACCAAGCGCTTCGCGGCGCACCTTTTCCGCGCCGACGGCTACATCCGCCAGCTCCATGCCGCGCCCGGCCACGTACTCCCCGTCCTCAAGACGATCTACGAGAGCCCGGCCTACCAGGAGAACGCGCTCATCAAGAAATACGCCACCGACGTGCAGGTCATGTCGCAGCAGGCGTCAGCCGGGCACAATCTCGGCTGGGAGACGCCACGTCACAAGCCGAACACCAAGGCCGGCCAGATCATCGCCAGCCATGCGCTCGCGGAGGCGGTGCAGCGCTACGTCACCAACAACGAACCGATGGCCGCGGTCGTCTCCGACACCGCCAAGAAGCTCACTGACCTGATGAAGGCGTGAGCGCGGCCTTGGATCTTCCGAAAACCCTCTCCCCGATGGGGAGAGGGCAGGGTGAGGGGGCTCCGGAGCCGGCCGGACAAGACGCTGCATGATCGGACAGAACCCCCTCGACCGGCGCTACGCCCTGCTCGGCGTGCTCCTCATCGCCCCGACGGTGATGATCTTCTGCGCGGTCATCGTCTATCCGCTGGTGTCGGCGCTTTATCTCAGCCTGTTCACGATCTTCACGCCGACGCTGAAGGGCGACTTCGTCGGCTTCGGAAACTACGCCAAGCTCTGGACCTCACCGGAGTTCTGGCGCTCGCTCTGGAACACGCTCGTCTGGACGGTCTTCACGCTCACGCTGCAGATCGTCCTCGGCGTCGCGGCGGCCCTGATGCTGCACCAGAACATGGTCTTCCGGGCGCTGGCGCGCAGCCTGATCCTCTTCCCCTATTTCGTCTCGACGGTCGTGGCGGTGCTGGTCTGGCGCTGGCTGTTCAACGATCTCTACGGCATCCTCAACCATGCGATGCTGATGGCGGGCCTCGTCAGGATGCCGGTGGACTGGCTGGGATCGATGCCGAACGCGATGATCTCCATCATCCTCGTCGGCGCCTGGAAGTACTTCCCCTTCGTGGTCATCGCCGTGCTGGCGCGGCTGCAGACGATCCCGGAGCCGCTCTACGAGGCCGCCAGGATCGACGGGGCGGGGCCCGTCGCCCGCTTCTTCGACATCACCTTGCCGCAACTCAAGGACGTGCTCATGGTCGTCATCCTGCTCAGGGCGATCTGGGACTTCAAGGAATTCGACCTGATCTACCTGCTGACCGGCGGCGGGCCGATCATCTCAACGCAGACCCTGCCGCTGATGGTCTACAAGGACGCCTTCGGCCTGAACGACATGGGGCGCGCCTCCGCCGTCGCCGTCTCGATGATGCTGGTGATGCTGACCGGAATTATCGCCTACCTCCGGCTCGCCGGTTCCGACGACCGCGAGGCCGCGCGATGAGGACTCTCGCGGGCCGCGTCGCCTTCAATCTCTTCGCCTGGAGCGTGGTGCTTATCGTCACCTTCCCGCTGCTGTGGATGATCCTGACCTCGGTCAAGCCGCAGTTCGAGCTCTTCCGGATCCCGCCCACCTTCTGGCCCGAGCAGATCACCTTCGAGCATTACGCGCGGCTCCTCTTCGAGACGCCATTCCTCACCTACATGCGCAACTCGCTGATCCTCGGCTTCGCGACGACCATTCTCGTGGTCGTGGTCGCGACGCTCGGCGCCCATTCGCTGGTGCGGTTCCGCTATCCCGGGCGGGAGCGGCTGGCTCAGCTCGTGCTCTTCACCTATCTGCTACCGTCGGTGGTGCTCATCCTGCCGCTCTACCTGATGATGGTCTGGCTGGGCGTCGCCAACACTTTGTTCAGCCTCGTCATCGCCTACACCACCTTCGCGCTGCCCTATGCGCTCTGGCTTCTGCGCTCCTTCATGCAGGGCATTCCGGACGATCTCGAAGCGGCGGCGCTCGTCGACGGGGCGACACGCATGGAGGCCTTCGTCGATGTGATCCTGCCGCAGGCGCTCCCCGGCATCATCTCGACCTCGCTCTTCACCTTCATCCTGGCCTGGAACGAGTATCTCTACGCGCTGGTGCTGGTGAACACGGACAGCGCGCGGCCCCTGACGACGGGCGTGATGAGCATGCTCGTCTCCGCCTTCAACATCGAATGGTCGCTTCTGATGGCGGCGGCGGTGATGATGTCGCTGCCGCTCATCGTCATCTTCGCCTTCCTGCAGAACTATCTGACCCGCGGCTTCGGCGCGGGCGGCGTGAAAGGCTGAGCTGGAATGGCGGCGGTGACGTTCAGCAAGGTGAGGAAGGCGTTCGGATCGGCCGTCGCCGTGAAGGGCCTCGACCTCGCCGTGGAGGATGGCGAGTTCGTGAGCCTGCTCGGTCCCTCCGGCTGCGGCAAGACGACGACGCTGCGCATGCTGGCCGGCCTCGAGTTCCCGACCGATGGCGAGATCCGGATCGGGGAGCGGGTGGTCAATGCTGTGCCGCCGGGGCAGCGCGACATCGCCATGGTGTTCCAGAGCTACGCGCTCTATCCGCACATGACGGTCGCGGAGAACATCGCCTATCCACTCCGGAAGCGGCGCGTTCCGACCGCAGAGCGGCTTGCCAAGGTGGACGAGGTCGCGGAGACGCTGCAGCTCCGCCCGCTGCTCGATCGCAAGCCGCGCCAGCTCTCCGGCGGGCAGCAGCAGCGCGTGGCGCTCGGCCGCGCGCTGGTGCGCGACCCCAAGGTGTTCCTCCTCGATGAGCCGCTCTCCAACCTCGACGCCAAGCTCAGGGCCCACATGCGGGCGGAGCTGATCGAGCTCCATCGCCGGCTGGGAAGGACATTCATCTACGTGACGCACGACCAGCTTGAGGCGATGACGATGTCGGACCGCATCGCCGTCATGCACGACGGCGAGCTTCAGCAGTTCGGTGCGCCGATGGAGGTCTACGAGAAGCCCGCCAACCTGTTCGTGGCCGGCTTCATCGGCGCGCCCTCCATGAATCTCCTGCCGGGCGTCCTGGAGCAGGCTGGCGCCGGGCTCGTCTTCGCCCGCCCCGGTCTTCGCCTGCCCGTGGCCTCCGGAGGGGAGGCGGGGCGGCAGGTCACGCTCGGCGTCCGGCCCGAGGACATGATCATCGGTTCGGGGCCGATGACGGCGACGATCCGCGTCGTCGAGCCGACCGGCCACGAGACGATCGTGATGGCCGACGTCGGCGGCGCCGCTGTGACGCTGCGCGTCCCCGCTGACATCGCGCTGACGCCTGGCGCAACCCAGGACTTCAGCTTCAAGATGCAGCGCCTGCACGCCTTCGACACCAGTTCCGGCCAGCGGCTGCCGCTGGCCTTCGCCTGAAAATTTCACGGGAGAAACCGATGGACCGCAACAGCGTCAACTGGTCGGGGCCGATGCCAGCCGTGACCACGCCTTTCGATGCGAAGGGCGGGGTGGACCGGGCGGGCTTCCGCGAGAATGTCGCGCGGCTCATGAAGGAGGGCGCGACCGGCGTCGTCGCCTGCGGCTGCACTGGCGAATTCTGGAGCCTGTCTGCCGACGAGAAGAAGATGCTCTACGCGGATGCCGTCGCCGCGGTGAAGGGCGCGAAGGGCAAGGGCAAGGAGGCCGGCACGGTCATCGTCGGCGTCGGCTGCGTCGGCCCGGCCGACACGATCGCGCTCGCCCACGAGGCGAAGGCTGCGGGCGCCGACGGCGTGCTGGTCCTGCCGCCCTATTTCGTGAAGCTCTCGGATGACGAGATCTTCGCGCATTACAAGGCGGTGAACGCGGCGGTGAAGCTGCCGATCATGGTCTACAACATTCCGGGCAACGCCGTGAACGCGGTGACGCCGGCGCTCGCCGACCGCCTCGCCGATCTCGACAACGTCGTCGCCATCAAGGAGAGCTCCGGCGACTGGAACAACTTCTACGCCACGATGATCGCGGTGAAGGACAGGCTGCGCGTCTTCTGCGGCCCATCGTCGGTCTTCGGCGCGCCGGCGGTGAGCCTTGGCGCGGACGGCACGGTCGACTGCTTCCCGAACGTCTGGTCGGGCTGCCTGGACATCTATCATGCCACCAAGGCCGGCAAGACGAAGAAGGCCGAGGAGTTGCAGGAGACGGGCCGGCGCATGACGGACCTCTTCATCAGCGGCGGGCGCACGCTCTATCCTGCCACCAAGGCGGCGATGGACATGCAGGGTTTCGCCGGCGGCGGACGGCCCCGCGCGCCGCTGCAGCCGCTGAAGGGCGAGCCGCTGAAGGGCCTGAAGCGCGGCATGGTCGAACTCGGCGTGATGGCGGGTTGAGGTGGTGAACTGAGATGGATCTGGGACTGAAGGGCCGAAGCGCCATCGTCAGCGCGGCCAGCCGCGGGCTCGGACGGGCCTGCGCCGAGTCGCTTGCGGCTGAGGGCGTCGATCTCGTGATCGTCGCGCGGTCCCGCGATGCGCTGGAACGCACCGCCGAGGAGATCCGCAAGGCGCATGGCGTTCGCGTCACGCCCGTCGCGGCCGACATCAACACGGAAGAGGGCAGGGGGCATGTGCTCGCGGCCTGTCCCGCCCCCGACATCCTCGTGTGCAACCCGGGCGTCCGACAGGTGCCCGGCGACTTCCGCGGCTGGGAGCGCGACGAGTGGCTGCGCTGGTGGGACGATCATTTCCATTCCTCGATGGACATGATCCGGCGCGTCACGCCGGGCATGTGCGAGCGCAAGTTCGGCCGCGTCGTCTCGATGTCTGTGTCCTTCATCAAGTTTCCCCAGGTCGGCTTTGCCCACAGCCATGCGGCGCGGGCGGCGCTCTCCGCCGCCATCGCCTCGATCGCGCGGGAGCTGATCCCGCACAACGTCACGGTCAACAGCGTCTGCCCGGGCCTCTTCGATACGGATGCGCTGCACACCAACTGGCACGGCCATGCCCAGCGGCAGGGCGTCTCCTACGAGGACATCAAGGCCGACCGCCTGAAAGGCTGTCCCGCCGGCCGGCTGGCGGATCCGAAGGAATGCGGCGATCTGGTCGCCTTCCTCTGCAGCGCCCAGGCGGGCTTCATGACGGCGCAGAACATCGTCAACGACGGCGGCGTCTACCAGGGCCTGTTCTGAGCATGGCGGGGGCGGAGGCGACAGCGATGCTGCCGGCCGAGGGGCGCGTCGTCGCCATCACCGGCGCGTCGCGGGGGCTGGGCGCGGCGATCGCGCGCCGGCTCCACGCCGAGGGTTTCACGTTGGCGCTCGGCGTCCGGGACCCGGCCGCCGCGCGGCAGCGGCTCGGCCTCGACGAGCGCTGCACGATCCACCCGTTCGATGCGCTTGACGCCGGGAGCGCCGAGGCCTTCATCGCCGCCGCTGTCGCCGCGCACGGGCGGCTGGACGCGCTCGTCAACAACGCCGGCGTGCTCCGGCGCTTCGGCTTCGACCATCCGGACGAAGCGGCGCTGGACGAGATGTGGGCGGTCAACGTCAAGGCGCCGTTCCGAACCATTCTCGCCGCGATGCCCCATCTCAAGGCGGCGGGCCACGGGCGCATCGTCAACGTCGCCTCGACCGACGCGAAGCGCTACCGCGATCCCACGGCTCCGCTCGGCTATGTCATGTCGAAGCATGCGCTGCTCGCGGTGAGCCATGCGGCGAAGTTCGCGGGATGGCAGGACGGCGTCCGCGTGACCGCGCTCTGCCCCGGCGCCATCGACACGGAACTGATCGCGGGGCTGCCGGGCGCGACGCCAGCCGCGAACCGCCTCGACCCCGCCACCGTGGCCGAGGCCGTGGCCCTCCTCCTGCGGCTGCCCGACTCCGCGACGGTGGCGGAGCTCGTCATGAACACGAGGCTGGAGGCGAGCCTGTGAGACGCGCCTCAGCGGTCCGCGATCAGGAAAGGACCGAGATCCACCTCGGGTTGCCGGCCAAGCACGAGATCGCCGATGGCGCGGGCGACGACGGGGCCGGCGGTGAAGCCCATCCAGGGGAAGAAGCAGAGGAAGAACCCCGGCGTCCTGGGCGCCTCGCCGAGGAGCGGCTTCCAGTCCGCCGTGCCGTTGACGATGGCCGCCCAGGTCCGGAGGATCGAGACATTGGCGAGGCCGGGCACGACCCGCACCGCCACCTTCATGTTGCCGACGAGCGAACTCATGTCCGCGACCGGCCGCCCGGCATGGTCGAGCCGCGCGTCCCAGCCGCCGCCGATCAGCAGCTGGCCGCGCCGGTTCTGCTTCAGCGACAGCTTTTCGCCCGCGGCATAGAGGAGATGGCGCACCAGCGGCGCCACCGGTTCGGTCACGCTGGTCTGGATCGGATAGGCCTCGATCGGCAGTTCGAGCCCCACCATTCGGGCGACCACGCCGGCCTCCGCCCCGGCGCAGTCGACGACACGCCGCGCGCCGATGGGTCCGCGCGTCGTTTGGACGTCGAAGCCGCCGCCGGCCCGCGCCGCGAGGCCGGTCAGCGCGGTGTGCGTGAGGATCGTGGCGCCGAACCGCGCGGCGGCGGCCGCGAAGGCCGGCGCGGCCAGCAGCGGGTTGGCCTTGCCCTCGATCGGATAGAGGATCCCGCCGATGGCGCTCTCCGTCACGTAGGGCGCGACCGCCCACAGCTCCGCCCTGTCGAGCGGATGGCCCTCCAGCCCCTGCTCGCGCTCGATGGAGAGCTTCAGCCGAAGCCCGGCCATGTCGCGCTCGCTGAAGGCGCAGACGAGGCCTCCCGGCGTGTCGACCTCGAGATCGACGCCGAGCTCCGGGCCGAGCTCCTTCCAGAGCGCGATCGAGCTCATCATCAGCTTGACGGTCGGGGCGAAAGTGCGCGTCCATCCCTCGCCATGCGTCGTCGAGGGTTCGTTCGGGATCTGCGCATGAATCGAGCCGGAATTTGCACCGGAGGCCTGCGTGTTCAGGTCGTGCCGCTCGATCAGCAGGACCTCGACCCCATGCTTGGCGAGATGATGCGCCACGGCGGCGCCCGCGAGGCCGCCACCCACCACGAGCACATCCGTCTCGCGGACCTTCGTCCAGCCGTCCGTCACGCGTGATCAACTCCGGGAGAAGAAACCATGTCCGATCTCAAGGTAGCCGTCTCGACATTTCCCTACCTCTACTCGCATTCCGGCTTCGCCGCGCTCAAGCATTGCCGCAGCCTCGGCTACAGGAATTTCGAGATGATGATCTTTCCGCCGCATTGCTGGCCGGCGGACATGACGCCGAAGCAGAAGCGGGAGATCGGCAAGTGGCTCGACGGGGAGGGCTGCCGGATCACGTCCTTCTGCTATCCGCTGCTCGACAACAATCCGAACTCCGTCTGCCGGATCATGCGGCGCTACACGCTCGACCGCTACAAGGAGGCGATCGAGCTCTCGGCCGATTGGGGCTGCCCCTACGTCTGCGCCATCCCGGGTCCGGTCAACAGCCTCATCGACCCGCCGGTGCAATGGATGCGTGACTGGTTCGTCGAGGGCATGAAGGAGATCGTCAGGTTCGCCAAGGGATCGGGCGTCGACATCATCCTGGAGAACGTGCCCTTCACCTTCCTGCCGACGGCGAAGGACATGCTGGACGTCGCCAACGACATCGGGCCCGGCGTCGGGATCAACTTCGACATCTGCAACTCCGCCTTCATCAAGGAGGACGTTCCGGGCGCCATCAAGTTGCTCGGCAACCGCATCAAGAACGTCCATATCTCGGACTCGACATTCGCCGTCTTCAAGCATGACAAGGTGGGCATGAAGGGCGGGATCGTGGAGCCCGGCCCCGCCGCCAGGGCGCTGCAGGAGATCGGCTACAGCGGCATGACGGTGCTTGAGATCATCGCCGACGCGATGAACCCGAAGAACACGCCGGACGCCGACATCAAGGCGTCCCACGCCGTGCTGGCCAAGCATGGCTGGGAAAAGCCGCAGAAGTGATGGATCGCGACAAGAGGGAGATCGCCATGAAGCAATTCCGCGCCTGCCATACCGTCACCGTGACGCCGTTCACGCCCGATGGAAAGAAGATCGACGTGCCGGCCCTCAGGAAATTTCTCGACTGGCAGCACAGGAGCAAGGTGCCGGGCGTCATCCTGCTCGGCACCACGGGCGAATTCCTCACCGTCTCGGACGCGGAGCGGGAGGAGCTCGTCGACGCGACGGTCAAGCACTGCAAGGGCAAGATGACGGTGATGGTGGGCGCGACCCACGCGCACACGCCGACCGCGGTGCGCTTCGCGCGCGATGCCGAGAAGCTCGGGGCCGACGGCCTGATGATCGCGCCGCCCTACTATTACACGCCGACCGAGGACGAGATCTTCGCCTATTACGCCGCCATCTCGGAAGCCGTCTCGATCCCGATCATGCTCTACAACAATCCTTACACCACCAACGTCGACATGTCGGCGAAGCTGGTGGCGCGCATGACGAAGTCGCTGCCGAACGTGCGCTACATCAAGGAGGCGAGCATGGATGTCGGGCGCGTCTTCGACATCTGCGAGCTGACGGGCGGCGTCATGAACGTCTTCGCGGGCGAGCGCGTGGTCGAGAGCTTCAAGCTCGGTGCGGTCGGCTATGTCGATCCCAACGGCAACTTCTGCCCGCGCGCCTCGACGGGGATGTGGCCGCTGCTGGAGCAGGGCGACATCGCGACGGCGACCAAGATCCAGCACCTGATCGACGAGATGTGGGGCATCATCAAGCAGGGCCACCCGCTCTACGGCCACCAGTGCTACTCCAAGGCGCTCTCCGCCGCCGCGGGCTATCCCGTCGGCGACGTCCGCCCTCCCATCACCACCTTCAAGTCGCTGGGCAAGGAGGGCACGGATCGTGTCGCCAAGCTCGTGAAGATCATGGCGAAGCTCGACGCCATCATGGACAAGGTGGAGGCCGCCGCCGGGAAAGCGGCCGGCAAGAAGGCGGCGCCGATGAAGAAGGCGGCCTGACTCCATGCCCGTGCCCGCCCTGTTCACGCCCTACCGGATGCGCGGCGTCACGCTGCGCAACCGCATCGTCGTCTCGCCCATGTGCCAGTATCTCGCGGTGGATGGCGTGCCGCAGGACTGGCACTTCGCCCACCACGCCCGGTTCGCGCTGGGCGGGCTCGGCGCCGCCATCGCCGAGGCGACGGCGGTGACGCGCGACGGGCGCATCACTCCTGGCTGCACCGGGCTCTGGGACGATGCCCAGATCGAGCCCTGGCGGCGGATCACGGCCTTCCACAAGGCCCATGGCGTCGTGCCCGGCGTGCAGATCGGCCACGCCGGCGGGAAGGCTGCGACGCAGCGGCCTTGGGAAGGCGCGGGACCCCTGCCGGAAGCCGGTCCGGAGCCGGCCTGGGAGATCGTCGGCCCGAGCGCGGTGAAGGTCCGGTCGACGCTGCGCACGCCCCGCGCGGCGACGACGGGCGAGATCGCGGACATCCTCCAGGCCTTCGGCGAGGCGGCGAAGCGCGCCGTGAGCGCCGGCTTCGAGATGATCGAGGTCCATGGCGCGCACGGCTACCTGATCCACTCCTTCATGTCGCCGATCACCAACCAGAGGACCGACGACTGGGGCGGCACGCCTCAGAAGCGCATGCGGCTCGCCATCGAGGCGGTGCGCGAAGTGCGGCGCAACGTGCCGGATGACGTTCCCGTCCTCTACCGGGCTTCCGTGGTCGACAACCAGGAGGGCGGCCTTGCGGTCGAGGATACGGTGGCGCTCGCCAGGGCGCTGAAGGCCGAGGGCGTCGACCTCATCGACTGCTCGGCCGGCGGCATGCAGGTGGCGGCGTCGCTGCTCCCGCAGAAGGTGGAGGAAGCCTTCCAGGCACCGCTGGCCGAGGCCGTCCGCCAGGGCGCAGGAATCGCGACCATGGCCGTCGGCATGATCACCGATCCGCAGGCGGCCAACCGCATCGTCACGTCCGGACAGGCGGACCTCGTCGCGCTCGGCCGCGAGCTGATCGCCGACGCCGCATGGCCCTACCGCGCGGCGCTCGCGCTGGGGCTCGAGAAGCCGGACGATGTGCTGCCGATGCAATACGCGTTCTACCTGGAGCGCCGCGCCGCCGCGCAAGGACGCTGACCGTGGGCGGTGATCGTCAGGGGATCAGCCCGGCATCGACCGGCAGCATCCTGCCGGTCACGCCCGACGCCAGGTCGCTCGCCAGATAGACCGCCGCCTTCGCCACCTCATCCGCGGTCGCGATGCGGCCGAGGGGCGTCTGTGCGGCGAGGGCCGCCAGCGCGGCATCCCGCTCCGGCCCTCCGGCGGCGGCCCGCGCGTCGATCCTCTCCAGGAGGGCCTCCGTCGCCACCGGACCCGGCGCGAGCGCATTGACGCGGATCCCGTGACGGCCGAGGTCGAGCGCCGCCGCGCGCATGATACCGAGCACGGCGTGCTTGCTGGCGGTGTAGAGCATCTGTCGGGGATGCGAGACGGCGGCGTTGATCGACGCCATCAGGATCAGGCTGCCGCCGCCCGCCCGGAGGTGCGGCACGGCGTGCTTCACGGTGGCCGCGACGCCGCGCACGTTCACGGCCATCACAGCGTCCCACTCGGCGAGGTCGAGGGCATCCGTCTCGCGCCAGGGCGGCACGAGGCCGGCGTTGGCGACGATCGTGTCGAGGCCGCCGAGCACGCGGGCGGCGTCGTGCAAGGCCGCCTCCACCTGGGTCTCCTGCGTCACGTCGCAGGACAGCGCGACGGTGCCGCGGAAGGCGCCGTCCGCCGTCAGCGCATCCGCACGATCCAGCACGGCGACGGCGGCGCCTTCCGCCAGGAAGGCACGGCCGATCGCCGCGCCCAGGCCGCGGCTTCCGCCGGTGACGGCCGCGCGCCGGCCGGTCAGCAAGCCGCCCGTCATCGGACGTAGCTGGCGCCGTTGATGTCGATGGTCGCCCCCGTGAGATGGCGGGCCTTCCCCGTGGCGAGGAAGGCCACCACCTCCGCGATGTCGGAGGGCGGCACCCATTCGCCCATGGCGAGCGTGGCCGTGACCTTGTCCTCGCCGCCCTGGACGGCCGCGAAATCCTCCGACATGCGGGTGCGCACGACGCCGGGCGCCACGATGTAGCTCAGGACGCCGTCCTTCGCGTAGGCGCGCGCCACCGTCTGCGCCGCCGCCTTCACGGCCGATTTCGTGGCGGCGTAGGCGACCGTGGCGGGGCTGCCGGATCCGCGCTGCGCGACCCAGCTCGAGATGGTGACGATCACGCCGCCGCCATCGGCGCGGAACTGGCGCACCGCATGGCGCATCAGGCGCACGGGGGAGAGCACGTTGACGCGCCACTGGCGCTCCCACGCGCTGTCCCAGGCCTCGTCCGTGTCGTCGATGCCGCCCTCGCTCAGCATGATGGCGGCGTTGAGCACGACGCAGTCGATGCGGCCGGCCGCCGCCCTCGCGTCGCGCCAAAGCGCGTCCATGGCACGCGGTTCGTTCTGGTCGGCGGAAATGAAGGTCTTGCGCTCGGGCGGCACGTCGGACAGGGCCGCTTCCGCTCCCGCCCGGTCCTTGCCGAAATGGGCGATCACATGCGCGCCCTCGGTGCCGATCCGTGCCGCCATCGCCGCGCCGATGCCCTTCGACGCGCCGGTGACCAGCACTGTCCTGCCATCTAGGGTGCCCACGCTTGTCCGCCTCCGCCAGGCCGCGAGCGTAACGCGGGCTGCCGGGAAATCCAGAGTGGATTGTTCGTCCTGCGAACAGATTTTTCTCCTGCGAACATCCTTGCATCGGCAAGGCGAAGTTGTAGTCTCGCCCCGTGGCCTGGACGAAGGCCCGCGAGGGGAGGGTGGTGAGGCGGCATGCGGTCAGCTGTTGCGAAGGCGCTCACCTTGATCGATCGGCTGAACACAGTCGTCTACTACGCGGTCGGCATCCTGCTCGCCGCCATCAGCACCGTGGTCCTGATGCAGGTGATCGTCCGCTTCGTGCTGACGAATTTCGGCCTCAACATCTCCGCTCCCTGGACGGAGGAGGCCGCGCGGTACCTCCTCGTCTGGCTGATCTTCCTGGGCGCCGCCGTCGGCTGCCGGAGGATGCAGCTGATCTCGCTCGGCTTCGTCGTGTCTGGAACGCCGCCACTGGTGGGCGCGGCCCTGCGCTACGCCGCGCTGGTGCTCTGCCTGCTGCTCTTCCTGCTGATGATCCGCTACGGCATCGAGTTCGTGCAGGTGATCGGCCGCAGCGAGCTCAGTCCCGTGATGCAGATCCCCAAGACCTGGGTCTACTGGGCCATGCCCGTCGGATCGGCGCTCATGGTCGTCAACACCTGCGCCTTCGTCGCCGAGACCTGGCTCGAAGGGCGCGACATCCGCCGCACCGGCGGCCTCGCCGAAGAGGCCTGAGGCCCATGACCAGCCTTCTCGTCTATCTGCTGATCCTCTTCGCGGCGAGCGTGCCGATCGCCTTCGCGCTGGGGCTCGCGGCTCTGCCCTTCTTCTTCGAGCGCAAGCTGCCGCTGATCGCGATCCCGCAGGTCGTCTTCGACTCGATGGACAGCTTCGTGCTGCTCGCGGTGCCCCTCTACGTGCTCGCCGGGCGGCTGATGATGACGGGCGGCGTGGCGCGGCGGCTGGTCGATTTCGCGGTCGCCCTCATCGGCTTCCTCAGGGGCGGGCTCGCGGCCTCGACCGTGCTGACGTCGATGCTCTTCGCGACGATCTCGGGCTCGTCCGCGGCGACCGCGGCCGCCATCGGCTCGACGCTGATCCCCGAGATGGAGCGCAAGAAATACCCGCGCCCCTTCGCCGCCGCCGTCGTCGCCTCCTCGGGCGAACTTGGGGTCATCATCCCGCCGTCGGTGCCGATGGTGATCTACGCGGTCATCACCGGCGTCTCGATCACGGACCTCTTCATCGCAGGCGTGCTGCCGGGCATCCTGATCGGCCTGTCGCTGATCGCGACGATCGTCGTCGTCTCGACGATCAGGGGCTATGGCGAGCGGGAGCCGTTCGTCCTCGGGCCATGGGCCACGGGAGTGGCGCTGGCGACGCGTCGCGCCACGCTGTCGCTGATGCTGCCCTTCATCATCCTGGGCGGCATCTATGGCGGGCTCTTCACGCCGACGGAGGCCGCGGTCATCGCGGTCGCCTATGCGCTGGTGCTCGGCTGCTTCGTCTACCGGGAGATTCCCTTGAGGGATCTGCCGAAGATCTTCGCGGAATCCGCTTTCACCTCCTCGGTGGTGATGATCATCGTGGGCTTCGCCTTCGTCTTCGCCTACGCGCTGGCGCTGATGCAGGCCCCGCAGCAGATCGCCGCGGCCATCCGCACGGTGTCGAGCGACCCGGTCGTCTTCCTGCTGCTCGTGAACCTCTTCCTCTTCGTCGTCGGCATGTTCATGGAGACTTTCGCGGCGATCATCATCCTCGCGCCTGTCCTGGCGCCGGTCGCCGTGCAGCTCGGCATCGACCCCGTGCATTTTGGGCTCATCATGATCGTCAACCTGGCGATCGGCATGGTGACGCCGCCGGTGGGGGTGAACCTCTTCGTCGCCTGCGGCATCGCCAACATCACGATGGAGCAGCTGATGCGGCCGCTGCTGGTGTTCCTGGCGGTCCTGATCGCGAACATGTTCGTCATCACCTACGTGCCATGGCTCAGCCTGGCGCTCGTCCGATGATCAACCAAGGGAGGAGATCATGCGAAACTGGAAGGCGATGCTCGGTGCGGCCCTCGTGGGCATGGCGGCCATGGTCGGCGCGGCGCGGGCGCAGGCGCCGGTCGAGATCAACATAGGCCATGTGCTCTCGGAGAAGAGCTTCTACCACGCCGCAGGACTGAAGTTCAAAGAGCTGATGGAGGCGCGCTCCAACGGCCGCGTGAAGGTCAACGTCCAGTGCTGCGGCGCGCTCGGCAACGAGGGCCGCATCATCCAGTCCGTCCGCACCGGCGTGATCGACGCGGCCTTCTTCGGCCTCGGCTCCATGGAATCGACGGTGCCGGAATTCCGCGTCCTGTCGCTGCCGCATCTTTTCGACAACCGGCCGCAGGCCGAGCGCATCCTGCGCGGCGCCATGGGCGATCGACTGCTCAAGCTCGTCGAGCCGCACGGCATGGTCGGCCTCGCCTTCGGCGGCATCTTCGAGCGCCACATCGCCACCCGCGACAAGGCGATCAACACGCCGGCCGATCTCCGCGGCCTGAAGATTCGCGTGCTCCAGACGCCGGGCTGGGTTCAGGCCTACACCGCCGTCGGCGCGCAGCCGACCCCGATGGCCTACGGCGAGGTCTTCCTCGCCCTGCAGAACGGCGTCGTCGATGCGCTGGAGGTCTCGGCGGACGCCATGCTGGCCGACCGGTTCCTGGAAGTGTCCAAGCACTACGCGCTGACGCGCTTTCACCAGTCGACCACGATGTTCGCCTACAGCCAGGCGAAGTTCAACGCGCTGCCGGCCGACATCCAGGCGCTCATTCGCGCCGTGACGCCGGAAGCGGTCTCCGCGGGCCTCACCTTCCACAACGATCTCAACGACCAGGGCCTCAAGGCGGTCCGGGACAAGGGGATCGCGGTGACGGAGCCTGACGTCGCGGCCTTCCGCGCGGCCTCGCGGCCCTCGTGGGACACTATCCTGAAGGATGCCGGCCCGAACGGCCGCGCCCTCGCCGACGAGATCGAGGCCGCCCGCCGCGCCACCAACTGAGCCGCACGCCTAAGCCTGCAAGGAGCCGTCGCGGCAATGCCGCGGCGGCTCTCGTCTTTCGGTCGGTCAACAAGCACGGCGTCGAGGCGCCGGCTCAGCGTCAGCGCATGATGAGCGCCAGCAGCAGGGGAAAACCGTCCGGCCATCCGGGGGCGATCAGGCTGCCCACATCGAAGAGGGACAGCAAGGCGAGCAAGCTGCCGACGGCGCCTGCGGAGAGAATCAAGCGTGAGCCGTCATCGTCTTTCATGAGCGCCGCGTAAATCAGTCCGGTCAGCGGCGCCAGAGGGGATCGTGCGACAGGCGCAGGATGGGCCAGGTGACCCTGCAGCCAATTGCCTCCGGGTCCTCCGCCAGCCGCGGCGAGGCGTCTGCGCCACATTGTCGGCTCGCGGCATCGCGCCTGCTCCGGGACGGCGACGTTGCGTACGTCTCCCGCTAAGCTGCGGGGTCGCTCGCCGGGGTGAAGTGCGCGATCAGCCTTTCGAAGCTCATCAGCTCGCCTTAGTGGCTGACCAGTTTCTTCCGGAGGTCGTAGGTCGCCCCGGAGTCGCCTTTCTCGATGGCGGTCGCCAGCGTCCTCGCGGTCTCGCCGATCATGGTGTCCATCTGGTCGCGAATGGCGACCAGGTTGGAAAGTGCAGCTGTGCGGTTGAGGGCCATCCAGCATCATCCGCTTTCCGCGACGTGCCGAACAGGCAGCCGTGGTGACGCGGTTACCGAAGGCTTACACCGAGGCAAACATGCGCACACGGCGCATCTCGATCAGCTTGCGCGGCAGGGACCGGAAAGTCTGGGCGTGTCGGGAGAAGCGCCCCGGCTTCTATTCGCACTGGTGCTCCTCGTCGGCATCCATCAGGGTCTCGAAATGCTCAACCAGCCGCATCACCGATGCAAGCTGCGATTCGAGGACGACGAGTTCGGCCCTGTCGTTCACGCTCCGGCCGGAGCGGCCATCCCTGAGGCTTGCGACGAATTTCTCCGCCATCTCTCCGACCAGAACTTCGATATGCTCCGCGATCACGAGCAGATCCCCGTGGGTCGCCAATACATTTCCAGCCATTCACTAACCCCTGACGTCACCCTGACGGTGAACGCCTATATGGGTCCCGCATGGACCAATACCAAGGCCTTGAACTGATTGGGAAAATGGCGCGCCCGAAAGGATTCGAACCTCTGACCCCCAGATTCGTAGTCTGGTGCTCTATCCAGCTGAGCTACGGGCGCTTGCCTTGTCCGGCGGCTTGGCCGCGGGAGTGGCCCTGATAGCGCCTGACGTTCTGGCGCGCAAGCCTTTGTCGGCCAAGAATCTCGCGGTCGGGAAATCAGCCTTCCGCGCGCCTTTTCCGCCGCGGCGGCGCCAGCGACGCGCGGATTGCGGCGGCCTCGGCAAGGCGGACCCAGCCGCGCATCGCCTCAGGGTCGTCGAGAGCCTCGTCGGGAAGCGACCAGTAGCTCAGGACGGTGACCGAGCCGTCCGACTTCGCGAAGGAGAAGGGGCGGGAGCCCGCGGCTTCGAAAGCGCTGCGGCACTCGGCATCGGTCTTCATGAACAGGCCGCCGTCGGCGACGATCGCGATCATGCGGCCTGCCCGGAAGATGCCCTGGCCGCCGAACATCCGCCTGATGTCCACGGGGCCCGTCGGCCGGAACAGCTCGCGGATGTCGTCCGGCCGCAAGGCCGCTCCTCAGCCTGCGGTCCGCGCGTCGCCCTCGATCGCGGCAGGGGCCTGCGCGGGCGTGATCGCCACGCTCTCGCCGCAGCCGCAGGCCGAGGTTTCGTTGGGATTGCGGAAGACGAAGGTCGAGGAGAACTTGTCCGTCTTCACATCCATCACGGAACCGAGGAGGAAGAGCACGGCCTTGGGGTCAACCAGGACCTTCACGCCCTTGTCCTCGATCACCTCGTCGAGCGGCTTCACGCTCTCCGCATATTCGACCGTATAGCTCATGCCGGCGCAGCCGCCGTTTTTCACGCCGACCCGGACGCCGACGGCCGGGGTCGCGGCATTGGCCAGGGCGGCGCGCACGCGTTCCGCCGCGGCCTCGGTGATGCTCATCACCTGCAGTCTGGAAGCCATTCGCTTGGATCCTCTCGAGCTACGGGTTCAAGGCCCGCGATCGTGAATCGAATGTAGGCGTCGGTTCTGAAGAAATCGACTCGTGCCTGTCACCACATGTCGAGCGCGACGCGCGCCTCGTCCGACATGCGGGACTGGTCCCACGGCGGGTCGAAGGTCATCGTCACCTTCACGCCCGCCACGCCCGGCACGGCGCTGACCGCATTCTCGACCCAGCCCGGCATCTCGCCCGCCACCGGGCAGCCCGGAGCCGTCAGCGTCATGTCGATGTCGACATGGCGGTCGTCGTTGATCGACACGCGGTAGATGAGGCCGAGTTCGTAGATGTCGGCCGGAATCTCCGGATCGTAGACCGTCTTGAGGGCCGCGACGATCTCGTCCGTCAGGCGGTCGATCTCCTCCGGCGGCAGGGCCGAGGAGGGGGCGACGTCCGGCGCATTGGGCTTCGGCTGCTCGATCGTCTCGCTCATAACGGTCATATCTAAGCCTTTCAGGTCAGCCGAACAAGGCTTCGGCCTTGCGCAGGGCGCTGGCCAGGGCGTCGACTTCGTCCATGGTGTTGTACATCGCGAAGGAGGCGCGGCAGGTCGCCGTCACACCGAATCGCGCAAGCAGCGGCATGGTGCAGTGCGTTCCCGCCCTGACGGCCACGCCATGGCGGTCGATCACCGTCGCCACGTCATGCGCATGCGCGTTCTCGAAGGCGAAGGACACGACGGCGCTCTTGTGCCGCGCCTTGCCGATGATGCGGATCGAATTGATCTCGCCGAGCTTCTCGTGCGCGTAGGCCACGAGCCTCTCCTCGTGCGCGCGGATCGCCGGCTTGCCGACGGCGTCGATATAGTCGAGCGCGGCGCCGAGGCCGATCGCCTGCACCAGCGGCGGCGTGCCCGCCTCGAACCGGTGCGGCGCCTCGTTGTAGGTGACGGTCTCCTCGGTCACGGCGCGGATCATCTCGCCGCCGCCGAGGAAGGGCGGCATGGCGTCGAGCAGCGCCTTGCGCCCCCAGAGCACGCCGATGCCCGACGGCCCATAGAGCTTGTGGCCCGTCATCACGAAGAAGTCGCAGCCGATGTCCCTGACGTCGATGTCGAGATGGACGGCGGCCTGCGCCCCGTCCACGAGCACGGGGATGCCATGCCTGCGGGCGATGGCGCAGATCTCCTTCACCGGGACGATGGTGCCGAGCGCGTTGGACATCATCGTGATGGAGATGACCTTGGTGCGCGGCGTCACCTGCTTCTCGAATTCATCGAGCAGGAAGTTGCCGTCCTCGTCCACCGGCGCCCAGCGGATCACCGCGCCATGCCGCTCGCGCCAGAAGTGCCAGGGCACGATGTTCGAATGGTGCTCCATGATCGAGAGCAGGATTTCGTCGCCCTCGCCGATGTTCAGGTGCCGACCCAGCGAGGAGGCCACGAGGTTGTAGGCCTCCGTCGCGTTCTTCGTGAAGATGATCTCCTCGGACGAGGTTGCGTTGATGAAGGCGCGGCAGCTCTCGCGCGCCGCCTCGTAAGCCTCGGTCGCGGCGTTCGCGAGGTAATGCAGCCCGCGGTGGACGTTGGCGTACTCCGTCTCATAGGCGCGCATCATCCGGTCGAGCACGGCCTGCGGCTTTTGAGCCGAGGCCGCATTGTCGAGATAGACGAGCTTCTTCCCGTAGGGCTCCAGCCGGAGCGCCGGGAAATCCGCGCGGATGCGATCAATGTCGTAGGTCATTCCGGTCCTTTTCCTTCTCCCCAGGGAGAAGGTGCCCGCCGGATGGCGGGCGGATGAGGGAGAACCACTGACGGATGCCGGGCTTCCCCCTCATCCGTCAGGCTGCGCCTGACACCTTCCCCCCAAGGGGAAGGAAAGAATCACGCCCGCGCCGCGATCCAGGCTTCGGTCAGGCCGATGAGCGCCTCGCGCAGGCTCTCGTTCTCGACCGCCTCCAGCGCCTCGCCGGCGAAGGCCTGGATCATGAGGCCCTCCGCCTGCTTGCGCGGGATGCCGCGCGACATGAGGTAGAAAAGCAGGTCATCGTCGAGGGCGCCGACGGTCGCGCCATGGGCGCATTGGACGTCGTCCGCGAAGATCTCGAGCTCCGGCTTGCCGTGCATCGAGGCGTTCTCGGCAAGGAGCAACGCGTTCGACGCCATGCGGCCGTCCGTCTTCTGCGCATGCGGCTTGACGATGATCTTGCCCTGGAAGACGCCGCGCGCCTCGTCGTCGACGACGGTCTTGAAGGTCTCGCGGCTCTCGCCCCGCAGCGCATCATGCTCGACCACGAGCGTGTGGTCGACATGCTGCTGGCGCTTCAGCAGCGAGACGCCGCCGAGCGCGATCTTCGCATCGTCGCCATGGACGCGCGCGAAGATCTGGTGCCGCGCGAGCGCCGGGCTGGTGACGAAGGACGTTGAGTTCACCGTCGCGCCTTCGGCCACGGACATCGCCAGCGTCGTCACGGTCTGCGCCTTGTCGCCGCTGAGGTTCACCTGCGCGTGATGGAAGGTCGCGCCCTTGCCGACGATCACCTCGACGACCTTGTTCGTCTGGTGAGCCGCGCCGTCCGGAGAGGTGAGGGACTCGACCAGCGTCAGGCTCGCCCCTTCGCCCAGCTCGATGGCAAGGCGAGGAGAGGCGAGCACCTCGCCTCCGGCGGCCGTGAAGCTGAGCCTCAGCGGCTCCGCCACGACGACGCCGGCCGGCACGCGAAGCGTCAGGCAATGCGGCGTCAGCGCCAGGTTGAGCTGCGACATGGATTCGCCGGAAAGATCGAAGGCAGCGCCCGGAGCGAGTTCGTCGGAGCTCGCGACGGAGACGCCCTGCGGCAGGGCGGCGTCCGGGTTGGTCAGCCAGCCGTCGACGAAGCTTAGCGCGGCGCCGCCATCGAACGACCATGCCGGGCTGCCCGCCTCCTTCGGCTCCGGCGCGGGCATCGCGACGGTGCGCATCAGGGCGCGCAGGTCCGTGTAGTGCCACGCCTCAATGCGGCGGTGCGGCAGGCCGAGCCTGCGGTAGGCTTCGCGCGCGGCGGCGCGCTCGGCTGCAAGTCCCGCCTGCGGCCGGTCGAGATAGCCCTCGATCGCCGTTTCGGCCGGCGTACGGAGCGTGGTGACGGCGGCGCTCATCACGCGGCCTCGGAATAGTCGCGGTAGCCGTTCTTCTCGAGCTCGAGCGCCAGCTCCTTGCCGCCGGACTTCACGATGCGGCCCTTGGACATCACATGCACCGTGTCGGGCACGATATGGTCGAGCAGCCGCTGGTAGTGCGTGATGACGAGGAACGAGCGGTCCTTGCCGCGCAGGCGGTTCACGCCTTCCGAGACGATGCGCAGCGCGTCGATGTCGAGCCCGGAATCCGTCTCGTCGAGGATGCACATCTTCGGCTGGAGCAGCGCCATCTGCAGAATTTCCATGCGCTTCTTCTCGCCGCCGGAGAAGCCGACGTTGAGCGCGCGCTTCAGCATGTCCTTGTGAATGCCGAGCTGCTCCGCCGCGCCGTTGACCGCCTTGATGAAGGCGGCGGGCTGCAGCTCGTCCTCGCCGCGGGACCGGCGCTGGGCGTTCATCGCCGCCTTCAGGAATGTCATCGTGGCGACGCCGGGGATCTCCAGCGGATACTGGAAGGCGAGGAACAGGCCGGCCGCGGCCCGTGCATCCGCCTCCATCTCCAGGATGTTCTCGCCGTTCAGCAGGATCTCGCCGTCGAGAACCTCGTAATCCTCCTTGCCGGCGATCACGTAGCTGAGCGTCGACTTGCCGGAGCCGTTCGGCCCCATGATGGCCGCCACCTCGCCGGGGGCGACGGTGAGCGTGAGGCCGTTGAGAATCTTCTTGTCCTCGTCGGCGATCTTGACGTGCAGGTTGCGGATTTCGAGCATGGGTTCTTCTCTGTGATCAGGTGAGGCGGAACGAGAGCCAGGCGCTCACGTCGCGGAAGAGTGTTTCGGCGGTGGTGATGTCGCGATCCAGATCGCCTTCATCGACATGGAGGATGTTTCCCGCCTGAGTAGGGTACCGGTACCGGGTTGCTGCCGAACTGATCCTGTCGAAAGCGAGAAAGGGTGCCCGCCAGCGATGTTCCGGCGGGAGAAGGCTAGCAAGCTCATCCAGACTGTGGGTCTTGCCTGCCGTGACGCCTTCCTGTTCGAGGACGGCGCGCAGCAGCTTCTCGGCACATTGCTGGACGAAGAAAGGGGAATCATCGGGTGACTCCTTCCTTAGCAAGCGCGCGCTCCGCAGGTCCCGTTGGGCGATCTCCAGGAAGGCTTCGATCCGTTTGCGCCTCAAAGAGCTTTCGACCATGGGCAATGACCTGCGAAACAAGGGTGGTGGGGAGCAATTGCGCGACTGAAAAGTCTTCAGCGGAGCACGGGACGATATCGCGTCCAATGCCCAATCCGCTGGCAGCCATGTAAACGGCCTCATAGTCGTTCGAGCCGAAGCGACCCTCCGGCTTCGCCACGACCAGCAAGTCGAAATCGCTGTCGGGCCGATGGTCCCTGCGCGCGCGGCTCCCGAACAGCCAGATCGCCTGCGGGTCGAGCGCCGCGACGAGGCGCTCGACCAGAGCGTCGAGCGCTTCCTGCTCCGTGGCGAACGGGCCGTGGTTCGGACGGACGCCGGTCTGCGTGTCCGGCGACGTCGCGGCTGACCGGCCCTCGGTGAGAGCCGTCGCCATCACCCGACGCTCCCCTCGAGGCTGATCGAGATCAGCTTCTGCGCCTCGACGGCGAACTCCATCGGAAGCTGCTGCAGCACCTCCTTGACGAATCCGTTGACGATGAGCGCCACGGCCTCCTCCTCGGAGAGTCCGCGCTGCTGGCAATAGAACAGCTGGTCCTCGGCGATCTTCGAGGTGGTGGCCTCGTGCTCGACGACGGCCGAGCTGTTGTTGCTCTCGATGTAGGGGATCGTGTGCGCGCCGCACTGGTCGCCGATCAGGAGGCTGTCGCAGTTCGTGAAGTTGCGCGCGCCCTTCGCCCTGCGGTGCATCGAGACCTGGCCGCGGTAGGTCGAGTCCGACTTGCCGGCGGCGATGCCCTTGGCGATGATCTTCGACTTCGTGTTGCGGCCGAGATGGATCATCTTCGTGCCGCTGTCGACTTGCTGCATGCCGTTCGACACCGCGATCGAGTAGAACTCGCCCGAGCTGTCGTCGCCGCGCAGGATGCAGGACGGGTACTTCCAGGTGATGGCGGAGCCCGTCTCGACCTGCGTCCAGCTGATCTTCGAGCGGTCGCCGCGGCAGTCGCCGCGCTTCGTCACGAAGTTATAGATGCCGCCCTTGCCCTCGGCGTCGCCGGGGTACCAGTTCTGGACGGTCGAGTACTTGATCTCGGCGTCCTCGAGCGCGATCAGCTCGACGACGGCGGCATGGAGCTGATTCTCGTCGCGCTTGGGCGCGGTGCAGCCCTCGAGATACGAGACGTAGGAGCCCTTGTCGGCGATGATCAGCGTGCGCTCGAACTGGCCTGTCTTCTGCTCGTTGATGCGGAAATAGGTCGACAGCTCCATCGGGCAGCGCACGCCCGGCGGGATGTAGACGAAGGAGCCGTCGGAGAAGACGGCGCTGTTGAGCGTCGCGAAGTAATTGTCCGTGGTCGGCACGACGGTCCCGATATAGCGCTTCACCAGCTCCGGATGGTGCTGCAGCGCCTCCGAGATCGAGCAGAAGATGACGCCCGCCTTCGCCAGTTCCTCCTTGAAGGTCGTCACGACCGAGACGCTGTCGAACACGGCGTCGACGGCGACGCGGTTCTGCGGCTCGACGCCGGCCAGGATCTCCTGCTCGCGGAGCGGGATGCCGAGCTTCTCGTAGGTCTTCAGGAGCTCGGGATCGACCTCGTCGAGCGACTTCGGCCCCGCCGTGTTCTTCGGCGCTGCATAGTAATGTAGATCCTGGTAGTCGATCGCCGGGTAGCTGACGCGCGCCCAGGTCGGGTCGCGCATCGTCAGCCAGCGGCGGTAGGCGTCGAGCCGCCATTCCGTCATCCATTCCGGCTCGTTCTTCTTCGCCGAGATGTAGCGGACGATGTCCTCGTTCAGCCCCTTGGGCGCGAGTTCGGACTCGATATCGGTCACGAACCCGTACTTGTACTGGTCGACGTCGATCGACTTGACCGCCTCGACCGTCTCGAGCACCGCTGGCATTCTCTTCTCCATCATGCCGCCGGTTCAAGGCCGGCGGATGCGTCTGTCTATACGAACGCTTACGGGCGGCGAGCCGCGCCGGACGTCCGGAACTTCCTTCAGGCCGCGCGGCTCGCCGCGCCTCCCGCGATCGTCGCGAAAGCCGCGACGGCCTTGTCGATGTCGGCCCCCGTCGTCGTCCAGCCGAGCGAAAAGCGCAGCGCGCCCTCGGCCAGCGCCGGCGAGACGCCCATCGCGTCGAGCACATGCGAGCGCCGCACCTTGCCCGACGAACAGGCGGAGCCCGAGGACACCGCGACGCCCGCAAGATCGAATGCGATCACGGCGGTCTCGGACCGGAGGCCCGGCACGCCGATGTTGAGCGTGTTCGGCAGGCGAGGGGCCCCCGCGCCGAAAACCACGAGGTCGGGCCGCGCGGCGCGCAATCCTGCGAGCAGCCGGTCGCGCAGCGCTGCGAGCCTCGGGCCCTCCGCCTCCAGATCGGCCACGGCCGCCTCGACCGCGGCGCCCATGCCGGCGATGCCCGCGACATTCTCCGTCCCGGAGCGCCGGCGCATCTCCTGCCCGCCGCCGCCGATCAGCGGCTCCGCGATCGAGAGCCGGTCGCCGTTGAGGATGATGGCGCCGACGCCCTTGGGGCCGCCGACCTTGTGCGCCGAGACCACGATGGCATCGACGCCGAGCGCGCCGATGTCGAGAGGGATCTTGCCGAAGGCCGCGACCGCGTCGCACACCATCAATGAGCCCGCGGCCCGCGCCAACGCCGCAGCGGCGGTGACCGGCTGCACGACGCCCGTCTCGCCATTCGCCGCCTGGAGGGCGACGATGGCCGCGCCGGGCTCCGCCAACAGGCCCTCCAGCGCATCGAGCCTGACGATCCCGTCGGCGTCGTTGGGAGCTCCCAACGACCCAGGGTTGCAAGCCGCCAGCACGGCGCTGTGCTCGGTGTCGGGCCGGATAAAGCGGACGAACGGAGCGGCGCCAGCCGGGCCCACGATCGCGGGCGACAGCCGAAGCAGCGTCGCCAGAGCCTCGGTCGCGCCCGAGGTGAAGATCACGTCGCGGGCCCGCCCGCCGACGGCGGCGGCGACCTGATGCCGCGCGCGGTCGATCGCGGCGCGGGCGGCGCGTCCCTCGGCATGGATGGAGGAGGGGTTGCCGGTGAGCTGCAACGCGCGCGTCATCGCCTCCGCGGCGGCGGGCCGCAGCGGCGTCGTGGCATTGTGATCGAGATAGGCGCGCTCGCCCATGATCGACCGGCTCCCATCGCGAGCGCGACGCTCACGAAATGCTTGAATTCCTTGGTGCGACCCGTGCTATAGCAACGCGCCGCCGCGGGGTTGAGACCGGATCAGAACGATTTGTTCCGATTTTGTTCGCAACCTAGAACAGTTCTAACAGGTGGGATGTAGGGCGCAGAGGCCTGCCGCGTCAAGGCGGCGAGGTCGATTCTCCTGCAGTCCCGGAACGCGAGACTTGCATGCCAGAGGTCATCTTCAACGGTCCCGAGGGCCGGCTCGAAGGCCGTTACCAGATGTCCAAGAAGCGCGGCGCGCCGATCGCGCTGCTGCTGCATCCGCACCCGCAGTTCGGCGGGACGATGAACAACCAGATCATCTACAACCTCTATTACCAGTTCCTCGACCGGGGCTTTTCGGTCCTGCGCTTCAATTTCCGCGGCGTCGGCCGCAGCCAGGGCCTGTTCGACCATGGCGCGGGCGAACTCTCCGACGCCGCCTCGGCGCTCGACTGGGCGCAGGCCATGGCGCCCGAGGCCAAGACCTGCTGGGTCGCCGGCGTCTCCTTCGGCGCCTGGATCGGCATGCAGCTGCTGATGCGGCGTCCCGAGATCGAGGGCTTCCTCTCGATCGCGGCGATGGCGAACCGCTACGACTACACCTTCCTCGCGCCCTGTCCCTCGTCGGGGCTCTTCATCCATGGCGAGAACGACCGCGTGTCGCCCGCCAAGGAATCGATGAGCGCCATCGACAAGGTCAAGACGCAGAAGGGCATCAAGATCGAGCATGCGATCATCCCCGGCGCGAACCACTTCTTCGAGGATCGTCTCGAGGAGCTGAAGACCACCGTCGGCGATTATCTCGACAAGCGGCTCGACGGCCGTCTCTGACGTCTCCATGCTGACCGCCGTCGTCGCCGGGTTCCTGCTCGGCGGCTCGCTCATCATCGCGATCGGCGCGCAGAACGCCTTCATCCTGCGGCAGGGGCTGCTGAAGCGGCATGTCTTCCCGCTGGCCCTCTTCTGCGCCGTCTCCGACGCCACGCTGATCCTCGCAGGCGTGGCCGGGTTCGGTCAGGCGATCAAGGCCGCGCCGACGCTGCTCGAAATCGTGCGCTGGGGTGGGGCCGGGTTCCTCGCCTGGTACGCCGTCACGGCCTTCCGCCGCGCGCTCTCGGCCTCGGCGCTGGAGGCGGCGGATGCGGGCGCGCTCACGCTCCGCGCCGCGCTCCTTCAATGCGCGGCCTTCACCTGGCTCAACCCTCACGTGTATCTCGATACGGTCGTGCTGGTCGGCGGTATTTCCACGACATTCGGCGACAACCGATGGTGGTACGCGCTGGGCGCGGTGACCGCCTCCTTCGCCTGGTTCTTCGCGCTCGCCTACGGCGCCCGCCTGCTGACGCCGCTGTTCCGCAAGCCGTCGGCCTGGCGCGTGCTCGACACCGGCATCGGCTGCGTCATGGCGCTTCTCGCGCTGAAGATTCTCACGGCGGAGCTTTGACGGAACGCGGCGAAGCGTGAATAAGGCCGGGCTTCGACAGAGTGACGGTGATGAGCGACTTCAAGCCGAAATCAGACTTCCTTCGCGCCCTTCAGGAGCGCGGCTTCATCCATCAATGCTCCGATTTCGAGAGCCTCGATGCGCTGGCGCTGAAAGGGGAGGCGATCGGCTATATCGGCTTCGACGCGACGGCGCCCTCGCTCCATGCGGGGTCGCTCGTGCAGATCATGATGCTCCACTGGCTCCAGCGCACCGGCAACAAGGCCATCGCGCTGATGGGCGGCGGCACGACCATGGTGGGCGATCCGTCCGGCCGCGACGAGTCGCGCAAGATGCTCACCATCGAGGACATCGAGGCCAACAAGACGAGCATCAAGCAGGTCTTCTCGAAGTTCCTGGCCTTCGGCGACGGCCCGAAGGATGCGATCATGACGGACAACGCCGAGTGGCTGACGACGCTCGGCTGGATCGAGATGCTGCGCGACATCGGCCGCCATTTCTCGGTCAACCGCATGCTCAGCATGGATTCGGTGAAGCTCCGCCTCGATCGCGACAACGAGAACGGCCTCAGCTTCATCGAATTCAACTACATGATCCTGCAGGCCTATGACTTCACGGTGCTCGCCCGCCGCCACGGCTGCAACCTGCAGATGGGCGGCTCGGACCAGTGGGGCAACATCGTCAACGGCATCGACCTCGGCCGCCGCATGGGGCTGCACCAGCTCCATGCGCTGACGACGCCGCTGCTGACGACCTCGTCGGGCGCCAAGATGGGCAAGACGGCCGCCGGCGCCGTCTGGCTGAACGCCGACATGCTCTCGCCCTACGACTACTGGCAGTACTGGCGGAACGCCGAGGACGCCGACGTCGAGAAATTCCTGAAGCGCTTCACGCTGCTGCCGATCGACGAGATCACGCGGCTGTCCGCGCTGGGCGGGGCGGAGATCAACGAGGCGAAGAAGATCCTCGCCACCGAGGCGACCGCGCTCGTGCATGGCCGCGACGCGGCGGAGGCGGCGGCCCAGACCGCGCGCGAGACCTTCGAGCAGGGCGGCACCGCGGCCGATCTGCCGACCGTGGCTATCGGTCGCGAGGAGCTGGCCGCCGGGCTCGGCGTCCTCAACGCCTTCGTCCGCGCCGGCCTCGTGCCCTCGACCGGCGAGGCCCGCCGGCAGGTCCAGAGCGGCGGCCTGCGCGTCAACGACCAGCCCGTGACCGACGCGCGGCAGGTGCTGAACGAGTCGGACGCGGTCAACGACGGGGCGGTGAAGCTGTCCTTCGGCAAGAAGAAGCACGTGCTCCTGCGGGCGGGGTAGGAAACTCCACTGATCCCTCCCCGCACAGCGGGGAGGGTGGCCGGCCGAAGGCCGGACGGGTGGGGCGAGCCCCCTCAGACCCGGCTGCGCCGGGCCAGCTCCCCCGCAAGCGGGGGAGCATCACGCAGCCCATCAAAGCTTCTTCGCCTCGCGCCAGAGCGCGTCCATCTCGTCGAGATCGCTCTCCGCCGGTGACTTTCCCCGCGCCTGAAGCATCGCCTCGACAGCCTTGAATCGCTTCTCGAATTTGGCGTTGGCCGCGCGCAGGATCTGGTCCGGATCGAGCCCCTTCCAGCGCGCCACGTTGGCGAGCACAAACAGGAGGTCGCCCAGCTCCTCGGCGACATGCGCGTCGTCGCCGCCGGCGATGGCCTCCTTGAGCTCGTCGAGCTCCTCGCCGGCCTTCTCGAGCACGGGGCCGATCTCAGGCCAGTCGAAGCCCACCTTCGCCGCCTTGTCCTGCAGCTTCACGGCGCGCTGGGCGGCGGGGAGGGCGGCCGAGACACCGTCGAGGACGCTCCGCACGTCCTCCGCTCCGCCCCGGCGCAGGGCACGCTCCGCCTTCTCCTCGGCCTTGATCCGCGCCCAGCTGGCTTTCACCTCGGTCGGCGTCCAGTCGCGCCGCTCCCCGAAGACATGGGGGTGCCGGCGGATCATCTTGGTCGTCACGGCCTCGACCACGCCGCCGAAGTCGAACGACCCTTCCTCCTCGGCCATCCGCGCGTGGAAGACGACTTGCAGCAGCAGGTCGCCCAGTTCCTCGCGCAGGTCCTCCCGGTCGCCGGAAGCGATCGCCTCGGCCACCTCGTGGGCTTCCTCGACCGTGTAGGGCGCGATCGTCGCGAAGTTCTGCTCGATATCCCACGGGCACCCGGTATCGGGATGACGCAGCGCCGCCATGATGGCGAGCAGGTCGGCGATGTCGCGGGACGGCTTGGTCATGCGGGCGGCGGTATCGCAGGGGCAGGGGGATTGTCTACGCTGTCCACGCCCCCGCCCTGCCTCACGCCGTGCCGCGCGGCGGACGCACGGCATGCGTCTTGATGGCGCCCGAGGCGCGCGCGGCTGCCTGAAGGTCGGCCCGGAAGGCGTCGCGCTTCTCGTGGATGGAGGCGATGACATGGCCCATCGGCACGCCGATGCCGACGAGCGCGGCTTCCGAGAGCTGCAGGCTCGCCTCGATCGTCTCCGGCACGGCGTCGGTCACGCCCATCCGGTAGAGCCGGCTGGCATGGTCCGCATCCCTGGCGCGCGAGATGATCGGGATGTCGGCATGGATCTCGCGCACCGCCGCGATCAGTTTCTCGATGCCGCTCGGCGTATGGATCGTGATGATCACCGCCGCCGCCTCCTGCAGGTTGCAGAGCTCGAGGAACGCCTTGTCCGTGCCGTCTCCGAAATAGACCTGCCGGCCGGCCCGTCGCTCGGAGGCGACGCTGCGCGCGTCGGAATCCGTCGCGATATACGGGATCTTGTGCCGCTCCAGCATGTCGCAGACCACGCGGCCCACGCGACCGTAGCCGACGACGAGCGCATGACGCGTCTCGCGCTTCGGCTTGACGAGCGATTCGGGATCGGGCGGAGCAGGGGGGCTGAACCGGGCGACGGCGCGCCGTCCGGTCGCGCCGAGGAACGGCGTCAAAGCCATCGAGAGCACGATGACGAGCAACGCCAGCGAGCCGTTGGGCGCATCCACGATGCCCGCGGCCTGCGCCGCGCCGATGCCGACCACGCTGAGCTCCCCTGCGGTCGCCGTCAGCAGGGCGGCCTCGATCGTCACGGCGCGCGACTGGCGCGCGGCGGCGAGCACGCCGCCCGCGATCACGGCCTTGATCACGATCAGCAAGAGCACGCCGCCGATGACCATGCCCGGTGAAGCGAGCACGGCCCTGACGTCGATCAGCATGCCGACCGTGAAGAAGAAGACGCCGAGGAGCAGCCCCTTGAAGGGCTTCATGATCGCCTCGATGTTCTTCCGGTATTCCGTTTCCGCCAGCAGCAGGCCGGCGACGAAGGCGCCAAGCGCCATCGACAGGCCGGCCATCGCCGCCACGACGCCGGTCGCCACGATCACGAACAGGATCGCGGCGATGAACAGTTCGCTCGACTGGGCCTCCGCCACGAGCCGGAACAGAGGCCTCAGCAGCACGCGGCCGAAGACCACGATGATGCCGAGCGCCGCCGCCGCCTGGACGAAGGCGAGCCCGATCGTCTGGCCGAGCGTCTGGCCCAGCGCCGCGCCGCCCGCGCCGAGCATGGCGATGAAGATGAGCAGCGGGATCGTTGCGAGATCCTGGGCCAGCAGGATGGCGAAGGCGGCGCGGCCCGTCGCCGTCGACATGCGGCCCTGGCTCGACAGGATTTCGATCACGATGGCGGTCGAGGACAGCGCGAGGCAAGCGCCGAGCACCACCGCGGTCGCGGGCGCGAAGCCGAAGGCGAGCGCCGCCAAGGTGATCGCGACCGTCGCCAGCAGCCATTGCGAGCCGCCGAGCACGATGATCGCGCGGCGCATCGCGCTCAGGCGCTCGAAGGTCATTTCGAGCCCGATCAGGAACAGCAGGAACACCACGCCGAACTCGGCGATGCCACCGACGTTCGCGGCGTTCGTGATCGTCACCCAGAACAGCAGCGGCACCTGCTGGACGAAGGACCCAAGTCCGAGCGGACCGAGGACGGCGCCGGCGACGAGAAACCCGACCACCGGACTGACGCCGAGCCGCCGCACCACCGGCATCAGGATGCCCGCGGTCCCGAGGACCACGAGCGCGTCGCTGTAGGATTCGATGTTGATCGCTGTCGCCAAACGCGCCCCTTGCTCCCTGAGACATTGGCATAGCGATGCGACTCACGAGGGCGCAACCCGTCGAGCGAAGAAAGGGGACCGCACTGAGATCCTATGACGTTGCTGTCACCAGGTTGAAGTGTCGCAATCGCTGCAAGTTTGAATTGTCGCTCTAGCCTGCCTGGACGGAGCGTGGGCGGACAGGGCGGAGCCCTCAAACATCGCAGCCCTGCCCGGCCATGCGG